>WNFQ01000026.1_pt1 | contig 110071 bp, 101 predicted proteins | sample 5400171 | NCBI WGS metagenome assembly WNFQ01 (sample SAMN13153356, study PRJNA577476) | soil metagenome | isolation source: 20 cm soil under Madrone tree | place: USA:California | collected 2016-06-14
GAATTTATACCGTTCCCGTCTATGTAGCTAAAGTAGCAGTGACAGGACAATTCAAGCCCGAAGCGATGGCTCGCTTGTTGGCTTCGGATGCGGACATTCGGGCACTTCCGTCCCATGCAACCATTCAATTGCCGCTAGCGAGCGTAAAATATGTGCGGTCGCTGCTGCGATTCGACGTCGGTGGCCAGGCGTTGCGTCCCACGAGCGGACAGGTCGCCGGACTGGAGGCTCTGTCCGTCCCCGTTGACCTTGTCGCTATCGACCGGACCGGTGCGCTCAGTTTTCGATTCGAATTCGACGTTGCCGGCAGCGAATCGCTGCATTTCCTGCCTTTGGGCGGTACGACGACAGTCTCCGCCCGAATCGGATGGCCGCATCCCGATTTCGAGGGCGCGTTTTTTCCAATCTCTCACGAGACCGGCGCTCATGGATATTCGGCGAACTGGCAAGTGCTGGAGCTCAATCGCGCAATACCGCAAATATGGCGCGGCACTTCCCTCGACAGCTCGGTTCTCGCGACGGCCTTCGGCGTACGCCTGCTCCAACCCTCCGACCTCTATACACAGAACTACCGAGCTGTGCGGTACGGCATTCTCTTCGTCGCCATCACGTTTGCGTGCTTCTTCGCATGGGAGCATCTGGTGCGAGGCATTCGGCTGCACCCAATGCAATATCTTCTGGTAGGTCTCGCCCTGGCCACTTTCTACTTGCTGCTGCTGGCGCTCTCCGAGCACATTGGATTCGCCGTGTCCTATGCGCTTGCCGCGGGAGCGCTGGTAGCACTGATTTCCATCTACATCTCGGGTGCCACCAATAATCGTCGGGCCGCTGCAGGAATCGGAGCGGCGCTTGCGGCCTCCTACGGTCTGTTGTACGTGATACTTCTATCGCAGGACTACGCACTACTCTTCGGCTCCCTGTTGCTGTTCGCCGTTCTTGCCGCCCTGATGCTGGCCACCAGACGCCTTGACTGGGCGAACATCCGTCGCGAGGAATCGGAGCGATAGCAGCCCATGACTCTTCATTGACGTACAATGGGGCCGGTTCTCAAGCGAAGGGAAGCACGATGCCGCGAAACGTTATCATGGCCGTTGACCTTCCGGCTGCGCCGGCGCGCCTGTATCGGATGTATCTGGACCCACGGCGGCACGCGGCGTTTACCGGAGCACCGGTGAAGATCGCAGCCAAAGCCGGCGCGAAGTTCGAAGCCTTCGGGGGTGCTCTGACCGGCACGATCTTGCAGGTCATTCCCAATCGGCTGATCGTGCAGTCTTGGCGATCGACACACTTCGGTCGTCGCGATCTGGATTCCACTTTGGTGCTGGCCTTCCGGCCGGTCAAGGGCGGTGGTCGCATCGAAATGACCCATGTCAACGTGGCGGAGGGCGACTTCGCCGGCGTTTCCGAGGGTTGGTCCAAGTATTACTGGGGGCCCTGGCGGGAGTATTTGACGCGATCGAAAAGACCATCGGTGTCGATCGTTTGAGAGGCTGCACCATGAAGCACAATCTCCGCGAAATCCTGCATGTTCATGATTCCGATGTTACCGACTCGCATTTTGCCAATGCCAATCTTGTGCATTGCCGCTTTCAGAATGTGAATTTTAGCGAGTCGAAATTCACGGAAGTCAATTTTTCGGAAGTCTCGATAGACCATGTCAATCTCACCAATGCCTCGATCACAAACGCCAACCTGACCGGCATGAAGATCAATGGCATTTTGGTCACCGATCTGCTCGCGGCATACCAAGCAGGCGTCAGGTAGTTCTCCAGCTTATGTTATCCAAAAGTACTTCAAAGCGGGGAGTGCTTTTTTTCTGCGGCGATAAAGCCACAACAGAAGCGCCATCAGCGAGCCTCCAGGGAGAAGCAGTTCGATTGCCGCATACGGCGCGAGATCTCGTAGTTTGGCAACGGCGGCCGCCGTATAGGAGCTGGTGGGCATCATGATCTATCTCGCTGAACCATCGTTGACTAACCTAAAGACGAATGAGGGACCCGGAAATCGACATCCGTTGAGCCAAACATTCGTAAATTCATGTGAGCTCGTAAGCGCAGGCATTGCGAATCACTTCCTCGGCTACGCCAACTGGAAGACGAGCACCGAAGCGACCGTGGCCGCAATGGCGAGAAGCCCTTGCGCGACCCGCGCGATGAGATGGATTTGGTTCGTCATATGAATTCTCCGTTGATTGAATCGATCGAACGGTGGCTAGATTGCACCGCCAGCCAATGCACAACAAACGCAGAACCTGATCGCCCGTTAAGTAAATCTTAACGTACCCAGTCCACCCTGCTCGGGCCCATTTGCCGATCTTGTCAACATGTCGATATGAGCCGCACGCGCCAAGATGCAGTGAACCCGCCATACACCTTTAAACCCGTTTCCAGGACCGATCTCCCGCAACTCGAGATGTGGTTGCAGGCCCCGGAGATCGTGACTTGGTGGGGCGATCCTACCGAGCAAGCGGAGTTGCTCCGCTCGGACATTGATGATCCGCGCATGCAAATGGAACTCGTTCTTTTCCAGGGGCGGCCGTTTGCCTACATACAGACTTATGAGGTCCACGCATGGCCGCAAGCGCATCTTGACCATCTGCCAACCGGATCACGCGCAATCGACACCTTCATCGGCGAACCTGCCATGATCGGCCGGGGTCACGGTTCGGCATATCTACGAATCATGGCGTTGCGACTACAGTCTGAGGGTGCACCGGTGATCGCAATCGATCCCACCGATGCGAACCGGCGCGCTGTCCGCGCCTACACCAATGCCGGCTTTCGCATTGACTCGACGTTTTCAAGTGAAGAAGCTACCGGGGTTCTGATGCTATTCAAGGGCTGAGATCCGCGGCAGATCTACCACCGATGCCAGGGTTTTCAGTTCCCCTCCGCGTACTGGTGCCTAATGCCGCCATTGACGGAGCCGCAAAAACGGGCTCGTGTACCCAGGCACCCAGACGAAGAGATCCGACTCGCCTTGGACACACGTCAAAGCGCACCAACTCAATTCCGTTCGAATCAAAAACGGCGCCACCGCATGACTTTGGCAACGGTCATCGTGCTGAAGCACCTGTCCGTCAGGACGCCAGACGGCTTTGCAATGAATGTCGCCACGACGCGCGAGATCACTGGCCAAGCGGCCGGGGCCGAAAGTCGCAGTCACGTCCCAAAGTCCCACATAGCCCACGATGCACATGAAGACGACTCGCAGGCGGCGAAGTGTCTCGTCAACTTCCTGCGTTGCACCTCCCACCGTCTGAGTTCTCATCGGGTCGATTCTCATGGCTCACATCGTCTACGAAACATGGGTCGTTGGGCAGTTACCAAAGTCATATGGCACCCAGCCCACCCACCCGTAGCCCAACGAAGACTCGAGCGCCCGACATTGACAGGGACCTCGAACCCAGCGGCGCCGAATCGCCCCAATTCACCACGACATCGCCATCCCGCTGCCACTTTTGCAACGCATGATTCGAGGTGGCCCGACCAAATTGACTCGAATCACCCGGAAGCCGATTCCATGTACCGCTTACCGCTTTTGCTTCTTCTTATCGCTGCAACTGCCTATTCGGCCGAAGACCCATTCCCCGTCGGCGATCTCACCGTCGACGGCATCTATGCCACCAGATCCGGCGACCCCACTCTGTACTGCCTGCTAGGCGCAAATACCTGTCGTTTCAAACTGCCTCACAATCCCTGGACGACAGACCCGCAGATTGACAGTTGGCTGACCATCCACCCTCATGCGCACGTCATTCCGGTATCCGAACAAAGACAGCCGATATTCCCCAAGGGCCCCCAGGTCCATCTAGTGTATATCTGGATCGAAGATGGCATGGACAGCCTCAATGTGTCGCTCATTCGGGAAGGCCGCTACGCGGCGAGCGCCATGATCGATATGGTCGAGGCTGCGCAACGCAGCCTCGATGAGATGGACGCGGACCTGCGACAACGGTTAGACGAAGAGCGCGCCCAAGTCCCCGCGGAAAATCGACCGCATCGACTCATCACCGACTCGGACTATGCGGCGAAAATGCAGCTGGTCATGCAGGGGGAGCAGGACGCCAGGCGTGACAAGAAAGGCCTCTGGTCCGACGCAGGACTCAAAGGACGAAGTCCCCCCAAAGACATGTACCTCATCGACATCTTCACCGAACATTCCGACTGGTTCCACACCATCGCGAATCTTGTTCGCGCCGATCCGCGATTTCTGGAGATCAACCAAGATACCGCTACCTGGGACCGCGTCCATGAAGAGGGCCTGCCGCCCACGGAAATCGCGTTATACGCGGACATGCTACAAAAGCTTGGCGCCAACGAAGAACTCACGAGCGTCGACGGGCAAGCATGTCTCATCATGGCCGACATCACCTACGGACTCTTCGACAATGGCGTCATCAAGGGATACGTCTGGTCACCCAGCAACCCCACACCATTGGTCGGGGATCTCGACCAGTGGAGGCCTGACTCGACCGCGACCACCGCGTATCGACGCGTCGCGAAAGACTGGTACCTCTTCGAACTGGTTCATTAAGGGACTTGCAACTCCGAGAAACGGCATTCGCGCGGGATTGATCCGGATGACCGGTTGCTTGCACGGCGCCCGCCCCCCGGTGCAAACTGCCGATCAGGAGGTTTGAATGTCCCGCTACCAACTAGCTCAAGTCAACTTTCCACCTCCCGATGGCGCCAGAACCGAGCGGACGATTGATTTTGGCGACGAATGCCCCGCCACGTGAAGCGCTTGGTTCATCAAGGGAGAAAGCGATGGATTCCGTATCCCTATCACTGGCCGCCTTCACGGCCGCCGCGACCGTCCTGACGATCACCCCAGGTCTCGATACGGCGCTCGTCCTGAGGACCGCCTTTGTCGGAAACGCTCGCGGCGCGGCGTTCGCCGGACTGGGAATTGCCGTAGGCTGTTTTTGCTGGGCGTCCCTGGTGGCGCTCGGTCTTGGCGCGCTGCTCGCCGCATCACATCTCGCGTACACCGTATTGCGATGGATTGGCGCCGCCTACCTCGTGTGGACAGGCTACAAGATGCTGCGCCGTCCACGACACAGCTTCGCAGTGAAAAGGGAAAGTGACAAAGGCATCCGTGGAGCGTTTGCCACCGGCGCCCTGACGAATCTCCTGAATCCCAAGGTCGGTATATTCTATGTCTCCTTCCTTCCGCAGTTCGTTCCCAACAATATCTCGGTGGCGCCGTATATCCTGCTGTTGGGCGCCATACACGCGCTGCTCGGACTCATTTGGTTCGCATGCCTGATTCTGGCGACGCGACCAATCGCCGGCTTTCTGAGCCGGCCTGCGACGGTCAATGCCTGTGACCGCTTGACCGGCGGAATATTCATGACATTTGGTGTAGGTTTGGCATTCAGCTCCCGTCGCGTGTAGCGCGTGAAGAGCCCAGTGACCATTCGACCTGCAACCCCTGTTGACGCCGCCGTCGTCGCGGAACATCGCCTGTCCATGTTTCGTGATATGGGCGAGGTCCCCACGGAGGCGCTCGCCGCCGAGTTGCTCGCCAAGTCCACGGCCGCGCTCACCACCTGGTTGCGCGATGAATCATACATCGGCTGGTTGGCGGTCGACGATGGCGGCGCCGTAGTTGCCGGCGCGGGTATCCACATCAAGCCGCAGCTGCCACGCTTCTCCCACGATGGCGCTCGAGTGGTGACGGCTCCGATACCGCTGGTGGTGAATGTCTATACCCAACCCGAGTGGCGCGGTCAGGGAATCGCCAGAACCCTCATGAGCGTTCTCCTGAAATGGGCCGCAGGGCAGGGAACTGATCGCGTGGTCCTGCACGCCTCCGACGCCGGCCGGCCGCTCTACCTGTCGCTCGGATTTGAGGGAACGAACGAGATGCGGTGGTTCCCCACTCGATGAACAGGATCACCCATCTGGTCGTCATGAACGGCTTGCCGACGTTCGATCGTTTCACCCGCTCTGTCATGGCGGCGGTCCTCGGCGCACTCGCTGCGGTGGGCGCCGCGGCGGCCCCAAGGCAAGCGGAGCCTGCCTTCCTCGTCCGAGACCGGAGCCTGGAGCTGCCGACCCGGTACGTGCCGCCGCCCGGTAATCCGCTCGAACACCACGCGGCGGGCTTTGCGCAAATCATGTGTTCGGCTGTATTCATCACCGGTTTGGATGCGGACTTTGCAGCCGAGAACGTCGGGTACTTTACGGCACCCTACGCCGCCCGAGCGAAGCTGGGAAAGCCCGTCATCGATCGCAACGGCAAGACAGTTAGCGTCGCCGTCCCCGGCGGCCCGCTCCAGGCGTCGATCATTCGCCGCCGATGCCGAGCACGACCTTTTGAGCCATATCCTGGCTGTTGCTCGACTGCCGACCGTACCCAGACTGCGGCGCTCTCGATGTGCGGAGCGCGACCCGGGTGGATGGTGATTTGCCGATGTCCCGCGACTGGCCGAGGAGGATACCCGCAGCTTGCCGTTGGGCATCAACCCTCGGTAGGCCCGCCGGGCCACTGATGGCCGGAGCCGCTTCGAAAGCCGCAACATGGGACGCGCGGTATCCGGTTAAGACCCCTTGTGCCTGGCTTTGAACATCGGCGGCCGACACGGTCGCTGCGATGACCAGCCCTCCGAGCGCCAGGGTCAATCGTGAGGCTCGTCGTGTTTTTCTAGTCAACATGGTTTTTGCTCCTTGTGCATTCGACAGATGGGGAAAAGTGGCGAGGCTATTGGCCCTGAGTGATATCGCGGTCGGCGGCTACGGTCCGTTCGTTTTTCGTCCAGCCGGCGAGTTCAATGAATTCCGGTGCGGGTGCGATGAGATCGTGCGCTCGAGCGACCTTGGAGCCCCGGAGTTCGAGGAGGGCGATTTGCCCGCTGCCGGCGTCCCCGGGAATGCGGTACGTTACGAATACGACATGCGCGTCGGCCGTCGGGAAGATCGCGACGGTCGAGTGTTCATCGCGCGCTGACGAATCCACTCCGGCGTCCCGCCAGGAGGCGACCAGCGCATCCTCGTCGACTGTCACATAGGTTCCGGTCCGGGCGAGCCCGTATTGAACCTCGAAGTCGCCGGTGGTGGCCTGTGCAAGTCCGGCCGGGTTGCGGTTCGCATAGGCGTCGACAAACTCATTGACCGCGCGCCGCGTGGTGCTGCTCAAGGATGCCGCCGATTTCGCGGTCGCCGCAACGGCCGAGTCCGCGTGATCTGCCGCGCCCGCCGTGGAAGCTAAAATCGCCGCCGATAGGGTGAGTCCCAATCCCAAGATTCCAGTCTTCATTTTACTGCTCCTGTTGTAGTTCGCCGCTTCTGCACCGGGCGCCCCCGGGCGAATCCTCTCGCCGGACGACTCGATGTTTTATGTGTGCATATACACTCCATGGGCGTAGTGTGCATATGCACTGATACAAAGTCAAGCCAGGCGCCGGGAATTTGGGAATTCCGCTCATCACATTTCGCTATATGGAGATGTCGGGCGGGCCTGATCGACGCGGCAGCCGCCAACAGCCTTTGGAAACGGCTACCCGCCGGACTGACAGTTAAGCGGGCAACTCGAGTGCGAGCAGATCGGTCCGTATGCGGGCGGCTCGGGTCGGGCCCACCTGAGCCTCGAATTCCTGCTGCGCCGACATCCAGCGCGTCATTGCGGCTTTGAGTTTAGTGCGGCCCGCGGCAGTGAGCGAGAAGCTTACTTGCCGGGGATCCCCATCGCCATCGCCGCGTTTGGCCATCACGAAACCGTCGCGCTGAAGAGGTTTGACGGCCCGCAGCAGGGTGGTGCGATCCATGACGAGTGCATCGGCCATTTCGCTCATCGAAGCGCGCCGCTTCTCATCGAGAACCACCAATATGGAGAATTGGGCGCTGGTCACGTGCGCCTCCGCAAGATGCTTCTCGTAAAGACGGGTGATGTGACGCGCCGCCTGACGCGCCGCAAAACAGTTGCAAAGATCAAGCCGGGAGCTTTCGCGCATGCACCAAGTCTATCTATGCATATGCACTAAGTCAATGCTGCCGCTCCTGCGTCGCCGTCTGCCTTCTCGCTGGGCCGACGATCTTGCCGAACCGGGTTACCGCGCCCCGGCCGTGTTGTACTTTTCCGCGCCGGCCGGGCTTGCGAGGCGTACCGGCCGCCTGTAGTAGAATCTGCCGATGGTCAAATTCCTGTCGCGCCTGCCCATGCGCGCGCTGTACGCGTTTTCCGCCTTTCTCTATTTCCTGGCGTATTACATCGTCCGGCACCGGCACCGGATCATCAGCGAGCAAATCGCGAAGGTCTTTCCTGCCTCGAGCGCGGCTGAGCGAGTCGCCATCCACAAGCGCTTCCTCCTCAACTTCTGCGATGTCATGGTGGAGGTGTTGAAATCGGCATCCATGACCGCCGCCGAGATGACCGAGCATGTGCGCATTCTCAATCTGGCGGCGGCGCAAGAATACCTGGTTGCCGGTCAATCGGTGATGTTCGTGACCTCGCATTTGTGCAACTGGGAGTGGCTTCTGCAGGGGATGTCGGTGCAATTGGGGTATCCCCTGGACGCGGCCTACAAGCCGCTGCATGACGCCTGGGCCGAGCGCCTGATGCTGGACATTCGCTCGCGTTTCGGCGCCAGGCTCGTGCCCGCCAAGGATCTGCTCGCGGATTATCTGAAGCGCCGCGCCGTGGTCCGAGTGCTGGCCATGAACGCCGATCAGGCGCCGGTGTCCACCGACAAGCGCTACTGGACCACGTTTCTCGGCCAGGACACGGCCTTCTACGTGGGCCTCGAGCAGATCGCGCGGGCCACGCGGCTGCCCGTCATGTACGTGGTGATGCGGCGCTCGCGGCGGGGGTATTACGAGGCCGAACTGCATCGGTTGTGGGACGGCCGCGAGAAGCTCGAGCCCAATGCCATCACCGAGCGCTACGCGCGCGCCTGCGAAATCGACGTGCTCAAGAGCCCCGCCGACTGGTTGTGGTCCTATCGTCGTTGGCGCCTGCAGAAGCCCTTGTACGGCACCGACTGAAAGCGGAGTATTCGCATCGTCGACACCCTGCACCGCCCAAGGAGTCTCCCATGAAGCTTGATGACAGCCGCCGCAGCGATAATGTCGAGGCTAGACTAGTAAGCGCGGACGCGCCGGGGAGCTGGCCCTGCGGGTTTAGCTGCTCCCGGCACCAATCTTCTGCTCGAGATGTTTCGCCAGGTCGGCGATGGTCGGGTGGTCGAACAATTCGGTGAGGTCGATCAGTCCGGGGAACTCGCGGTCGATGTTTTCGTGGATCTCGATGAGCTTGAGCGAACTCGCGCCGATCTCGAACAGATTGTCGTTCATGTCGATGCGCTTGCCGGGAAGCGCGCTTTCGCAGATGGACTGCAGCTTGTTTTCCAGTTCCGTTCCGCGCACCTGCGCCGTGCCGCCGTGGGCCTCGCGCAGGGCCTTGAGTTCGGCAAGCTCCGCGTCGAATTCGCCGTCCACGTGGGCTTGTTCGAGCAAATGACGCTGCACCTTGCCGCTGGTGGTCTTCGGGATGCGTTTCACCGGGATGACCTGCGCCACTTCCAGTCCGGTGTGCTCGTTGATGAGCCGGTTGACCGCCGCGGCAGTGGGTAGGAACTCCTGCAGGCTCCCCCGGTGCAGCACGAACACGACCAGCTCTTCGCCCTGCGTGCCGGGTTTCGAAACGCCGGCAGCGACCACCTTGTTGAGATCCAACCCGGGAGCGCGCGTCGCGATGTTTTCCAGATCGTAGGGATAGTAATTCTGGCCGTTGACGAAGATGATCTCCTTGGCTCTTCCCGCGATGTAGAGGGCCCCTTCGTGGATGACGCCCAAATCGCCGGTATCCACCCAGCCGTCGGCATCGATGACGCGCACGGTCTCCTCGGGATCGCCGATGTAGCCGCGGGTGACGCTGGGACCGCCGATCAAAATGTGGCCCACCCGTCCTTCCTGCAGCTCTGCGTGCGCGTCATCGACAAGGCGCAACGTGGTGTTCGGCACCACTGTTCCCACACACATGAGTTCCAGTACGTCGCGGTTCTCGACCGGGTTCAACTCGATGCTCGCGCCGACGCCCAACTTGTGCCGGTTGACACGGATCCAGCGATAATCCCGGCCCGGCTCGGGAAACGTCACGGCCAGGGATGCCTCTGCCAATCCGTATACCGGGAACATGGCGTTGTGCTTAAGGCCGGTATACACCAGCGCCTTCATGAATTGATTGCAAAGGTCGACGGAAATCGGCTCGGCGCCGTTATAAATGGCTCGGACACTCGATAGGTCGACATTCTCCAGTTTGCGATCACCCAACACCTTCAGCAGGTGCCGGTAGCCGAAATTCGGCGAGCAGGTGATGGTGGCACGCTTCTTCGATGCCGCCTGCAGCCACAGCACGGGCCGGCGCACGAACAGGTCCGTCGGCATGAGATGGATGTGCACGCGGTTCGTGAACATGATGAGGTAAAACCCGATCAATCCCATGTCGTGGGTCAGCGGCATCCAACTCAGGCTGACGTCGTCGGTGTTGTATTTGTCCACGGCGGTGGCGCCGGCGATATTCGCGACCAGATTGCCATGGGTCAGCATCACTCCCTTGGGTTCACTGGTCGACCCCGACGAGAATTGTATGAACGCCAAGTCGTCCGGGGCGGGCCGGAAGATCTTGCCCGGGCGCGATATGTCGGTGATGGATTCGACCAGGAAGCAGCGCGACTTGAGCTCCTCGAAGAGCGCCGTTTCGCCCACTTCCCGCGCGAGCGCCGCCAAACGCTCGAGATTCTTGGCGTCGGTATAGAGCAGCGGCCTGCCGATCTTGCGGGCCACGCGCAACAGCTTGTGGCGATGTTCGTCGCTGATGCCGACGGCAAGCGGGACGGGAATGATTCCGCCACACACCGCCGCCCAGAATCCGTCGAGAAACTGCTCGTTGTTGTTCAAGAAAATGATCATCTTGTCGCCGCGCTGAGCACCCATGGCCTGCAGGTGGTGCAGGATTCCCAGGCCGCGCGTGTGGATGTCGCCGTAACTCACGCGGCGTTCCGAGTTTTCACCCTCGACGTACGTAACCGCGCGATCGACATTGCGGTTGTTTTCCAGCATCTCGACCAAAGTCGTATGAGTCATCTTTCCTCTACTGTCATCATGAGATTGGAGCGCGGGCGAAGATTGATCTGCGCCTCGAGCTCGATGGGATCATTGCCGACGCGGGTCAACCGAAAGCGCCGCGACATCATGCTTACATGCCCCAGCATTTCGAACAGGGCGAGATTTTCACCGATGCAGTGGCGCGGCCCCACGGAGAAGGGGATGTAGGCGAATTTGTGCCGTTCTTCGGCATCGGCGCCCGCAAACCGTTCGGGACGAAATTCCTCCGGTTCGCTCCAGAACTCGGGATGCCGGTGCAGCAGGTAGGGGCTGATGAACACGTCGGTGCGCGGTCCGATCGCGAAGCCGCCCAGCTCGTCGGCTTCGAGGGTGCGCCGCGTGAACAGCCAGCCCGGCGGGTAGAGACGCAGCGCTTCGTTGATCACCTGATGCGTGAATGCCAGCGACTCCGCCGCGTCAAGGCCAAGGGGTGTTCCGGCAGTGGCGTCCGCCTCCGCTTCGAGCCGCGCCGCGGTTTCGGGGTGCTGACTGATGAGGTGCCAGGTCCAGGTCAGGGCGGCGGCGGTGGTTTCATGCCCGGCGACGATCAGCGTCATCACCTCGTCGATCAATTCCTTGTTGCTCATGGGGGCGTCGTTTTCGCGATCGCGAGCGGCCATCAGCATCTCGAGGAAGTCGAAGCGTTCCTCCGGCTCGCGGCGGCGGCGCTCAATCAAGTCTGCGACCAACTTGGTGAGCGAGCGAAAGCGGAACGCGAATTTCAGATCCCGGTTTGTCTCCTTGGCCACCAGCTCGAAGGGGTTGGCCCCCAACTGACGCTCGAGCCGCGCAAGGTCGGTGCCGAAGATCGAGTGCAGCACGATCTCCAAGGTCAGCTCGCTGAGGTCCTCGGTGAGATTGATGGGCTCGCCGGCCGCGGCCTTGGCCGCCCAGCGCGCGGCGTATTTATCGTTGACGCCATGGATCAGACCGCCGAACCGGTCGAGTACCCGGCGATGGAAGGAGGGCTGCATCATGCGCCGCTGGCGGCGCCAGAAATCGCCTTCGCTGGTCATGATCCCGTTGCCGAGCAGGATCTTCACCCGGTCCATGCCCTCGCCCTTGGTGTAGTTGCGGTGGTTCGACAGGAGCACCCGTTTGATGTCGCGGGGGTGGTTGATGACGTAGTTGTAGACGCCGCGGCTCGGCGCGAATATCCGGTAGACATCGCCGTATTGGGCGAAACACCGCCGCATCAGAGCCAATGATGCTTCGCTCCCGCCGAGATCGAAGCCTTCGGCAGGGCCTGGGGGGATGGCCGTGGTTTGCATGCGTTATTGTAGCCCAGGAGCCTGTCTCCGTATTTCGCGTGAGCCGCGCTGGCTTCCGGAGCAGCTTGCGCAGTCCGGCGCTCTTCCCGACAATGCCCGACGTGGAAAAGAAACCTGATGGCGGCGAAAAGTCGGGTGGCGGGCTCCACAACACGATTTACGAACAACAAACTCGCTCGGGGAGGCGGCTGACCGTCGGCCGGCGGCTCTTGTATCAATCGATCGTGCCCGTCGGGCTGTCGCTGGTGCACCTGGTGTGGCGCTGGTCGCGGGTGGTGAGCGTCGTCGGCGCTGAGCACATCCATCAGGCGCTGGCCGTGGCGCCGTCCTTCATTCCGGTGTACTGGCACCAGCACCAATTGTTCTGCGTCAAACACTTGCTGGCGCAGCGCCGCGCGGGCTTGAAGCTGGGGTTCCTCATCAGCCCGTCGGTCGACGGCGAGCTCGGTGCCATGCTGGTGAGCCGGCTGGGGGGCGTCGTGATTCGTGGCTCCTCTTCGCACACGGGCGCACGGGCGCTGCGCGACTACTACCAAGCCCTGTCGAAGGATGACGTGTCCCCCGCCATCACCCCGGATGGACCGCGCGGTCCGCCGTGGAAGTTCAAACCCGGGGCGGTGCTGCTCGCGCAACTGTCCCAGCGGCCCATCATTCCCTTGGCCTACGCCGCCTCGCGTGCCTGGCAGATCCAGTGGGACCAATTCCTCATCCCGAAACCATTCGCCCGCATCTCCATCGCCGTCGGCGAGCCGGTCTACATTCCAAAAGGCCTGGACGCGGCCGATCTGGAGCGCCATCAGACTGTCATGGAGCTGCGGCTACAGTCCCTGAATGAACAAGCAAAACAGGCGCTGGAATGACCCGTCAGGTTTATGCCTAATAATACAATCAGTTAGCTTGTAATCTTTACACGTTATGCCAGAATCGGTCCATATGTGCCAGTTGCCGAATCCCCGGAAGTGTGTGCCGCATTCTGTTTTTGCGCGCGATCGATGGCAAACTGTTGATCCACAACCCTAATCTGTAATCCCGGGACCATTGAAGGCGCATGGCGATAGCACCCAACGATCCCCGACACGCCGATTTAACGGCCTCGGATATCCTATCGCCGCAAACTTGGCCCCGCCGCGGCATCCGTCCGGCCGTCGGCGTCGGGCTGGATGTCATCTGCACCAAGATCGCGGTGGACTTTCAGGGCATGACGGCGCTGACTGCCACCGACTGCATCGTTGCGAACCTCGAACTCCTGCGCGAGGCCACGCGCACCGACACCGCATTCCACATTGTATTGGACGCGGAGGCCGAACACTTCGCCGACGTACAGGTGGCGCGCGGCATGATGGCCACCGGCAATCCTGAACAACTACGCGGCCAGAGCATGGCTTCGTTGCCCTGGCTCAAGGGGCGGCTCGCGCCGCTGCGCGTGTCGGAAATCCGCGATACGGCGAAGCCGCGGCCCGATCAGATCGAGGACGCCGCGTTGTGGAGCGAGCTGCTCATTGGTTCGGTGCTCGTCATCGGCTATGCGATTGAAGGGCGTCCCGCGGGCCTGCTGGGGATCGCGGGCGCGTCGCCGCGCGAGACCTGGGAAGTGCAGCTGCACCTGCTCATGAAGCTGCTGGGCAGCAGCCTCTCGACCGGCTTGGAACGCATCGAGATTCAACGCGCTTTGCGCGATTTGGAAGAGCGCAATGAGCTTGCCCTCTATAGCGCCAACGACGGACTCTGGGACTTCGACACCTTCAACAATCGCGTATATCTCTCGCCGCGCTGGAAGGCCATGCTGGGCTACGACGAGGTCGACGTGGCGCAGACGCCGGATTGGCGAACGTTGGTCCACTCGGACGATATGTCCCGCGTACAGGCGGCGATTCGCGATCATGTGGCCGGCAAGACGCCGATTTTCGAAAGCATGCATCGCATGCGCCACGCCAGCGGTGAGTGGCGTTGGGTGGTCAGCCGCGCCAAGGCTCGCGTCGATGAGAAGGGACGGCTATTGCGCCTCGTCGGCGTCGAACTCGACATCACCGAGCGCAAGCTCTACGAGGAAGCGCTGTTCCGCGAGAAGGAGAGCGCGCAGATCACGCTGCAGAGCATCGGCGACGGCGTCATCACCACCGATGCCAAGGGCGTCATCGACTATCTGAATCCGGTTGCCGAGGCGCTCACGGGATGGCGCCTCGAGGATAGTCAGGGACGGGCGATCGAAGAGATCTTCCGCGCTTTCCACGAGGAAACCTGCGAACCGCTGGAAAATCCGCTGGCCGTGGCCATCCGCCGCACGCGCTCCATCAAGTCCGTGCGGCCCATGCTGCTCATCCGCCGCGACGGCAACGAAATCTACGTCGAAAGCACGGCCTCCCCGATCAGGGACGGCAGCGGCGCCGTGTCCGGCGGCGTGCTGGTGTTTCACGACGTGAGCGAGGCGCGCGAGCTCAATCGACGGCTTTCTTACCACGCGAGTCACGATGTGCTCACCGGGCTGGTGAATCGCCGCGAATTCGAGCACCGCATGGAGCGCGCACTGAAGAGCGCCAAGGCTCATGAGACCTCGTACGCGCTGTGCTGCCTCGATCTCGATCAGTTCAAGATCGTCAACGACACCTGCGGACACAGCGCCGGCGATGCCTTGCTTGGCCAGGTGGGCGCGCTGCTCAAATCCAAGGTTCGGTGGCGCGACACGCTGGCGCGCCTGGGCGGCGACGAATTCGGCATATTGCTCGAGAGCTGTTCCTTGGACGAAGCCATGCGCACGGCCGAATCGCTTCGCGAGGCGGTGCGCAACTTCAAGTTCACGTGGGAGGAGCGCACCTTCCGCCTGGGTGCGAGCATCGGCGTGGTGCCGATCTCCCCCGAGAATGCCGACGTGGCCTCGATACTCTCGGCCGCCGACAGCGCCTGCCAGGCGGCCAAGGAAGCCGGCCGCAACCGCGTGCACAGCTTCGAGGAGAACGACATCGATTTGATGCGCCGCCGCCGCGAAATGCAGTGGGCCGCGCGCATCAACAATGCGCTGGAGGAGGGCCGCTTCGAGATCTTCCGCCAGACCATTCTGCCGCTGCAGATTCCGGAAACGGGCGCGCATTACGAACTGCTGCTGCGTATGCGCGACGAGCAGGGCAAGATCGTCGCGCCGTATGATTTCATCACCGCCGCCGAGCGCTACGGAATTACCCCGCAGATCGACCGGTGGGTCATCGAGAACGCCTTCCGGTGGCTGGTATCCGAGGCCGACGAGCGCGAGAAACTCGCCATGTGCTCGATCAATCTGTCGGGCCAGAGCCTCGGCGACGACAAGTTTCTGCCGTACGTCATCGATCAGTTTCATCACAGCGGGCTGGATGCCACCAAGATCTGCTTCGAAATCACCGAGACCGCCGCGATCGCAAGCTTCTCCCAGGCCAACCGCTTCATCCAGGCACTGAAGGAGCTGGGCTGCAAGTTCGCGCTCGACGACTTCGGAACCGGCTTGTCGTCCTTCGGCTATTTGAAGCACTTTCCGGTGGATTTCCTGAAGATCGACGGCAGCTTCGTCAAGGAGATACTGCACGATCCCATCGACCGCGAGATGGTCCGGTCCATCAACGAAATCGGTCATTTGACGGGCAAGCAGACCATTGCGGAATTCGCCGAGAATCTCGAGATCATCAACATGTTGCGCACGCTCGGAGTCGACTACGCGCAGGGCTATGGCGTGTCGCAGCCGCAGCGGATACTCAAGGCGCTGAACCACGCTTAGATCCGGCCCGCACCGTTTCAACCCCAATGACCGCAGTTCGGTGGGGCTCCTTGAGTTAGTCCGGACCGCCCCGCCGGCCGCCCCACTCGAAGCGCATGGACAGGTCCACCGCGCGAACATGCTTGGTGATGCTTCCCACGGAGACGAAATCGACGCCGGTCAAGGCAATCGCTCGAATGGTCTCCTTCGTGACGCCGCCCGAGGCTTCGAGTTTCAAGGGATGTGGGGAGCCGCGGTTGATGGCCACCGCCTCGCGCATGCCCTCGAGCGGGAACTCGTCGAGCATGGCGATGTCCGCGCCGGCGGCAATGGTCTGGCGCAATTCCTCCAGATTTTCCACCTCGACCTCGACCGGAACGTGCACGCGGGTACCGGCGACCGACGCCCGGGCGGCGGCCACCGCCAAGGCGATCGAGCCGGCCGCCATAATGTGGTTTTCCTTGATGAGGATGGCGTCGAACAATCCCAATCGATGATTCTGGCCGCCGCCCACCCGGACGGCGTACTTTTGCGCCGCACGGAGCCCGGGTAGGGTTTTGCGGGTGTCGAGCACGCGGCACGGGGTGTCCTGGATGAGCACTGCGTACGCATGCGCCGCCGTCGCGGTGGCCGACAACACCTGCAGGAAATTGAGGGCCGTCCGTTCCCCGGTGAGGAGCGCGCGAGCCGGGCCGGCAACGGTAAAGAGGAGCTGGTCGGCTAGCACCGGATCGCCTTCGGCGACCTGCCAGTCGACCCGCACGGTGGCGTCCAACTGGGCGAAGACGGCGTTGACATAAGGCACGCCGCAGAGGATTGCGGGCTCGCGGGTGATGACCGACGCACGGCCGGTTCGCGCCGCCGGAACGAGTACCGCCGTGAGGTCGCCGCTGCCGATGTCCTCCTCGAGCGCCCGCCCGACCTGGGCCGCCAGATCCTTAGGGTAGGGAATGGGTGAATTCATCGCAGGCGGTGTGGGAGCTTGAGCATGGGGGGGCTTGGAGAATAGGAGGCCAGCCCCAATAATTCAACGATGTCCGCTGTAGAGCCCAAATCCCCCTGCGTCAGGCTGTGCTGCCTGGACGATGCATACGGGTACTGTGTGGGCTGTTATCGTACAATGGACGAAATAACCCGCTGGGGCTCCATGAGCCCCGCCGAGCAGTGGGCGGTGCTGCGCCGGACGGCGGAACGCGCCGGCCATCGGGCGCTTGAGGTAAAGTGACTTTTTTGGAGATCGACCAATGAATGCGATTGAAAGGATCAAGAGCCAGCTGTCGGCGGCGCCCGTGGTGCTGTACATGAAGGGGACACCCGACTTTCCCCAATGCGGCTTCTCGGCGCAGACCGTGGGGGCGTTACGTGCCAGCAAGGCCAAGTTCGACTACGTGAACATTTTCGAAGACCCGGAAGTGCGCGAAGCGCTCAAAACCTATTCGAATTGGCCGACCTTTCCGCAACTGTACGTCAACGGCGAGCTCGTCGGCGGCTGCGACATCGTCATCGAAATGTACAAGAGCGGCGAGTTGAAACAACTTCTGTCCGAGGCCGGGGTAGTCGCGGCGTAGCGACGCCCGGCGTACGGCGCGCGCGGCGCATCGCCTCTAAGGATCGGGGGGCGTCTCCGGTTCCATCTCCAGCGGTCCCATGGATGCCAGCCGCTTGCGGCTGGCATCGAATACGTTTTGAAACTGATTGCACACGATGCAGAAAAGGTCTGCCGTGCGCTCGGCGTCGTAGGCGGCCGAGTGGGCGGAGGAGGTGTCCCACTCCAAACCCGCAGCCAGAGTGGCGCGCATCAGCACGGTTTGGCCAAAGGCGACGCCGCCCAGAGTGGCCGTGTCGAAGCTGGTGAAGGGGTGAAACGGGTTGCGCTTGATCTGCGTCCGCAGGACCGCGGCATTCAAGAAATTCAAATCGAAAAACGCATTGTGACCGACCAGTACGGCGCGGGTGCAGTCGGCGGCGCGGACGGCATTGCGCACTTCCTTGAAGATGCGCTGCAGCGCGTCTTCCTCGGAGATCGCGGGGCGCAGGGGATGATGGGGATCGATCCCGTTCACCGCCATGGACGCGGGTTCCATATTCGAGCCGGGAAACGGGGTCACGTGATAGCGAAACGTTTCGCCGCGCGCCAACGTGCCGTCGCTGCGCAACTCGAGGAATACCGCAGCGATCTCCAGCAGCGCGTCCGTCTGTGAATTGAAGCCGCCGGTTTCGACGTCGACTACCACCGGAAGAAAGCCGCGAAAGCGCGTGGCGAAGGTGATGGGCGCGATTTGCGTCATGCTCGGCCCGTCTCGATGCGCCATGCGACGGTCTCGCCGCCGCGATAGGGTAGGAGGGTGCCGCCGCCGAATTCATAAGATACTGGTGGCACCCAAGGCTCCTTGATCAGCGTGATGACATCGTCGTGGCGCGGCAGCCCGTAGAAATCGGCGCCGAAATGGCTGGCAAAACCTTGGAGCAGGTCGAGGCGACCGCCCTGTTCGAAGGCTTCGGCATACAATTCGACCGCCGCGTGCGCCGTGAACATGCCGGCGCAGCCGCAGGCATTCTCCTTGGCGGCGCGTTCGTGGGGAGCGCTGTCGGTACCGAGAAAGAATCGCGGATCCCCGCTCACCGCCGCATGCAGCAGCGCCTCTCGATCCCGTTCGCGCTTCAATATCGGCAGGCAATAGTAGTGCGGTTTGATGCCGCCGGAAAAAATAGCGTTGCGATTGAGGAGCAGGTGCTGCGGCGTGATGGTCGCCGCCACGCCGTTGCGCGCCCCCCGTATGAACTCGGCCGCCCGGGCAGTCGTGATGTGCTCGAACACCACCGGCAGCTTCGGGTAGCGCTCGAGCAACGGGATCAGAACCGCGTCGATGAAATGCGCTTCCCGATCGAACACGTCGATTTCGCCGCCGGGACTCTCGCCATGCACCAGCAGCGGCATTGCGACTTCCTCCATGCGCGCCAATGTGGCGCGGACTTTACGGATGTCGGTGACGCCCGCATCCGAGTGCGTCGTCGCTCCGGCCGGATAGAGTTTGACGCCGTGCACGAAGCCCGCGGCCTTCGCCTTGTCGATTTCCTGCGGCGGCGTGCCATCCGTCAAATAGAGCGTCATGAGCGGCTCGAATCGAGCGCCGGCCGGCAGCGCCGCCACGATTCGGGCACGATAGGCCGACGCCTGGGCCGTGGTGGTGACGGCGGGCTTGAGATTGGGCATCACGATGGCTCGGCCGAAGCGTTCGGCCGTGAATTTGACCACCGATTGGAGCGCGGCTCCGTCGCGCAGATGCACATGCCAGTCGTCGGGCTTCTGAATGGTCAGCCGGTTCATGAAGCGCGGGCGAGGCGGCGTTTGGCCGCCGCTCTGCGGACCGGTGGGCGGCCGCTCGCGGCACGCGGAGGCTGCGCGCGACGAATTGCCGGGGGCCAGCCTCGCTGCAGCAGGTCGAGCGTATAGCGCACTCCGAACCCGGTGATCTCGGTGCCGATGTGCCCAAGACCGCCCGTCCGCGCGCCGGCGGCGAGATCCAGGTGCAGCCACGCGATGTTCTTGGGTACGAATCGATTCAAGAACCGGGCCGCCAGAATGTGGTCGCCCTTGCCCTCGGTGGTGCACTGCAGAACGTCGGCCACCGCGCTTTCGAGGTCGGTATCGAAGTCGGCATCCATGGGGAAACACCAGACGCGCTCGCCGCTGCTCGTTCCGGCGGCTTCGATCAGTTCGCGCGCTTCCGGCCGATTGGTGAATGCACCGCTGTAGCGTTCGGTCAGTGCGTACACGCAGGCCCCGGTCAAGGTGGCGTAGTCGATGATGGCGCGCGGCCTGCCACCCGCGGCGAGCGACAAAGTGTCGGCCAACACCATGCGGCCTTCGGCATCGGTATGAATCACTTGAACCGTGGTGCCATTATGCGCCCGTACCACGTCCTGCGGCTTGTAGGCCGTCGGTCCGGTTCGGTTCTCGGTGATCGCCAGCCAGCAGTCCACCGCCAGCGGCGATCGCAGCGAATGCAGCGCGTACAAACTGCCGACCGCCACGGCACTGCCTTCCATATCCATGTGCATATCGAGCATGCCTTTATGGGTCTTGAGGTTGGTGCCTCCGGTGTCGAAGCAGATCCCCTTGCCGACGAGACTTACGGCGGGTGACGACGTGCGCCCCGGCCGATACGCCAGATGGACGATGCCCGCATCGCGGGTGGCATTGCCCTGAGAGACGGCGAGAAACGCGCCGGCGCCGAGCCGCTTCAATTGCGTTTCACCGTAGAACTTGAACTCCAACCCCAAGCGGCGCGCCAGCTCCTGCAGCAGGCGCCGATAGCCGGCCGCATCCAAAGTGTTCGGCGGCAGCGCGGTCAGCCAGCGGGCGAGATTGTTGCCGGCGGACGTCGCCAGGGTCAAATCGAGCGCGGCCAGCTTGCCGGTTCCCGAAACGTCGATCCGGGCGAGAGGGCGGTGCGGCTTGGCTTCGCTTTTAAAGGTTGCGAAACGAAAGGCGGCCGCCTGCAGTGCGGCAACGGTTGCATTGAGCGCGGCTTGCATGACATCGAGGTCGCCGCCGTGGGCATACAGGAGCAGGGACTGCGGTTGGCTCTCGAGTGCGAGCCGCGCGAGTTTTCCCGCGGCATCGAGCCTCTCGAACGTGCTCGCGGTGCCGGCCAGGCAAACCGCGAGAACCAGCGTTTCCGCGCGCGCTCCCACTCGAAGCTGCACCGCATCGCCGGGCTTGCGCTCCCGGCGCCGGTAGAGCGCACGCAGCAGGCTGCCGTGCGGCACCGCCGCCCAGTCCGCGGGACTCGGTTCCGCCGGCAGAAAGACGATGGCGCACTCATATCGGGCAAGTGCCGCCGGAGCCGGCCGCGCGCCGGTTTGGCGCACCGGAACCAGCAGCGATCTAAAGGGCAAGCGAATCGGCATATCAGTTAAACCGCAAGCGTCGCGGGCATATCGCAGGCCGATCCTTGCTTGACCGTGAAAAACCAAACCCCGAAGATAGCGCTGCTAAAATCCCAAGTGGCAGTTCGCGCAACGGCGCTGTAACGTGCCGGCCATCTTAACAGGACACGTGGGCATGTGCATGGGTGCATGCCCACCCAGTAAGGCTTACCTATGACACCTAAATCGCCGTTCGAAGACATCGATCCCACCGAAACGCAGGAATGGCTGGAGTCGATCGACTCGGTGCTGCGCGCGCAGGGACCCGAGCGTGCACATTTTCTCCTCGAAAAGCTGGTGGACTTTACGCGCCGCTCCGGCACGTACCTGCCGTTCAAGCCGAATACGGCGTACCTCAACACCATTTCCAAGGCGCAGGAGCCGGAGTATCCCGGCGACCGCTCGTTGGAGCGCCGCAACGAAGCCTACCTGCGCTGGAACGCCCTGGCGATGGTGGTGCAGGCCAACCGCGTGAGTTCGGAGTACGGCGGCCACATTGCGAGCTACGCATCGGCGGCAACGCTGTACGAAGTGGGATTCAATCACTTTTGGCGGGCGAAGAGCGCCAGCCATCCGGGCGACATGATTTTCATCCAAGGCCATTCGTCTCCGGGCATCTACGCGCGGGCGTATTTGGAAGGGCGTCTCGACGAGAGCCAGTTGCTGCGGTTTCGCCAAGAGGTGCGCGGCGGCGGGTTGTCGTCGTATCCGCATCCTTGGTTGATGCCGGAATTCTGGCAGTTTCCCACGGTGTCCATGGGCTTGGGCCCCATGACGGCCATATTCCAAGCCAGATTCGTGCGCTACCTGGAACATCGCGGGATCGTCCCGCCGTCCGATCGAAAAGTATGGGCGTTCTTGGGAGACGGCGAAATGGACGAGCCCGAGTCCATGGGCGCGCTCACCATGCCGGTGCGCGAAAAGCTCGACAACCTGATTTTCGTCATCAATTGCAATTTGCAGCGTCTCGACGGTCCGGTGCGCGGCAACGGCAAGATCATTCAGGAACTCGAGGCGGCCTTTCTCGGCGCCGGCTGGAATGTCATCAAGGTGCTCTGGGGCTCGCGATGGGACCCGCTGCTCCAGCGCGACCAGAAAGGATTGTTGAAGCGGTTGATGGAGGAATGCGTCGACGGCGAGTATCAGAATTTCAAATCCAAGGGCGGCGCCTACACGCGCGAGCATTTCTTCGGCAAGTATCCCGAACTGAAAGAGATGGTCGCCAACATGTCGGATGAGGAAATCTGGCACCTGAACCGCGGCGGCCACGATCCGCAGAAGGTCTATGCGGCCTATGCGTCGGCGGTGGCCAACAAGGGTGCGCCCACGGTGATTTTGGCCAAGACCGTGAAGGGATTCGGACTCGGCAAGGCGGCTGAGGGTCTCAATTCCGCGCATCAACAGAAAAAACTCGGCGATGAAGCGCTGAAGGAAGTGCGCGACCGGTTCAACATCCAGATCTCGGACGAGGAGATCAAGGGCTTGACGTTTCGCAAGCCCGCGCCAGACAGCGAAGAGATGAAGTATCTGCAGGAACGGCGCGCTTCGCTCGGCGGCTACGTGCCGGTGCGCAGTTCATCGGCGCCCCCGTTGGCGATACCGCCGCTGGAAGCGTTCAGCGGCCTGCTCGATGGGAGCGGCGACCGCGAAATCTCCACCACCATGGCGCTGGTGCGGATTCTCACCACCTTGATCAAGGACAAGAACGTGGGCCCGCACGTCGTGCCCATCGTCCCGGACGAGGCACGCACCTTCGGCATGGAGGGAATGTTCCGGCAGATCGGCATCTACTCCTCGGTTGGGCAGCTCTACACGCCGCAGGACGCGGACCAGCTGATGTTCTATCGCGAGGACAAGAAGGGTCAGATTCTGGAAGAGGGTATCAACGAAGCGGGCAGCCTGTGCTCATGGCTGGCCGCGGCGACGGCGTATTCGAACCACGGCGTCAGCATGATTCCCTTTTATATTTACTATTCAATGTTCGGTTTCCAGCGGGTGGGCGATTTCGTTTGGGCCGCGGCCGACAGCCAGGCTCGCGGATTCTTGGTGGGCGGCACGGCCGGCCGCACGACGCTGGCCGGCGAAGGTTTGCAGCACCAGGATGGGCACAGTCACCTGCTGTTCAGCACGGTGCCCAATTGCGTGGCTTACGATCCCACCTACTCGTACGAGCTGGTGGTCATCGTGCAGGATGGATTGCGCAGGATGTATCAAGACCAGGAGAGCGTTTTTTACTACATCACCTGCATGAACGAGAATTACGCGCACCCCGCATTGCCCGCGGGCGCCGCCGACGGCATCTTGAAGGGCATGTACCTGCTGCGCGGCGGGGCAAAGGGCAAGGTGCGCGCAACGCTGTTCGGGTCGGGCACGATACTGCGGGAGGTGCTGGCTGCGGCGGATCTGCTGGAGAAGGATTATGGCGTTGCGGCCGACGTGTATTCCGTCACCAGCTTCAGTGAGCTGCGCAGGAATGCGCTCGCCACCGAGCGCTGGAACCTCATGCATCCCGGCGAAGAGCCGCGTCGGACCTACGTGCAGGAAGTGCTCGGCGACCGGACCGGGCCGTTCATTGCCGCGACGGACTATATGAAAACCGTGGCCGACCAGATTCGGCAATGGGTTCCGGGCCGCTACGCGGTGCTCGGCACCGACGGCTTCGGCCGCAGCGACTCGCGTGCCGAGTTGCGGCGCTTCTTCGAGGTGGATAAGCACTACGTCGCGCTTGCGACCCTCAAGGCGCTGGCCGACGACGGCAAGGTGGATGCGAAGGTTGTGTCGCAGGCCATCCAGAGCTTCGGCATCGATCCCGAAAAACCCAACCCTTTGACCGTCTAGGCGCACATCGTGGCAACACCCATCGAAGTCTTGGTTCCCGACATCGGCGGCTTCAAGGATGTCAGCGTCATCGAAGTCCATGTGAAGGATGGTCAGCAAATAGAGAAAGAGGCCGCGCTCGTCACCCTCGAGACCGAGAAAGCGGCCATGGATGTTCCGGCGCCGCAGGCGGGCCGGATCACCCAGGTCAGGATCAAGGTGGGCGACAAGGTGTCTGAAGGTTCTCTGATCTTGTTGCTCGAGCCGGCCGGCGCCGAAGTTGTCGCCGCTGCGCCAACGGCCGACAGCAAACCCGCGGCGGCGCCGGCGGCCGCCAACGGTGCGGCGGCCACGCCGCCCGCGGCTCCGGCAACAACAGCTGCGCCTGCGCCAGCGCAGCCTGCGTCCGCTCCTTCCCCTGGCAGCGCGTCGGCTGCAGCCGCGGCGCCCGGCGCACCTGCCGCTCCGGTCGCGCCTTCCGCGGCTCCCGCGCCGCGCGCGCTGCCCGCGATCGAAGAAGCGGGTTTTTCAAAGGCCTATGCCAGCCCATCGGTGCGCAAATTTGCGCGTGAAGTGGGCGCCGATCTTGGCCGCATCACAGGCACGGGACCCAAGGGACGCATCACGCAGGAGGACGTGAAGGGGTACGTGAAGCGGATATTGACGGCGCCTGCGCCATCGGCGCCGGCCGCGGCGGGTTCCGGCCTGCCCAAGGTGGCGCAAGTCGACTTTTCCCTATTTGGCGCGGTCGACATCAAGCCGTTGTCGCGAATCCAAAAGATCTCCGGTGCGCGGCTGCAAGCGAGTTGGATCAACCTGCCGCATGTAACGCAGTACGACGACGCCGATATCACGGACCTCGAGGCTGTCCGGGCAGCGCTCAAGGACAAGGCGGTGAAGGAGGGGGTGAAGCTCACGCCACTGGTGTTCATCATGAGGGCCTGCATCGCGGCGTTGCAAAAGTTTCCGCGGTTCAATGCATCGCTCGACCCGACCGGAGAAAATCTGGTATTCAAGAAATACTTTCATATCGGCTTTGCGGCTGACACACCCAACGGCTTGATGGTGCCCGTGATTCGCGATGCCGATCGCAGCGACATATATCAACTCGCACGGTCACTGGGCGAATTGTCGGAAAAGGCACGGGCCGGAAAGTTGAAGGCTGTGGAGATGCAGGGCGGTTCGTTCACCATCTCGAGCCTGGGCGGCATCGGCGGCACGGCGTTCACTCCCATCATCAACGCGCCCGAGGTCGCGATTCTGGGCGTTGCCAAGTCCAGTCTGAAGCCGGTTTATGACCGTGGCGGCTTCATACCGCGCCTGATGCTGCCGCTCTGCCTCTCGTACGATCATCGGGTGATTGACGGCGCCGAAGCCGCACGGTTCATCGTGTTTCTGAGCAAGACCTTGAGCGACGTGAAGGGCCTGTTATGAGCGTGGTCGAGGTGCGAGTTCCCGATATTGGAGACTCCAAGGGCGTCAGCGTCCTCGAGGTGCTGGTCACGAAGGGCGCCTCCATCCAGGTAGATGATCCGCTTATCACACTGGAGTCGGAAAAGGCTTCGATGGACGTGCCCTCACCGGTGGCGGGCGTCATCGAGTCGATCGCCATCAAGAAGGGCGATGAGGCTGCCGAGGGAACGCTGATCGCCACCGTCAGCGTGACGGCGGGGGCGGCACCGGCCGCGGGGGCGTCGTCCGCTCCACCCGAGCCCGTGACCTCGAAGGTCAAAGAGCCGGCAACGGCTCCCGTACCTCCAGCCGCACCCGCGCCGGCATCCGCACCGGCAGCCCCGGCAGCGCCGGCACCCGCCGCGGCGCCGCTTTCTGCAGCAACACCGGCTCCGGCGGGCGCGCTCGACCTGATCGTGATCGGGTCCGGGCCGGGTGGCTACACCGCCGCGTTCCGCGCGGCCGATCTCGGGCTCAAGGTCACGCTGATCGAACGCTGGCCCGTCTTGGGCGGCGTGTGCTTGAACGTCGGTTGCATCCCGTCGAAGGCGTTGCTGCACGCCGCCAAGGTGATCGAAGATGCGCACGACATGGGTGCCAACGGAATCTCGTTCGGCCCTCCGGCCATCGACTATGACAAATTGCGCGCATGGAAAAACAAGGTGGTCGGCAGGCTCACCAACGGCATCACGAGTCTTGCCAAGGCGCGCAAGGTGGATGTAATCCGCGGCGAAGCCAAATTCGTCGGGGCCCACACGGTGGAACTGCAGACGGCCGACGGCCCGAGGCGATTGGATTTCAAACAATGCATCATCGCCGCCGGCTCGGAGTCGGTCCGGTTGCCGGGCTTTCCGGATGACCCGCGGATCATCGATTCGACCGATGCGCTCGACCTTCCTGCGGACTGCAAACGCCTCCTGGTCATCGGCGGCGGGATTATCGGTCTTGAAATGGCCTGTGTGTACGATGCCCTGGGCGCCAAGGTGACCGTGGTCGAATTGACCGACGGCTTGATGCCGGGCACCGATCGCGATCTTGTCCGCCCGCTGCAAAAGCGCATCGAAAAGCGCTACGAACGGATTTTGGTCAAGACCAAGGTGGCGAAACTCGAGCCGACCGCCGCCGGTTTGCGCGCCACCTTTGAGGGGCCGGATGCGCCGGCGCCGCAGGAGTTCGACCGGGTGCTGGTGTCCGTGGGCCGCAGCGCCAACGGCAACGCCATCAATGCCGCCGCGGCCGGCGTGGCCGTGGACAAGCGCGGAATCATCGCCGTCGACAAGCAGATGCGCACCAACGTTGCCCATATATTCGCCATCGGCGACATCGCCGGCGCGCCGATGCTGGCGCACAAGGCTACGCATGAGGCGAAGGTGGCGGCGGAAGTCGCCGCCGGGCACAAGGCGGCATTCGACGCGCGGTGCATTCCCTCCGTGGCCTACACCGATCCTGAAGTCGCATGGGTGGGCGTCACTGAAACCGAGGCCAAGGAGCGCGGTCTCGAATATGGCAAGGGCACGTTTCCGTGGGCCGCCAGCGGCCGTTCTCTCGCCATCAATCGCGACGAAGGGTTCACCAAGCTGCTGTTCGACAAGAAGACTCGACGCGTCATCGGCGGCGGAATCGTCGGCACCAACGCCGGCGAACTGATGGCCGAAGTGGGGCTCGCGATCGAGATGGGTGCGGACGCGGCGGACATTGGACTTACCGTTCATGCGCATCCCACCCTCACGGAGACGGTGGCGTTTTCCGCGGAAGCCTTCGAAGGTACGTTGACGGATCTGTACATTCCCAAGCGGTAGCATTCGTCGCCAGGTGAGGCTCCTGGGACTGTGACGCAGGCCTCACTCCCTGCGATTTATGAAGTCCATTTCGCGCGCCTGAGAACGAAGTCGCAGCACTCGTGCTGGCATCGGACGTCAACTATCCCGTACGACATAAGGAGTTTGAGTGCTCGAGTTCCTCGTTCTTTTTTCCCTTGCGGCCGTGGGCTCGTTGGTGCGCTTGTGGGCAGATCTCGTGCTCAAGTTCGTCGCCCGCAAATCTCGAAGCGAAACCGTCGCCACGGGCCCGGGGCGCGGGGCGTCCGCTGCATCGGCGCCGCATGGCGATCCGGTGCTTGCATTCGGATATACGCTCGCCTGCTATGGCGCCATATCGCTGGTGCTCGTGTCCGCGTTGCCGGGCGCACTCGCCCTGGAAAGAACTTGCCTGGTGTTCGCGGTCTTGTGCGTGGGCGGACTTCTCAGTGAAATCTCGAGCACGACGACCATCAAGGCGCCGGCTCTCGACCGGGACGAGGACACACCGGCGCAGCGCGAGCCGCTTTCGCCGCGGCTGTCGCTGACCTTGGCACTGATGCTCAACTTGGCCTTCGCCGTCGTCGGCGCCGGCCAGGGGCTCATCCAGATCGTGCCGCCGCCGAAAGCCGCGGCGGTGAATCGCGCCCAGGAAATGGAGCCCATCGTCGTCGTCGCCCGCCGCACCGACGACTCCGCGGATCATCACCGGGAAGCGCTTTAGCCCCAGGTTGACCGGCGGCGCGCCCTTGCAGGGACGAGATCGAAGGCCTATCGTCATTCCCGGTGCGCGGCGCCGTGCGCCATGGAGTGGCCATGTCAGATTCTCCGGGACCGCACGCGGCGACGATTCGAAAAGTCTCGAAGCGCCTCATCCCATTCCTGATCGTCCTGTATGTCACCGCCTATCTGGACCGGGTCAATGTGGGATTTGCAGCCCTGGAAATGAACGCGGACCTGAAGTTCAGTTTCGCCGTATTCGGTTTCGGGTCGGGAATATTTTTCCTTGGCTACTGCCTGTTCGAAGTCCCCAGCAACATCCTGCTGGCCAGGTTGGGCGCCAGAATCTGGATCTGTCGAATCATGTTGAGTTGGGGAATCATTGCATCGGCGATGGCCCTGGTGAAGACACCGGCGCACTTTCACGTCTTGCGCTTCCTTCTCGGAGCGGCCGAGGCGGGGTTCTTCCCCGGTGTCATATTCTATTTGAGCCGGTGGTACCCCGCTTCCGCGCGCGCACGCGCCATTGCGTCCTTCATGATCGGGATTCCACTGTCCGGGATCATCGGCGGCCCGCTGTCAGGGTATCTCCTCAGCCTCAATGGGTACCTCGGGCTTGCCGGCTGGCAGTGGCTTTTCCTGATCGAGGGGATTCCGCCCATCGTGCTGGGGTTTGTCGTGTTGTGGTATCTGACCGATGAACCGGGCCAGGCCAACTGGTTGAGTCCCATCGAACGCGAGTCGCTTGCGGGCGAAATCGCCCGGGAGTCGCGCGACGTTGACCACCCAATCACTGCCGGCATCTGGCGCACGCTGGTTCATCCCCACGCGTGGATCATGGGCGCGGCACTATTTTTCTCGAATACGGGCTTCTTCGGCTACCTCATTTGGTCTCCCCAGATCATCAGAGGCCTCTCGGGTACCGGAAACGTGGGCACCGGATTGATATCCGGCGCAATCAACGTTGGGATGGCGGTCGCCATGTTCCTCAATGGAGCACATTCGGACCGGACGCGGGAACGCCGTTGGCACTCGGTGTTGCCGATGCTGGTCATGGCGGCGGGATTCTTTGTGACGGTTCTATTTCCCGAACGAGCTACGGGTCTCATGGGTCTTTCGCTGATCGCGATTGGAGTCGGCGCCTTTTATCCACCGTACTGGTCATTCATCACCGGTGTCTACACCGGTGGCACGGCAGCGGCGGCAGCGGCGGCGATCGGTCTCGTCGCGAGCATCGGCAATTCCGGCGGCTTCTTCGGGCCCGCGCTGATCGGCATGCTGAAAGACAGCACCGGAAGCTACCGGATTTCCTTCCTCGTGCTCGGCGGAATGGCGATCGCGTCGGCCGTGTTGACGGCCTGGCTCGCGCGACCGACCCGCACCATTGCGGTGTGATATGGGCTACTTCGAGTGCTCGATGAAAAATGCCCAAGTATGCTCGGCCCAATGCGGCGGCAGGGCATGCCCGATCTTGCGGTCGAACGAACATTCGATGTAGTCGCTCGAACAGCCCGCATACGAGACGCACGAATCGGAACGCGCGCCGGATCGTGCGGGCGCCGCTTGGGCGGTGCACGAGTTGAGATGCTGAAAGAGCTTCGAAGTGGTCGCAAAGTCCGGCGGCGGATAGGAGGCATCGCCTTCTTCCGCGTGTTGAAAGCGCACCGGCGGGTGCCTGCGGGTCGGGCAGGGGAGGTTTTGATACGTCAGGTAATTCGACGTGTCCTTGAACTCGTCGTTGGTCGAATTGGCCGCCACCGCCCGGATCTCATCGCCGCGACTGCAGGCCAGCGCGATGGCAAAATCGCCGCCCCATGAGAAACCGGCGACGAAAATTCTCGACGGGTCGATGCAGTATCCGGCTTCGAGATCCTTGAGCATATTGTCGAAGAACGGCAGATCGTAGCCCGTCTTGGTGTCGTCCCATCCGATGCCATACTGCTTGTAGGCGATGCCATCGGGAAATACGAAGATTGCGTTTGCCGATGCGCCCGCGGCACGCTGCAGTCCCCAGGAGTAGCTCACGGACGAGCTGCCCGCGGCGCCGTGGAACACGAACGCCAGCGCGTAGGGTCGCGATGCGTCGTAGTCGGCCGGTACCTCGAGAAGGTAGGTGCGGGTGCTCTTGTTCCCATCCAGCGTCGATTGCTTAAGCTTTCCCGTGCCGGCGTGCTTTCCGCAGCCTGCCGATCGCAACGACTGGTGATTGTCATGGTCGTTGTCCGGGGCTGCGGCACGCGTGCCCGGCGCGGTCAACCAGAGGATGGCGGCGATCGCGCAGATCCCCAGCGCGACGGATCGCATCCGCCGGCAATTCCCACTGGGAAGGGAAGAAGAACTCACCGGTGAATGATGCCATGACGGCCGCGTTTTCGCGAGGGGGCGCATGATTTCCGTGCGGTTTTGCGCCGCTTGTGGCCGGATGCTATTTGCAAGATGGCATCGCAGCCGCACAATGGGCGCCACACAATAATAATTCGGTGTCTTCATGTTGACGGTGTATTCGGAAAAGCACTTCCTTCGCAGCGCGCGTACGGAGTTGTACGGCGGCGAACTCGTACGTCCGCACGACTGTGCGGAACGTGCCCAGTTCGTGCTCGATCGGGTCAAGGCCAGCGGGCTCGGGAACGTCGTCTCTCCGGCGCAATTCGGGCTCGAAGCGGTATTGCGCGTACACGACTCGCAGTTCGTGGATTTTCTGAGCTCGGCCTGGAACGATTGGGTGGCCGCGGGCCACAAGGGCGAGGCGATTCCTGACTGCTGGCCGGCGCGGCGCATGGTGCAACGAATTCCGGATTCGATCGCGGGAAAGCTGGGCTATTACGCCATGGCGGCGGAGACGTCGATCAGCGCCGGTTCGTGGGAGGCGGCGCGCGCCAGCGCCGATGTGGCGCTCACGGCGGCGGCGCGCATCAGCGTGGGCGAGCGCAGCGTCTTCGCGCTGTGCCGGCCGCCGGGGCATCACGCGGCTCGCGACCTGTATGGCGGCTATTGCCTTCTCAACAACGCGGCCGTCGCCGCCCAGTATCTGCGGGATCATGGCAGCAGCCGGGTCGCGATTCTCGACGTCGACTTTCATCACGGCAACGGCACGCAGGATATCTTCTACGAACGCTCGGATGTGCTGTACAGCTCCATCCACGGCGATCCGCTGGAAGCATTCCCGTACTTCTCGGGCTATGCCGATGAGGTCGGCGCCGGGGAGGGCGTCGGATACAACCAGAACCTGCCGCTGCCGCGAGGAACTGATTTCGGCGGATGGCGCGGCGCCTTGGACACGGCGCTGGCGCGGATCGATCGGTTCGCGCCGAGCGTGCTCGTGGTGTCGCTCGGCGTCGATACCTTCGAACACGACCCGATCGGCTTTTTCAAGCTGCGGACCGATGACTTCGCGCAGTATGGCCGGCTCATCGGGGCGTTGCGAATTCCCACGTTGTTCGTGCTCGAGGGCGGATACGCGGTGGCCGAGATCGGGGTCAACGCCGTGAACGTGCTGCAGGGATTCGAGGCGCCTTGAGACGCGATACTGGCTGGTTTGGAATCTGAACGACAAAACGAGGACGGAATGAAAACGACACTGGTTATCTTGGCGGCTGCTGCATTGGTCGGCGCCGTGCCGGGCGCCCGCGCCGACGGCGGCGAGCAGCGCTTCCGCGACCTGTACAAGGAGCTGATCGAGACCAACACGACGTTGTCCGCGGGAGATTGCACGCTGGCCGCCGAGCGCATGGCGGCGCATCTGAAGGCGGCGGGTTTTGCGGACGCCGATCTGCACCCGTTCGCCGTGCCCGATCATCCGAAGGAAGGCGGCCTGGTGGCGATTTACCCGGGGCGCGACAAGAAGAGCAAGGCCATCCTCCTGTTGGCGCATATCGACACCGTCGAGGCCAAGCGCGAGGATTGGACGCGCGATCCGTTCACCCTCATCGAGGAGAACGGCAATTTCTACGCGCGCGGAGCCATCGACGACAAGGCCGAGGCCGCCATGTGGGTCGATACCTTGGTCCGCTTCCGCGAAGAAAAATTCAAGCCGCGACACACGCTCAAGCTGGCGCTCACCTGCGGGGAGGAAACCAGCGGCGCCTTCAACGGCGCGGAATGGCTGGTGAAGAACGAGCGGCAACTGATCGACGCGGGGTTCGCCCTCAACGAGGGCGCTTGGGCGGAACTCGATGCCCAGGGCCACCGGGTCTTGATGCAGATTCAGGCCGGCGAGAAGACTTCGCAGAATTATCGCCTCGAAGTGACGAATCGCGGAGGACACAGCTCCCGGCCGGTCAAGGACAATGCGATCTATCACCTCGCGGCCGCCTTGACGCGGATCTCCAACTATGAATTTCCGGCGCAGTTCACCGACGGCAACCGGGCCTACTTCGCCGGCATGGCCAAGATCGAGTCGGCCAAGGGCGAGGCCGACATCGCCAATGCGATGAACGCGCTGGTCCGCGATCCCGGCGACGCGCAGGCCATCGCGTTCGTCGCCGCAAAGGATCCGAGCTGGAATGGCATGCTGCGCACGACCTGCGTGGCGACCATGCTCGATGCGGGTCACGCCACGAATGCGCTGCCGCAGCGCGCCCGCGCCAACATCAATTGCCGTATCTTCCCCGGCGTCGAGCCGGAGACCGTACAGCGCCAACTCGAAGAGATCGTCGCCGACGCCGCCGTCAAGGTGATCACGCTCGAGCGACGGGGGCCGAGCTCGCCGCCGCCGCCGTTGACGCCCGCCGTCCTGGGGCCGTTCGAGAAGTTGACCGCGCAGGTCTTTCCGGGCGTTCCCGTCGTGCCGATGCTCCAGCCCGGGGGGACCGACGGTCAGTTCCTGAATGCCGCCGGCATCCCGACCTATGGGATCGAAGCGTTGTTCATTGGACCCGATCTGGGCGGAATTCATGGCTTGAACGAGTACGTCGCCGTGAAGTCGCTGCTCGAGGGGCGCGACTTCATGTACCGGCTGGTCAGGATCTACGCGGAACAGCCGTAATGCGCGCCTTGCATCCGCTCCCGATATACGGCGTTGCCAACGCGGCTCGCGTAGAATACTCAAACAGGCTCCCCAAGGACTCGAACATGACAATCGAAGTTACACGACTGAACCGCGTCATCGGCGCCATCGTGAATGGGGTCGATCTCTCACGCGAGCTGCCGCGCTCGGTCATCGACCGTCTCGGCGAACTCATGGTCGAACATCAGGTGCTCTTCTTCCGCAACCAGCCCATCACGCCCCAACAACAACGTGATTTTGCGGCGCACTTCGGTACCCTGCACATTCATCCCATCTATCCCGTGCTGCCGGATCTGCCCGAGATCATGCTGCTCGATACCCATGCGGGCTTCCTGCCGGACAACGACAACTGGCATACCGACGTCACGTTCAGCACGACACCGCCCTTGGCGGGGCTTCTGGCCGCCAAGCGTCTTCCCGCGGTGGGCGGCGATACCCTGTGGGCCAGCTGTTCCGCGGCCTACGAGGCGCTGTCGGAGCCGCTGCGCCGTTTCCTCGAAGGCCTCACGGCCCAGCATTCGGTGGCGAAGTCCTTCCCGCCCGAGCGCTGGCAAAGCGACGCCGCATTCAAGGAGCGGTACGATCGTGCCGTCGCCAAGCATCCGCCGGTCAACCATCCGGTGGTGCGCACGCACCCCGTCAGCGGCCGCAAGGGACTATTCGTCAACGAGGGATTTACGACGCACATCAACGAGCTGAAGCCACGGGAAAGCCAAATGCTGCTCGCCTTCCTGTTTACGCACATCGGGCAACCGGAGTTTACGGTGCGGTGGCGCTGGAGTGTCGATGACATCGCCTTCTGGGACAACCGCAATACCCAGCACTACGCGGTCGCGGACTATCTTCCGGACCGCCGCACCATGCATCGCGCCACCGTCAACGGCGACAAGCCCTTCTAGGCGGCGCGCAACGCTTCCGCCACCGACAATCGCGCCGCGCGCAGCGCCGGGAACAGCCCGCCGACGACCCCGATGATGCAGGCCCAGACGATGCCGGTGATGATCAGCGTGCGGGTCACAGTCAATTTGAACACCACTTGGGCGAAGGCTCCGCCCAAGGTGCTGACGCTGTGCCCGTTGAACATCATCCAGGCGAGCGCGGCGCCGATGAGGCCGCCGAGCAGGGACAAAGTCACTGCCTCGAGCATCACCGACAGCAGCACCGGCAATGCGCCGAAGCCGATGGCGCGCAGCGTCGCGATCTCCATTCCTCGGGCCGCCACCGCCGAATACATGCTGTTGAGGGCGCCGAATACGGCGCCGATGGCCATGATGACGGCGACGGTGTTGCCGACCACATTGATGGCCTTGGACAGACCCTTGGACTGCGCCGCATAGTAATCCGGCTCGCGCTGCACATCGACCTTGAGCTGCGGATCGGTGGTGAGTGCATCCTTGAATTCGGTGAACGCGGCCGCACTCGTGAGCAAGGCAATCGCGGAGCTGTAGCCGCTGCGTTGCGTCGCCGATCCGACGGTATCCACGTCCGCCAAGAGCTCCGACTCGTGAATGTCGCCGTTGCTGGTGAACACTCCCGTAACGGTCCAGTCGGCGTTGCGGAAATGCAGTACGCTGCCCGGAGTAAGACCCCGGAACTGCTTGGTCGCGCCGACCCCGGCGATCAGCTCGCGCACCGCCGGCTGAAACATGCGGCCCGCCGTGATGGTGAGTTCCGGGCGCACCTGGGTGAGCCTCAAGCCCACGCCGCGCAGGGTGACGTTGGCATCGGAACCGGTGTCGATCTTCGGTATGTTCACCACCGTCACGAGCTCATTCGACAACAAAGCCTTGCCCTCGGCATCCTTCGCGATGCCGGGCGCGTTGCCGATGGTGTCGACGTCGCTGCGGGTCAGGTTGCTGCTGAGTTCGGCATCCGAGCCGCCGCGCAGAACGATGGCCCGGTCGGCGCGGCCGCCGTCGGCGAGCGTATGGCGGAATCCCGCACCCATGGCCAGAACGGATACCAGGACCGCGACGACGCCGGCGATGCCGACGACGATGACGCTGGAGGCGCCGAGGCGCTGGGGCAGCGTCTGCAGGCTCATGAGGCTCACGGCCCAGAATTGTTTGAACATGCTCTACCCCTCTAGCGCTTGTCGGCCAGTGCATCGACGATGGTGAGCCGCATGGCCCGCAAAGCCGGCGGCAGTCCCACGATGACTCCCAGGAGTACGGCTACGCCGATGCCGGGCAGCAGCGCCCCGCGGGAGAGTTCCATGCCCTGCAATCCCATCTTCACGATGGGTATTGCTGCGAAGCTCAAGGCCAGGCCGACCAGCGCTGCCGCGACGCACAGCAGCAGCGATTCGGCCATCACCAATCCCAGCACGGCGGCATCGCCGAAGCCCAGGGTCTTGAGCACGGCGAATTCCGGCACGCGTTCGCGCACCGATTGCATCATGGTGTTGCCGGTGAGAAAAAGGAGCGTGAAGAACACCGCGCCCAGAATGGCGCGCAGCACGAACCCGACGTCGCCGAGCTGCTTGATGAACGCCATGGCGAAATCCTTGGCGGGCTGCGTCTTGGTTTCGTCCGGCGAATTGGCGAACAGGGCATCGATGCGGTTGGCTATGTCCGAGGCCTGCGAAGGATCGGTCACACGCTCCTCGATCCAGCCTACATTTCCCTTGCCGAAACTGCGGCCTTCATCGAAAAGTTCATAATGGAACAAAAAGCTCGATGCCAGCTGCGAGGCCTGCGTCGGATCCTTGGCGTCGAAGGTGCCGGCGATATCGAAGGTCCAGTCGAGCGAGCCGTTCTTTTGGGTCCATATCGTTGAATGTAGCGGTACCTTGTCTCCGACCTTCCACCCGAACTTCTTCATCAGCGCGGCGTTCACCAAGCCGCCGGTTCGAGTGTCGCGGAATGCCCGCATCTCCGCATCGCTCACGATTAACTCATCTTTGTGCAGGTTGAAGTAGGTGTCGATATCGATGGGCAGCGCGAAGACGAAGTTCTTCGACTCCTGATAATAGCCGCCGAACCAGGTGAGCCAGGTTACTTCCTCCACGCCCGGCACCGAGCGGATCTGCTGCACGTCGGCGAAGGGCAGCGGCAGCGTGATGGAATACTTGTTCATGGTGACGAGTTTGTCGGCTCCCGTGGCGCCGCCGCTCGGATGGGAAAAGGCGTAGTCCACCGTTTCCAGCACGCCGAACAGCAGGAAGGCGACCACGACGGACAACAAGGTAAAAATGGTGCGTGTTTTCTTGCGCCAGAGCGTGGCCCAGACCAGCGGGAAGTATTTCATGCCGGATGGTACTAAGCCGCCAGGCTGCCCGCTTCCAACAACGACCCCTTGTCCATGTGCAATTGCCGGCCGGCGAATTCGGCGGCCTTCGGGTCATGGGTGACTATCACGATGCTCTTGCCGTGCTCGCGATTCAGCACCTGCAGCAGATGCAGCACCTCGTCGGCGGACTTGCGATCGAGATCGCCGGTGGGTTCGTCGCAGACCAGCAAGGTAGCGTCGGCCACCAGCGCCCGCGCGATCGCGACGCGCTGTGCCTGACCGCCCGACAACTCGCTGGGCTTGTGCTTGGCGCGATCCTCGACACCCACCAGGGTGAGCGCGGCCAGCGCGTGCGCCTTGCGCTGTGCTCCGGACAGCCGCGTGAGGAGCAGCGGCAATTCCACATTGCGCTCCGCGGACAGCATGGGCATCAGGTTGTAGAACTGGAAAACGAATCCCACGTGAGTGGACCGCCAGCGTGCGAGAGCGCCGCCGCCGAGTTGGTCGAGACGCTGGCCGGCGACGGTGATTTCGCCCGACGTCGGCGTATCCAGACCTCCGATCAAGTTGAGAAGGGTGGTTTTGCCCGAACCGCTCGGACCCATGAGGGCGACGAACTCGCCTTTGGCGATGTCGAGATTCAAGTCCTGCAACACGCCGATGCGCTGCTTGCCGCGCAGGTAACTCTTCGCGACGTGTCTTAAGGATACGATGGTTTCAGTCATTTATGTGGGCTCCGAATAGCCGCGGCCCGCGGCCTCTCATGGCTCAATGCGAATCTTAGCGCCGTCCTTCATCTCATTGAAATCGCCCATCGCGACCCGCTCGCCGGCGGCGAGGCCGGATGTCACCGTGACACGTTCGGAGTTCCCCGCACCGAGGCGGACGGCGCGCCGCTCGAGCGTGGAATCGCGCACGACGAATACCACGCCGGTGGACCCCGAGCCCTGCACCGCCGCGACGGGCAGACTGACGCCGGTCGCGGGCTGACCGCGATCGCTGCCCGCCTCGGCGAGAAACGACACACGCACTCCCATTTCCGGCAGGATGCGCACGTCTTTCTGGTCGAGCCCGATCCGCACCAACACCGTGCCCTTGCTGCGGTCGGCGGTTGGAATCACGGCGATGACATGCGCCGGAATCTGCCAATCCGGGTATGCATTGAGTCTGGCTGTGACCGTCTGCATAGGTTGCACGCGATTGATGAAGTTTTCATTGACGTCGACCTGGACCTCGAGCGAATCCATATCGACGATGGTACCGATTCCGGTGCGCGTAAAGCCGCCGCCGGCGGAGATGGGCGAGACGATCTCTCCAGGCTGCGCCGCCTTGACCGTGACCACACCGGAGAAGGGCGCACGAATGACGGTGTCATCGAGATTGCGGTCGACCACGCGCACGCTGCGCTCCGCCACTTCGACGTTGCGGTGCTGGGTGGCGAGCTGCGCCCGCAGCGCATCGAGAGTGGTCTTCGCATTGTCGACGGCCGACTGGCTGACGAAATGGCCCGTCAACAGGCTCACCTGCCGATCGTAGTCGCGCTGTGCGTTCGCGAGGTTCACCTCCGTTTCCTGGAGGCCGGCCCTGGCAAAGTTCAACTGCGCCGCTGCCTGTTCCAGCGAGGCGCGAATGTTGGAATCGTCGAGCCGTGCGATGATCTGGTTTGCCTGGACGTGATCGCCTTCCTCGATGTCGAGTTCCACCATTTTGGCGGTAATCTTGGACGCGACCGTGGCCTGGCGCCGCGCCACCACGTATCCGGATGCATCCAGGATGGATGCCCCGGCGGCACTCTCCTGGGTCACCGCCTGCGCCACGGCAATGCGAATGGGCATGCCCGCGGGTCGCAGCCAGAACCACAGCGCGGCGCCTGCGATGAGCACCGCTCCGATCACGGCGAGCCACAGACGGCCGTGCCCGGTGCGGGCTGGTTCATCATTGCGGTCGATGCGCAATTGACCCAGGAGCGCGGATTTATCGTCCATGACGGAGGCGCGCGGTAGTCCGAATAGCGGCAGTTATCCGAATAGTGATGGTGGTGGCGGGCGGCAGTAGCAAGAGTTGATCCGCCGCCTACCGTCCGGCGACGCTCGGCGGCAGCATAAGCCGGAGCGACCCGGCGTGTCCAGGCAACGCCGGTTCAGCGAGCCGCGACGCAGTCCTTGATGAAGGAATTTTTTCCAGCCCCGACGAGCTTCTTGGCCTTGGCCTGTTTGAGGCACGCGGTGCGTTTGGCGTGGCGAGCCGCAGCGTCGGAGGCGGGTGCGTCGGGCGGTACCGCCGGTGGAGGCGCCGCAGTCGCGGGAACGGCCTTGGGTGAACCGGCCGAGGTGGCGTTACCCGACGGTGCGGCGGCCGCCAGTCCGAATGGACTGACGCAGACGCTGAGGGCGATCGCCGGCAGGGAAAGATGCATTTGGAACTCCACGTGGCGAGGCCAGGCGGCTCTCGCGTCGAGTCCTTAGGATATCCGGCAACGCCGACCCTTCCCATGAAGCCGGGATGAAGGTTCGTTAATTTTGGGGTATAGGGCTCCTACGGCCGCCGGCCCGCCGCCAGGCGTCTGCGGGCCAACGACAGATAATGGCTCTCATCCGCCGGCCGTCCGGTCGTTTGCGCTTCCCACAAAGTTTCGGCCAGCGCCTCCATCAGCGCGTGTTCAGCGCCATGTACGTCGCCGCACTGTGCCTGCAGCCGGCGGTGCAGATCCCGTACACCAGGCGGACGGTCGATGGCGACCTGTTCGCGCACCGCCATATGTAAACCCATGTGCAAAAACGGATTCTCCGGCACCGGCGCGGCGCCGGGTTCGAAGGCACGCGCGGCGTCGCCGTCGTGCACCAGGGTCTGATATTCCGGATGCAGTCCGATGACGTCGGCCAGCATGGTCTCGAGCGGCGTGAGCGGCAAACCCGCGGCATGTTTGCGCCAGGCATCGGAGTAGGCCTGGCGCAACTCATCCCGGGTGGGGGAACCGAACATCAGGGCCGATATCCCGGCGCCAACGTGCCTTTCTGTGTGGCGATGCCGAGCAGCGTCGGATAGAACTGAACGAAGGTGGTATCGACCGCGGCGTGCTGCAGATGGCATGCATAGCAGGCCTCGCTCACCGGAATCTGACTCGCCGGTCGGGTGCCGTCGACCGAAAAAAATGCCCACCCGCCGGAGAATCGCTGCGTGTCCTTGACGTGCACTTCGACGCCCTTTCGCTCGGTGGTCTGGAACTTTCCGTGCCTGTTGATGGAGCCGGTTCCGGCGGCGGCGCGTGATTCCAAAACCAGGAGCGACTTATCGGGCCACGTCCCATTGCGCTGGAAATCCCGGTACGCCGCCGGGTCGACGAACACATTGTCGAACGTCGAGTGGCCGGCCGTGCCGGACTCCTCGCGGTAACTCATGTCCAACCCGGCACTCAGGAAAATCCATTCACGGTAGTTGTCGGGGAACTTGAGCTTCCCATCCGGCGTGTAGGCGGGCGTTTGGGCCGCTGCGGAGGCGGCCGCCGAGGCGCCAAGAACGATCAGCGCAAAACGACGGAAGATGGGCACGGTGACCTCGCCGCAAAAGCGATATGGTCGCACGCATGCCCCATTGGTCAAAGTTCTGCGAGAATACGGTGAAGGAGGCGGAGGAACTGTATGACCGGATCGGTCCTTGATGTCACGCTGGATGAACTGGAACAGGCGGCTCAGTTCGTGTACCGCACGTTGCCGCCGACGCCGCAGTACGCATGGCCGAAGCTCAAGGCGCGCGCCGGCTGCACCGTCTGGGTGAAACACGAAAATCATACGCCGACCGGGGCATTCAAAGTCCGGGGCGGACTCGTATACATCCATCGGCTGCTGCACAGCACGCCCGGTGTCGCGGGCATCGTGTCGGCGACCCGCGGCAATCACGGCCAGTCGATCTCGTTTGCGGCGGCCAGCGCCAAGATACCCGCGACCATCTATGTGCCGTTGGAGAATTCCTCCGATCAGAATTCGGCGATGCGGGGTTTCGGTGCGACCGTGATCGAAGTCGGCAGGGATTTCGACGAGGCGAAACATGAAGCCAAACGCGCTGCCGCCGGGCAGAATTTGCATTTCGTCCCTTCATTCCACCGCGACCTCGTGGTCGGTGTGGCCGGTTACGCGCTCGAGTTCCTGCGGACCGTAGCCCACCTGGACACGGTTTACGTGAGCGTGGGCATGGGCTCCGGGATCTGCGGTCTCATCATGGTCCGCGACCTGCTGGGGCTCAAGACCGAAATTATCGGCGTCGGGGCCATCAATGCGCCGGCCACGGCGAGGTCCTTCGCCGCCGGGCGGGCCGTTGCCACCGAATCCGCGCGAACCTTTGCGGACGGCATCGCGACGCGTGAACCGGACGACGAGGCGGTCGAGATCATCTGCCGGGGCGCGGCCCGCATGGTGGAAGTGAGCGAGGATGAGATTGCCGAGGCCATGCGCGTCTATTTCGACGATACCCATCAGATCGCCGAGGGCGCGGGCGCGGCGCCGTTGGCGGCGTTGCTGCGGGAGCGGGCGAGCCTGGCCAACCGCAACGCGGGCGTCGTCTTGAGCGGCGGCAACATCGAGCGTGTGCGCCTGTTGCAGGTTCTTGGAGGGCACACGCCGGCGGCGGGGTGAGATTTACTCACTGCTCCGCGCTGTCCCGTGCCTGCGACCGGAGATAGGCGGGCCGCGCAACGACCCGCTTCACGTAGTCGTCGATGACCGGCGATTTCGACAACATGGGACTTTACGCGAACAAGGCGAACGTCGTTCCATACAGCACGTCCGCCGCGCCGAATTCGCGAATCTTGCCATGGAACTCCAACCAGAAGTTGGCGGCAATACTGCCCGGAACCAAAAGCGAAACCTGGGCCAGATACAGGACCTGGCCCAGGGGCTCGCAAGTTACTTAGTCGTCTTGCTCAATCGTCTTACTTAATCATCGTGGTGATCGTCGTCACCAGGATTGGGCGGCGGGCAATTCGTCGGCGGCGGCACAGGCGTCACTGCGGTCAATGTCACCTGTACAGAGGCGGACTTCGTCGGATCTTGAATGGACGTAGCCGTTACCTTCCCGGTTGCGGGGACCATGGCTGCAGTGAGCGCACCGGTCGCGCTGATTTTTCCAATCGCTGGCGTCGCTGTCCATTTCACGCCGAGTGTTGAATTGGTCAGAGTCGCATTGAATTGATGAGTCGCGCCTGTACTCAACGACAGGGCAGACGGATTCACCGACACCGTAATCGCGGCTGGGGGCGGTGGAGTGGCTGCAGTGACGGTGATCAACGCACTTGCCGACTTGGTCGCATCCTGCGTCGACGTTGCGGTCACGGTGCCTTGTCCTGCGACGACGCCGGTAAACAATCCGCTGGCGCTGATCGTACCAAGCGTGGATGGAGACAACGTCCAGGCGACGCCTGCGGTCGAACCCACAACTTTGGGCGTAAACTGTTCCGTTCCGCCGACCTTGATCGTTGCATTGGCGGGTGTAATCGTCACGCTGATGGGTGCCGGCGCGGCGACGAGGGCACCGATGAGGTAGGTCGTTTCAAGGGCCACGGCATTAGAGCTATGCGGAACGCTGGCAAAGCCGGGATCGCCGTTCTTGCCGCAATAGGGCACCATCGTGCTGCCGCCGGGATGCATCGACACAAACGGCGTGAAGTTGTAAACCTTGGTGCTGTTCAGCACCATCCAGCAATCGGTCGCTGTCGCATGTTTCGCGACATCCGCCAAGGTATAGCTCGTCGTTTGGGCGTGTGCCAAGCTTGCGGTCAGCAATGCTGCGCTCAATAGAATCTTTCTCATGGTTCCTGCTCTCATGGTTCCTCCTGTGCCGTACTCACGGAATTGCAAGTGCGCGGCGCGCAGTAGGACCGACTTCATGATCGATCGCAACGTGTCGGCTGTGCGGGACAGTGTCTTAAAAAGCAGACCGACATGTCTTAAAAGGCAGACCGTTGCAGAAATATGAATGCGGGACGGTGCGCCCCAGCGCGATTACGTTTCGTTTAGGATTTGCGCTTCGTGTCCTCCAACCCTGCGGGTGCGACGTTGCTCTCACTAAGGCACGTGGCTTAGGGTTTCCACTGCCTTCCGAGCCGGAACCCACAATCCCCGGCGCGTCGCCGGCGTCGGCCCTGACGCGCAGCTACGCCGCCTTCGTCTTCCGCCGATACTCGCAAAGGTCCGAGATCGTGCACGCCGGGCACGCGGGCTTGCGCGCCTTGCACACATAGCGGCCGTGCAGGATCAGCCAGTGGTGCGCGTCTTGCCGATATTCCGGCGCGACGAATTTCAGAAGTTTGTCCTCGACCGCGCGCACCGTCTTGCCGCGAGCCAGCCCCGTGCGATTGGCGACGCGAAAGATATGCGTATCGACGGCGATGGTGGCCTCACCGAACGCGGTGTTCAGTATGACGTTGGCCGTTTTGCGCCCCACGCCCGGCAGCGCCTCGAGTGCCTCGCGGGTCTTCGGCACCTCGCCGCCGTGCTGCGCGACCAGCGCTGCGCAGGTGGCGATGATGTTCTTCGCCTTGCTGTTGAAGAGCCCGATGGTCTTGATGTAAGGAATGAGGCCCTCGACTCCCAGCGCGAGCATGGCGGCCGGAGTATTTGCCGCTCGAAACAGCGCGGGCGTCGCCTTGTTGACACCGCGGTCGGTGGCTTGGGCCGAAAGGATCACGGCAACCAACAACTCGAACGGGGAACTGTACTGCAATTCGGTGCGCGGCGCAGGATTGGCTTCCTTGAGCCGGGAAAATATTTCACGCCGCTTCACGTCGTTCATATGGATTCGTCACGGGTGGGCGGGGGCGCGGCCCGCCAGCGAGGCCTTCTTCGCATCCAACTCACGCTGTCGACCCGCCGCCTGCCGCAGCAGGCGCTCCGAGTGCGCATCGTAGCGCGCACGATTGAGGGAAGCCTGGTTTGACGACTCCTGCGGCACGGGCGCCGGGCGCATTTCGATGCAATCCACGGGGCAGGGGGCGATGCAGAGCTCACAGCCGGTGCAGCGTTCCGCGAGCACGGTGTGCATGTACTTCGCCGCGCCGACGATGGCGTCGACGGGGCATGGCGGCAGGCAGCGTGCGCAGCCGATGCAGCGCGTCTCGTCGATCCAGGCCACCCGCGGCGGCGACTCGACGCCGTTGGCGGGATTCAGCGGCAGTACGTCGCGGCCTAGAAATTGGGCGAGTACGTGAATGGTGGCGGCACCGCCGGGAGGGCATTGGTTGATCTCCGCAGCGCCGGCGGCGATCGCAGCGGCATACGGCCGGCATCCGGGGTAGCCGCAGCGCGTGCACTGGGTCTGCGGCAGCAAGGCGTCGATTCGCGCCACGACGTCGGGCGCGGGTTCGGTATCCATATTATTTTATGCGCATGCCGGGTGCGGCGCCGGAATCGGGGGACAGCACGAAGATCTCCTTGCCGCCGGGACCCGCCGCCAGCATCATTCCTTCGGAAACGCCAAACCGCATTTTACGGGGCTCCAGGTTGGCGACCACCACGATCAGCCGGCCCACCAGCGACGCGGGCTCATACGCTGCGCGGATGCCCGCGAAAACGCTCCGAGTTCCGATCTCGCCCACGTCGAGTGAGAGTTTCAGGAGCTTATCGGCGCCCGCGACCAGTTCGGCGTTCAGGACTTTGGCCACACGCAGGTCGACGCGCAGGAAATCATCGATGGAAATCAAGTTGCCCTCGACGGCCGCCGCATTCGCCAGCATCGCAGCATCCGATGCGCCCGCCGGCGGCGAATCGATGCGCGCGCTCCTGGCGGCTGCGGCGGACGATGCCGCTGCGGATGATGCCGCTGCGGACGATGCCGCTGCCGACGATGCCGCTGCGGACGATGCCGCGGACGACCCTGCGGCCGGCGCCTGCTCCTTCTCCGTCTCGAACAGCGCATCGAGCTGTTTCGGATCGACGCGAGTCATCAGGTGCCGGTATGGGTTGATTCGCGCGGGCAGCACGTCGGCGTCGCTCCACGCGAAAGGCCGATCAAGCCCGAACAATTCGCGCGCGACGCGGTCCGCCAGACCCGGCAGCACCGGCGCGATGAGGACGCTCAGCAGCTTGAACCCTTGCAGCGCCCGTGAGCAGACATCCTGGAGCTCCGCGCGCTTCGCCGCATCCTTGGCGAGAACCCATGGCTGGTGAGCGTCGAAATCGTGGTTGATTCGATCCGCATGGCTCATGATTTCGCGCATCGCCTTGCCGAAATCGCGTGTTTCGTAGAGTTCGGCCACGTGCAGCGCGATGTCATGCGCTTCGCGCGCAATCAGCGCGGCGTCGCCGCCGTACTCGAGCGCGCCGCCAAAATTCTTCGTGATGAAGCTCGCGGCGCGGCTCGCGATGTTGACGTACTTGCCGATCAGATCGCTGTTCACCCGCGCGACGAAGTCGTCGGGATTGAAGTCCAGATCCTCGACGTTCGAATTCAACTTGGCGCTGATGTAGTAGCGCAGCCACTCCGGATTCATCCCGATCTCGAGATATCGCAGCGGGCTGATGCCGGTCCCGCGCGACTTGGACATCTTCTCGCCGGATACCGTGATGAAGCCGTGGGCGTAGACGTGATCGGGCACTTTGTAGGGAGGTCCCGCGAACTTCAGCATTGCCGGCCAGAACAGCGTGTGAAAGTAGATGATGTCCTTGCCGATGAAGTGCAGCTGCTCGGTGTCGGGAGCCGCGAGAAATTGCGCGAAGGTCCGATGTTCGCCGCGGGCGCGCGCCTTGCCGGTGTCGAAGTAGTTCTGCAGCGATGCGAGATAACCGATCGGGGCGTCCAGCCACACGTAGAAGTATTTGCCGGGAGCGTCGGGGATCGGAATGCCGAAGTAGGGAGCGTCGCGGGAAATGTCCCAGTCGTCGAGCGCCTCGTCGCCCTTGCCGGACAGCCACTCGCGTGCCTTGTTGACCACTTGCGGCTGCAGCCGCTCCGGCGTGTCGAGCCATCCGCTCAGGAATTCGACGCATTTGGGATCCGACAGCCGGAAAAAATAGTGGTCGGACGTCTTCAAGAGCGGCTTCGAGCCCGACAGCGTCGAGTAGGGATCGATCAGATCGGCGGGCGAATTGACGATGCTGCAGACTTCACACGCATCGGCATACTGTTCTTTCGAGTGGCAATTGGGGCACTCGCCCTTGATGTAGCGATCCGCCAGGAACATGGCCTTTACCGGATCGTAGAACTGCTCGACCGCCTTGACGTAGACGAGCCCCGCGGCTTTCAGCCGGCGGTAGATGTCCTGGGACAGTGCCACGTTCTCCGGCGAGTCCGTCGAATACCAATGATCGAAACCGATATGAAAGCCTTGCAGGTATCTCGGCCGGTCCGCAGTGATGCGGGCAACCAGTTCCTGGGGGGAGATACACTCGGCCTCGGCCTTCAGCATGATCGGCGCGCCGTGCGCGTCGTCTGCGCAGACGAAATGCACGACATTTCCGAGCATCCGCTGGAAGCGGACCCAGATGTCGGCCTGGATGTATTCCATGACGTGCCCGATGTGGAACGGGCCATTGGCGTAGGGCAGAGCGGTGGTGACGAAGAGTTTGCGGGTCATCCCGCCAGTTTACAGCGCGCGGCAGCTTTTGGCAGGCGATCAGCGCCCGCGCCGCGCTACGATGCGTCGCGAAACTGCTCGAATCGATGCTTGTTGATGGCCTTTTTGAAGGCTTCCTTTCCGGAGATCTGCCGCTGGTCCAGCAGGGCCTGAATCGCCGTGTCCATCAGGCGCATGCCCGTGGCGCCGCCGCTTTGCATGGCATTCTCCAATTGATCCATCTTGCCCTGGCGGATGAGATTGGCCACGGCCGGCGTATTGATGAGGATCTCCAGGGCGACGACGCGGCCCTGGCCGTCCGGGGTCGGAATGAGCTGCTGCGAAACCACCCCGCGCAGACTGGTCGAGAGCATGGTGCGGACATGGGGTTGCTTGTCAGCCGGGAACGCGTTAACCAGGCGGTCGACGGTTGCCGCCGCGCCGTTCGTGTGCAGCGTGCCCATCACGAGAATGCCCATTTCCGCCGCGGTCACCGCGATACTCATGGTCTCAAGATCGCGCAGCTCGCCGACCAGGACGACGTCGGGATCTTCCCGCAGCGCCGATAACAGGGCCGAGGAAAACGACGCGGCGTGCACGCCGATCTCTCGCTGGCTGATCAAGCATTGCTTGCGGGTATGGACGAACTCGATGGGGTCTTCGATGGTGAGAATGTGCCCCTTCTCGCGCGAGTTGATGTCGTCGATCATGGCGGCCAGCGTGGTGGATTTGCCGGAGCCGGTCTTGCCGGTGACCAGGATCAAGCCGTTGTTGACCTTGCAGAGATTCATCACCGCGTCGGGCAGTTTCAATTCCTGGGCCGTGCGCGCCTTGCTGGGAATGGCCCGGAATACCGCGCCCATACCGTTCAGCTGACGCATGACGTTGACGCGGAAGCGCGCCACGCCCGGAATGCTGTAGGCGAAATCGGTGCCGTCCTTGGATTCGAAGCGCTCCACCGACAGTTTCGGCATGATTTCGTACAAGGTGGTCTTGACCATCTCTGCGTTGAGCAGTTCGGGGCTCAGGATCTTGAGCTCGCCGTATTGGCGGACGCGCGCCGGATCGCCGGCGAGGAAATGCAGGTCCGAACCGTTCTTTGCCAGGACTTGAGTCAGATAGCTGTCGATGACCGCCACGGTGCTCCGGACTCCCTAGGGCGTTGCCGGTTCGATGGTCGGGAGCGGAACGTCGCTCACGAAGCGCTGGAACTGGCGCTTGTCCGAGGCGTATATGTAGGCCTGCTCCGGATCGATTTCCTTGGCGTTGATGGCCGCGAGCAACGCCTGATCCAGGAGCTGCATCCCGTATTCCTTTCCCATCTGAAGCTGGCTCGGGATCTGGTGCGTCTGGTCGGTCATGATGAGCTTGCCGATGGCCTTGGTCATCACCATCACTTCGCAGACCGCGCGGCGCGCGCGCTGATCGGGACTCTTTACCAGAATTTGCGTGATGACCGCGATCAAACTCGCCGAGAGAAAGCTCTTGGTCTGCTCGCGCTCTTCGGTGGGGAGGGCGTCGACGATCCGGTCCAGCGTCTTGGTGGCGCTGGTGGTGTGCAGCGTGCCCAGCACCAGATGTCCGGTCTCGGCGGCCGTCATGGCCATGGAAATGGTCTCGGCGTCGCGCATTTCGCCCACCAGGATCACGTCGGGATCCTCGCGCATGGCCGCGCGCACGCCTTCGGCGAACGAGGGAAGATGGGTACCGAGTTCGCGCTGGATGACCTGGCTCGACTTGCTGCGGTGAACGAATTCGATAGGGTCTTCGAGGCTGATGATGTTGAGCGAACGCGTGGCATTCAGGTAGTCGATCATCGAGGCCAGCGTGGTCGATTTACCGGTACCGGTCGCGCCCGTGACCAGGATCATCCCCTGGTGGTGGTCGCATAATTTGCGCACCACCGGCGGCAGGCCCAGTTGATCCATGGTGGGCATGGTGGTGGGGATTGCGCGAAAGGCCGCGCCGATGCCGGTCTCCTTGCGGTAGACGTTGACTCGAAACCGGCCGCCGTCCGCGGTGACGTACGAGAAATCGAGGTCATGGCCCTCACGCAGCACTTTCTGCTGCGATTGGGTCAGCACTTCGGTCACATACGCTTCGAGTTCGGTCTCTCCCAGGTCGCGGAATTTAATGGCGGCCAGGTCGCCGTGCATGCGCATCATGGGCGGCACGCCCACGGCCAGGTGCAGGTCGGAGCAGCCCTGTGCGACGGCGAGTTTGAGAAAGGCGTCGATTCTTGCCATAAGTCAAAGACTACGCGCAAGCGATTGGTTTTTCGAGTATTCCGGCCGGGGAAGGGCCATAAACGTGAGGTCCGTCAACTGCCGGGGGGCGAAACTCCCGCCCGCCGGGCTCCCTACAGGAATTTTTCAAGCCCTCAACAAGAACCGCTCCGGTGAGCCCCCTAAAGGAACTTTTCGAGCCCTCAAAAGGAACGCTCCGGCCAGCCGCCTACAGGAATTTTTCTAGAGACGCGCGCAGATCGTCCATCGTCTGTGCGCGCTTGGCCTTGTCCAGCGACATGCATTTCACCACCAGGTCGTTCAATTCCTGCGGCAGGTTTTTGTTGATTTCGATGGGCTGCCGTGCCTTGCCTTGAACGTGTTGGTACATGACCGACATATGATCGCCGCGGGAGTAGGGCGGCACGCCCGTGAACAACTCGTACAGGATGACGCCCAGGCTGTAGATGTCCGCACGTTCGTCGACTTTCTTTCCCAGGATCTGCTCGGGTGCCATGTATTTCGGGGAACCGATGACGTAGCCGGTCTTGGTCAGCTGAGTGTCGCCCTGGCTCTGTGCCGCGGCCACGCCGAAATCCACGATCTTGAGAAGACTGTCGTTGTCGATGAGCACGTTCGCCGGCTTCAGATCGCGATGCACGATTCCCGCCTGATGCGCCACCGCCATGCCGGTGGCGATGTCGATGCCGAACTTGACCGCGCGCTTGAGCTCCACCGGCTTCTCGTTGACGATCTCGCCGCCCAGGGTGTGGGACGGAAAGTACTCCATCGAGATGGCGTAATTGCCCTGGATATACAGGAAGTCGTAAATTCGGATGACGTTTTTATGCGTGATTTTGCGGCTGTAGCGCAACTCGTGCACGAAGCGCTTCATCATCTCTTCGTCCGAGGCCACGTTGGGATTCAAGAACTTCAGGATCAGCCGTTCTTCGACCACGGTGTCCTCCATGAGCAGCACCGTGCCGAACGCGCCTTTGCCGATCTTTTCGATGAACTTGTAGCGCCCCTCGATCACATCGCCCGGCTTCAGGGTGGCAATGTCGAGGCGGTCCAGCTTCGACTCGTTCTCCTTGACGACCTTGGCCAGATCCTGATTGTCGATGAGCAGCGTCTTGGCCGGCTCCTGCAGGGCGACGGCCCGTTGATTGGCGGCGAGCTGAGTGCTCGAGAAGCGGTTGTCGAGCTCCTGCATGGCGCGCGCCACCGCCTGGCTGATGGTGCTGTCGCCCGTCGCCGCGGCCTGCAATCGGACGCGCACCGTTTCGGCCCTGCGCTCGTCCGCCAGCTTCGCGAGCGCCGCGATGGCCTCCACCTTGACCTCGTTTTCCGGCCTCTGCAGCAGCGGCAGGAGGTGCTCGATGCTCTTTTGGTCGCCTAATTTGCCGACGGCGCGGATCACCGTGGGCAGCGACTTGGCGTCGCAGTTGCCCAGCATTTCGATGAAGCGCGGCAAGGCTTTGGTGCTGCCGATCTCCGCCAGGGCGTCGACGGCGCGCTCGCAGACCCACCAATCCCTGTCCTTGGTGGCTTCGATCAGCTGCGCCACCGCGCGTTCGTCCTTGGTTTGGTTCAGGATCTCGATGGCGGCGCGCCGAATATCCTGATTCTCATCCTTGATGAGGGCCAGTACCGCGTCCACCACGCGCGGGCCTCCGATCTTGCCGAGCGCGTCGGCGGCCCGGGTGCGCACCCACCAGTCGCTGTCCGCGATCACTTCCAACAGGTATTTGACCGATTTGGAGGTGCCGACGACGTTGAGGACTTCGACCGCCGCGCGGCGCGCGTACTCGTTCTCGTCCTTGAGCACTTCGACCAGAAATTTCACCGTTTCCGGATGATTGGCCTTCACCACCACGTCGACTGCCTTGTTCTGCACCTCGATTTCGGGGTCCCTCAGCATCCCGCATATCAGCTGCATGTCGAAGGGTCCGTCCATTCGGGATAGCGCCGACAGGGCGGCGGCGCGAATGAACTTGCTGTTGTCCTTGAGCTGCCGCTGAATGGCCTGCTGCACGTGCGGCAGATTGAAACGGGCCAGCACGTTGATGATGTGCAGCCGGGCGACCGGATCCTTGCCCTCGATTCGGGCGATCAGGTCGTCGAGCGAGGACTCGTCGGCAATTTCAGCGATGATCTTGAAGAGTCCGGCACGTTCGCTGGCTTCCTGGCTATAGGCGGCATTCAACAGTTCCCGCACCGTGAAGCGTGTCTTCTGGGCTGCGATGACGTCGATGATGACCTGTTTCGGCATGTCGGGCTTCGCCAACGCGTCCAACAGCGCGGCGGCCGGGTAATTCCGGCTGGAGGAGAGGGCCCAGGCAATCCCCGACATGGCGCGGCCGTTCGCGTCCGCCATGATCCGCAGTAGCTGAGGCAGCGTTTTGGCGTCGATGAGCTTGGATAGCGCATCGACGTAGGCGACGGTTTCCTTCTTTTCCGCGGTCGTAAGCGCGGCGACCAGGGGATCGATGGCATTGGGCCCCAACCCCACCAATTTTTCCAGTGCTTTCTGCGCCAGGGGGCTGCCTGGATTGCCGCTGGATTTAACTTCGGCGATGAGCCGATCGGCACGGTAATTGGCAAATAAACTCATTCGGTGCCTTGAAGTTGCACATTCCTCGGGAGCGTTCCATTCTCACGTTAGGTGGCGGCGCCACCGCAGTAACGAGTCGAAATTGTGAATTATGCCACACCGGACGCGCTCCCCTGCGTGCGGTAGACTATGGAGCATACATGAACCATTCTGCCGTGACGGCCAGCGCGATCCGCGCAAAATTAGGTAATTATTCGGATCCCTACCTGGATCAAACCTTGTCCCAGGCCAAGGCGATCGTCGATGTTTCCGCAGATTCAAGCCAGGTCACCATCGAACTGAAATTCGGCTTTCCCGTGGCCGATTATGCCGATGAACTGCTGCCGGCGCTGAAAAGCTATCTGGAGCCCGACCTTGGGGGTGCCCGGATCAACCTGATCTTGAAATCGGACATCACGGCCCACGCGGTGCAGAAGACGTTGAAACCTCTCGGCACTGTCAAGAATGTGATAGCCGTCGCATCCGGCAAGGGTGGGGTCGGCAAATCCACCACCGCCGCGAATCTGGCGCTGGCCTGGGCCGCCCAGGGCGCCCGGGTCGGTCTGCTGGACGCGGATATCTACGGACCCAGTCAACCGCTCATGATGGGGCTGGCGGGCCGGAAGCCCGAGATCGACGCCGACGGCAAGCATATGATTCCTCTGCGCGCCCATGGCGTCGAGGTCATGTCCATCGGCTTCATGATCGACGCCGAGCAGCCCATGATCTGGCGGGGGCCCATGGTCACGCAGGCGCTCACTCAACTGCTGGGCGACACGAATTGGGGCGAGCTGGACTATTTGGTGGTCGACATGCCGCCGGGGACCGGCGACATCCAGCTCACCCTCGCGCAACGGGTGCCGGTGAGCGGCGCCGTCATCGTCACGACACCCCAGGATATCGCCCTCCTGGATGCGCGCAAAGGCCTGAAGATGTTCGAGAAGGTCGAGGTGCGCGTTCTGGGCATCGTCGAGAATATGAGCGTCCACGTGTGCAGCCAGTGCGGCCACGTCGAGCATGTGTTCGGCAGCGGCGGCGGTGCCCGCATGGCGGCGCAGTACGGCGTGCAGCTTCTGGGTGAATTGCCCTTGGACATCCGTATTCGCGAGGATGCCGACGGCGGAGCGCCGACTGTGGTGACCGAGCCCGGCAGTCCGCGCGCGCTCGCCTATTTTCGCATGGCCCGCCGTACGGCTGCCCGCCTCTCGACGCTCAATAAGGATTACAGCAGGATGTTTCCCAAGATCACGGTCGAAGCCACGTAATGAGCATCAAGAGCGACCGCTGGATCAGGCGCATGGCCGCCGCGCACGGCATGATCGAACCGTTTTCGCCCGAACAGGTCCGGGTGTCTAACGGCCACAAGATCGTCTCCTACGGCACGTCGAGCTATGGCTACGACGTACGCTGCGCCGACGAGTTCAAAATCTTCACCAACATCAACTCCACCATCGTCGATCCGAAGGGTTTCGACGAAAAATCGTTCGTCGATTTCAAGGGCCCGGTGTGCATCATTCCGCCGAACTCGTTCGCCCTGGCGAGCACCGTGGAATTCTTCCGGATTCCGCGCAGCGTTTTGACCGTAACAGTGGGAAAATCGACGTATGCACGTTGCGGAATTATAGTCAATGTAACGCCTTTGGAACCCGAGTGGGAAGGGCACGTGACCCTGGAGTTCTCGAACACCACCCCGCTGCCGGCGAAGATCTACGCCAATGAGGGCGTTGCGCAGATGCTGTTCTTCGAATCCGACGAGGTGTGCGAGACATCCTATCGGGACCGCGGCGGGAAGTACCAGGGCCAGCGGGGCGTGACCCTGCCCAAGACTTAAGGCCTGGGTCCCGCGCGCGGTGCGCGGACTCCCAACCGTGAGGGTTCAGCGCTTCAGCGTCTTGATCCGCATCGCGAACTCGAGCTTGCCGTCCCGGGAGCGCTCGGCCTGAACCGGTATGTAACCCAGCGACGGGGCGAACCACATCTTGAGCACGCGATTGTTCCCGGCGCGCTGACTGGCGACGACCAAGGTGTCGAGTTCGCCCAACGGCGTACGGAGCCGCGCCGGGCCCTCCAGGGTGTAGAGGAAGTCCTTGATCTCATCCTTGTCGACGATTTTGAAGGACTTGGGCAGATTCCCGTTCTTGAGGTCCAGCATCACTTCCACCTGAATGGACATCACGTCCTGGATGCCGTCCGCCAGCTTCAGGTCGACGGTTTTTTTCTCCGATTCGCCGTGCGCCCGCCCGGCGCTCCAGTCGAAGTCGATGCTCACCGTTGAATCGCCCTGTCCCGCGCGGTACTTCTCCGGCCGAACGTGATCGGCGTTCACGCTGAACCAGCTCTTCTGGATGACGTCATCGCTGTAGACGATGCGAAAGACGCCGCGCGCCGTGATACGCCAGGTGTACTCGTAGGTTCCGTCGGCCGCACTCTGCTTCAGGTCGAGGTCGCTGGTGCCGACGTTGATGGTTTTCCAATCCGCTGAATAATGGGCGAAAAAGGGCGCAATGACCGGCGGTTGGTCCGCCCGCGCAGCGGCGGGCCACGCCGCGGCCGCGAGCGATCCGGCGATCGTCAGCAGTCCTGCGATCGCGAACATTCCGGCGTTCAGAATTCGGGCAGCCATCTAGGAACCTGCCTCCCGGCGGCTTTGCGGCGGAGCTCCATCCGGCGAAGCGCGGCCCGGCTGATCTCCGCCCCGTGGGTCGCCGCCGCCATACTGAACGGGCGCACCCAAGGGTGCGCCGTCGAGCCACGCACGGCCTTCGCGACAGCGCAGACGTCCTGCGCAGTACCAGTCGGCCGCCAGCGGATAGATGTGATGTTCCTCGGCCTGCACGCGCGCCGCGAGAGTCGCCTCATCGTCGTCGGGGCGCACCTGCACCACGGCCTGGATGATGGGCGGGCCGCCGTCGAGTTCCGCGGTGACGAAGTGCACGGTGGCGCCGTGGACGGGATCGCCGGCCGCCAGAACCGCTCGATGCGTATGCAGACCCGGGTACTTCGGCAGCAGGGACGGGTGGATGTTCAAGATCCGGCCGGCATAGCGGTTCACGAATTCGGGCGATAGGATCCGCATGAAGCCCGCGAGCACGATCAGCGCCGGTGCGCACTCGTCGATCGCCGCCGCGAGCCTCTGATCGTACTCCGCGCGGTCTGGATTGCCGGGTGCGCCGCCGGATGCCGGTACGGCTGACGCCGCGACACCAAGATCGCGGGCCAGGGCGAGTCCCGCGGCCGCGGGTTTGTCGGACAGCACACGGACCACCTCGTACGAACTGGCCGGGCCGCGGCTGTGCTCGACGAGCGCCCGCATGTTGCTGCCGCGCCCCGATATCAGGACGACGACGGACCGCGTGGAGCGCTCGCTGCTCAAACGATGACGACGCCGCGGGTGCCGCTTTTCACCTCGCCGATCACCGCCGATTCCTGTCCCGCCTCGCGCAGGATCGCGGCAGCACGGTCCGCATCCTTCGCCGCCACTTGAATCGTCATGCCGATGCCGCAGTTGAACACCCGGTACATTTCCTGATCCGCCACCCGGCCTGCGCTCTGCAGCCATTCGAATACCGGCTCGCGGCGCCACGCCCGGCGCTCGAGAATCACCTCCAGTCCGTCGGGAATGACTCGAGGGATGTTATCCACCAACCCGCCGCCCGTGATGTGGGAAAGGCCATGGACCGGCAACTCGCTCACCAGCTTCAACAGCGCCTTCACGTAAATGCGCGTCGGGGCCATGAGCCGATCTCCCAGGGCAACGCCCTCGAGATCTGTTGCGAGGTCGGCGCCGGACACCTTGAGTATCTTGCGAATCATCGAGAAGCCATTCGAGTGCGGCCCGGAGGAGGGTAGTCCCAGCACGATGTCGCCGGCCGCCGTGCGGCTGCCGTCGATGATGGCGTCCTTTTCCACGATGCCCACGCAGAATCCCGCCAGATCGTAGTCGTCGCCGTGATACATCCCGGGCATCTCGGCGGTCTCGCCGCCCACCAGCGCGCAGCCCGCCTGAACACATCCCTCGACGATTCCGGCGATTATCCGCGCACCGATATCGACCACGAGCTTTCCGGTGGCGAAATAATCCAGGAAGAACAGCGGCTCGGCGCCCTGCACCACGACATCGTTGACGCACATCGCCACCAGGTCGATGCCTACGGTGTCGTGGCGGCCCGTATCGATGGCCAGGCGTAGTTTGGTGCCGACGCCGTCGGTACCCGAGACCAGCACGGGTTTTCGATACCGGTCCAAGGGCACTTCGACCAGCGCTCCGAAACCGCCGATGCCCCCCAGCACTTCGCGGCGCATCGAGCGGCGCACGCCCGGCTTGATGCGCTCGACCAACTCCTCTCCGGCATCGATGTCGACCCCGGCGTCGCGGTAGGTAACGGGCGCAGGCTCAGTCATTCGGTTCCTCGGGCTCTGTAAGGTGCGCCGACGCGGCAGGTCGGCAAGCTGTGGTATTTTACATGAGGGGACAACCGGCTTCGTGATTACTCCATGGCACAGTTTTTCTGCACTAAATACCCTCGATATTTGCGTCTTGCGGTGATTCTGTGCTTGAGCGCCGCCGCGGGTCTGCCAGGTACCGTCCTCGGCTTGACGCGGATCGATCTCTTTCAGGCGCAGGCGCCGGTCGAGGGCCGCTCCGAGGCGGCGCAGACGGCCGCTTTCCAGGCGGCGCTGCGAGTCGTCCTGGTGCGGGTGACGGGCCGCCGCACGGCGGACGAAGAGGCCGTTTTCGCCCCTCTGGTCAACAACGCCCGACGCTACGTGCAGCAATTTCGAGCGGCGCAGGACAATCAACTGTGGGTGTCCTTCGATGGAGCCGCGATCGAGCGCTGGCTGACCCAGAATGGCCAGCCCCTGTGGGGCTCCGAACGGCCGTCCACCCTGGTCTGGTTGTCGGTGGCCACCGGCCCACAGACCGCCGCCGTCGTTTCGGCCGACGATACCTCCGAACTCAAGGACGCTGTGGATGCCGCCGCAACGCTGCGCGGCATCCCCCTGGTTTGGCCGCCCGCGGGGTCCGCAAATGCCGCCGCCAACGCGCCGGCGGATGTTGCTCATCGCCTGGGCGCAGAGGGCGTGCTCATCGGCCGGGCCAACGGCCCCACCGCAAGCGCCGCCGTGCGCTGGACGTTGCAGTTTCAAGATCGGAGCAGTGAATTCTCCGGCGCCTTGGACGGCGTGAATCGCGCCGCCGATCTGTATGCCGGACTGTTCGCCGCCAGCGGCACCCCGGCGCCCGTCGACATCGAGGTCAGCGGCGTCGGCGACCTGCGCGAGTACGCCAACGTTCAAACCTATCTCGAGTCGCTGACCTTCATCACCCACGTCGGCGTGGTGGCCTTGGCGGCGGACAGCGTGAGATTCCGCTTGACCACGCGCGGCGGCATCGAGACTCTCGCTCATGCGCTCTCCTTGAGCGGCAAACTGCAAGCTCTCCCCGCGGGCGACAACGGACTTCATCGCTTCCAGCTGCGCCGGTAGCCGCCATGGATCGCTGGCTGCGCCAACTTCCGAACGTCATCACATCCATCCGGATCCTTTTGGTCGTACCGATCGCAATAGCGCTTAACGGACATCGGCCCGTCGAGACGCTGTGGCTGTTCTGCATCGCCGCCGCGTCGGATGGGATCGACGGCTTCCTGGCCAAGCGTTTCGGCTGGCTGACCGATCTTGGCGGCCTATTGGACCCGATCGCGGACAAGTTGCTGCTGGTCACCGTCTTCGTCATGCTGGCTCTGCTCGGCAGCGTGCCGGTTTGGCTCACGGCGGCCGTCATTGCGCGCGACTGCGTCATCGTTCTCGGGGCCGTAGCGTACCGGATCGCGCTGGGGCCGGTTGTCGCCCGCCCATCCCGGGTGAGCAAGCTGAATACCCTATGCCAGGTGATCTTCATCCTGGTGGTCATCGGCACGCCGCAGTTCTCCTGGCCGGTTGCATGGGAGACATTCTTGGGCGCGCTGGTGTGCGTGACCGTGGCCGTGAGCGGCCTCGATTATGTGCTGGCGTACAGCCGCCTGGCAGCGGAGCATGCGAAATCCCGGCGCCGGTTCGTACGCACCGGTGGACGGCCGCCCCGCGGATCGAAGCCGGCGTGAAACAGTTGGCGCTCGGAGTGCGCCTGCGCGCCGATGCGGTCTTCGAGAGTTTTGCACCCGGGTTGAACGGCGAACTGATCGCGGCGCTGCGCGGGGGAGCTTCCGCGCCACTCTGGATGTGGGGCAGCGAGGGATCCGGCAAGACGCACCTTCTGCAGGCCGTCTGTGCCTCTACTGCGGACACGGGGGCGGGCGCAGCTGCGCCCGATGCTGCCGCGGGGCACGCGGCTGCGGCCTATTTCCCGCTCGAGCGGTCCCTGGCATTACCGCCTGCAGCCCTGACGGGCTTCGAGAATTGCCGTGTGCTATGCCTCGATGACGTGGACGCGGTGGCAGGCGACCTGCAATGGGAGCAAGCGCTGTTCAGGCTCTTCAACGAAGCGGCGGAACTCGGCACTCGACTGATCTTCGCCGCCCGCGCCGCGCCGCGCGGGATCGAATGGAGTTTGGAGGATTGGCGGTCGCGGGCTGCCGCATGCGTGGTCTATCAGCTGCGCGATTTGGATGACGCCGGCCGGCTCGAGGCCTTGAGATTGCGCGCCGCGCAGCGGGGATTGCATCTGCCTCCGGAGACGGCGGACTATCTGCTGCGGCGAATGCCGCGCGATTTGCCCTCGCTCTTCGAGATCCTGGATCATCTCGATGAGGCTTCGCTGGTCGCGCAGCGCCGCCTGACCGTGCCCTTCATTCGCGATGCGCTGGAGAGGCTCGCAGGAACAAAACCATAGTACAGAACCATCCGAACACCAGGAAAAGGCTGATCGAGGCCACCCAACGCGCCGACGGGTTCACCAACAATTCGGTCAACGCGAACGCAAGGTACGGGACGGCGAATAACGTCGCCCAGGCATACGTGTAGCGGCGTCCCTTGATCAATCCATTGAGGGGCGCCAGCAGCGGCAGGACGGCGAGAACGCAGACCGGCCATGGATAGCCGACGCCGATCCACGCCAGCAAGCTCAAGGTGACGGCTGCCCAGAGCCAGATGGCCAGCCGCTGCGTGTTGCGCGCCGCGCTCATGAGCTCCCGTGGAGCCGGCTCGCCAGCGTCGCGACGCGCGCACCCAGCGCCCGCGCAAGTTCGCGTTCGGTGTCCGTGAGTTCCCCCCGGCCGCTCACCCCTGCCGTATGGCTGGCGCCGTACGGCGTGCCGCCGCTATGCGTCGCGGTCAATGCCTGTTCGGTATAGGGCAGCCCGACCAGGTACATCCCGTGATGGAGCAACGGCAGCATCATTGATAGGAGCGTTGACTCTTGTCCGCCGTGCATCGTCGCCGTTGAGGTGAACACGGCGGCGGGCTTGTCGACCAGGGCGCCCGACAGCCAGAGCGCGCTGGTTCCGTCCAAAAAAAACTTCAGCGGCGCCGCCATGTTGCCGAAGCGCGTGGGACTGCCGAGTATCAACCCACAACATTCCACCAAATCCTCGAGAGTGGCGTACGGCGGGCCCTCGTCCGGTACCGCGGGATCGGGGCGATCGATAGTGGCCGCGACCGGCGGAACCGTCCGCAGACGAGCGCGCATGCCGGCGACCCCTTCCACGCCGCGGCATATTTGTCGCGCCAGCGCGGCGGTGCTGCCTTGGCGGGAATAATACAGAATCAAAATCTCATTCATCGGCATGCCTCAAGGGGAAATCACAGGATTTGCACAGGGTGCAGCGCCGGCGCAACGCCGGCTACACGCCGCATCACACATCGTATCGCGGCGCGTGGTTTGACGGCCCTGAGCACTGTTGTTAGTGTCCGTTACCCTTATGTTGCGCTTCATTGCGGTGATTGTCGGGATCCTCGGCTTGGCGGGCTGCAATAGCGCCCCCGTGCAAGAAATGAGCGATGCGCGGCAGGCCATCGCCGCTGCCCGGGTTGCCGGCGCGACGGAAAACACGTCCCCCGATTTCTATGCGGCACAGGCCGCCATCGCCCGCGCCGAGAAGCATCTCGAGGCACAAGAGTACACGCGCGCGCGCTATGCGGCGATGGAAGCCAAACGCCATGCGCGAGCGGCTCTCGCCGGCGCACAGCAGGCCGACGGCACGGGCGCCGTTGCGCCTCGGGGCGCCAGTGCCGCGGGAACGCCGCCGCACTAATTCGGCCGGACGGCCGAATTGAACGCCGCGCACGCGGCGGCCCGAAGGGCGAGGAGCAGGAGCGACGAGTATTAGCGGGCCGATAACACGACGGTTTCTCATCACCGGCAGAGTGCAGGGTGTGTATTTTCGCCATAGCACCCGGCTCGAAGCGGAGCGCTTAGGCGTCCGCGGCGTTGCGCGCAATCTGCCGGACGGGTCCGTCGAAGTGATTGCGCAGGGAACCCGGGAGGCGGTGGAGAGCCTGCGCGAATGGCTCCGCCGCGGGCCCTCGGGCGCGCAGGTGGCGGCGGTAAAAGAATTCGAACTCCCATCCACGGGGCAGCTCGGCGAGACCCAAGATGGCCACTCGACGCGATCGTTCAGGGTGGAGTAGGGGGCGGCTGGCGACCGGCGCTCTCATCGGGCGCCGGCAGAGTGGTTCTCTTAAAAAATGTAACGTTCTGACGTTGTAAATCATGACGTCAAAACGTCACTCTTTCACGCGATACCAGGCCAGGGCTCGGTCACAACAATGTCGCGGTCATCACGGATATTTGTTCTCCACGACGTCGCGGACCGGACGCGTGTCGTACACCAGCACGATCGACTCGATCCGGCCCGTATCCGGATCGAAGTTGAAGACATCGGCGCAATCGAACGCCACATTCGAACCGTCCTTCAGCGACCAATCGTAGTGGTAGTAGGCAACCGCCCGCAGATGCCCTTCAGCGCTCACCAGAACGTCGTAGACCTCGAGCTTCGTTTTGCTCGATGAGCCGGCCACCTTCGCGACGTAATCGCGCACCGGCAGCCGGCCTAGAAATGGTGACTCGACCCACCCATCCGGGACGAACAGGGACGCCGCTTTCTCGGCGTCGCCGGCCTCCAGGGCTTTCAGATATTTGTGTACCGCTTGCTGCATGGCATCCTCCAACCCGAGGGCATCGCCTACCAACATCGATAGGGGAGCATCATAGTTTAAAACCGCCACCCATGCTGCCAGCGCTGCATGACCAGCGCGGGGTAGGTATTCCGGCCGACGCTGCCGTTGTAGCGCGCGAGCGCGCGCGTCCAGTCGTGATGCTCGACGCGCAGGTAGTAGCGCAGTATCTCGCAGCCCATGCGGATGTTGGGGGCCACGCGCACCAGCTGGTTCTGCACCCCGAGCTGGCGCGGCCAGAAGGGCATCACTTGCATCAGGCCGACGGCGCCCGCCGGAGAAACGGCCCAGGTATTGAAGCGGCTCTCGACCTCAATCAGCGCCAGCACGAGGTCCGGAGGCAGTTGCATGGAGGGATCGCGCTTCGCTTCGCAGTACACGTGATCGAGGATCTCCACGCGCGCTTCATGAGTCGGCACGAAGCGGGTGAGGCGCGGCTCCATTGCCTTGTACCAGACCACGGATTCGTACTTGTCGGCGAAGCAGTCGGTTTTGGCGATGATACCTTGCAGCAGTGTTTTGAGTTCCGGGTCGCGCTGCTGATCGGCCGGGGGAGGACCGGCGACAGCGACCCATGCGAGCGCGGTGCCCGGCTGCACGGCGCCGGCAAGGGCCAGGGCGAGGACAAGGGCAATGGCACACGCCCGGAAACACGGGGGCACGGAGCACCTCAGTGGGTTAGTTTTCGACTTATGTAGCCTACGGGATCCGCCGCGGGTATTTCCACCGACTCGGTCTCGCGGCGGTGACGATATTCGAGATTTCCCGCGTTGAGACCGCGCTCGCCGATGACGATCCGGTGCGGGATTCCCATGAGCTCCGAATCGGCGAATTTCACTCCCGGACGTGCGTCCCGGTCGTCGAGCAGCACGTCGATGCCGGCGGCATTGAACTGCTGGTATAGCTGGTCGGCGATCTCCATCACGCGCGCGGATTTTTGATAGTTGATGGGCACCAACACGACCTGGAAGGGCGCCAGCGCGTCCGGCCAGATGATGCCGTTCGCATCGTGGTTCTGCTCGATCGCCGCCGCCACCACGCGCGTCACGCCGATGCCGTAGCAGCCCATGAACATGGTCAACGCCTTACTCTGTTCGTCGAGCACGGTCGCGTTCATCGCTTCGCTGTACAGCTGGCCGAGTTGAAAGATATGTCCCACCTCGATGCCGCGCGCGATATCGAGCGTGCCGCGGCCGCTGGGGGAGGGATCGCCTTTTTGCACATTGCGGATGTCCTGCGGGGCGGGGTCGGGCAGATCGCGTCCCCAGTTCACACCGGTGAAGTGCACATCCTTTTCGTTGGCGCCGCACACGAAATCATTGAGGTGCGCCGCCGCATGATCGACATACATAGTGCCGGCGAAGCCGATCGGGCCCAATGAACCCAGGTCGCAGCCGGTGGCCTCCCGCACGCGTTCGGCGCTCGCCATGCGGAGCGGGTTGGCGACGCCCGGCAGTTTCTGCGCCTTGACCGCATTCAGTTCGTGATCGCCGCGAAGCACGAACGCGACCAGGTCGCCCGCGCTGCCGTCGACCAACAAGGTCTTGACGCATTGGGTGGCGCTCACCTTCAGGAACTCGCTCAACTGGGCGATGGTGCGGGCGTGCGGCGTCGGAACCCTGGTGAGCGCCTGAGTTGCCGCGCCTCGCGGTGCGCCGGACGGCAAGGTGGCCGCGGTCTCCAGGTTCGCCGCATAGTCGTCGCCGTCCGAAAACGCGATCGCATCCTCGCCGGAGTCGGCGAGCACGTGGAACTCCTGGGTCGAACTGCCGCCGATCGCGCCGCCGTCGGCCTGGACCGCCCGGAACTTGAGGCCTAGGCGCGTGAAAATGCGCGTGTACGCGTCGTACATCGCGCGGTAGGTCTGGGCAAGGCTCGCCTCGTCCACATGGAACGAATAGGCGTCCTTCATCAGGAACTCGCGGGCCCGCATCACGCCGAAACGGGGCCTGATCTCATCCCGGAATTTGAACTGGATTTGATAGAAATTGACCGGCAGCTGTTTGTAGCTTCGCAATTCCCGCCGCGCGATATCGGTAATCACTTCCTCGTGTGTGGGCCCATAGCAGAACTCGCGGTCATGCCGATCCTTGAAGCGCAGCAATTCCGGCCCGTACTTGCCCCACCGGCCCGATTCCTGCCACAGTTCGGCCGGCTGCACCGTGGGCATGAGGAGTTCCAGGGCCCCCGCCCGGTTCATTTCCTCCCGGACGATACGCTCGACTTTTCGCAGCGTCCGCAAGCCCATGGGCAGCCAGGTGTACAATCCGGCCGCCAAACGGCGGATCATGCCGGAACGGAGCATCAGTTGATGGCTGACCACCTCCGCGTCGGCCGGGACTTCTTTGAGCGTCGAGATGGGATATTGGGATAGGCGCATAGCCGAATATCTTACATCAAGGCCCCCCGGTATTATGGGCCCCCCTGGTATCATCGGGTCGCATGAACGCCGAAGAAGATCAACACACGCGGCCCCGGGGCGTGTACTGGCTGCCGAACCTGCTGACCACGGCGGCGCTGTTCTCTGGCTTCTATGCCATCGTGGCGGCCATCGACCTGAAATTCGAAAACGCCGGCATCGCCGTGCTGGTGGCCATGCTGTTCGACGGCCTCGATGGCCGGGTCGCCCGGTGGACTCACACGGAAAGCGCGTTCGGCAAGGAGTACGATAGCCTGTCGGACATGGTGTCCTTCGGACTGGCGCCGGCTATCGTCACTTATCAATGGGGCGTGGCGCGGATTGCGGAATACGGACCCCTCTGGCGAAGGTTGGGATGGCTGGTGTGCTTTTTTTATGCAGCGGCGGCCGCGCTTCGACTGGCCCGGTTCAATGCACGTGCTGCCACTCAGGACAAGCAGTATTTCGAGGGGCTGCCCAGCCCATCGGCGGCCGCGATCGTCGCCGCCCTGGTGTGGCTCGCGAGCGATCAGACCAACGTCGGCTTGCCGGGCTTGATTCTCGCGTTCCTCGTCACCGCGTTCGCGGGTGCGCTGATGATCAGCCGCTTCGCCTTCAACAGCTTCAAAGGCGTGACCCCCGGCGCGCGCGTGCGCTTTCCGTACATCATCCTGGTGCCGCTGGCGTTCGTGCTGATCGCGTTGCACCCGTCCATCACGCTGCTCGCGCTGTTCGGCGGCTATGCCCTGTCGGCGCCCATCGTATGGACTTACCGCAAGCTGCGCAGGCGGTCGCGCGGGACTCCCGCGCCGCAGGAGTCGCCCCATGAATAGCGCCCTGCGGAAGGAATATCTGGCGGCGCTTGGCCTCGAGACATGGACCTTGCGCGGGGCCGCCACGACGGCTTTGGAACCTGTTGCGGCGCCGGCCCCGTTCAACGAGCCGGCGCCGGCTGTCGCTGCGGCCCCGCATCCGGGCGTGCAGCGGGCGGAGGAGGCGCCCGGGGAGACGGCTGCGCCGCGCGAGACGGCGCCCCGGGAGGCCGCCTATGATTGGCCGCAACTTCGCGAACGGGTTGCCGCGTGTACGCGCTGCGGGCTCAGCGCCACCCGGACCCAGACGGTCTTCGGGGTGGGGAACCTTCAAGCGGAATGGCTGGTGGTGGGCGAAGCTCCCGGCGCCGAGGAGGATCGCCAGGGCGAGCCCTTCGTGGGCCGCGCCGGTCAACTCTTGAACGCCATGCTGCGGGCCATCGGCCTCAAGCGCGAACAGGTTTACATCGCGAACGTCTTGAAGTGCCGTCCACCGCATAACCGCGACCCCGTCCCCGCAGAAACCATGGAATGCCTGCCGTTTCTCGACCGGCAGATCGCGCTGTTGAAACCCAGGATCATGCTGGTGGTCGGGCGGATCGCCGCGCAGAATCTGTTGCGGACGGACGCGACGCTCGGGTCTCTGCGCCAACGAGTCCACAGATTCGGAGCGTCGGACGTTCCCTTGGTCGTGACTTATCACCCGGCCTACCTGCTGCGCTCGCCGGCGGAGAAGCGCAAAGCGTGGGAAGATCTGAAGTTTGCGCGAGAGGTATTTGCCCGTGGCTAGCGTCACGCGAGAGGACGAGTTTCCCGAGCCGGAACTGCGGCCCATGCACGAACTGGACGTGCCTGTGGTCGTCGCCGTCGAGCGGTCCTCGTATCAGTTTCCCTGGAGCGAGGGAATCTTCCGGGACTGCCTGCGGGTCGGCTATGTCTGCCGCGTGGTGGAGGTCGGCGGCGACATTGCGGGCTACGGCATCATGTCGATGGGTGCCGGCGAGGCGCACATCCTCAACGTGTGCGTGCGCGAGGAATATCGATGCCGCGGATTGGCGCGCAAGGTGCTCCTGTACCTGATCGACCGGGCGCGCAACGCCGGCATGTATGAGGCCTTCCTGGAAGTCAGACCGTCGAACACCATCGCGGCGCGTTTGTATCATTCGTTGGGATTCGATCAGGTCGGCGTCCGGCGCGGCTACTATCAATCCTCCACCGGGCGCGAAGATGCGGCCGTGCTGCGCCGGACCTTATTTCCGGAAACGAAGTGACCGCCGCCGTATCATAGTCACCGCCGCCGTATCTTGAGCAACCTCGCGAGACGCAATCCGCCGGCGCCCCCTCCATCGCTTCGAGCCGTCACGCACATGCGCAGTATCGAACATCAACACGAGGTGAGCTGGCCCAAGGCGATGGTGTTATCGGCACTGTACGTGTTGCTGTACGTGCTGCTCGATCGGGCGAGCTTCATCCACGCCCTGCAACACACGGAAGTATCCCCCTGGGGTCCGAACATCGCGTTGATGATCGCGGTGGTGATGCGTTACGGCGCGAGAGTGGCGCCGCTCACGATCCTTGCTCCCGGTATTTCGGAAATCGTCCTGCGGGATGCGGCGCCGCTCGGTTGGGCGGCGATCGGTGCGGTGGTGTGCATCGGGTGTACCTACACCGCGTCCGGGATGCTGTTGCGCCGCTTGCACCGCAATTACTCGCAGCCGACCATCGAGTGGTTCGCAGTCTTGTTGGCGGTAATCATCAGCAGCGCCTTGCTGAACGCAATGCTGTATTCGGCGGTCTTGATCCAGAACGGCAACCTGAGCGCCGGATCCTATCTCACCGCGGTACGCATCGAGTGGGTCGGCGACGTGAACGGCATCATCATCCTGCTCCCCTTGGTGCTCATACTGAGGGCCGGCGAGGCGGGAAAGTCGGGCGAAATTCGCGCCCAAATCGGCTTGATCGTCCTGCAGACGGCGGCGCTCGGATCCGTTTTCTTGATTACTTTTCGCAACGCGCGGGGAATTTCCGATCCCGCGAATCAAACTCCGTTTTATTTGCTGTTTCTGCCGATCATCTGGATTGCCTTGCGATGGGGTGCGGGCGCCACGGCTGTCGCGCTCGCGGCTTTGCAGATCGGCATCGTCGCCTTCGTCGCGAAGCACAACACGCCGGAGTCCTTTCTGGCGATCCAGGTGCTCATGATTGTGCTCGCGGGCACGGGGTGGTTCTTGGGCATCTCGGCTTCGGAAAACGCGCGAATCAACCTGCTCATGCACTCGAAGGACGATGAATTGTCCGGGCTCAAGGCCCGAATGTCTGTATCGGAGCTGACTTCCGTAATCGGTCACGAACTCAATAATCCTCTGGCGGCCCTGGTCAACTACATGCGCTCGGCAAGCTTGATTTTGGAGCTGCCGAATTTCGAGCGAGCCTCCCTGCAGAGCGTAATCGACAAGGCGCACGGTGAGGCCACCCGATCCGTCAACGTGGTCAAGAAACTGCGCGAATTCTTTCGTTCGGGCGTTATCCAGCGCCAGCCATTGGACCCGCGCCAACTCGCCGCGGAGGCCCTTGCAACGATGCAAGTCAAGATTCGCACAGCCGGCATCATCGCAGTCCTCGTGACCGAGGCGGATCTGCCGCTGATAACGGCGGACCCCCTGCAGTTGTCGATGGTGTTACAAAATTTGCTGGCGAATGCTTATGATGCCATTTACGGGTTGGACCCGCGGCGCGGCAAGATTACCATCGCCGTTGCGCGCAGGGAAAAAGAGATCATGTTCAGCGTCGAGGATTCGGGCCCTGGAATCGACCGACAACTGCGCGATCAGCTGTTTCGTCCGTTGACTTCGACGAAAACGACGGGCATGGGTTTGGGACTGGCGATTTGCCGCTCTCTGGTCGAGGCGAACGAAGGGCGTATATGGCTGGTCCGCTCCGATTCCGGCGGCACCTGCGTCGCTTTTACGATTCCTCTGGCGACGCAAGAGGCCAACGAGGTGGATGCATGAATTCGGATGCGACGGTTTTCATCGTGGATGACGACATTGCCATGCGCGACTCGCTGGGGTTGTTTCTCGGCCTCAAGGGCTTTCGAACGCAGATCTTTGCGAATGCCGAGAATGCGTTGAAAGCCTACAACCCGAAGTGGTTTGGCTGCCTGCTCGTCGACGTTCGCATGCCGGGCATGAGCGGCTTGGAGCTGCAGACGGAACTGTCCAAGCGCGCCAGCGATTTGCCGGTGATCATCATGACCGCCTATGGCGACGTTGCGACGGCGCGCATCGCGCTCAAGGCCGGCGCAACGGACTTTCTGGAGAAGCCCATCGACGATGCCATTTTGATCGATGTGCTGCAATCCGCGATCGATGCGCATTCGGCGCTGCGGCGCGGAAGCGCCGCCGTCAAAGGGTCGCAGCAACTGACGGCGCGGGAGCAGCAGGTGGCGGATCTTGCGGCTACCGGGAACACCGTCAAGCAGATCGCCGCGCAACTGGGGATCAGCCCGCGCACGGTTGAAGTGTACAAATCACGCATGGTACAAAAGCTGCGCGTACAGGACGGCGACGCCGGCTAGCGGACCTTCGAGTTCCGCCGGCAATCATCGTGATTTTTACGCCGCCTATGTGCGCGATCCGGATGGGAACAAGCTCGCAGTGGTGTGCCGGGGATTCACCGCGCCCTTGGCCGGCGAATCGAGAATTTAAGTTTCCGGCGTCAGGACGAAATAGTCGTGATAGCCGGAGCGCGATGGTGCGCATCGCTGCGCTGTCCAGCAATCCGTCCTCGATGAAGCGCTCGTCGATATGGACGCCGACTACCTGATCGGGCGCGGCGCCACGATCGCCTTGAAAGGATCGTGGGGCAGGCCATGATTTCTCTTGCGCGGTTCGTAGAACATCCGTCCTCAGCCGTGAGAGCCGCCTATTCGGCCTCCCCACATCTCGCACCCCGACCCATCCCTCAAAGACAGCCCACGACACGTCGCGTCAAAAATGCACGAAAACTGCTTGTAAAATAGCATTTTCAGCATTTGACCCCTGGCAGCCAGAGTCACCGAAAGACACCCCGAGACACGAGTTTTATGTACACATTCGTGTACATAAAACGCTTCCTCGCGAGTTATACTACGCGCCATGTACACAGGACGATTCCCGTGGCCGTTACCGACGCGTGGCTGAAGGCAAATAGCGGAAAACTGGGCGATAGGATTCGAGAGAGATCCGATCGCGACGGCCTGGGCGTGCGCGTCACGCCCAAAGGCAAGGTCGTCTTTCAGATGCGCTACCGGTACAACGGCAGCGCCAACGCGAAGCGGTTGGACCTCGGCACATACCCAGCGATGTCCCTCAAAGAGGCGCGCGCGGAGCATCTGAGACTGCGCGGTAGACAAGACCAGGGCCACGATCCCAAGGTCGTTCGCTCGACGGAGAAGACGGCAATCGCCGACGCCCCACTGGTCAAGGCCCTATTTCTGCTTTGGTACGAGAAATACTGCAAGGCGGCCAAGAAAGGGCATCACGAAATCCTGCGGACGTTCGAGCTCTACGTCTTCCCCAAGATCGGCAAATTGCCGGTGCAAGAAGTGACTCTTCATCACTGGCTCGAATTGCTTGAGGAACAAGCCAAGTTGCGTCCGCACATCGCGGAGCGGATCTTGGTGAATGCCAAGCAAATGATGAAGTTTGGCGTCAAACGCAAGTTCATCCCGGCAAATGCCTTGTCGGAAATCTATTCCAAGAGCGACTTGCAGGTCATAAAGCGGGAGGACCTGCGCTCCCTCTCGGATGAAGAAATAGCGCACGTTTGGAGAGCGCTCGACCGCTCACGCATCGCGCAAAAAAACAAACTGTTCCTGAAGCTGTGTTTGTTCTATGGATGCCGAAATGGCGAGCTGCGTCTAAGCCGCAAAGCCGACTTCGATCTGGATAAGGGCATCTGGACGGTACCGCCCGAGCACCATAAGTTGGGAAAGAGGACCGGCAAGCCGCTGCTTCGTCCCATCATTCCCGAGGTCAAGCCCCTGGTAGAAGAGGCGATGAAGCTGAGTGGCGTGCATGCCCACGTGTTTCTGAACGCGAATGACGACGAGCCGATGGGGAAGGGCGCTCCGCTTCAACTTCCCTATAACATCATGCAGTGGTTGCGGCGCCATGAAAAATACGAGATGGCGCACTGGTCGGTTCACGATCTTCGGAAAACGGCGCGAACCAACTTCTCAACCCTCGCTCAGCCGCACGTCGCGGAAATCATGCTCGGCCACAAGTTTCCGGGAACCTGGCAGACATACGATCACTACACGTATCTGAAAGAGCAGGCCGCAGCGTACAGCGCGTGGTGGAAGCGTCTCGGGGAGTTGACGGCGGCCTAAGCGGCGATGTGAGTCCGCTCGCGTTCTCTTCTCTCCCACTCGGCGATTTCACCCACATCCCAGAGGTTGAAACTGCCCGCATGCCGGATGCAGGGCGCCGGAAACGGGTTCTCGGCGCGCTTCATGCGTCGAGCGGCTCGAGCACCGAAATCGCTGTCGAAGATCCCTTGTCGAATGATAGCCGGTTGTCATTGACCGGCTCCGGGTGATCGCCTACGTTGGCTTGAGCATTTCGCAGCCGCCGGGCAGGCCGCCGCGCATTCCAACGGAAGACACGCTTGCCGCGGATGTCGCCGCGAGCACCGGCGCGGATGAGTTTCGTCCGGTAGTTCGTCTATCGCAAGATCGCGCGCCAACCAGTCAAGAATGTCGGATCGCAGCCAGCCGACTTGTCGGCCGCGGTATCGGCGCTTCTGCGGAAAGCGACGCAGCAGAACTAAGCCGGAGATGACCAGCTTGGGCCGGCGGGTGAGGCGGGCCACATCGTGGGCGCTGAGGAGTTCCTGGAAAGGAGGAAAAGGTTCGTTGACCCAGCGGGACAGAGTTACCTGGGCGCGCGGGAGGACGGTATCGTCGGAGATTGAGAGAGTCGAGTTCACGGTGATTCCCCATTGAAGTGAGTGGACGTGGGGAAGCTTCCGGCGGAGCAAGCCGATCCACAGGTGGGGAAATCAGGGGAAAAACGGGCGCAACCGGGTCGCGCTGGCATCGGCTCCGAGGCCGGCGATAGGGGCGCGCAGATGGGCTCGTGCGTATGACTTCTTGAAGAATGCGATGTCCGCGGCGATTTCCTTGCGATACAGCGTCTTCTCGGTGTCGGTGAGCGTCTTGTCGAGCCGCCGGGAGTCGGCGTCGTAGAACACAATGCGCCGCAGGATGTTGTCCGGGGTGTCCTCGAGGGCGATGGTGAGGCAATCGGCTTTTTTGATGACGCGAGAGTAGGCGTCGCGAAGTCCGCTGGGTGGCAGGGCAATGACGCTCTCTGGATTTTCCGTGAGGATGCGTTTCAAAACCGGGGCAGTCTCTTTTCTGTAGCTATAGGGCGTCAAAAAGCGGGCTTGTAGCCGCTCGATCGGGGCGCCGAAATGGTTTTCGATTTCCTGGTCGAAGTCGAAGAACGGGTATCCGAGTTTGCGGGCGAGCAGTCGGCCTATGGTGGTTTTGCCGACGCAGCTGACGCCGATGAGCAATATCCTCATGGGGACGCTATCCCCCGGGAGTAGCACCGCAAGGTGGGAGTGGGAGCGCGGGACATAAATTAAATTACACCTGCCCAACATCGCCATGGGCATTTTTGCCATAATCGCCATCCATCATGCGCAGGCGTACTGCCGACACTGAATCCCTCTCTCGCCGTCTGAAAGGCCGTCAGGTATCGCAAGCTGTCATCGAGAGCGACGGGCACCTGTGCATTCAATTCTCGGATGGGGCCATGCTGACCGTCTCAGCAGGCTCGGATGGCTTGTCCGTTCGCGTTGCAGGTGCGCCGCCCACCGCTCGCGATGGATCGAAGCGCCCGACCCAGCGGCAGTTCGAGTACCTCGCTTTTATCTCCAAGTATATTCAACGTTTCGGCAGGGCGCCTGCGGAGGCGGACATCCAGCGCCATTTCCTCGTTTCCGCGCCCAGTGTCAATCAGATGATGCAAATGCTCGAACGACGCGGCTTCATCGCCAGGCAGCCCGGCGTTGCGCGATCCATCCGGCTCTGTCTCGATACCACCGCCCTGTTAGGTTGAATATGCATTCGAGTCAAGTATCCACCCGCACACTGCGCGGGGATGAAATCGATTTTACCGCTGAAGCGCGCACCATCCAGCGCGCTGCACAAATGAGAGTGACGCGCGTCGTCAGGCTTGCGGAGCTGGTGTTCTTTTCCACGGCTGGCGGGGACGCATGGATGCTCGATCCCGGGGACGGCTACGCTGCTTGTCTGGTGCGCGCCGGAGAACCGCTGGCTGTCCCCATTGCCGAATCCACAATCTCGTTGAGCGTGGAATGGAACGCGGATTACCGGATCGAGGGCGCGGCTTTTGTCGTCGTGGAGCGGGGTGGCAGCACGGCTCGAACAATCCTGGGCTATCCGACGGCGGAAATCGAGCGTCTGATCCGCGAGTATCCAGCCGAGGCCCGTACCCAGGCGCCCGGCGCCGATGCGGCGCGGGCGCGGCTCAAGACCGGCCGTAACGAACCCTGTCCCTGTGGCAGCGGACGCAAATACAAGAAATGTTGTCTGATCCAGGATGAGGATCTCGTGAGCCGGGCGGTCGCCGTGCAGCGCGCGGCCGTAACGCGCACGGAGCTCAATGAAGGAGCGGCGAAGGAAACCGTTCTGATCCCGCAGCCTAGCGTGCGGTCCAAAGCGCGCGATCCAGTGTTGGAAAAGCGAGACGAGGTATGGGACGCGTTCGAGGCGCTCGAACAACCAACGCGGGAGCAGATGGATGAATTCCTGGAGGGGCTGCTCGCTCTGCCGCCGGAGGCGATAGAGTGGAACGACGTCCTTCACGATCTTGCCCAGCGCGGCTATCCCGATCTGCCCGGCGCATTTCGCAGAATCGCCGGCGCCGTTCCTTATAACAAAGAAACCGCGATGGGATATTTTTATTGGGCTGCCGCTGAGATTTTTGCGAGGGGTGGGCATGAGAATGTGTTGCCGGAAGTCGCGGCGGGCTTTCGCCGGGCCGGTCCCGAACATTACGAAGATGAGGCGCTCTCGCATATTGAAGATGTGCTGCTGGCGGCGGGCCTCGAGGACGAGACGCTTCGGCTGGCCGAAGATCTTTTGCCGGCCGACTGCGGGAGCCGCGAACGCTTCGGTTACCACCTATCCGAGCAATGCGACCTGATTTTCGATCTGCGCGTCGGCATCGCTTTGCGCAACGGTCCGCAAACGGGGTCTTCCGTGGATATCGTGGCCACAGGGCTTCAGCGGCAGCTGGAAGGTGTTGCCGATGCCGATTTTGTCCGTCGCTGCACTGCCGTTATTTGTGGCACGGAGGCGCTTCCCGCGTGGACACGCGCTCACTTCGATATGATGCACGTGGGGTCGAATCGTTCCGCCGCGCAGCAGGAGTATCTGCATCTGTATGAGAGGATGATGGCGGTAGCTCGGGAAGCCTGGAAGACCGGCGGTATTTCTCCGGGACGGGCTCTTTGGGGGCTATCGCGGTTGCTGCGGTCCGTGTACGAGGAATGGCCTGAACGGCGCGAGAAGCGGAAAAAGAAAGGCGGCCCGGCAAATATGCTGAATTATCTGAACGCCTCGGCCATCGAGGCGCGGGTGGCGGGGGGTTGCCGCGATCTTTTGAGCACCAATGTTTCACGCGCCCGCATGCTCCTGGATGCGTATGAGATCCTTTTGAATTTCGCCATTCGCCATGGACTTGTGTCTTGCGGCGATGCGGCCGCCGCGCAACAGGAGCTGGCGCGGTTGCGCGGTGTCCTCGGGGTCTCCGCTATTTCGCGCGCCGCTTCCGCGGCTTGAGGTGCGCCAGAGCCCACGGCGCATAGTCCGGGCAGCGATCTTCGATGAACTGGCGCATCTGCGTGAGTGGGGGCCGGCCGCGATAGAGCTTCTTCCAGACATCGAGCATTTCCCCGAAGTATTCCGCCGGCGCCTCGGCCGCCCAGTCCTGGTATTCCGTCTGCGATTCCTTTTCGAAATCATGCAGGCCTTGCAGAATGCCCTGACAGGAGGCGGCCGCCTCTTTGATTCTGCCGAGCTTGCGATATTTTTCGACGTCGCGGCGAAAGGGTTCCAGCGCTTTCTCGAATACTTCCCAAGCCGCGACGGCCGGCTCGACATATCTGTCCCGGCGCTGACCGGATCGGTCCCAGACATCCTCCGGCTGCAGCGCTTCGAGCGCATGCTGTACGGTTCCAGCCAGCCCGGACGGTTCGACCGTGCCCAGCAATTCCGACGCTGCGTCAACGATGGTCCGCGCCAGCTTCGCGTCGCGTTCCGCGAGGATTTTCAATAGCGACAGGGCGTCCTCGCCGGTCAATGAGTCAAGAACCGCGATTTTCTTTTTTTGTTTGTTCCTCTTCATCGATAATTTACCTTTCTTTATATTGCTGTCGCGTGAAGAGGATTCGTTGCGTCTCGTCTTTACAGCCATTTTCCCGCCTGTTTCAATTTAAGTGTCGTCTGGCAGTTCTTTGCGGAAGTCTTCGAGCAGCTGTCGAAGTACGTTGATGGTCGGTTCCCAATGACCGCGCATGGCTTCGGCGCCGGCGGCTCCATAGCCGCGCGCGGGCCTGGGACGCAACTGCAGGAAGGGCGGCAGAGCGTAACGCATGGCGATGCTGTTGACCCAGAGCCGGGCGGTGCGGCCGTTGCCGTTGGCGAAGGGGAGAATGCGGATCCATTCGGCGTGAACCCAGGCGCACACTTCGAGAATAGCGTTGGTTTGATCCTCGTCGGGTTCGATGCCCGAGAGGATCAATTGATCCAGTCGCTCGATCACTTGCTTTGCCTTGTTCAACCTGGCGCAAGATCGCGAGGCGATAGCGCGCGCCCTGACCTGCATCCGCAGCACGCAATGTGTATTCACGGTGTCGACCCTTGTAGATCCGATGGTCGTCCGGAAAAGCTTGCAGTACGGCTCGAAATTCGTCCTCGCGGATCGTCAATATGCCGACATCTATAATTGGCTGAGTCATCGGCCGTCCTGTGCGGGCTTCTTCACGAGACTCGCGAGGAATTCTGCAAATGGCTTTATGTCATGGTCGACGCTCGCTGATTCGAGGGCGCTCATGTACGCACTCCGACGCTCGAGAGGAATGATGGTCCAGGGATAGCCACCCGCGGCCATCATGGCATTCATCAGAAAACGTCCCATGCGTCCGTTTCCATCCATGTAGGGGTGAATGTAAACGAAAACGAAGTGGCCAAGCACGACTCGGACAGCCGGTTCGGCTTCCGTTTGTAGAAGCTCGAAGAATTGAGGCATCAGTTCACGCACAGCTTCATGGCTGGGTGGGACGTGCATGGAACGGCGGATGTACACCGCGCCATTTCGAAAGCCGGCTAGGTCGCCTGGTTTTAGAATGCCGGCGGTCACGCTGGGTCCAAATAACTCGCCGTACCACGCGTCATAGTCGCGCCTCACGACTGCGCCGGGGTTTTCGCCCCTGAGAATTGCCTCAAGGCTTCTTTTCACGCTCTGGAATGCCTGCCAGTACCCCCGGGCAGCGAGAGCATTCCGATTCTGGCGGTCACTCTCGTTGTTGTCCGGATTCCAGCCGCCGGACCGCACGCGTTCGATCAATTCCTCGCTGACTCGGTACCCTTCGATGGACAAGGAGTTATAGGCATCCGCCGCGTAGAGATCATCGACCTGCTTAAGATAGCTCGTGGCGTCCTTTTGCATGCCGGGCGGAGCCGGAAAGACCTTTAGGATGGCCTCCCGCATCGACGCCCATAGAAGTTTGAGGCGATTTACGTAAGGGGACGTCTCACGCGCGGCAAAGGTCGTCGCTGGCTTGTCGTTGAAGGGGTCAGACTCGTGTACCAGGTGACCGGCAGCTCGCATTGCTCGCAGGATCTGATCCGCGGTCTCGTTGCGTCCTATGTTGCGGAACGCGCCGGCTAGGCGTCCGGCTACCACGCTTCGACCGCTGCCCAGCAGGCGGCGAAGAATGTCCGATGGATCTGGAACCATCGCCAGCGCCGCGCGCAGATCGTCGGCGTGGTCCACGTACTGTCCGGGAGCGCACCCGATCAAGGCTGCGGGAAGGTTGACGATCCGCAGGCCGTTCTTGACTTCGACGTCCCCGGCCGGTGGAAGCTCGAGCCGGACGTCGAATACGGAGGTGCCGAAAAGGAGCTGCGTGGGCTTATTCCCCCCTTTGGGTGTTCTGACCAGGAGCTGCTTGGGAACCGTCCAATCGCCTATATGAAGGCTGAGCGACTGTTCCGGGCTCAAGCACCATTCCTCGCCAAAACGATCGTTGAGGTAGTTGGCGGAGAACGCCCAAAACGACGCGTACCAACCCGTGCTCTCTCCAGCCGGCTCATCAGGGCGGGCTGGCGTGTACCAGCCCTTCATCACCTCACGGATGAATCCGGCTTTGAGGAGGCGCTCGCGATGCGTCCGGGAGAACTCGCTGGCGCGGATCGCAACGACGCCCTTGTCCTGCAGAGCCTTCAAGGTCGAAAGCGACTCAGCGAGTTTTTCAGAGGGTGTCGCCATGGCAATTTCTAGGTTAACCGGCTCTACGGGTTCTAGGGTATCCGGTTCAGTGACTTCTAGGTTATTGCGTTCTATACTTTCTAGGTTATCCTGTCAATCTAGTGCCAGGTATAATGCCTTCAGGCACTTACACGACTGGCCGGATACTAACGTCTAGCCTGAGCTAGGGTGCCAGTAAAGAGTGCCATGATCTTTGAATTTCGTGTACATAATCGTGTACATGCTGCGGGAATAGGCCGGTGACGTCAGAAGAAATATCCAATGAAATCAAGCGTCGAAGAACGTTTGCTATCATCTCGCACCCGGATGCCGGCAAGACCACTCTCACCGAGAAGCTCCTGCTGTTCGGCGGCGCGATTCAGATGGCGGGAACGGTGAAGGGACGCAAGGCCACGCGCCATGCAACCTCCGATTGGATGGCGCTCGAGCAGCAGCGCGGCATCTCCGTGACTTCATCGGTGATGCAGTTCCCGTTCGACAACTGCGTCGTCAATCTTCTCGACACGCCGGGTCACGAGGACTTCTCCGAGGATACGTATCGCACGCTGACGGCCGTGGATTCGGCGTTGATGGTCATCGACTGCGCCAAGGGCGTGGAGGAGCGCACCATCAAGCTCATGGAGGTATGCCGTTTGCGGGACACGCCCATCATGACCTTCGTCAACAAACTCGACCGCGACGGCCGCCCGCCCATCGAACTTCTCGACGAAATCGAGAGCGTCCTCAAGATTCAGTGTTCGCCAGTCACCTGGCCGATCGGCATGGGCCGGGATCTGCTCGGGGTCTATCATTTGCTGGAGGACAGGATTTACGTATACGTTCCCGTTGAGAAAGGCCGCGTGGGGACGCACGAGACCATCGACGGGCTCGCGAGCGAGGAGGCGAGGGAGTTCTTGGGGCCGCGCTATGCGCAGTTTCTGGACGAAGTCGATCTGGTGCGCGGGGCCAGCCCGGAATTCGATCTGGCACGCTACCGTTCGGGAAAACAGACGCCCGTGTTCTTCGGCTCGGCCGTCAACAATTTCGGCGTGCGGGAATTGCTGAGCGCCTTCGTGAAGCATTCGCCGGGTCCCCTGCCGCGTCCGGCGTTGCAGCGAGTCGTGGAAGCCGACGAGCCCAAACTCACGGGCTTCGTGTTCAAGATCCAAGCCAACATGGATCCCGGCCATCGCGACCGGATTGCGTTCATGAGGCTGTGTTCCGGCCGCTATGCGCGCGGCATGCGCATGCGCCATGTGCGGCTCGACAAGGACATCCGCGTCGCCGATGCGCTGACGTTCTTGGCGGCCGATCGCAGCCAGGCGGAAGAGGCGTATGCGGGAGACATCATCGGGCTGCACAACCACGGGACCATCAATATCGGCGATACCTTCAGCGAGGGCGAGAACCTCACCTTCACCGGCGTGCCGAATTTCGCGCCGGAGCTGTTTCGCCGTGCGGTCCTCAAGGATCCGCTGCGCATGAAGGCGCTGCAGAAGGGCTTGTCGCAGCTCTGCGAAGAAGGCGCGACCCAGCTCTTCAAGCCATTGCGCAACAACGATCTCATCCTGGGCGCCATCGGGCCGCTGCAATTCGAGGTGGTGGCGTTTCGGCTGCAGGACGAATACGGCGTGCAATGCGTGTTCGAGGCCAGCAACGTCGCCGTGGCTCGCTGGGTGCGCCTTGCCGACGAGAAGCGATTGGGCGAATTCCGGCAGAAGGCCTACGACAATCTGGCGATCGATCATGCCGGGGAACTCGTGTACCTGGCGCCGACGCGCGTGAACCTCGGGTTGATCGAGGAGCGCTGGCCGGAGATCGAGTTCATGAAGACCCGCGAGAACCTCGCGGCCTGAATCTGCGAACGGCGGCCGAAAATCTGTTCGTATCCGCGGACGCGGCCCCGCCCGCAGTCCCGTCCCCGCCCGCAGCCCCGGCCCCGCCTGCAGCCCCGGGCCCGTACCGGAGCGTCGAATACTCCCGGCAGAGTGCCATGACGGGCACCGCCAGGTCGGGACGAATGCGCGACACCCGGGCGGCAAAGGCTTCCGGCCCCTCCCAGGGCCTCCGTTCGCATCCCGCCGACTTCAGGCGTCGGCACAGCCGTTGATAGGCGCGCTGCAGGGGATCGCGGGGGCCGATTTTCAGTTCGCGCCGCACCTGCCAGGTCAGCCACGTCATGCCTAAGATGAGACATGCCGCGAGCACCAGCGCGACCTTCTGGCCGTCGGGCTCCGGTATGTGCAGCAACTCCAGGAGTCGCTCCTGGGAGCTCTGATCGAAGCGCAGGATCCGTTCGCGCCACAACAGACGCAATGCGTCCAGGCGCAGCCGGAGGTCGGCGAGCCACGGCGTACGCTGCTGCCACCGGCTGAACTGCGGTGCACCTGCCGTCACGATGTCGTTCAATCCGTGCTCCACTCGTTCCGGCGCGATGGCGGCCGTCGGATCGACGCGCACCCAGCCGCGTCCCTCGATCCACACCTCGTCCCAGGCGTGTGCGTCGCTCTGGCGTAAAATCCAGTAGTCCGCAAAGCGGTTGTAGGTGCCTCCTTGATAGCCCGTGACTACGCGGGCCGGGATGCCGGCCGCGCGCATCAACGTTGCAAACGCCGACGCATAGTGGCCGCAGAAGCCGCGCTTGGTGTCGAATAGAAATCCGTCCACCGGGTCCGCGGCGAGGCGCGGCGGCGTCAACGTGTAGAAAAATGCCTCCGAGTGGAACATCTCGAGGACCGCGTCGACGTAGCCCGGATCGTCGGGGTGCGCGCTGCGCAACTCCTGCGCAAGCCGCAGCGAACGAGGATTGCGGCCGGCCGGCAGCCGCGTGTCGCGGCGGCGCATCCCCGGCCCCAGCGGCTGCGCCGCTTGCACGTGGCCGTAGGAGGTCGCTGCCACGTCGATGGGCTGCGACAAGGGATTAGGCTCCATGAGCATGTAATCGCTGGTGAGGTAGGCCCGCTCCGCGTCCCAGCGCGACGGCCAGTCGAGCACGAAAATCCAGTTGTGCTGGCTGGGCTCGAGGCTCACGATGTAGCGATAGGCCGGACCCTGGAACCGCAGACCCGGGGCGAGGACGGGGGACGATTCCGTGCGCCGCCACGCATGCCCGTCGAAATCATGCAGTACCGGGCCGCGCCAGTAGCGCTCTTGCGGCGGCGGGGTGCCCGATCCCGCCCTGAAACGCACCCGAAAGGCAACCTCGTCCGACATCGCCAGATTGTTGATGTCGCCCGGACTCATGCTATCGCTCAATCCCGAGGTCGCGTTGCTGCCGTTGTCGGGCATCTGCCACAGCGGCCCGCCGAAGCGCGGAAAGAACAGCCAGAAGGCCACCGCCAGCGGCAATGCCTGCGCGAGGATTCGTCCTGCGTGCCGCACGCTGCCGCGCCAGTCGCTGTTGCGCGCGGAACTCGTCAACCGCAGCAGCGTCGATGTCGTGAGCCAGCACACCGCGATCAAGTAGAGGAGCAGCCAGAAGGATTCGCCTTCCAGCAGCGCCGCGAGGCTCAAGAAATAGATGATCATCGTGATGACGTAGATGTCGCGACGCGTGCGCGTTTCCAGCAGCTTCAACCCGGCGATCAAGGAGAGCAGCGCGGTGCCCGCGGACAGGCCGTTGAAGGTGCGGAACTGCAGGAACAGCAGGCCGACGGCGATAGCGGCAATACCCAAGCGGATGCTGCGTGGCGGCGCATCGTGCCCTCGTGCAGCCTGGAGCAGGCGGATGCCGACGGACGCGGCGACTGTGAGCGTCACCCAGATGGGGAGCGCCGCGATTCCGACGAGCAGCGTGAGGGCGAGACACGCGCTGATCCACAGCAGGCTGTCGAACGTGACTCGTTCGGCCGCAGCCGTCAATGCGCCTGGTGCGGGCAGGGCGCTCATCCCGGATACCGCGCGAGCGCGCGCAGGCATGCGGAGCGGTGCATTGCGCCGCGGGACGGTGCGATCTCGGTTCCGGGAATCCGGAGGCCGTAGGTGCGCTGCGCGGCCTCGCTCGCGAGCACCCATCGGCACAGTTGCGACAGCCGGGCCTCGGGCTCAAGCGGGTGCAGCGTCGTCCAGTCCAGCCATTCGGGCTCCGCAGCGGGTCCCGTATAGCTTCGCACCGCCGCTTCGCCGCCGCGGGCCAGGACCTTCCAGGCCATGTGCTTCAAAGGGACCCCTGCCTCATAGGCGCGCAGGCCCGCAAAGTCTTCATCGCCGCGAATCTCCGACTGTGCCATGGTCCCCATCGCTGCCGATGCCGACGGCAGCGCGCGGTCGCCGCCGGGGCGCGGAGCGACGAATGCCGTGAGCGGGCTCTGTACATAGGTCCACGCACGGAACCAGCCGAAGGGATAGCGTGTGCGCAGTTCGAAGCGCTCCAGCCGGACCACGCCGCGCCGCGCCACCGGCACGCTGACGGCGCCATGCTGGTAGCCGCGGGCCGCCACGCTCACGAGTGCGGAGGCCACGCCGCCGGCGGCGCTGCCTCCGCTTGAGTCCATGCGGATCTCGAGGTCGCACCGCTCGATGCCGGTCTCGTTGCGCAGCAGAATCTCGAAGCTCGCGTAGTCGCCGGCGAAGGCATCGACCTCGACGACGGCATCGACGCTCAGATTCAGAAGATTGCGATGACAGTGATGCATGGCGACCAGCGCGAGGCTTACCATCAAGAACCCGAAGGCCAGGCCTAAATTGCTGTTGTAGTTGAGGCCCGCGATCAACATGGCCACCAGCAGCAGCGCCAGGGCAATCCCGAAGCGCGTTGGAATGATATAGATGCGGCGTCGGTTGACGATCACCGGCAGCGCGTCCCGGCCGTGGCGGCGCGCCGACCATGTGGTCAGACGCTTGATCGCCGCTTGCCGGACACTGCTCACCGGTTGGGCTCGATCAAGGGATGGGCTCGCTCAAGGGACGGGCACGGCCTCGAGGATGCGGTCAACCGCCGCGGGGCCGTTGTCGCGCTGCCTCAGGCGATGTTCGACCACCGACGCGAACACCGCTTGCACGTGTTCGGGAACGACGGCATCGCGGCCCGCGATCAGGGCGCAGGCACGGGCCGCCCGCAGCAATCCGATGGCCGCGCGGGGCGACAGGCCAATGCTGATGGCGGATGCATTCCGCGTGTGAGCCACGAGCGCCTGCACGTAATCCAACAGCGCCGGCGCAACGTGGATGCCCTGCACGGCGTGCTGCAGCGCCGTCAAGGTGTCGAGGCTGGCCACGGGCTCCAGGGAGCCCACGAGTTCGCGGCGATCGATGCCGCGCAGCAGCTCCCGCTCGGCCGATGCGGCCGGATAGCCCAGATGCACGCGCATCAAAAACCGGTCCAGCTGTGATTCGGGCAGAGGAAAAGTGCCTGCCTGATCCTGCGGATTCTGGGTCGCGATGACGAAGAAGGGCTCCGGCAACGCCATCGACTGGCCGTCGAGGGTCACCTGATGTTCTTCCATCGCTTCGAGCAGCGCGCTCTGGGCCTTGGGGGATGCGCGGTTGATTTCATCGGCAAGCACCAACTGCGCGAAGATCGGCCCACGCTGGAAGCGGAATGATCCCGTTTCGCGATCGTAGATCGAAACGCCAAGCACATCGGCCGGCAGCAGATCGCTGGTGAATTGCACCCGTTGAAAGGACAATCCCAGGGTCTTGGCGAGTGCGTGGGCCAGCGTGGTTTTACCGACGCCCGGGATGTCCTCGATCAGCAGGTGGCCCTTTGCCAGCAGGCAGGCCAGACACAGGCGGATTTGGTCCTCCTTGCCAAGGATGACCTGGTTCAGTTGCGCAAGGATGGCCGCGATCTCGCGCTTCGCCGTGCTCATGTCGGGCGGCGCAGCTTAAGGCGTCCGCGCGTTGCGCAACGCATCGACGCGCGCGATCTGTGCGCCCAGTTGGCCGATCTCGGTGCGCAACTCGGCGAGGCGCGCGCGGTCCTTGGCCACCACGTCCGCAGGCGCGTTGCGCGCGAACTCCGCATTGGCGAGCTTGCCCTCGAGCTTGTTCAGATCGACCTCGACTTTGCGCTGCCGCTTGGTGAGCCGCTCGAGTTCCGCCGTGGGCTCGATCAACCCCGCCATCGGCACCAAGATCTCGAGCGTCCCCAAGAGCGCCACGGCCGAGATGGGCGCGGCTTCGCCCGGGGGCAGCGGCCGCGGCGCTGCGATGCCGGCGAGGCGGGTGAGGTAATGCACGTTGCGGCTGGCGTACTCAATGGCGATGGGCGCGGCATTCTGCAGCAGCACGTCGAGTTTGCGGCTGGGCGCAATGTCCATTTCACCGCGGATCTGCCGCACGCCCTCGATGAAGCCCATGACCCAGCGCATTTCCGGCTCGGCGCGCGGATCGGTCTCGATGCGGCCGGGCGTCGGGAACTCGCTGCGCATGATGGTCTCGCCCGGGGCGCCCGCGGCGAGTTTCACGCGCTGCCAGATTTCTTCGGTGATGAACGGGATCAGCGGATGCAGCGCGCGGAGCAGCTCTTCGAGCGTGTGCAGCAGCGTGCGGCGGGTGCCGCGCTTCTGCGCGTCGCCGGCGTCCTCCGAGAAGAGAACGGCCTTGGACAGTTCGAGATACCAGTCGCAGTATTCGTGCCACGTGAATTCGTACAGCGCGCCGGCCACGACGTCGAGGCGGTATTCGGCGAAGCCGCTCTCGACCCGTGCGAGAGCCGCCGACAGCCGCGAACGTATCCAGCGATCGGCCAGGCTGAACTCGGCGCCGTCGGGGCGGAGGCGCTCCGCCTTCGTGGCGGCATTCTCGCCCTCGACATTCATCAGCACGTAGCGCGCGGCGTTCCACAGCTTGTTGCAGAAGTTCCGCGAGCCCTCGACCCGGGCCATGTCGAAGCGCAGATCGCGGCTCTGCGTCGCCAGCGACGCGAAGCTCAGGCGCAAGGCGTCCGTGCCGAAGGCGGGAATGCCGTTCGGAAATTGCTTGCGCGTCGCCTTCTCGATCGAGGGTTTCATTTGGGGCTGCATCAGGCCCGTGGTGCGCTTCTCGAGCAGGGCGTCCAGCGAGATGCCGTCGACGATGTCCAGGGGATCGATCACATTGCCCTTGGATTTGGACATCTTCTGGCCGTCGTGATCGCGGATCAGGCCGTGCACGTACACCTCGCGAAACGGCACGGCGCCCGTGAACTTGATGCCCATCATGATCATGCGGGCGACCCAGAAGAAGATGATGTCGAAGCCTGTGACCAGGACCGACGTCGGGTAGTACTTGCGCAGGTCGGCCGTGTGGTCCGGCCAGCCCTGGGTGGAGAACGGCCACAACGCCGAGGAGAACCAGGTGTCGAGAACATCCTCGTCCTGACGCAACGCCACGCCGCCGTCGAGTCCGTGGGCTGCACGCGCTTCGGCCTCGTCGCGCGCCACATACCAGCGCCCCTCCGCGTCGTACCAGGCCGGAATCCGGTGGCCCCACCAGAGCTGCCGGCTGATGCACCAATCCTTGATCTTGCGCATCCACTCGAAATAGACGCCCGACCAGTTCTCGGGAACGAAGCGGATGTGTCCCGCTTCGACCGCGTGAATGGCGGGGGCCGCCAGCGGTTTGATGTCGACGAACCATTGATCGGTCAACAGCGGCTCGAGAACCGCATTGGTGCGGTCGCCGCGCGGCACGGTGAGCTTGTGCGGTTCGATGCGCTCCACCAGTCCCAGCGCCTGGAGATCGTCGACCACCCGGGCCCGTGCGACTCCCCGATCGAGGCCGCGATAGGCCGGCGGAACGTTGTCGTTGAGCGCGGCTTCCGGCGTCAGGATGTTGATGAGGGGGAGGCCATGGCGCTGGCCCACTTCATAGTCGTTGAAGTCATGCGCCGGGGTGATCTTGACGCAGCCGCTGCCGAAGGCGGGGTCGACGTAGGCGTCGGCGATGATGGGGATGTTGCGCCCGGCCAGGGGCAGGCGCAGTTGACGCCCGACCAGGTGCCGGTACCGCTCATCGTCGGGGTGCACGGCCACCGCGGAATCGCCCAGCATGGTTTCGGGCCGCGTGGTCGCAACGACCAGGTAGCCGGTGCCGTCGACCAATGGATAGCGCAAGTGCCAGAGGCTGCCCATTTCCTCCTCTGCAACCACTTCCAAATCCGACAGGGCCGTCTTCAACACCGGGTCCCAGTTCACCAGGCGCTTGCCGCGGTAGATGAGGCCCTCCTGATACAGGCGCACGAACACTTCCGTGACCGACCGCGACAACTCGGGGTCCATGGTGAATTTGTCGCGCTTCCAGTCCACCGAGGCGCCGAGCCGGCGCAGCTGATTCGCGATCAAACCGCCCGACTTGTTCTTCCATTCCCAGACGCGTGCGACGAACGCCTCGCGCCCCAGTTCAATGCGGCGGAGACCCTGCGCATTCAACTGGCGTTCCACCACCATTTGCGTGGCGATCCCGGCATGGTCCATGCCCGGCTGCCACAGCGTGTCGAATCCGCTCATCCGCCGATAGCGGATGAGGGCGTCCATGATGGTGTCTTGAAACGCATGGCCCATGTGCAGCGTGCCCGTGACATTGGGCGGCGGGATGACGATGGAATAGCCGGGCCCGTGGCCGCTGGGACTGAAGTAGCCGGCGGATTCCCACTGCGCGTAGATTCGCGATTCGATATCGCCCGGCGAAAACGCTTTATCCATGACTCGTGCTGCTCAATTGTCGGTTTTCGTTTCTGCCGCGCTGCCCGTCGCAGGCTGCCCCGCCTGTGCGGCGTGCTCGCGCAGGACGCGATCCACGAGCTCCGGAAGCTGTGCGCGCAGCAGATCGAAAACGCGCTCGAACAGGGCGGCTTCGATGTCCTTGGCGGCGCGATGCAGCAGGGAATCGGCGAGGTTCAGCGTCTCGGTCACCAGCGCGGCATGCACGGCCTTGACATCGAGCGACGCAAGGTTTGCGTCCTTCTGTTCGGCCTCTTCGGTCAGTATCGGGATGTCGCGCGGATCATGTGAATCATGGCTCATGGGATCATGCACCTGCTGCATCCTCCAACTGATGCGTCTCGACCGCGAGCTTCAGCTCGCGATAGGCCTTGAATCGTTCGCGGCCCAGGCGGCGCCGCTCGTCGTCGGCGTCGATGATTTCCGCTACTCGCGCGAACCGGTCCAACCGGGCGGGCAGGCGCGTGCTCACGTTCACCAGCAGGTCGGCGGATGCCACGAAGTCCAGATCCTGGGTAAGCTGGACTGCAGGCGCCGCACCCGGCCGGCCGCTGAGAATGTCGTGAGGCACGAAGGAGCGTTCGGAGAAGGTCCATAGCAAGGCGTCGAGCGCCTCGACCTCGGCAAGCGTGTCGCCGAGGAGCACGACCTTGAGGTCGCGCAGATAGGCCTTCTCGGTCAGCCGGCAGGCAAACGTCCACCGCTGTTTCGCCGTCGAGCTCTTCAGAACATAGAAATCGACTCGTTCGGTCATTTCGCGGCGGCGCGATGGACCAAGAAGTCGACCAGCAGCGGCACCGGACGGCCGGTGCTGCCCTTTTGGGAACCGCCGAGCCACGCCGTGCCGGCCACGTCCAAATGCGCCCAATGCAGGTCCTTGGCGAACTTCCCAAGGAATGAAGCGGCGGTGCAGGCGCCCCCCTCCCGGCCGCCGACGTTCGCGATATCGGCGAAGTTGCTCTTCAATTGTTCGACGTATTCCTCGCCGACGGGCATCGGCCACGCCCGATCGTCGGCACGGGTGCCGGCCGCCGCGAGTTCATCCGACAGGGCGGCGTCATTGCTCATCAGGCCGCTGAAATGATTGCCGAGCGCGATGATGCACGCACCCGTCAGGGTCGCGACATCGATGACCGCCGCCGGCTTGAAGCGGCGGCTGTAGGTCAGCGCGTCGCACAATACCAGACGGCCCTCGGCGTCCGTATTGAGAATTTCCACCGTCTGACCCGACATGGTCGTCACGATGTCGGCCGGTTTGACGGCGCCGCCGCTCGGCATGTTCTCCGCCGCTGCTACGATCACGACCAGGTTGATGGGCAATCGCAGTTCCGCAACGGTGCGCATCGCGCCCAAGACCGTGGCCGCGCCGCTCATGTCGAACTTCATTTCATCCATGGCCGGCGGATCTTTGAGTGAAATACCGCCCGAGTCGAAGGTGATGCCCTTGCCGATCAGACAGATCGGCGCGACGCTCTTCTTCGTGCCCCGATATTCGCAGACGATCAGCCGCGGCGGCTGGTCGGAGCCCTGGGCCACGGCGAGCAGTGCGCCCATCTTGAGGTTTTTGATCGCGTTCTCGTCATGGACTTTGGTCTTTATGCTGGGCCATTGCTTCGCCAGCTGGAGAGCCCGCTTTCCGAGATAGGTGGGCGTGCACACATTGGGAGGCAGGTTCGCAAGATCGCGGGCCAGCGTGATGCCGCTCGAGACGGCTACGCCGATTCGCAGGCCATCCTCGGCCGCTTTCACCGCGCGCGCGTTCTCGACCGCAATGCTGATCATTGCAAGCTTCGGCGGCTTCGGCTTCGGAGAGGTCTTCAAATCCGGAACCTTGTAGGCATGGACCGAGAACACTTCCGCCACCATGCGTGCGCGGTACGGCACGTCGAGGTCGGCGACGTCTTCGAGCGTCAGATACACGGCGGCGTGAACCGCACCGGTTTTGCTCAGGGACGCCGCCGCGGACTGCAGCGCCTTGCGGAATTGCTTGCGGGCGAAGGCGGACTTCGCGCCCAGTCCGATCAGGAGTACGCGGGCGGCCGCCGCCCCCGCCGGCAGGGACAGCAGCAGGGAGTCGCCCAGCTTGCCGGCAAAATCGCCGCTGTTGTGCAGATTGGCGATCATTCCGCCGGTTTGCGCGTCGACGAGACGCGCCCCCGCCCCCATATCGCCTTGCTCATAGATGCCGACGACGGCGCAGTCCGCTGCCTCGCGCGCCTTGACATCGACAATTGCCTTGAATTCCATGTCAAAAACTCCCTATCTGTCTGCAACGAATATCCATACTGATCGGTCTCAAAGAGCCAAACAGTTTACTAGATTATTGCGAAGGCTCTAAGCTAGGAGACTGTCGGAGTTGCATTCCCCTTGCTACGCAGCTGGCAAAAACCACGCTTTTTGCCAGCGGAAACGAAGCTGATGTCCGAAAAAGCGCCGCAGGCGACTTTTTCCAATGAACTAGGGCGCCCATGAAATGGACCGTTCAACGATATGTGCTGCGCGAAGTCGTGCAAACATGGCTTGCAGTTACCGGTGTTTTGGTGGCCATTCTGGTGTCGAACCAGTTGTCCAGGGTTCTGGGCCAGGCCGCCGACAATCAATATGGCCGGCACGTGGTGTTCGACCTGATCGCCCTGGGCGCGGTCATGAATCTATCCGTGATCGTTCCGGTCGGGCTGCTGCTCTCGGTGGTGCTCACGCTCGGGCGCCTGTACCACGACAGCGAGATGGCGGCCCTGCAGGCCTGCGGCTTTGCGCCGGCGCGCCTGCTCGCACCGTTATTCGTGTTTGCCGCGGTGATCGCCGTGGGCCTCGGGTGGCTGTCTTTCTTCCAGGTTCCGCGCGCCGACAGCCAGGTGCAGTCGCTGCGGCGCTCGGCGATCAAGGAGGCGCAGTTCGGACAGCTCGACGCCGGCCGTTTCCGCTCTTTCAGCGGCGGCGCCGCCGTTTTCTACGCCGAACGCGTCGATGCGGACGGGGTGCTGCACAATGTCTTCGTGCGGCACGAGTCGGGCGGGCGCATCGAACTGGCGCTGGCGGATACTGCAACCTATTCCAAGGGTGCCCTGAACGGCATGCACTTCGTCACGCTGTTCAACGGCCGCCGGTACGAAGGTACGCCCGGGAGCAGTGAATTTCGGGTCATCGAGTTCCGCGAGCACGGGATCCCGATTTCCACGCCCGCCGACGTGATCGGGCCGCAGGATCCGGATACCAAGCCGACGCGCGAACTGTGGGGCACCGGCGACGCGTCTGATATAGCGCAACTGCAATCGCGTGCCTCGAGCCCGTTGATGGCGTTGGTGCTGACGGTGGTCGCCGTGCCGTTGAGCCGTCTGCGGCCGCGGCAGGGCCGATATGCGCGCGTCGGGTTCGCCATCGTGGTGTATTTCGTGTACTCGAACCTGCTCTCGGCGGCCAAGGTCTGGGTGGAAAAAGGCGAACTGCCGCCGGCGGTCGGGGTGTGGTGGGTGCACCTCGCGGTCCTGGGCCTGGGCCTGTATCTGGTGTTTCGAGAGTCGAGCAAGGCGTGAATACGCTCGACCGATATCTGTATCGCACGGTGCTGGTGTACGCGGCCATGGCGCTCGCCGTCCTGATGACATTGGGCGCGCTGTTTGTCTTCATCAGCCAGCAGGGCGATATCGGAGTCGGCGACTACAGTACCGCCGACGCCTTCTTGTTCACGTTCCTGAATCTGCCCGAGCAGGCGTTCGAGCTGCTGCCGATCGGCGCGTTGATCGGCGCGTTGATGGGATTGGGAAATCTCGCCGCGGGAAGCGAACTCGTCGTGACGCGGGCCTCGGGCGTCTCCGTGTGGCGCATCGCGTGGCCGGTGGGCCTCGCGGGTCTCACCATGGCGATTGCCATGTACGCGATCGGCGAGTACGTGGCCCCGCCCATGGCGCAACTTGCCAAGCGGGAGAAGACCGCGAGCAAGCTTGCCGACATCAGCTTCGCCGGATCGAGCAGCGCCTGGGTCAAGGACGGCAATCTCATCCTGCGCGTGCAGACCGGAGAGGTCGACCAAACGTTCGGGGGCGTGTCGCTGTTCGAACTGGATGGGTTCAATCGGTTGCGTTCAGTGAAACGCGCGGAGCGCATCTCGGTGGCGGATCCCGGGCATTGGCGCCTGCACAATGTCGCGACCACGCGCTTCAAGGACGACCGCATCGAGAGCGAAGTCGTTCCCGAAGTCATCATGACGTCGTCCGTCAATCCGGATTTTCTCGGTCTCGCAGCGACCGATCCGGACCTCCTGACGCTGCGCGGGCTTGCCTCCTACATCGACCATCTCCGGCGCAACAACCTGGACACGGAGTCCTACGAGATCGGCTTCTGGTCCCGCATCGCCCGCCTGTTCGCCGTCATCGTGGTGACCTTACTCGCGCTGCCCTTCGTGTTCGGCCCTTTGCGCACGACCGGCGCCGGTGCCCGGACCGTCATCGGAGTGCTGCTCGGCGTCGTTTTCTTTTTGATTACCGGGATGGTGGAGAAGGGCGGCCAGTTGTTCGGAATCAACCCGGCCATCGTCGGCTGGCTGCCGACCGCCGTCATCGGGCTCTGCACCGTGATCGCCATCGCAAGAACCCGGTAGGAGCCTGTCTGAGTAATCCCCGTGGCCGCGACCGCGGCAGCCTCGCCGGTGCGGGAGCTCACGAGCGCTCCAGCCGGACGACGCGCGTTCTCGACAATCGATCATGGATGGCCAGGTGATCGGGATCGAGGTACAGCCACAGCACGCCGAGGGCGGCGGGCGGCCATGCGAGGAAGCCGCACAGGAACCGCAGCAGCGCCGAGGATGTGTTCAGCCGCGATCCCGCGTCGCTCACCGCCCGCAGGCGCCACGCGCGCATCCCTAAGGTCTGGCCGCTGCGGATCCAGTTGAGCACGTAGTAGGCCGCGATCACGGCGATCAATCCGGCGCGATAGAGGTATACCCACGCGCCATAGGTCTCTGGAAGGACGGCCCGCCGGGTGAATATCAGTATCGCGCCGGTGTAAGTCATCAACAGCGCCGCCAGCAGGAACCCGTCGTATATCAGCGCCGCGAGTCTCCTGCCGAAGCCCGCGCTAACGCCCTTGATGTCCGCGCCAGCGCCCTCGAAGCCGGTGCTAGCGCCCTTCATTTCCGCGCCAGCGCCGCTGCTCACGGCGGCGGGGGTGCCGGCTTATCCTGTGCGGGCGGCCGCGCGGCTCCGGAGGGCTTGGATTTTGGTGCCGGCGCCGGGGCCGCGGCGGGGGCGGCCTTGGATGCGCCCTTGGGCGCGGCCGGGGTCTTTGGCGTCAGCGCCTCGAGGAGCTGCTCCAGCGGCTTGAAGATCTCGTCGTACCGGTAGCTCGCGATTTCGAAGGCACGCCCCTGGGTCTTCGCAGTCAAGTCCGCATCCTTGTTCGATGTGACCTGAATCCAGTGCTTGTCGGCGACGGCGGCGCCGATGAGCGTCAGACCCTTGCCGTCCGTGAGCGTGACGATCACCTGAGTCGGCGATGCGAAATCGATGGTGTTCGCCGCTGCGACATCCTCCGCATTGAGGCCCGTGAGCATCGACGGCGACGGCGCCAGGGCGTGTCCATCCTTGGCCTTGCGGCCCGCCGGAACGCCGTCGAGGCTGAAGGTGTTGTCCGCCGGATTGAGGCGATGCAGCGCGTACGCTGCGCCCGCGGCCGGTTTGAATTCGATGCTTTGAATGAGCGCAACCGGCACATCGATGAGGCGTGCATCGATCCAGAACTTGGGCTCGGTTTCCAGGGAGATCGACGGCTCCACGCTGTAGGCGCGATTTTCGCCCTGACGCCGCACGAAGTTCCCGCTGCCCACGGTCTTGCCGACGATCACCGCACTCTTGCCGCCGGCCGTCAGCACCGCGACCTCGGCGCCGGCCGCTCCGGCATCGACCGGGTCCTCGACGCCGATCAGAGAGAAGCGCGCGGGGTCGGCGGTCTTCGCCTCGACGATCCTGGCATCGCGCAGCGACACGAGCAGCTGGTGCAGCTTCGACACATCCGCGGGGTAATCGGCGCGTTCCGCCACCGACCATCGCTGACCGGCCTTGTGCAGGGTCAGGGTGGGCGTACCAGGAGGCCGAAGCGCTGCCGGTTCATCGGGAACCCGATTCGGCGGGCGACAGCCGCGTCTGCGCCGAGCCCCGTGATTTGCGGCGGCGGCGCGACGCCAGCACGAAGGCTCCGGCCACCGCTACGATGAGCGGCGCGACGGCGATGTTGATCGCTTTCAGACGCGAATCGAGGCGCTCGATGTCGACGTTCAGGCCGTGCTGGGTCTCGCGCAATTCCTTGCGGGCCCGCGCCTTTTCGGCCGTGAAGCGCTTCAGTTCCAGTTCCTGTTCGGGCGACAGCATGAGCGATGTCTGGTCTTTGCGCTTGGTCTGCAGTTCGGTCAGCTTGGTTTCGGTTTGTTGCAGCTCGGCCTGCAGTTCCAGAGCCTTGGCGCGCAGCCTGTCGTCAGCGGTGCGCCGCAGCGCTTCCACGCGTTCGAACGGCCGCGAAAAACTGGCCCGCCCGCGAATGCTGATGAGCGCGCTGCTGCCGCCCAGGTTGTCGAGGACGTTGGACACGAAATCACCGTTGTTCGCGAACGCCTGCGCAATCCTTTGCCCGAACAGCTCGCGAGTCTGCACCCACATGTAGTCCATGAGCAGATCGGTGTCGGCGACGATCACGATGTTCGCCGGCGCCATAGACTTCGCCAGGTGTGCGATCGGCGGACCGGCCGCCGGTTTCAGTTCCGGCGGCGCGCCCTGGGGAAATGCCGATTCCACGGGCCCGGTCAAGCGTGCCGCAAGAGCGTAGCGTGTGCCGGTGGGTTTGAATCCATCGCGCAAGCTCGCAGGATCGGACAGCGCATTGAAGCGCTCGGCGGGCAAGGGCTCGGCGCTCTGGGAACTCAGCAGCAAGGGCTCGAACGTGGTTTTCGCGCCGGGCCGCGCCGCGAGCGAGCCGGCGGTGGCCACGTTGATCACTTCCAGCGACGTGGTGAGCACGTCCTTTGGGTCCATATTGGCATGATGCAGCCCGAGGATGCCGATGTGGCGCATGGGCGGCGCCTGCATGCTGGACCTCACTTCGAGCCCGAGTTCCAAATCCCCGATCACCTTGCCGGCGTCGTAGCTCACCCCCCAGGCGGAGAGCAGCGGCTCGAGATTCGACGAATGATTGGCCATTGCTCCGGCGAGGGGGTTCGAAGGGTCCTGCCCGCTTGTGTCCGCTCCGGCGTTCGGATCGACGAACAGCAGCATTTTCCCGCCGTGCATGACGAATTGGTCGATGGCGTACAGCGTTTTGGTGGGAAGCTGTTTGGGATGGACCACCATCAGCACGTCGATGTCCTTGTCGATGTGATCAACATCCGACGTGACCGAGCGGACGGTGAAAGTCTGCTGCATCTGGGCGAGGATGGGCCAGGGCTCGCCCATGCGGCCGCTCATGGGGTCGAACTGGCCCTGCATGCTCAAGGAACTCATGAGGCCGATCACCGGTTTCTTCGGCGTGCCCAGTTCATGGATGAGTTTCGCCACGTCATATTCGAGGAATTCCTCGCGCTCGGATTGAAAACTCGGGATCACCGAGCGGCCGTCCGTCGAGTTGGTTCCGGCCAGTCCGAAGTACAGGGCATCGCCGCCGCCTGCCTGCAACGACTGCAGGCCGAGTTCTCCGGCGCGATCTTCATCCTCCGAAAACGGTTGCGGATCGACGACACGCAGGTGAACCTTGCCGCCGGAGCGGGCTGCGATCTCCTCGAGGAATTCGCGCACCCGCGTCGCATACGGCATGAGCAGCGGGGATTGTTTGGCGGCGGCGTCGCGCGAAAAATAGTAGTACAGGTTGACGGGCTCCTTGAGCTCGGCGAGCACGGCCTTCGTGCCGGGCGTCAGGGTGTACAGCCTGTTCTGCGTGAGATCGAGGCGCACGCCGCGCAGCAGCCCATTCGACAGCATGACCACGCCCAGGAAGAGCACCGCCAGGGCTGCCAAGCCGCCCACTCCATAACCAGTTCTTTGCCAACGGTTCACGTTCACCTATTCCGCCTTTTTCATGTCGAGCACCCGCTCAATCGAGACCGCCATCGTGTCTACTCCGCCTTCTTCATGTCTAGGACCACCGCAGTGGCCGTCAGCCAGAAGGCGATCAGCGCTGCAAAATACACGAGATCCCGCAGATCGATGACGCCCTTGGAGATGGCCTCGAAGTGGGTAAAAAAACTCAATGAGGCAATGGCATCGACGATGGCCTGCGGCATCACCGCCCGGACGAAGTCGAGCACCAGAGGAAAGCCCGCGAGCAGAAAGACGAAACCCACCGATGCCGCGGTGATGAAGGCGATCACCTGGTTGCGCGTCGCCGCCGACAGGCACATCCCAATGGACAGGAAGCCGCCCGACATGAGGAAGCTGCCCACGTAGGCGGCGACGATGGCGCCATTGTCCGGCCGGCCCAGATAGTTGATGGTTATCCAGACCGGAAACGTCAGCAACAGCGCAATACCCGCGAAGCACCAGGCCGCCAGAAACTTTCCGGCGACGGCCTGCCAGAGGGTGACGGGGAGAGTCATCAGGAGTTCGATGCTGCCGCTGTTGCGCTCCTCCGCCCAGAGGCGCATCGATATGGCCGGTATGAGAATGAGATACAGCCATGGATGCCAGCGGAAGAACGGCTGCAGATCCGCCTGCCCGCGTTCGAACAGTCCGCCGACCTGGAAGGTGAACACGGCGGCCAGCACCAGAAATATCACGATGAAAACGTAGGCCAGAGGGGTCGCGAAATAGCTGCGCAATTCACGACGGAAGACCACCATAACCTTGTTCAAGCCGGCGCTCCTTCGGTGCTGGCGGGGGATGCGCCGGCGCGGCTCGCCCCGCCCGGCTGAGTCAACGCACGGAAAACTTCGTCGAGCCGTCCCGATTCGAGGTGCAACTCGGGAACCTGCCAATCGTATTTCGCAATCAGGGCGCTCACCGGGGGCAGGACGTTGGCCCCCGGACGAGGAACCGCGGTGAGCCGCAGATCGCGCTCGTTGGTTTCCACGGCCGTCACTTCCACCAGGGCCGCGATCTCGCGGGCGGCGGCGGTGAGGTCGGCGCCCTTGTCGAACCGCAGGCTCACGGCATGATGGTATCGCGAGCGCGCTTCGAGGGCGTCCGGCGTTTCGTCCGCAACGATGCGGCCGTTCGCGATGATGATGGCGCGGGTGCACACTTCGTGCACCTCTTCCAGGATGTGGGTCGAGACGATGACCAGTTTGTCCTTGCTGAGCTCGTTGATGAGGCGCCGTACCTCGTGCTTCTGGTTCGGATCGAGGCCGTCGGTGGGCTCGTCCAGGATCAGCACCTTGGGATCGTGGATGATGGCCTGGGCCAGTCCCACGCGCCGCCGGAAGCCCTTCGACAGCGTTTCGATGACTTGGTCGATGACCGGCGCCAACCCCAGCCGTTCGATCACGACGTCGCGCCGCTGCCGCCGCTGCGCGCCGGCGAGGCCGCGGATGTCCGCGACAAAATCCAGAAATTCGCCGACCGTCATTTCACCGTAGCTGGGCGCGCCCTCGGGCAGATAGCCCATGCAGGATTTGGCGGCGACGGGCGCGCCTTCGATGTCGTAACCGCACACCGTGACCTGGCCGGCGGAGGGCGCGATGAATCCGGCGATCATGCGCATGGTGGTCGACTTCCCGGCACCGTTGGCGCCCAGGAATCCCAGCACCTCGCCCGGTGCCACGGAGAACGTCAAGTCGTCCACGGCAAGTTTGTCGCCGTATCGTTTGGATAAATTTTTCGTCGTAATCATGGCCGCCTTTGAGCGAAGATCAACACAGGAGGTTCCCCAAAATTCGGGAGTTCTCAATTTTTTTTTGCCGGCGGCCGGTCCCCAATCCCGTGTCCCGCCTCCGGCCTCCTCAGCCGCCTGCGGCTTTGTTCAGCCGCGTCCGGCCTTTTTATCGATGACCGCTTTGTTGTCTTTGAGTATACGTCGCACGTCGGTCACGTGCGGACGGTCCGCCATCTTTGCGATGACCTCGGCCAATTCGTACCATTTTCGGCCCCATTGCACCAAGCGGACCGCATCGGCGATCACCTGCTCGCGCACGTCCTCCGAGGGTCCCTGACGGTCGGACGCCGATTCGGCGGATGACGGCCCCGCCTGAAGCACCGGAGGCACCGCGGCCGGCTCCGCCGGCGGCGCGGATTTCGCCGTGGCCGCCTTTCGCTCCGTGCGCGCGACCTGTGCAGTCCCGAGGGGCGGCGGTGCACGCGGCGTACCCACTACGAATTTCGGCATCTCCCGGGTGCCGCTGGCGGCGGGTCCGGGGGCCTCGACCGTCGGCGCATTCTGGGTGTCAGGCCCCAAGGCGCGTTCGGTCGTGGGGTCGGCCAGGGGAATGAAGCGCTCGATGTGTTCCGAACCGACGAGATTCGCGAGAAAAGTCATCAATTCCAGCGAATCGGAGAACTTCGCATCGCCCATCTTGATGCGTTCCTCGAGGGAATTCCGCAAGGTTATCGCTTTTTGCCTGGCAAGATCGACGATCCATCGGCTTGGACGCTGATGTTCCGGCCAGGGTTGAACTTTCGAATAGCTCTCATCGTCCAGCGAAGCATACTTGGCGTGCAGCTCAAGACTCGTGAGCCATTTTTCAAGTAGTTCCAGCAGGCGTTGATCGGCGGGTGTTGCCATGTGTACTGCTCCAGGCAGCACCCTAAACGAAGCGCCGCCCGATGGCTAGCGATACGTTGTCTCGCGGAACATTACGCAGACCCGGGGTCGCGCTAGACTGCCGCCCATGTGCGGCATAGTCGGCATCATCGGATCGCGCGCGAGCGTCGAAACAGTCAAGCTCATGGCGCAGCGTCTGCGCCACCGGGGACCCGACGGCGATGGCGTCTGGAGCGGGCCGGGCACGGTACTGGGACACCGCAGGCTGGCCATCCAGGATTTGACCGAGGGCGGCCACCAACCGATGGTGCGGGGGTCTCTGGTGCTCACCTACAACGGTGAGATCTATAATCACGAGCATCTACGCCGGCCCCTGCACGGGCCGTGGCACTCTACAGGCGATACCGAAACGTTGCTGCGGCTGCTTGCCGACCACGGCAGCGCAGCGCTCGAGGATCTCGCAGGGATGTTCGCGTTTGCGCTGTGGGACTCGGCGTCGCGACGCCTGCTGCTGGTGCGCGACCGGCTCGGCATCAAGCCCTTGTACTATCAGATCCTGCCCGACGGCATTGCGTTCGCATCGGAACTCAAGGCACTCCTCGTGCTCGGAAAGCCCGAAATCGAGCGCAGCGCTGTACGCGATTTCCTGTTCCACGGCTACATACCCGCGCCCAAGACCATCTATAAGGGAATTGCAAAACTGCCTGCGGGGCATACGCTGACCTGGGAAGACGGCCGCGTGACGATCGAACGGTATTGGCGGCCGTCGGCCGCCATTGTTTCCAGAAGCAAGGACGACACGTTGCAGCGGTTGGACGAAGTACTGCGGCTGGTCGTGCCGGCGCACACCCTGTCGGATGTGCCGGTGGGCGTGTTCCTGAGCGGGGGTATGGACTCGGCCATGACCGCCTACTACCTGGAGGCTCCCCGGACATTCAGTTTGGGCTTCGATGCGGTCGACCGCTCCGAGCTCGACGCCGCACGCGCCGCGGCTCTCCACTTGCATACCGTGCACACCGAAATGATCGCGCCGACCGCGGATTTCGAGGCCGCTCTCGATGCCATTCCGCAGCTGTTCGATGAACCCTTCGGCGACAGCGCGGCCTGGTCCAATTATTTGATTGCCAAGTTCGCGCGCCGCGAGGTCACGGTTGCATTGAGCGGCGAGGGCGGCGACGAGATCTTCTGCGGATACCCGCGCTACTGGTCGAACATCGGTGCACGCTCGAACCGCTTGAATCGCGCTCTTGCCGATGCGCTGCCTCCGCTGTCGCGCTTCGCCTCGTCCATGCAGCGTTATTCCGCGGTGGGCCTGCCTGCATTCGCGATTGCCCTGGGCGGACTCGCAGAAGTCCAGATCGACGCGTTGCTGGCCGACGAATGGCAGGAGCGCGGCTACGACCATCTCTGGTTCTACCGGCAATTCTGGAGTCCGGAATTGGATCCGTTGACGCAATTGCGGTGGCTCGATTTGAACACCGATCTGGCCGAAGGTCTGTTGACCAAGGTGGACCGCACCAGCATGGCGCATTCGCTCGAGGTCAGGCCGCCGTTGCTGGATCACCGCCTGGTCGAATTCATGCTGAGCGTGCATCCGGCAATGCTCGTCGACCGGCGCAGGCGCCGCGGCAAGCTGTTGGTGCGCCGGCTCATGGAGCCGCGGCTGCCGCCGGCACATTTGGAGCGCCCGAAGTCGGGCTTTGGTCTGCCGGTGCATCGCTGGCTGAAGCACCACCCGCAGGTGCTGCACGATGCCGTCGCGCGTCTCATGGCGCGCGGCGTATTGCGGCGTCCGGTCGGAACGGAGTTTCGCCGGGCCTGGTACCTGCTGGTGCTCGATCGCTGGTTCACCGCCTTTGGATGAACCGGCACCGCGGCTTTTATTCGTGCCGGTTTCCGGCGCATTCGGCATGGGCGAGTATGCCCGCTCGCTGGCCATCGCCCAGGGCGCGGCGGAACGGTGGCCGCGCGCGAGCATCCGGTTCATCGTGAGCCGCGCGGCCCCCTACGCGGCGCAATCGCCGTTTCCGACGACGCTGCTGGCGTCGTCGCCCACATTTCATTCCGCCGCCGTCATCGAGGTCATGAATGACTGGCGCCCCGACATTGTGATCTTCGACAATGCGGGGCGTACGGCGCAGCTGCGCGCGGCACGGAAGATGGGCGCACGCGTGGTATACATCAGCGCGCGCCGCCGCCAGAGAAACAAGGCCTTCCGCGTGAGCTGGATGCGCCTCATCGACGAACACTGGATTGCCTACCCCGAGTTCATCGCGGGCAGGCTGCGGTTCGTGGAGCGGCTCAAGCGGAACCTGTTGGGCCGTCCGGCGGTTCGCTACCTGGATGTCATTCTCACCAGGACGCGCGAGTCGCCGGCCTTGCGCCCCGGCATCGCGGCCGACTATGTGTTGATGGTGCCCGGCGGGGGCACGGGGCACCCCGGGGCCGGCGATGCGATCGAAGTATTTCTGCAGGCCGCGCGCGGACTCGCGGCGCTCGGCGTCGATACGGTGCTGGTGGGCCGGGTCGGCACGCCGTCGGCTGTTACGGAAGCGGCGCCCGGTGGGTCTGCCGACGCACTTGCCGCCGGGTCGAGGGCGCAGTTGCTGGGTTCGCTGCCCCAGACGGAACTGGCCGGGTTGATGCGCGGCGCGCGGCTCGTCATCGCGAACGGTGGGTCCACCCTGCTGCAATCCATCGCCTGCGGCAGGGCCTGCGTGGCTGTACCCATCGCGGGCGATCAGGCAGAACGCATCCGCCGCTGCGTCGACTTGGGCGTTGCCGTCGCCGCGCCGCTGGCTGCGGATGCCATGGTGAAGCTCGCGGCGGACCTTTGGCGCGACGGCGCCCGCATCGATGCGCTCGCGGGCCGTGCCGCGGCACTGGGGCTTGCCGACGGCGTCGATGTGGCTCTGCGCGCGATGACCGCGCTGCTCGCACCTGAGCGGGATTGACGAGCCCATGCCGAAGGTTCTCTTGTTAGGTTACAGGCTGGATCAACCCTCCTATCGGCACCGAATGGCCAGCATCATCGCGCCCCTGGAGATGGCCGGTTTTCAAGTGCGTCCCGAGCGCTTCCCAAGCCGGCGCTATGGCCTGCGCACCTGGGAGCGGCGCAATCTCCTGCGGTGGGCCGACGTGGTCGTGCTGCATCAGATCAAATTGAGCGCCATCGAGGCGCGCTTGGTCGCTGGCTTAAGCCGGCGCCGGGTGTTCGACGTCGATGACGCCATCTACGTGCGCAAGCCGCGGCGGCTCGGCGATCCCGTCGACGAGTCGATTTGGCGCCGCAGAAAATTCGCTGCGACGTGCCGGTGGGTCGATGTGGTCGCCGCGGGCAACGACGTGCTGGCGGCCGTCGCGAGGCCCGGCGCTCACGACATCGTCATTCTGCCCACGTCCATCGACACGTCGGTGTATCGGGCAACCACCGCCACGGCGGCGGATCCGCCCACCATCGCCTGGATCGGCAGCCCGGAGAATCTCATCTATCTGGAGATGATCCGGCCTGCGTTGGCGCGGCTTGCCGCGCGCCATCCCACCCTCAAGGTGCGTGTCATCTGTTCGCAGTTCCCGGATTGGCCCGAGATTCACATCGAGCGCATCGCCTGGAGTTCGCAAACCGAAGCGGGGTCGCTCGCCGCAGCCCACATCGGGGTGATGCCGCTGACCGACGACGCCTGGTCCCGCGGCAAATGCGCATTCAAGCTGCTGCAATACATGGCCGCTTCGCTGCCGTGCGTGGCATCGCCGGTGGGCGCCAACACGGAGGCGGTGCTCGACGGTGTCAACGGGTTTCATGCCCGCAGCATCGATGAATGGGAGCGGACATTGGAGCGATTGATCGTTTCGGCGGATCTGCGGGCACGATGCGGCGCCAACGGGCATGCGCACGTGGAGAAACGCTATGCGCTTCGCACCTACCAGGCCGGCTACGTGGCGCTGCTTACGCGCCTGGCTGAACGGGGAGGCCCCCGCTGAGCCGGCCGGGATACAATACGGCATGCATCAGCTGCATATTTTTCAAATCCTGAATCACTACACGGCCCCGAAGGACCTGGATCCCGGATTCGGCGTGCTGGACAACTCGGCCAACGAGCGGCCGGATTGGTACGAGTACTGGCCGATCAGGAAGTTTTTATTGAATGAGGAGTTGGACGAGGACGCGTTTTACGGATTTCTATCGCCGAAATTCAAGCACAAGACCAACCTGAGTGCGGCCGCGGTCCGCGATTTCATTCTCGCCGCGGAGCCCAACACCGACGTGGTCCTGTTCAGCCCCAGCATTCACAACAGCGCCTATTTTCTGAGCGTGTTCGAGCATGGCGAGGCCGAACATCCCGGCCTCGCCGCGGTTGCCGCGCGCTTGTTCGAGCGCTTGGGATTTCGCCTCGATGTCGACGGCTTCGTCTCCGATTCCCGGAACACGGTTCACTCGAATTATTTCATCGCGAAGCCGCGATTCTGGCGGGCCTGGCTCGCCATTTCCGAGAAAATGTTCGCGGCGGCCGAATCCCCCGACGATTCGCTGGGGAAGGAATTGCGCACGCCCACCACCTATCGCGGCAGCCGCAACGTGCAGATGAAGATTTTCGTCATGGAACGCATCGCCACCTGGATTCTGGTCACTGATCCCACGTTCCGGTCGAGTGTTCGCGATCCTTTCGCCGCCCGCGCGCGATTCTATAAGCTTCCCGTCGCCATTGTGTGCGATGCCCTCAAAATCGCTTATGTCACGCAGGGACGCGGGCAATACAAAGAGGTGTTCCTGCTGGTACGAAATCTGCGAAAATTCCTGAACATGCAGATTCGAATCGGCGGAAAAATCGGTTGGGGCCGGGTGCGGCCGACGCTGCGCGCGCTTAGATCGTATTGGCACGCTTGAGCGAGACCCCCGCACCGATGCCGGCTCAACGAACGATTCCACAAAACGACCAGGGTGACGCCGGCTTTGGGCGCGACGCCGGCTTTTGGCGCGGCCGCAAGGTCCTGCTCACCGGCCATACGGGGTTCAAGGGAACGTGGCTGTACCTGTGGCTGCGAAGCCTCGGAGCCGAGGTCACCGGTTATGCCCTGGAACCGGCATTCGAACCCAGTCTGTGGGCGATCGTCGGGGATGCCGTGATCGGCGAGGGCGGCCGCTCCATCATCGGCGACATCCGTGATGCAGGCAGGGTGCGCGGGGTGGTGGCCGACACCCGGCCGCAGATCGTCATCCACATGGCCGCGCAGGCGTTGGTGCGCGAGTCTTACCGCGATCCGTTGGCTACCTACGCCACGAACGTGATGGGCACCGCGAATATGCTCGAGGCCTGCCGCGGAACGCCCGATCTCGAGTGCGTCCTGATCGTCACCAGCGATAAGGTTTATGAGAATCATGGCGCCGGCCCCCCCTTCGTCGAGGAGGACCGGCTGGGCGGACACGACCCCTACAGCAACAGCAAGGCCTGCGCGGAACTGGTCACCGGCAGCTTTCGCGACAGTTTCTTCATGAACGGCCCGCCGATCGCCTCGGTCCGGGCCGGAAACGTCATCGGCGGCGGGGACTGGTCGCCCGACAGGCTCATCCCCGATTGCGTGCGAGCGCTGCAGGCGGGCAGGCCGGTGACTCTTCGCTATCCCGACGCAGTCAGACCATGGCAGCACGTGCTCGAACCCCTGTCCGGCTACCTGGCGGCGGCAAAAGCGCTCGTGGAAACGCCGAAGACGACGCCTCGAGCCGTCAATTTCGGTCCTGACCCGGCTTCTTTCTGCCCGGTGCACGAAGTCGTCGATGCCTTCAGCGCCCGGTTCGACGGCAAGCCGGGTTGGGAACGCGATGGGGCCGTGCATCCCGCCGAGGCTCGTGCATTGACCCTGTCGTCGAAGTTGGCCGAGCGCGCGCTCGGGTGGCGGCCTATCCTGTGCATCGAGGAATCACTGTCCTGGACCGCGGATTGGTACCGCGCCCACGCCATGGGAGAGAACATGTTGACCGCAAGCCGGGCGCAGATCGCGCACTATGAAGAACACTCCCTCAGGACCAGGAGCCGCGGCCGATGAAGTGCGTCATCCTCGCCGGCGGCAAGGGCACGCGCATCGCCGAGGAGTCGAGCAGCCGGCCCAAGCCCATGGTCGAGATCGGTTCGAAGCCCATCTTGTGGCACATCATGAAATTATATGCATCGTTCGGCGTGAGCGAGTTCGTCGTCTGTCTGGGCTACAAGGGCTACATGGTGAAGGAGTACTTCGCCAACTACTTTCTACATGAGGCCGACGTCACATTCGACATGGCGGGCAACCGCGTCGAGTACCATGACTGCCGCAGCGAGCCGTGGAAGGTCACGTTGGTGGATACGGGCGAGGAATCGATGACCGGCGGACGCCTGCTCCAGGTGGGCAAGTACTTGAATCCCGGGGAAACCTTTTGCATGACCTACGGCGACGGTCTGGCAAATATCAATATCGGAGAGGAAATCGCTTTTCATAAGGAAAAGGGCTGCAAGGCCACCGTGGCGTGCGTGCGCCCTCCGGCGCGTTTCGGCAGGATCGTGATCGAGGGAGGCCAGGCGAAATCGTTCGAAGAGAAGCCGCAGACGGAAGGCGGTCTCATCAACGGCGGCTTTTTCGTATTGGAGCCGAGCGTGCTCGAATTGATCGACGGACTGAACACGGTATGGGAAAACGAGCCCATGGAAATGCTTGCCTCGAGCGGTCAGCTCAGCGCCTGGGTTCACCGTGGATTCTGGCAGCCGATGGATACGCTGCGCGACAAGCAGCACCTGAACGGTCTGTGGGAGAGCGGCGCGGCGCCGTGGAAACTATGGGAAAGTTGACCCGACGATGGTAGCCACGGTCACATGGTAGGCACGGTCACAGGGTGCCGCGCCTGCGGCGGCCGGCTGGCCGTCACCATGGCCGACCTCGGGCTGCAGCCTCCGTCGAACGCGTTTCTGGCATCGTTGACCGATTTCGCTCTCGAGAAGCGCTATCCGCTTCGCGCGAAAGTCTGCGAGTCGTGCAAATTGGTTCAAGTGGACTATGACGTCGCGCCGGAGGAACTGTTCGGGAACTACGTGTACTTCTCGTCGTATTCGGACGAATGGCTGGCGCATGCCCAGGCGTATTGCGACATGGCGCGGCGGCGCTTTTCGCTGAATGAGACTAGTTTGGTGGTCGAGTTGGCGAGCAACGACGGATACCTGCTCAAGAATTTTTTGCAAATGGGCATTCCGGTGCTCGGCATCGATCCCTCGGATACCGTCGTGGCCGCTGCGACCGAGATCGGCGTCCCAACCCTGGTCGAATTCTTCGGCGAGGCGCTGGCGGTCCAGCTGGCCGCGGAGGGGCAGCTCGCCGATCTCATCATCGGCAATAACGTCATCGCCCACGTTCCCTTGTTGAACGACTTCGTGGCCGGCATTGCCGTGCTGTTGAAGCCGCAAGGTACGGTCACGATCGAGTTCCCGCATCTGCTGACTCTGATCGAACATGTCGAATTCGACACCATCTACCACGAACATTATTCCTACATCTCGCTGTTCGCCCTGGAACAGGTGTTCGGACGACACGGACTGCGAATCCACGACGTCGAGAAGCTGCCGACGCACGGCGGATCGCTGCGCATCTTCGCGTCGCACTCGAGCCGGACGGGCATCATGGACAGTGCCGCGCTGCAGGCGGTACGGCGCGAGGAGGCCGCTGCCGGGCTGCCCGATCTGGACACGTACCTGCGCTTCTCGGAACGTGTCGAAGCGTGCCGGCGCTCGTTGCTGGAGTTTTTGGCCGCCGCCAAACGGGAAGGCAAGACCGTCGCGGCGTATGGGGCCGCGGCCAAGGGGAATACGCTCCTGAACTTCTGCGGGCTGACCCGGGAGGATATCTCGATGGTTGCCGACAGGAGTCCGCACAAGCAGGCCAAGTTCCTGCCCGGCTCCCACATCCCCGTGGTTTCGCCGGAGGAACTGCTGCGGGGACGGCCGGACTATGTGCTCATCCTGCCGTGGAATCTGCAGGAGGAGATTCGCCGCCAGCTGCGGGGCATCGCCGCCTGGGGCGGTAAATTCGTCACTCCGGTGCCCTTGGTGCGCGTCGATTCATGATCTTCACCGAGGCGCCGCTGCGCGGCGCGTACAGCATCGACATGACCCGCGTGGAGGATGAACGCGGCTTCTTTGCGCGCTCGTTCTGCGCCGAGGAATTTGCAAGGCGCGGATTGGCCACGCACCTCGGTCAGTGCAGCGTCTCCTTCAACGCCAGGAAGGGAACATTGCGGGGCCTGCACTTTCAGGCTGCGCCGCACGAAGAGGAGAAACTGGTCCGATGCACCGGCGGCGCAGTCTTCGACGTCATCGCGGATCTGCGGCCGGAGTCGCCGACCCATCGGCAATGGTTCGGCACCGAATTGACGGCGGACAATCATCGGTCGCTTTACATTCCAAAGGGATTCGCGCATGGCTTCATCAGCCTCGCTGACGACACGGAGGTTCTCTACATGATTTCCGTGCCGTATGCGCCGGGATACGCTGCGGGGTTGCGGTGGAACGATCCCGCGCTGGGGATCCGCTGGCCTATGATGCCGACGGTCATTTCCACGCGCGACGCGGAGTACCCTTTGCTCGACTTATCGTCCGCGCGCAAGCCGCCGCCCGCGCTCTGATGGCGCGCCGGGTCGTGGTGGTGAGCGGAGCGGGCGGCTTCATCGGCCGTTGGAGCGTTCCGCGCCTGATCGCCGGCGGCTACGAAGTGCACGCGGTCGCGGCGAGCGCGCCCGGACGCGAACTTCCCGCTCAATTGTCCGGCGCCGAGATTCACTATGCCGATCTTCTGCGGGAAGAGTCGGTCGACGCCCTGATGCACGAGGTGCGCCCCAGTCACTTGTTGCACTTCGCATGGGTCGCCACCCCCGGCGCGTACTGGACCAGCCCCGAAAACCGCCGCTGGCTCGCCGCAAGCCAACACCTGTTGCGGTCGTTTCAAGGGAACGGTGGAATGCGGGCGGTCATGGCGGGGAGCTGCGCCGAATACGATTGGTCGCGTGTGGGCGTGTGCAATGAACGCAGCAGTCCGCTCGCCGATGACGGCGGCGCCGCAATAACGCCCTATGCGGAATGCAAGATCGCGATGCAGAGGGCGTTGGCGGATTTCGGCAGCGTTCGGCGGCTGTCGACGGCATGGGGGCGAATCTTTTTTCAATTCGGGCCCGACGAGCATCCCGATCGACTGGTCGCGTCCGTGATCTTGAATCTCCTGTCGGGGCGAGAAGCCCTGTGCACCCACGGGAGGCAGATCCGCAGTTTTCTGCATGTCGCGGACGTGGGGTCCGCATTCGCCGCCCTGCTCGATGGTGCGACCGAGGGCCCGGTGAACATGGGTTCGCCCGACAGGATTTCCGTGGCCGGACTGCTCGAAGAAATTGCGCTGCAGATCGGCCGCCCGGAACTCGTGCGGTTGGGTGTTCGCTCCGCGCCGCCTTCTGAACCGGACTTGTTGGTGCCCGACGTGCAGCGCCTGTACGATGAGGTCGGCTGGCGGCCCCAATTCGGGTTGCACGATGCGATCGCCGACACCATTTCGTGGTGGCGGCAAAGAATTGCGAGCCGCCCACTCACTGCGGCTCGTTCTTGAACACCTTCCCGGATTTCATGACGAAAGCGACGTGCTGCAGCAACTTGACGTCCTTCAGCGACCGCGAAGCATGCGTCCGAGCGCAATGAGCGCGGGCATGGTGATGGGATCATTTGCCGCACTGGCCGCGATCGGATGCGACGCGAACCGGGCGACGACCATCTCCGCATCGGGAGCGATGTAGAGGCGCTGGCCGTGGATGCCGCGTGCTTCGAACGCGTGGTGCTCATTGTGAGTGACCCACCACATGTCGCGGTACGAATAGCCGCCGAGAAGCGTGTAACCGGCCTTCGCAAATTTGCCGCGGTCGCTGCCGCGCCGGATGTCGGCGACGACGGAGGCCGGTACGATCTGCCTGCCCCGCAGCGAACCCTCACATCGCAGCATCTCGCCGAAGCGCGCCATGTCGCGCAGGGTTGCCGCGAGCCCGCCGCCGCCCATGGCGGTGCCCGTCGAATCGACGCTCAGATAGCCGTCCTCCTCGCATTCGAGTTGCGACCAAATCCGGCGCGAAAGCAGCTCGGCCAGCGGCGAGCCGCCGACACGCTGCATCACCCAGCAGAGCACCTCGGTGTTGACGGTCTTATAGGCAAAGGCCTGGCCGTGCTCCCCTTCCTTGCGAAGCGTGACCAGGAATTCGTGAAAACTGGCGGGCCCTTGATGGCCCGGCGGCAGCGGCCGCAGGCCGCCCGCGCGCGCATAGTCCCAGATGTCGGCGGCCGGATCGGAATAAAGTTCCGAATAGGCAACGCCGACCTGCATGTCCAGGACGTCGCCCAATGTGGCGTCCGCGTAGGCGGTGCCGGCCATTTCCGGTAGATAGTGCAAGACCGTTCGGGCCCGGTCGAGCACGCCCTCGCGGACCAAGGTGGCTGCCAGCGTCGCGGCGTACGACTTCGTGATGGAAAAGCACGCATGGGGTAGTTGCGGGCGCAGTGCGCCGAGATAGCGTTCGTAAACCAGGCGTCCGCGATGCAATACCGCGATTCCGTCGGTATAGGTGTCGGAAAGGGAAACACCCCATCGCATTTCCCGGCCGGTGAGATCTTCGATGACCAGATCGTCGATCATCGACTCGTCCGCGGCCGTGGGCGCACCCAGGTCCTGGCAGCGACCCGCGCCGCGCCAGACGTTGACCGTCGGCACCAGCTCCCTCATGTGCGACAGTGCCCAGCGGTTACGAGGAAACTGAAGAAACTGGTCGTCCTTGAAGCGAACGATCTTGTCGCTGGAGGCCGGACTGCCCTGCATCCAGCCCAGCAAATTTGGATCGGAGGCGGTGCCGTCGAGATAGTCGACGCCCTCAAATTGCAATGTGCTCATGGGCAAACCCCGAGGTTGGTCGGCATCGCAGCGAGATCGCGCCGCTGATTTTTTTCAACTGTTTCCTTTTGCCGACACGCCGATCTCGACGATAGGAACTCTATCACGAGTTCGACAAATCCAGGGTGGGGCTGCTATTCAGCGGTGCGACAATTGGACAAAGCTTGCTTCCCTTTCCACTTGAGTACAACACCTTTGAATCACCATCTCTCTGTAATCGGCAAAAAATGTCTGTCGGTACTTCCATTGCGATCCCGCAATCTTACGGCGCTCGCTTCCGGGATTTCGCTCGCGGCGGCATTGACCGTTGCCAGTTATCCTGCCGCCGCTTACCAGTTCGCGGCCGCGGAAACTGCCGCCGCCGTAACGCCCGCAGCCGTCACCACGACGGTGGGTTGCGGAAAGCTGGGGGCTCATACGGGCCTCTTCAATCTCACCACGACGGATGGCATGGGCAGGAGCCGCACTTTTGAGGTACAGGTGCCCGCCGACTACAGCCCGACCAAGCCCTACGCGCTGACCTTCGTGTTTCACGGCGCGGGAGGGACCTCCGCTCAAAGCTATTCCTGGGGTTTGCAGAATGCCTCGGGTGCATCCGAAGGCTCGATCTTCGCCTATCCCCAAGGCATTCCGTTCCAGAGCTACGGAATTGGTTGGGACGACAGGAGGGGCAGTCCCGACATGCCGTTCTTCGACAACATGGTCAAAAAGATCGAGACGAGTTACTGCATCAACAGCTCCCGCGTATTTGCCGCCGGTTTTTCCTGGGGCGGAGATTTCGTGACTGCGCTCGCCTGCATGCGAGGCAATGTTCTGCGTGCGGTCGCCATCAATTCGGCATCGGACGAGTTCAACGACCGCACGAACCCTCTAACCTATCAAGATCTTCCGTGCCTGACCACCAGCTATCCGGCGATACGTTTTGCGCATGCCATCGGGGGCGATGGTGCGTATCCAGCTCCCGACTTCGCGACCACATCAAAACTTTTTCAGAGCTTCAATGCATGCAAAGGCGCGTGCGGCGTCGCTTCGACACCCGTGGCCTCGAGCACCAGCGCGATGACATGCGTGACTTACAATGGTTGCGGTAAGGAATTGATCGAGTGCTCATTTGCCACCAGCATCGGGCACGCGCTTCCGCCGAATTGGGCCGCGGATACGTGGGCGTTTTTCCAGACCTTCCCGTAGCAGCAAGTTTCCGTACTATCAGATACGGGCGTGCCCATTGCTCGCGCGATGGGCACGCACTTGGTTTTGGACGACGTGGAATGCATCTGACGCCGACGTTGGTGTTTCCTGCCGAGACATCGTGGAAACGGCGTTGCCACTACGACGGTCGACGATGCGGCGATCGGGAAACGCGATGTTCGCATGCGTCTGCCGGCGGTCGGCCGAGCGGCGCTCGTGCACAATCGAAGCCACGCAAGCGGCATTGCCGGCATAGGCGCGGCTCGACGTCAGCAGCGCCAGATTGAGCAATTGCAAGCTGCGTCGCGCGGCCGTCATGACCTTCATCCGGGCGCGCTCGGTCTGGGCATGGCGCGCCACGATTTCCAACGCGATGCGCGGATGATCATCGTCGTACTTGGCATGATTGCGCAACCATTTGGTGGTTCGCGGATTCATGTTCACACCCTCGCGTGAACCGTAGCCCTCGAAACCCCTGAGCAGCGTCCTGGTAAGGTCGCCGGTGGCCCCTTCAATCGCGAAGCTAGTGGCCGCTACCGCCTCGGCGAGCGAACCCTTGGCGTTGATGTACCACATCCAGTCGGTAAGGGACTGGACGTCGCGCAACAGGGGACGGTCGCCCTCGGCGAACGCAATCATTTCGCGGCGCGCGATGCCGAAGCCTTCGCCCATCCAGACCCAGTGTTCGGCATGCGCTTTCTCGACCCGAATATTGTCGATGAGGAAGGACCGCGAATATTCATCGTCCACTTTGATGAGCGCTTCGGCCAGGAATTTAGGGAAGCTATGAATGAACGGATAAAGTTGTAGGAACCAACCGCGCATCGCATTCGTGGACCATGTTCCCGTAGCGACCTTGGTCGCCCACTCTCCTGCGACGAGATCATGCCAATCGGGTTGAATGAAGCGCTTGAACGTTTCAATCCACGCGGCGCCGGCATGCTGTTCGTGCTGAACTTCCATTAGAACTCCATGTGTGAACGAATAGACGGGCAGGGCTGCAGCGCCCCTAAAAACCATTTTCCGCCCCCCGTCGCCCCGCTTTCGGTGTGTCGGGTCAATCATCTTCAATAAGTAAAAGGACGTTATGTCTAGTCTACATGGCGCAGGAAAGATAGAGCAACCGCAGCAAACCGAGAAATTATTGTCAAATCAATGGCTTCGTAGTGAAACTTCATTGTGCCGATCGTTGCGCGTACGCAACAAACGGATGGATGGGCGACTTACGCGAGGTCGACCTGCGTCGGCCGATGCGAAATTATCGCTAGTTCCATGAGCCTACGCCTGCGGGAGCCGCGAATTCGCTCTCGGTTTGGCGCGCCGACGAGGCTTAAGCTGCGCACCTTCAGGGTCGGGGAAACGATGAAACACGCGCGCGGCAATCCCGTCGGGTTGAGCGGGATGTCACGGTCCACGCTTCGCTTCGTGGCCCCTGTGCTCATCTCGCTCAGCGTGATGCTGGTTGCGGCGGTGCTCAGCATTGAATTGCTCTCCACGATTCGTGCCTATGTCGGTGGTGAAGGACTGTATTCCAAGGGGCAAAAGAACGCCACGTACTACCTGGCGCAGTACGCCGTTTCGCATTCGGAAGAGGACTTCCGGCAATACTCGAAGTTCATTGCGTATCCGCTCGGCGATCGCATGGCGCGGCTTGCCATGCAGCGGAATCCGCTCGACTGGCAGGCCGCCCGCGACGGATTGCTGGCGGGCGGAAATGATCCGGCCGACATAGACAGCGCCATCGTGCTGTTCCGATTGTTCGGACAGGTCGACCCGGTGCGCCGCGCGATCGTCGTATGGGCCGCGGGCGATACCTACACGGAGCGTATCTGCGCCTTGGCCGCTCGGATGCAACGGGCAGCGACGAACGGGATCGCGTTGGAGGAGCAAGCCGACTTTCGATTGGAATTGAGCCGCATCAACACTGAACTTACGCCGTTGGAGGCTCTGTTCTCTTCGACACTGGGAGAGGTCGCGCGCCTGACCCGTACCCTATTGATTCTCTCTTTGACGCTCGGCACGGTCGTGACCGGGCTCCTATGTATTCGGGTGACTCATGCTCGTGTGCGCGAGCGCGACATGAAGGAACGCGGATTGGCGCGTGTGAGCGAGTTATACGCCGCGCTGAGCCGGACCAGTCAGCTCATCTTGCGTGTAGGCGACCGGGGGCGGCTTTTCGATGAGCTGTGCCGCATTTGTGCCGATACCAGCGGGTTGAGTCTTTGCGTAGTTGGTCTGTCGGACCCCGAAACTACCAGTATCAAAATTGTGGCTTCGCACGGTGACCGTCAATGGGATTTGCAGACGTTCGCAGCAGCGGGCCCATCGGGTACCGCAGGTCAATTCGAGGCGGTGCATCTCGCGCTGCGCGAAGGACGAGCGCAGGTATTCAACGGCGTCCGGGTCTCGGGGGGCGGATTTCGCGCCTCGGCATCGTTCCCGCTGCGCTGTCAGGGCGAGGTTGTCGGTGTGTTGTGCGTCTTTTCACAGGAGGCGCAGTTTTTCCAGAGGGACATCGTCGATCTCATAGACCAACTGGCGATGGAGGCGTCCTTCGCGTTGGAGAGCCTCCAGCGAGAGGCAGATCGTCGTTATCAAGCGGCGATACTTGCCGACCAGAATCGCATTCTCAATCTGGTCGCCTCCGGTGCCGATCTCAAGGTGATCTTCGCAACGCTTGCACAGTTCGTCGAGACGCAGTCCGATGGGGACTTCTGCTCGATCGTGGCGCTGGACCCGAGCGGAGCACATTATTCCTTGGGCGTCGCTCCCGCGCTGCCGGAAGAATTCGAGCGTGCGGTGGTCGGCGCCTCGCACAAGGAGGGTTTGGGGCCCTTCGCCGAGGCCATTGCCACTTGTTCTCCCGTCGTCGTTCAAGATATTGCCGATTATCCACTCGATGCATCGCTGCGCGATTTCGTGCATCGGACCGGCCTGCGCTCGGTCAGCGCGTGGCCCATCCTCGGGAGCAAGAGTCAAGTGCTGGGCGCCCTCTCGATCTACAGCCGTCGGCGAGAAACCCCGCAGGGACTGCGTGCCCACCTGGTCGGCATCTCTACGGACCTCGCCGGCATCGCCATCGAAACCCGCTGGGCCGCCGATCGAATCCGGCACCTTGCTCATCACGATGATCTAACCGGGCTGCCCAACCGATTGCTCTTCAACTATCAGTTGCCCCGGGCGCTCGGGCGTGCGCAGCGAACGGGAGGCGGGGTGGGCGTGTTGTTTCTCGACCTTGATCGATTCAAGGTCATCAACGACGCACTGGGACACGGCGCGGGCGACGAAGTACTTTGTCAAGTGTCGAAGCATCTGCTCGAATGCGTGCGGGCGACGGATACGCTGGCGCGCGTGGGGGGAGACGAATTCACGTTGCTGGTCGAGCAATTCGACAGTCCCCAGGATCTCGCGGAAATAGCGCAAAAGCTCCTGGCGGCCACCGCGAGAACCCTGACGGTCAACGGGCAGGAATATCATCTGTCGGGAAGCATCGGCATCGCCGTACATCCCAAGGACGGCGCGGATAGTGCGACACTGCTCAAGAATGCCGACATCGCAATGTATCGTGCGAAAACTTCGGGCAAGAATAACTATCAGTTCTACTCGAGCGACATCAACGTGCACAGCGTCGAGCGGCTTTCCCTGGAAAATCAGCTGCGCCATGCGGTGGTGCGGCGCGAATTCGAGGTTCATTATCAACCGAAGATCGATATCCCATCGGGGCGGCTCGCCGGAGCGGAAGCGCTCGTCAGATGGCGGCATCCTCAGCGGGGTCTGTTGCTGCCCGCCGAATTCATCTGCGTTGCGGAGGAGGTCTGCCTCATCGGCGCGATCGGCCGCCTGGTCCTGGAAACCGTTTGTGCTGACGTCCGGCGCTGGCGCGATCAAGGGCTCGCCCCGAAGCGCGTCGCCATCAATCTCTCCGCTCAGCAGTTCGCCGATTCGCGCCTGCTCAAGGATGTGGACAGCGTTCTGCGCGAGACGGGATGTGATCCGCACTCATTGGAGTTCGAGATCACCGAGAGCGTGGTGATGATGAGTCCGAAGAAGGCCCTGCAACTGCTCGAGCAGATCAAAGAGCACGGCATCACGGTTGCCATCGATGATTTCGGCACGGGGCACTCTTCGCTCGCCTATCTCAAGCGATTTCCGGTCGATAGCGTCAAGATCGATCACACGTTCATTCGCGACATCGCCGCGGATCCGAACGATCTTGCCATTACCAAGGCGATCATCGCCCTCGGCCATTCGATGGGGTTGAAGGTGGTCGCGGAAGGCGTCGAAACCACGACCCAATTGGAGATTTTGCGGCGATTCGGCTGCGATGAATTCCAGGGCTTTCTCCACAGCGCGGCAGTTCCGTCA
>WNFQ01000042.1_pt1 | contig 107853 bp, 89 predicted proteins | sample 5400171 | NCBI WGS metagenome assembly WNFQ01 (sample SAMN13153356, study PRJNA577476) | soil metagenome | isolation source: 20 cm soil under Madrone tree | place: USA:California | collected 2016-06-14
TCGTTCGTTGGTTTGCGGGTATTCCTGTTCCAAGTGACTGGCGATTGCGGCGATATTCGCTTGTGCCTGGGGCACCGTCGCGCCGGGCTTGAGACGGCCCATGACCATCAGCCAACGACTCCCGCGATCGGTGAGGGAGAAATGGGGGCGGGCCACGTAGTCCTTCATCATCACCGGGGTCCACACATCGAGTGCGAGGCCCGCAAAGGGGCTGGCAAAATCCTTGGGAGCGACGCCGATGACCGTGAAGTCATGCTCGTTTAGAGTGATCGTTCGTCCGAGAACGTTTGGATTGGCACCGAAGCGCCGCTCCCACAATCCATAACCGATCACAACGACTGGATGCGTGTTCGGTGTCCGATCCTCTTCGGGAAGAAACGTGCGCCCGATCAGGGCTTTTATCCCGAGAACGTCAAAGTAATTCCCCGAAACGATTGCTCCCCACACACGCTCTGGCTTCTCGCTGCGGCCCAAATTAAGAGGTAGCACTTGGTGGGCGATCAAACCGGAGAGGACCTTATTCTGGTCGCGGTAGTCCAAGTAGTCGACGTACGACGACGAGAGGGCGGAGTTGTTGCGTGTTGCGCCCCATATCTCGACTAGTTTTTCCGGTTGCTCAATGCCTGGCAAAGATGCCAGAAGGACTGCCTTGATCCAGGTGAAGATCGTCGCGTTGGCGCCAATGCCCAAAGCCAACGTGGTCACCACCACAAAGGCGAAGCCTGGCTTTTTGAACAGTGTCCGTAGGCTGTATCGCAAATCCTGCCAAAAGGTTTCCATGATTCGCCTGTTTCTGCTCTCACCGTCCCATAACTTGGACTCTCATTTCGTATTCAGTCTGTTTCTGGCGGCTCGTGTCACGTCACCCAGGCAGCATTTGCCGGAAGGATTTTTCACTTCGCACGCACAGCGATCCGCCTCGACTTCTTCTGTAATTCGCTCCGCCACGGTTGATTTACCCGTGCTGCGGATTTCGTCCTCAATATCCTTCTTGGAGAACCCAAAGCAATAACAAATAGGAATTGGGTCTGCGGTTGCTTTGGCGCCCACGCGCACTAGAAGATCTGCACAACGGAAAACTGGCGCCTGCGAATCCAAAGCGAAGTAAACCACGTCGCAGTCGTGCGCTTCGCAGAAGTAGTACTGAGTGTCTGGCATTCCCAAAGGCAGTTGACGTAGGAGACTCTTGACCGTGAGCGTGTTCACTTGTTTGGACCGCGCGCCATTGACAGGGCAAGCCATCACGGCCGGCGCCGTACTAGACTTCGGGTTTACGGAACAACAGTCCGACATACGGACCTCCTTACTCATCCAGCGCGGGGCGCTTACTTTGCGGCCTTGTCAGGTTGGGAAGGATAGCCGGCATTGGTTGTGGCTTTCACGAGCGCATCCGTGTTGGTTTTTGTATCGTCGAAGGTCACGACAACCTGTTTCTTTTCGTACTGCACGTCTATTTTCGAAACGCCGGCAACCTTTTCGAGTGCCTTCTTTACCGTTATCGGGCACGCCGCACAGGTCATGCCGGAAACATTCAAGGTAACAGTCTTGGGTGACGCCCAAGCTGGAGTCGTCAAAACAACCATGGCAACAACCGCGGCAATCGAGTTTTTCAGGTTCTTCATAACGATTCCTCTCCCCACTGAGACTCAGTAAAAGAACTTGACTACATACGGAAACACCAGCGCAATCAAAACGAGAACTGAAACGGTCACGAATAGAACCTTGTAAATCTTGCGAGTCCGGGGCACTGCGCAGATTTCTTCTGGTCCACACGCCTGCGCTGGTCGAAAGATGCGTCGCCCGGCAAATAACAGAGCGACGAAAGCAGCGGCGATGAAGAACGGACGATACGGTTCAAGTCGCGTGAGATTTCCAATCCATGCGCCGCTCAAGCCCAGTGCGACCAGTAGGAGCGGGCCAAGACAACAAGTCGAAGCAAGAACGGCGGCTACGCCTCCGACAAAGAGCGCGCCAGATCCCGTCCGCTCGCGTGAGCTTGCAACTGTTTCACCGCTCACTTGCTCGCCTCGGCCAGGGTCTTCTCTCGCAAGATCGGACAATGAGCGTCCCGCTTGCGCAGCTCTTTATTGCAACTGCGCAGAGCCAATTTCAGCTCGTGCTCCAGTTTGTGAAGGTCCCTAAGTTTCCGCTGAACGTCGGCCAGTTTTTCTTGCAGCCGGCGCTGTACCGGTGCGCAAGGCTGCAAGCGATTCCCTCGCAGCCGCAAAAGCCCCCGAATCTCGCTCAGTTTGAATCCCAGGCCCTGCACGCGGCGCACGAAAGTCAGCGTTTCTACGTCGTTCTCGACGTATCGTCGGAAGCCACCCTCCGTTCTTGGCGGTCTTGGCAGCAAGCCGTTGCGCTCGTAGAAGCGAATGGCGTCCACACTGAGCCCGATCTTCTTTGCGACGATGCCAATTTGCATTACCTTGGCTCCTCTCCAAACGCTACACCCTGGAGTATAGTCCAGAGTCAAGCGCTCTTTTCTACGGCGGCATGCGCGCCAGTCCTACTGTCTTTCTCCCCATTGTGGCGGCTCTTGACGTCCTCCGCTCCCCGCCGACCCGGTCTCACTGACTTCGGTACGCCCACCTTTTTCCGCCACGCATTTCCTGGGCACTGCTTCGGGCTAATTCCTGCGCCCGGCAGCTTCGCGTCCTCTGCTTTCTCGGTTCCGCCCTAAAACCTTGGGTACCCTCCCAGAACGCAGCCGCTCACTTTGGGAGCAGCAGCCACTTGCTTTTGGGTGTCTCAGGAAAATGGGGCGAAAAAAGGAGATTCAAAAATGTCGTACCTCAATTCAGTGACCCTCGTGGGCTTCGTTGGAGCAGATCCCGAGCAGCGTCAAGCACGCAACAACGGTTCGAAATTCACCGTTCTTTCTGTCGCGACGCAGCGCTCGTGGAAAAACGCGCAAGACGAATGGACGTCTAAAACGGAGTGGCATCGCGTTTGCGTGTTCCGCCCTCGGTTGGCAGAGCACGTCGCAGCTGCGATCAAGAAGGGCGCTCACGTTCTGATCGAAGGCAGTCTCGTCAGCTCGACTTACGAGCAGTCAAACGGCAAGAACAAGAAAGCCAAGACCGCTAAGATCACGTCGTGGTCGATTCGGGCCGACGTTGTCCGAAAGCTCGACCGTGGCGAACCCGAACTGGAAGCGCCAACATCCAGCCCGGCCGCTTCGGGACAAGCGCCAGAATCATCCGGCGAGATTCACTACTAGCGGCTGCGGTAGATCGGGCCTTCCGAGATCATCGGAAGGCCCTTTTTTCTTCGCTCCTTAGTCTGCCGCCTGGCCCGGATCGATTTGGACGAGACAAGAGTCACGAAGCTGATGAGGCGTAGCACCCGCAGGTGTTGGAACATCGGCAAGACGCGTCAGCAACGACTCGAGCGCTGAAACGCCGTCATCGAGCGCGGCCAACTCTGCGTCGTTGAGAGGAATTTCCTGACGCATGCGCAACAGATTGCTCTTGCCCTCAAGAAGAACCGAGGCCGTCGAGCCTTTCGGCATGTAGAAGCTGCATTTTGCACATGCCATTCGGTGCGGACATTGATCGAAGAAGTCATACGTGCAGTACCCATGCCCCAGGTCGTAGAACTTCCACGGTTCCTCTGCAGTGAGACCCGCCCGAACTGTTTCCTGATCGATCAGCACTTCGATGGTCCTCAGATTGCGACCAAAGTAACCGGCATCTGAATACGACTTCATCAGCTTGGTCGGCGTAATCTTTGCGTATCGTTGTGTCGAAGACGGTAGGCGATGCCCGAGCCATTCCTGCAGCTCGAACAAACTCATCGGCTCTTTTGCATTGAACAACTGCGTGGCGATCGTCGAGCGAGCTCGGTGACTCGTGATTGGACCTCGCACGTCAATCTGAGGGACGCCGGCCTTTCGACAGAGCTTGGGAATGAGATTCTTGTTGAGAAAACATTCTCCGAGAGGCCTCATCCGGTGAACGAACAAGAAGTCCACCATCTCCCCAGTTTTCTTATCACACAGCTTCGCTTGCGCTGGACGAGTCCTTTCCCACGCGTTGATGGCTTGCCCTACTGTGCTATCCACAGGTTTTGTGAAATCGGTTCCCGTCTTGCTGACCGGAACGTCCAGAAGGCACACGGAGGTGCGACTATCTTCCTGCCATCGCACACATCCGACGCGGAGTCGTCGGATTTCATCACCACGAAGGCCGGCGAAGAGCCAGACAAGTGTCACGGCACGCGTCATCTCGATGGGATGAAAGGTATGAATCTCCCCGTTCCGCTTCTTGCCTCGTGCAAAGTCCTCCGGCGTCAGGTTCAGTCCCGCCCAAAGAAGTTTTGCCCACACATCGTCGGCGATCACGCGCGGGGCCGCACCGATAAGAGCCTTCACCGAGCGGGGCGGAGAAAAGCTGCGATAGGGATCGAACCTCGGCGGGATAACGCCCCATTCCTGCAAATCCGCGAAGAACGTTCTCATCGCGGTGTAGTTCTGCATCTTCGTCGCCGGCCTGAGTGGTCGCCCATAGTGTCTTCGCCAACCCCACGGAGCTACGCCGGGTGCCCTCCAGTCGCCGCACTTCATGTTCGTGATCATCGTTAAGCACTGAACGGCTAGGTTCCGATCCCACTGCTCGGGTGAGGTTATGGTCGGATGCTCCGCAGCGAGCCAGCGTCCCACCGCAAGAACAAAGTAGTAGTCCGCACGGCGCAGGCGCACAGAGCATGTGCCGTTTTCATACCAATACTTCGCCGCCTCAACCCATTTCTCCGGCACGCCGGCAGTCAGCTCAGGATTCGCGCGTTTGGGTTTGTTCATCCTCATGATCGGGGCCGAAATGATTCCTCGGCTCGCTAGGATTTTCGAGAGCACTGAGAGACACCATGTGCTTGTTTTTGATACGCGCCGCTGCTCAACGGTTCTGAGCAGCTCCAGTGTGAGGTCCTCCAACCTCGGACTTCGGTTGGTTATCAACAACTCGCAAAGCACCCTTGGAGCGTAAGTTCCCGCCAATCTTTCCCGATAACCCCAGCTCACGAGCATCTGTGTGACTTCGCCGAACAACGTGCGAAGCCGCTCGCGTCCGAAAACTCGGTATGCCAAACAGCAGAACACGAAATTTCTTCGCCCCAGCCTGTGTAGTCCGTCAAATTCGCACAGGAGGTAGGCCGCGGCGGTCGCGAAGTGCCTGTCCCTCCCACTTCTCTTAATAGTTTCGAGCCATTCGTCTTCCGTCCATCCCCATAGACTACGGCCTCTCTTCAGCATCTCCTGGAGCAAGAGAATCTTTATAGCGGGGCGGCGATTTCGTTGGAAGCGAACATGATTAAAGACATCTTCCACGGGTTCGAGCAGGCGATGCACCTTAGCCTGGCGCATCACATTGAACGGCAGCGCTCCGTGCGCTAGGCGCGGCAGGTTCGTTTCGAGGGCAATGATCTCGTGCGCCTTGAGGTCCGGCGCCCGGTCGTAAGGCGCGACATCAATAGGCCAGGCCCAGGCCGTCTGCGAAGAAGGTGGGTTCAGCATCCCAACTCCTCGCGCATTGCTGCAACTCGTCGCGCATGAATCTCGGCCATTCCTCGTGCAAGTTTGTCGGCCAACTCCCGACCACTCAGATGAATGTAAAGTGTTGTCGTCTGGATATTTCGGTGGCCCGCAAAAGTCGCGATCTCGTGAATGTCCCAGTTCGCTCGTGCCAAATCGGTCAGACACAGATGTCGCAGGGTGTGGGGTGTGAATTCCGGCACGTTGCATTGCTGGGCTAAGCGCCTGATTGCTTTCGACCAGGTCCAGATCGAAATCGGCCTGCCCTTGTTGCGGTAGGACTCAGACAGGAATAACGCTCCCCGATCTTGGCTCAGTTTCCGGCGCTCGCACAGATATCGGCTGAACAGCTCGCTTGTGGCTTCAGCGTATGGAACGATTCGCTCGCGCCGGTTTTTCGTTGCTTCCGCTCGAATTCGGATGAGCCGATGCGCAGGATCGATGTCTGTTGTGCCCAGCGAGCAGATCTCCTCACGACGGAGGGCCGCGTCGTAGGACATCGCCAACATGACCCTGTTTCGCAGCGGTTCGCGTTTGCAGACCCGCAGAATTGTCTGCCACTGCTCTTCGCTCGGAATCCACGGCAACCGGTAATGGCGCGGGATCAAGCTGCGCTTGTTCACGGCTGGGCGCAGCGGGTTTCGAGTGCAAATATTCTCTTCGACCAGGTAATCGTGGAAGAGGCGAATGACGGTCAGGTGTTGCTGCAACGTCGCATTCGATAGTGTCGTTCTCGTCTCTCGCCCATTTTTCAGAATTCTTGGAGCCGGCAGCTCGGAGATGCTTCGGATGTACGCCGCTAAGGTGCTTCGATTGACCAATTCGAGCGAAATGCCGGTCGCTTCCAGAAATCTTACGTAGGCGTCGAGGTCACGCCCGTAAGCATCCAGTGTATTCGCGGCGAGTCCTCGGGCTGCTTGAAAATTCAACCACTCTCGCGCGTGCGCGTTCTCAGAGGCTCGCGCATATCGCTCCCATCGAATCTCGCAGATCGAGAACTCCAGGGCCATCGGCTCCTCCAGGGTGAGTTCGGCCCCTCCGGGGCCGAACTCACCATACGTCAGCCGGAGAACCAGCCCTATTCCACATAATTTGCCCACGATTGATGGGTTTGGCTGAAAAACAATGGAGCGTAGACATGGCGTACAGCAGTGTGAATCCGTACAACGGAAAGGTTCTAAGAACGTTCGACGACATGACCGACCCAGACAAGGCTCTGTGGATGGCGATGCCCATATGGGTTGAGGATTCACCGGAACCGTCGGAAATGGACACAACTACGTCTTATGTCTAAATTCTTGGCAAATTTTAACCGCAACGCCGGGCTCCGGGCCAGATTCAGCTTTTGTCGCAATCGAACCTTTGCGCTGTGAAGGAGGCACATGTCTATCCCTCTTCGAAACTTCGGTAAAACAGGCATCCAAATCTCCGCACTCGGCCTGGGCGGCCACCATCTTGGTGGCGCCAAGGACGAGAAGACTGCGATCCATATCGTTCACCGCGCCCTCGACGGTGGTGTCACGTTTTACGGCAATGCGTGGGAATACTATCGCGGCAAAACTGAGTCCTGGCTCGGCTTGGGCCTTAAAGGTCGGCGCGACAAGGTCTTCTTGATGACAAAGGTCTGCACCCACGGTCGCGACGCTTCGCTTGCCACGCAGATGCTCGAACAATCGCTCCGCCGACTGCAGACCGACCACCTGGACTTCTGGCAGATTCACAGCGTTCGTATGGTTGGGCTTCGTGGCCGGCGCAACGCTCTCTGGAATTGCGATTTCACATTTCCATATGTGGGCTTTGCTTCCCGCCTGTGCCGTCATGATTGTGTTGGCTTTGTTTAGCAGCGTCGATCACGTCGCGCCATCGGGTGAGAAGGCGATTAAATTTTCCGCCTCCGCTGCAAGACACGGTGCTGAAGTAGATGTGGGAGCGGTCCGATTTCTGAAGGGAACGATTTTCCCGGGTCCAGATTCACACGAGAATCGCTTCTAGCGAACTCTCTCCACCACGAATGCGAGTCTGAATCAAATGCGGACAGAGGGAAGAGAGATCGCGAAAGTAACCGAGGATCGTGTAATTTCAGGGACTCGCAATATGCTTGACGTTCGCAGTCCTGTTGGGGGAATGACATTCCCCATGGGCGGCACAGAATGTTTGGTAGGGACAGCCGCGCGTGACACAACGAATCTCCTATTCTTAGAGGTTGCTCTGCTTTCGGATTTCGTTGAGCTGCGATTCCGCGTTCGAGACTCGATCGAGGTTGGCCGCTCAAGCCTCGCGAGCTGCTAAAACTCGAGGCGGAGGCCAAACTGGATCGCTCGGGGATTATTAGCTTGGCTGCTGATCACGCCGAACGACGCGGGATCCTGCACGCTGAGTGTGGGGTCGTTGAACACAACGTGGTTGAAGACGTTCAAGAAGTCGGCCGAGAAAAGAAAGGCAACCCTTTCCGTCACCAGTGTGCGCTTGGCCAAGGAGAGGTCGAAATTCCAGTAAGGGAAACCGCGCAGAACGCCGCGCGCCGATCGACCGTCTTTGCTGACTTGAATCGGGCGGAAGTCCGCCAAGACCGCCTGGGGGTCTGCAAAAATATTAAGGCTGGAACCGCCAGTAGCGGGATTCCCGTCAACACCTACGCCCCCCGAGCCTGGCACGCCCGAGTGGACGCTGTTACCAAAGTCGGGCTTATTGATCGGAATTGCCCCAGATACAACTAGTCCGAGAGTGTCGCCACCACCCCATGCCTGATTGCTTTCGGCGACCGTCAAGGGGAGGCCGCTCGCGGCTTTGAAAATGCCGGAAAAGTACCACCCGCCGATAGCCTTATTAAGCGGCTGATTACCGGTGCTGAAGCGGGTGCCGCGGCCGAAGGGGAGTTCATAAACCCAGTTGGCTGTGACGACGTGGCGGTGGTCGAAAAAGGATGGGCCGTAGTCGATTGAGTGATCAAAACTGGAAGAAGCCTCGAGGGGATAGTTTTGGACCGCACCAATATCATCAAGGGACTTGGCAAGAGTGTAGTTAAGAGCAAAAGTGAGACCTTTCGAGGTGCGCTTCCGTAAGGTGGCGAAGAACGCATGGTAATTGGAGTATCCGCCATCCGTCCCACTCCATATCCGCTGGACCTGCAGATTCGTGATTGGCTGCGGAAGCAAGAACTGCATGGCTTGCCATAAAGTCCTGAGCAAGCCAGCGGTGAAATCGGAGCCATCCTGCGTCGCCAGCGTAACCGTCCCGCCGGGTCCGATCTGATTTTCGAACCAAGGTTGCGGGGTCACAGCCGAAGGGAGAGTACCGGCGCGGAGCTGGTTTGCCACATTGTCATATGCGGCCGCGAAGGTCTGCCCGGAGGCCTTATCCTTATAGAAGTAGGGAGCAGACGTGATGTCATTAACCTGCCTCATATTGCGCGCAATCGTTCCGACGTAGCCCAGTTCGACGATCATGGTGCTGCTCAGCTGGCGTTGGATAGTGAAATCGATGTGGTGGGCATGGCCAGTTCCGATAACGGGATCTGGCTGGTATGCAAAAGTCTCTCCGTACGGTGTGGCAACCACTAATGGCGAACTGACTGCCGGAGCGGCTGGGACGATACCTGGACCGTCGATGCCGATGCGATATGCATCGGTCGGATTGCTTGAGTTCGCGCAGCTTCCGCCAATGACGGGCCCTCGGCAGTTGAGGGTTTGGGCAAAAGTGGGTCCTAACATTGGCTCGAGGACGCTCCACACCGTGTTCATCCGATCATAGGTGATCGAATAGCCGGCGCGGAAGACGCTGCCACCTTTGCCGCCAAACAGATGTTCCCACAAGGAGTTTTTGAAAGGCGGAGTCCAGGCTGCCGCGATGCGCGGGCCCACATTGCCATAATCCGTATTAAAGACGGCCTTCTGGGACGTTTTGGTCGATGGCAGCCAAGCTAAGGCGGGATTGTAGATGTTACCTTGCAGAGCCGCCTGACGTGCACTATTCAGGTAGTCGGTCGAGGTTAGTGTCTGGCCGGTAGCATCGTCGATCATAAAGGCGGTTCGGCCCAACGAATCCACAGGTGCGAACTGGATCTGATAATTGAGTCCCCCGGTTATAGTTAGCGAGGGCCGAATGCGCCACGCGTCACTGAAGTAGAAGTCGACAGCGTTCTGGTAAGTGTTCGCTTCCAGCGGGGAGCCCAATAGAAGGGGATTCAGGTTACGATCGCGCGTGACCAACACATTAGTGTTGTCAATCATCCCCGTGGTTCCGGCGAACAGGCGGTTCCAGCGGGTTGCGTCGCCTGCAGCTAAGCAAAACGTCGTCACGGTGACTGAACAATCTGGCGGCCGATTCTCGGCCGGGATGGTGACCGCGCCAGCAGCATCCAACTCTATGTCCAGGGCGGTGATAGAGCCTATTACCTTGTCATTGCGGTAGTGGTACGTCGTGATACGGCGAAAGTCGCCCCCAAACTGGAATAAGTGGTGCCGTTTGTTCCAGGACAAGTCATCCCTTATTTGATAGCTTTTGGCATTGGCGCCCTGAGTACGGGCGACCAGTGTGTTCATGTCAACTGGCCCATCCAGCAGGCCGCCAGATGCCGACGCACCACCGGCTACCTCCATAGCCCCGGCAATGCCCGGCACCTGAGGGAATGGTAGTACACCTGGAAACCACCACCAGTCGCGCAAATAGCCGAAGCGAAGGTCATTCGTGAGTGTGGGCTTGATTTGACCGGTTAACCCCGCCACAAAGTAATGCGGCTGGGCACTTTCGCCATGTAGAGCAGCGGGTTGACCGAGAGTGTCCCCCTTGAGGAGACCGCCCAAATCCACTTGGGAATTAAGGAGCGACGTCGCTTCCGAATAGCGGACGGAGCCCATGAAATGCCAATTATCGGTGAAATAGTGATCAAGGCGTCCGATTCCATAGTTAGACGAACTCGGGGTGCTCACCGTCGAGCGGAAACCAATTGTGTTCAGGCCGTCACCCACGGTGGAGTCGTTGCCCTTCGGCAGGTGACTCCAAAGAGCGCTGACGACCGGATTAAGCCCCAAACCACGTGGGTCACAGGCGGAAGTGTTCCCTGAGCCGCAGGAGGTCGAGGTGGCCAGAGGGTAATCACGCACTATCCCAGAGGCATCCCTGAAGCGGAGGGTGCCTGCACGCAAGGCGTCGGTCGGAACAATACGGCTAATAGTGGACGACTGCGGAAACCGACGTCCCTCATAGTTCCCAAAGATAAATGTATGGTTCTTCCAAATCGGCCCTCCGACTGCACCTCCAAAACGGTTGTCCTCCAGCTTGGGATTCGGAATGCCCACGCGATTACGGTCCCAGGTGTTAGCATTGAGGTCGTTATTCTGGAGGTACTCGTAAAGAGCGCCGTGAAGAGCATTAGTGCCGCGTTTGGTGATGAAGGTAAATTGTCCACCCTCCCCGCGACCGTAACTGGCGTTGGAATTGGTCGTTCCGACGCCGAACTCTTGGACACTGTCCGAGGTAAGAGGGACGGGGCTGTCTACGACGTTGGCTGAGTCGGGCTTGACACCTCCGCCGATGAGGTTGTCCGTCGCATCGATGCCATCTACGGTAAAAGTCGTCTGGTCGCTGCGCGATCCTGCCACCGTGGCTTGTGAATTGACTTGATTAATTCCCCCCGTACGGTAGGTTGGCGCGACAAGGGGTTGCAAGTCGTAATAAACCATAGCGCTGCGGTTAACGTTCGGCAACCTTACCATCTCCTCGCCCTGGACCACATTGCCGACCGTTGCGTCAAAAGTTTGCAATTCAGCTCCCGCGCCAGCTGTCACCTCAACCACTTCTGTCGCAGCACCCACTTTCAAGGTAACGTTAATGTTGTACGATTTGGCAATTTCCACAGAGAGCTGGACCTCAGCTTGAATGAAGCCCTTCATGGTGACAGTGATCGTGTCATTCCCGGGCAGGGCGTTTGCAAAGATGTATTGCCCAGTGGAGCTGGTCTCCTGAGTCCGCGCCAAACCGGTGGCTTTGTCAAGCAGTACAACTTTCGCTCCGGGCACAACTGCCTCGCTTGCATCCGAAACAACTCCTGACACAGTTGCTGTCGCGGCGGTCTGGCCTAACGCCGGCGGACCTCCCACGAGGCCTACAAGCGCCACTGCGCTAGCAAAGAGCGAGACTACTCTTAGTTCTGTCATGGTTGTCTCCCTTTTGATATCTGCGTCTGACGATGGCCTTGTCAAGCACAAAATAGGTGCCATACTCTGCTAGTAGATAACGCCTCTCGTGAGCGCATGGGAATCTCTTGTTCGTGGTTCTCTGTCGACATTCGTGTCAAAATTCCGACCCGCTGGAGTTCGCAATTTGCCGCTGTGGGTCGATAGGGGCGGATGTTTGTTGGAATGTGCAGGGCTCGGCCTCGGCAATAGCGGTGCAATTGCAACCGCGTGCGCCGTTTGTTCTGGCGCGGTGGGCGGGAATCGGGTATCTTGCGAATACGCGCTTAAACTGGTGTTCCGACTCGTCGTCGTTGGCCACGGCGCCGCTGCGCTCTCAGTGGTTCGGAACCCGTAACAACACGGGCCATCGCCTCGTGGTGGTGATCGGCGCTGACACCACGTAAAGTGGCTGCCGAATCGAGGTCCCACGATGGATCTCTCGGACTACACTCTCGACACTCTTCATAGTCACGGGGAGTTCGTGCTTTGCAGGGGCCGCCCCCGAACTGGCTCGAACCCACATCCACCCTCTGTTCTCGTGCTGATGTTGAGATCTGAGCAACCCCGACCAGAGAGTGTCCGGATGTTGGAGCACGAGTACTCCTTGCGGGTCGAACTGGATCCAGCATGGGCGGTCCTGCCTGTTGAGCTAACGCAACGCGGGGGGCGAACCGTACTGGTCCTCGAGGATCCTGGGGGCGAGCCGCTCGATCAACTGGTGGGAACGCCGATGGAGCTGGGACAGTTCCTGCGCGTTGCGATCGGTCTCTCTGCCGCAGTGAGGCAGCTGCACGGTCGGGGCCTCATCCACAAGGACCTCAAACCCGCCAATGTCTTGATCGAGCCCAGCACCGGCCAGGTCTGGTTGACGGGCTTTGGGATCGCCTCTCGATTGCCGCGCGAGCGCCAGTCGGCGGAACCTCCCGAGTTCATCGCTGGAACGCTCCCTTACATGGCACCGGAACAAACCGGGAGGATGAATCGTTCGATCGATTCGCGCAGCGATCTCTATGCCCTAGGGGTGACGCTGTACGAAATGCTGACCGCCAATCTGCCCTTCAAGGCGTCTGAACCGATCGAATGGGTACATTGCCACATAGCCAAACAGCCAATGACGCCTGCCGAGCGGCGAAAGGATGTTCCGCACTCCGTATCAGGAATAATTATGAAGCTGCTCGCGAAGACTGCCGAGGAACGCTATCAGACCGCGGCCGGCCTGGAGAGCGATCTTCGTCGCTGCCTTGCTGAATGGGACTGCGAGCATCGTATCGGCGAATTCCTGTTCGGTGAACACGACACGCCAGACCGGCTACTGATTCCTGAGAAACTTTACGGACGACAGCGCGAGCTCGAGACTCTGCTCGCCTCGTTCGACCGCGTCGTTAAGAATGGCACCCCGGAGTTGGTGCTGGTCTCCGGATATTCAGGTATTGGCAAGTCCTCCGTCGTCAATGAGCTGCACAAGGTGCTCGTTCTGCCGCGCGGCCTGTTCGCATCAGGCAAGTTCGATCAGTACAAGCGGGACATCCCCTATTCCACGCTCGCGCAAGCCTTTCAGAGCCTCATTCGGGCCCTTCTCGCCAAGAGCGAGGCCGAGTTGAACAGCTGGCGCGAGACGCTTCGTGAGGCGTTAGGTCGGAACGGACTGCTGATCGTGGATCTGGTTCCTGAATTGAAACTCATCATTGGAGAACAGCCACCGGTCCCTGAGCTTGAGCCGCAGGACGCGCAAAGGCGTTTCCAACTGGTGTTCAGGCGGTTTATCGGCGTATTTGCTCGGCCGGACCACCCGCTCGCGCTATTCCTCGACGACCTGCAATGGCTGGACGCGGCGACGCTTGACTTGCTGGAAGATCTCTTGACCCGATCGGATCTGCAGCACCTGATGCTGATCGGCGCTTTTCGAGACAACGAGATCGATGCCATGCATCCGCTGGTGCGCAAGCTTGAGGCCGTCAAGAAGGCCGGCGCGAGGATAGAGGAGATTACGCTTGCGCCGCTCGCCAGCGAACACCTCGCGCAGTTGATTGCCGATGCGCTTCGTTGCGAACCGGAGCGCTCTGCGCCCCTCGCGCAACTGGTGTATGAGAAGTCGGGTGGCAATCCGTTTTTCGCCCTTCAGTTCATGTCGGAGCTAGCCGCAGAGGGCTTGCTCACCTTCGATCATGACGCTGCGCGATGGTCCTGGGATCTCGATCGCATCCACGCCAAGGGTTACACCGACAATGTTGTGGACCTGATGGTCGGGAAGCTGACGCGCCTGCCGGTTGAAACGCTGGCTGCATTGCAGCACCTTGCCTGCCTCGGCGTCGCCGAAATCACGATGCTTTCTATTGTTTACGGGACCTCGGAGGAGGAGATCCACTCGGATCTGTGGGAGGCGGTCCGTTTGGAGTTGATTGTGCGTCTGGAAGGCGCTTACCGGTTTGTCCATGACCGCGTCCAGGAAGCCGCCTATTCATTGATTCCGGCAGACCAGCGTGCCGCAGCCCATCTCCGGATCGGAAGGCTGCTCGCGGCGCACACGCCCCCGGAAAAGCGGGAGGAGGCGATCTTCGAGATCGTCAATCAGCTCAACCGCGGCGCCGCGCTGATCAACGCACGCGACGAGCGTGAGCAGCTGGCCGAGCTCAACCTGATCGCGGGCAAGCGCGCGAAGGCGTCTACCGCTTATGCATCGGCGCTAAGCTATCTCGTCGCCGGTGAGGCGCTGCTGGTGGAAGACTCGGGAGAGCGTCGGCACGAGCTCACCTTTGCGTTGGAGCTGCACCGGGCCGAATGCGAGTTCCTGACCGGTGCGCGGGCGGAGGCGGAGCAGCGCCTGGCGGCGCTCTCAAGCCGTGCCGCAACGACGGTGGAACGAGCCACGGTCGCCTGCCTGCGGGCGGATCTGTACATGACCCTCGATCAGAGCAACCGTGCCGTCGCCGTCGGTCTCGACTATCTCCGGAATCTGGGCATCGATTGGTCGCCGCACCCGACGGAAGAGGAAGCACGGCGCGAATACGAGCGGATCTGGTCGCAGATCGGCGGCCGCACGATCGAGGAGCTCGTCGATCTACCCTTGATGAGTGACCCAGCGTCCCTTGCGACCCTCGATGTGCTAACGAAGCTCGGGCCGGCTGCATTCTTTACGGATTTCAACCTGTTTGCCCTGGTCGTCTGCCGAGCGATCAATCTGAGCCTCGAGCGCGGCTACAGCGACGGTTCGTGCCCTCATTTTGAATGGCTTGGCGCGGTCGCCGGCGCGTGCTTCGGTGACTACCAGGCCGGGTTTCGCTTCGGCCAGCTCGGCTATGATCTGGTCGAAAAACGCGGACTGAAGCGTTTTCAGGCCAGGACCTATAATAACTTTGCAGTTCAAGTCCTCCCCTGGACGAGACATGTCAAGGCTATCCGCGATCTGCTGCGTCGGGCGTTCGAGGCCGCAAACGAGATCGGCGATCTTACTTTTGCAGCTTTCAGCTGTGCCAATCTGAACACTAACCTTCTTGTGGCGGGCGATCCGCTCGTCGAGGTGCAAATCGCAGCCGAGCGTAGTCTCGCGTTTGCGCAGAAGATGAAGTTCGGGTATGCCATTGACAATATCAGCCCGCAGCTTGGGCTGGTCAGGACACTGCGTGGGTTGACGGCGAAATTCGGCTCCTTTGACGATAAGCAGCTTGACGAGGTGCGATTGGAGCGCCGTCTCGCCGGTAATCCGGATTTGGCGCCTGCTGAGTCCGCGTATTGGATCCGCAAGCTGCAGGCGCGCTTCATGGCCGGCGATTATGCATCGGCTATCGAGGCCTCATCAAGGGCGCAAAAGCGGGTTGGGGCATGGCAAACAGCTCTGGAAACGGCGGACCATCACTTCTATGGAGCCCTTTCCCGAGCGGCATTCTACGACTCCGCATTGCCCGACGAGCGGCACCAACATCTGGAGGCTCTGGCCGCTCACCACCGGCAGCTCGAGGTTTGGGCGGTGACTTGCCCGGAGAATTTCGAAAACCGCGCTGTGCTTGTCAGCGCAGAAATCGCACGTATCGAAGGCCGCATACTGGATGCCGAGCATCTTTACGAGCAGGCTATCCGCTCGGCACGCGCAAATGGCTTCGTCCACAATGAGGCGGTTGCCAACGAGGTGGCCGCGCGCTTCTACGCCGCGCATGGGCTCGAGCAGATCGCGCACCTCTATCTGCGAAACGCCCGGCGCTGCTATCTCAGCTGGGGCGCCGACGGCAAAGTCCGGCAACTCGACGAGTCATACCCGCACCTCCGAGAAGACCAGCCCGTGGCGGGTCCGATGAGTACGATCGGCACACCGATCGAACACTTGGATCTTGCGACGGTCCTCAAGATATCGCACGCAGTGTCTGGCGAAATCGTGCTGGAAAACCTCGTCGACGCGCTGCTGCGCACCGCCATCGAGCACGCCGGCGCGGAACGTGGACTGCTCATTCTGCCGCGAGGCGCCGAGCTGCGAATCCAGGCGGAAGCGACTACCGGCGGCAGCTCCGTCGCGGTCGCTCTGCGTGACGCGCCAATCTCCAGCGCTGAACTGCCGGAGTCCGTAGTTCAATATGCCGCGCGAACACAGGAGAGTGTCATCCTCGATGATGCGTCGACTCGAGGCTCGTTCTCGAATGACGAGTACATTCGTCGCGCGCACGCGCGGTCCATCCTGTGCCTTCCGCTCGTAAAACAAGGCCGGCTGATTGCCGTGCTCTACCTCGAGAACAACTTGGCGGCCAATGTGTTTACTCCGGCGAGAATTGCGGTGTTAAACGTCCTCGTCTCGGCGGCAGCGATTTCGCTCGAAAATAGCCGTTTGTATCGTGAGCTCCAGGAACGCGAAGCGAAGATCAGGCGTCTTGTGGACGCCAATATTGTCGGGGTGTTGATCTCGAATCTTGAAGGCCAGATCCTCGAGGCCAATGACGCCTTTCTCCAGATGGTCCGGTACACGCATGACCACCTCACCTCCGGAAGACTCCGATGGACAGAGCTGACGCCTCCCGAATGGCAAGCCGTCACCGAACGAGCGGTGACGCAGCTCAGAGCCAGCGGCACCTGCGAAATGTTCGAGAAGGAGTACTTCCGCAGCGACGGCAGCCGCGTGCCCGTGCTGGTCGCTGCCACGGTGATTGGGGACGCCCGGAGCGAGACCTTGGCATTCGTGCTCGACCTAACGGAGCGCAAGCGCGCAGAGGAAGAGCGCGAGAGACTGCGTCAGGCCCAAGCCGACTTGGCCTATGTGAGCCGGGTAATCACGGTCGGAGAGCTGGCGGCATCCCTCGCTCACGAGATCAAGCAGCCGATTGCCGCCGCCGTATTGAATGCCAAAACGTGTGTGCGATGGCTAAAGCGTGATTCGCCCGATGTCACAGAGGCGTGCGAGGCTGCCTCGAGAACGGTCAGGGACGCGACGCGCGCCGCCGACATCGTCGACCGAGTCCGTTCCCTTTACAGGCGAAGTACCCCACAACGAGAGCTGGTTGACCTGAACGAAATCATTCAAGAGATGATCCTTCTACTGCACGATGAAGCGAATCGATATTCTATCCCGATCCGTGCCGAACTCACCCCAAGTTTGCCCAAAGTCACGGCCGATCGCGTGCAACTTCAACAGGTGCTGATGAACCTCATGCTGAACGGCATCGAGGCGATGAAAGATACGGGCGGTGAACTGACAGTAACGTCAAATAGGAGCGAGGATGGCCAATTGCTGATTTCGGTTAGTGATTCGGGCGTAGGGTTTCCCATCGAGGAAAGCGAGCGCATTTTCAAGGCGTTCTTCACCACCAAACCGCAGGGCACCGGCATGGGACTCTCTATCAGTCGGACAATCGTCGAGTCACATAGCGGCCGTCTCTGGGCGAGCGCTAATACAGGACGGGGCGCAACGTTTCATTTCTCTCTGCCGGCCGAAGCTAAGGCACTTGCAATGTCGCCAGAAGGAACTTAATTCCTCGACACTTCCTGGAGTTTTTGAGGTCCTTTGCGGTTAGCTCTTTGTTTCTTAACCAATGGAAGCAACAACCATCATTACGACTGAAAAGCTCTCCGGCTCGCGCTGGATGGTGCTTGCCATCATTGTACTCGTGCAGTTTCAGCTACAGTTAGTAACATTTGCTCCTGCAGCTGTCGCCAGCCCTATCATCTCGAACCTCCAGCTAACCCGAACGGAATTCGGCCTAATCATGTCGGCTCTAAACATTACGATTGTGATTTGTCAGGCCTTGGGAAGTGTGCTTGTCGACCGTGCAGGGCTGAAACTCGGTCTGCTTTCTGGAGTTGCAATGTTGGGTATAGGTGCGGCCATTCTGCTGGGTGTGCACAGCCTAAGATTTCTTATATTCGGCAGAGTTCTTCAGGGAATTGGGATCGGTATCTGTTATCCCGTGATGGGTGCTTTAATCATGGCCTGGTTTTCCAAGCGAGAGCAACCGTACATTAACACAATTTTTGCTGCAGTTACTTTCTTGGGAATCGGCGCAGGAATGCTTGTCACTGTCGGGCTATTTCGCCGGTTCGGTGGCTCATGGAGGCACGCACTTGGCTCTTATGGGTTCAGCTTGCTCGCCACGGCGCTCGTTTGGCTGGTTATCGGACGAAATAGCCAAGAGGTTGTTTCTGCGGACGAGACATCAGCGGCTGGCGCCACTGCCAAGAATCCGAGTTCTCTCTCGAAAGCCCTGACTATGCCGGTTGCTTGGACGCTGGCACTAGGCACCTTTGCGATCTCATGGGTTTACAACATGTACTTTTCTTTCGTACCCCTGTTTCTGGAAAGCGGGCGGAGTATTTCGTTAGCGAATGCGAACCGCTTGGCATCACTACTTCCGTTTAGCGGCGTGGCAGGGGTAATTGCCTTTGGCGTTTTAGCAACTCGGGCTACATGGCGGAAGCATTTACTGTGGACAAGCTGCGCGGTGGTCATCTTGGGCAGCATCGCCCTTTTTTTCGGCGAAGGTGCGATGACCCAGGCAGGGTTGCTCGTCACAGGATTTGGGCTCTCCGGCTTCCTTCCCGTCTTGAACACATACATTATGTCCTTACCTTCAATGACGCCCTCGCTGATGGCGGCATTCGTTGTCGTGGTGAATATGGCGATATACATGGCCGGATTCATTTCTCCTCTCGCTGTTGGCTGGGTTTCTCAGAGTTCGTTTGGATTGCGGAATACCCTGGCCCTGTTTTCCTGGATTGAATTAATCGCGATTCTCATGTTCATGCGGTTACCGACAATCGCGAGCGTGGACGTTTCTAACATCGAGAGGACAAGCGCATCCTTCAATCATTGAAATTGTGCCTCTGGAGAATCTCGAAATGTCTGAGCGGGCGGAAGTTATATTCCCCCCTCATAATTCTCGCCGATGCTCATCTCTCTCACGACACTCCTCGCAACTCGTGCTCCATCTTCCGTTCACGTGCTGCTCTCCGGCTCGAGGACTTGGCTCTACGCCCGAGGCTAATTTCGGGCGTGGCCCTCCCTAAAGCTGGGGGTTCGAAACGACTTCAAAAAGCGTCTTTTCGGGCGGACATGAGACGACCCGGAATCTGGTGGGAAACGGGATGTACACCCTCCTTCGGCTTCCGGCGGAGATGGAGGAACTGCGCGAGAATCCTGCAATGATCCGTTCGGCGGTGGAGGAGTTACTGCGGTATGAGAGTCCGATGCAATACACCGCGTGGATGCGAAGGAAGAACTAGAGATTTGCGGAGTCCGGCTGCGGCCAGGTGAGCCGATCCTTTTTATGCTGGGAGCCGCGAATCGAGATCCAGGGCAGTTTCGAGTGCCGGACCGGTTGGACTCGAAAGCGAGTGAGCAATCCGCATCTGGCGTTTGGCGCCAGCGCGCACTTCTGCATTGGAAATCAGTTGGCGAGGCTGGAGGGGCAGGTGGCCATTCTGAAGCTGGTGCAGCGGTTTCCGCGGATGTGGCGCAGCTGCGTGCGGAGTGGATGCCTAATTTGGTGCTGCGCGGGCTGAAGGCGTTGCCAGTGGTATTGTGATTTCGCCGCGCGCGCGATCTCTCAGTTTTGAGGAGCCATCATAAATAACCGAGACGTACAATTAAATAAAATGGTAGATCGGGCAAAGTAGTAGCACGGCAGAAATCGCCGCATTTCTATTGGCGAAGGCAGCTGTGGCGGAGAGGGAGGGGTTCGCACCCCTGGGACACTTTCAAGCCAAGGGGTTTTGCAAACCGCTGTACGGAAAATCAATTCCTGAGTACAATTAGAAACAACGCGCGGGCGTCGTACAATGGCAGTACGGGAGCTGCCCAAGCTTCGGTTAAATCGGCCCCCTTGCATTAGCAACACTCGCGAAACGCATCCTTATATATATGCATATACGCCGATTTCCCGTGCATTCTGTCGAATAGGGGAGGGAATTGGCCGTGACAGTGTGGGATTCTAACCAATGACGGGGCAGCGTTCTAACCAACTGAACTACGTCCCCAGCCGTGGAATCAACGACTTACCGTAAAACCTTGCAAATAAGGCCTTTGCAAGATTCGCATATAACGCACGGTTCGCTTGGCTTGCCTGTGATGGGCATCTGTCCCTGCCAAAACCGCCAATAAACCGTCTAATAAAAACGACTGCGTTTATACTGTAATAATCTAGCACAGAAGGCCACGTTTGCCTTGCGCGCGCCCTGTGTCCGCCTGTGTCCGCTTGAATGCTCGTCCTTTACGCCAAGCGCTGGGATTACTATACTCGATGAAACGTCAAGCGTCGATCCGAGAGGTAAGCAATGACGATCATTTTACGGCCCGAGCAGGAACAAGTGCTCCGAGAGGCCATCAATTCGGGATTGGCTCAGACGCCCGATGAAGCGCTCGACCAGGCGCTCGACATGCTCCGCGACCGGCTGCCCAGGCAAACTGCGGAAGCGGAATCGACGGCGGCGATTGCGAGGCGTCTGGCGCGTTTTGGCAAAAGCCACGGACTATCGCTCGGTGGTGCCACGATCAAGGAACTGCTCCATGAGAGCAGGCCGTGAGCCAGTTTGTCCTCGATGCTTCAGTCGTTCTGACCTGGTGCTTTCCTGACGAAGCGTCGCAGAAGGCTGAAGAAATTTCGGAGCGCATCGCGTCGGGTGATCGCATCGTAGTGTCGGCGTTTTGGCGTTATGAGGTACTGAATGCGCTCCTTGTCGGCGAGAGGCGTAAGCGAATTACGCCCGCTCTGACACAGGCTTTCCTTGATGATTTGGATCGGTTGCCGGTGGATGTGGATGTTCCGCCAAGCTCGGCCACAGTTTTCACCGCGACGCAGTCACTTTGCCGCAAGCATGGCCTGACGGCATACGATGCGGCCTACTTGGAAATAGCGATGCGCGAAACGAAGACACTGGCGACAGTGGACGACGATTTGAAGCGGGCGGCCGTTGCTGAGGGTGTGCAGGCCTTGTAAGCGGTCAGGGGATCGCCCGGGGTGGGCATGAATTCGCATAATTCGCGTTGATGTTGTGAGTAGCGCGAGACAGGGCATTTCTTGTGTCCACACTTCCGAAACAGATAGCCGACAAATTTCTGGCCAAGCTCGAGGAATCGAAAAGTTTGGATGCCGAGAAAATCGATCAGCTTCGTGCATTGCGCAACGGCGGTAAGAAGCTGAAATCGGAGGACTTCGTCAAAATATTCTCCGCTCCGGCGGGCGGAGACCTCAAGTGATAAAACTGGAATCCATCCATATTGAAGAGACAAGAGGGATCAGGAAGCTCGATCTCAATTTGGGCAAGGAAAAGTTCGCTATTTCTGGACCAAACGGCACGGGCAAGAGGGGCGTTATCGACGCGATCGAATTCGCCCTTACCGGCCAGATCGGACGGCTTACAGGAAGGGGCACGAAGGGGCTTTCCGTGCCCGAGCATGGGCCGCATGTGGACAAGGCAAAATTCCCGGATGCATCGCTTGTTACGCTGCGGGTTTCTCTGACGAAACTTGGGAAGTCGGCGACGATCACACGGATGGTATCGTCCCCGAAAAAACCAAAGATCGAACCTCGTGTGGTCAAAGAACTCGAACGGCTTGAAATGGCGTGGCTTAGGATTTTGAACAGGCTCCGTTTTCGAATGGGCTTCTCCGACGCAGAGACAGCGCCTACAATCTCGCCTTTCACGAAGTTAAGTTATAAATTAAATTAGAGAGGAATCCAAGATGCTTTGGGCACGCCTGCTCGCCTATGCCACCGGAACAGTCAATCAAGAACTCCTGTTGCGAAGCGAATATCTGGCGGCGGAGAACCGGATCCTGAGAGGTCAGATCAAGGGTCGGCGGGATTCGTGAAGTTGCACAATTGCTGCCGAACGAGGGCTTTTTGGCACAACGCTTGCTGTGGCGAGCAGCCGATTTTGGATCGGCTTGCTCTCCGCGGTTACGTAGTTTCCGCGGCCAACGGACGGAGTACTCCTAAGTGACACTGAAGTGTCACGTTTCGCCACTTACAGCCAGTAAATGTTTATCGTCGCGGTTGATATGGCATTGTCAGGATGGCCTCTCTTTGTTGTGGAGGTTTTTCCGGGCCACTGGCAGCTAAACGCATGCTCGACGCCAAAACGCGTAAACTCAAGACCTTGCGAAAGGAATCAGACAAAGTTAGAATCAACTTACCGTCGTTTTTTATCAGGCGCGCAATCGGATTCTGTTGGGCGCGTCGGGAAAAGCGTGAGTGTTTCGGAAGCGGAAGCGTGGCGATCGCCGGTCAGCAGAGCACGCCCTGGTTCCGAAACGGTTGGTGCATTTCCCATTAAGAAGTGAGGTCACGCCGCGCAGAAACCCAGAGAGGACCACGGAAGTGAAACGCAAGTTGTACGCAAGGGGCCAAGCAGCGAAATAAGTCTTTTATTATGAAGGGCCGAGGTAGCTCAGTGGTAGAGCAGCCGATTCGTAAACTGCGGCAGCGCCATTTGAACAAACAGGATAGCTTGAGAATTCAACAACTTAGCTGCCCATCACGTCCCATCACTACCCATCATTCCCGGTCTTACAACGCAAAAAGAACGCAAGCTGAACTTCTGACATTCTTCCCCTGTTCACCATGCATTACGTGACAGGGTAGCGTGGTTAGGTTTTACAACAACTTAGAAGACCGCGGGGACTGCCAAACTACGCGGAAGTCGTACAAAACATCACATTCTGTGGGTTGGGTTGTGGGTTAGAAAAAAGGCTTCACGGCTTTCTGACCGGCAGCCCCACGGTACGTTAGCAGGGCACGCCTGTCTCGTGAACACGTGCAGTAGGCCCATCGCGGCTCAACTGTCGCAGTTCCGAAGGCCTTCCATCCCTGTGGATCGCCTGGGCGGTTGCACCAAGGCAGAAAGCGCCAACAACACCAATGCAAGGCTTCACATAAGATTTCCTTGAGTTTCAGTGGTCAACTGCTTCGACTCTTTGTTGGACTCGTGTCGGGTTTCGCGGATGACTGATGATGATGTCCGCGAGAACAGCCCGTCCATTTCATTTTGCATGGTAAACCGTTTTGCCACCTACCATAGTCCAGATGGTCTGAGTGTCCCTGAGCTCTTCGGATGAAACAGTGAGGACATCTCTGTCCACTAGAACAAAATCCGCTTGTTTACCCGGAGCAATGGAGCCAATGATGTCCTGCTGGTTCATTGCGCGTGCGGAGTTTCTCGTATAGGCGTAAAGCATGGCTTCGCGAGGCATTCGTTGTGAGGGATCCAAAACACCTTCCGGGCCCTTGCGCGTTTCTGCTTGATACATCGCGAGAAATACATTCGCACTGGACACCGGCCAGTCACTCGCCCCAGAAATGACGGCGCCGTTGTCCAAGAGGGACCTCGCCGGATACTGCCACTGGTACAAAGATGGATCAAGATGCGGTTTAACAAGTTCAATCGTATCTTCACCGGCGCTTGCCCAGAGAAGCTGCAAGGCAGCGACGACGCCGAGTTGGTGAAACCGTGGGAAATCCTCTGGAGTCGCGAACTGAACGTGGGTGAGCGTGTGCGGCAACCCGCTGTCGCCGTTCGCTTTGCGGGCTGCTTCTATTCCGTTCAAAGACTCCTTTACCGCTCGATCCCCGAGCGCATGCACGTGCACGATCAGGCCCTGCTTGTCCGCCATAATGGCGAGCTCCGCGAATCGCGCGGGATCGAAAAGCAATTCTCCGTTCTTTCCCGTGTTGCGATAAGGCTTGGACATGGCCGCCGTTTGAGATGGAAATTCGACGACACCGTCCGCGAAAATCTTGATGCCGGAAACCGTGAGGTTCGGCACGTCCTTGAACTTCTGCCGGAGTTTCTGAACCTCAGCCAGTTCCTCGACCGGTTTGCGCGCGAAGACCTGAGGGAAGGCCGCAACGTGGGCGGTCAACTCACCGCGTTCCGACAATTGCCGGTAGGTCGCCAGCACGGATTCGTCGGCCAGAGGGTCAAGCCACGACGTAATTCCGAGGCTGTGGTTGTACTGAAGGGCCGCGCGGCCTGCTTCGAGAAGTTGTTCATTTGTTGGGGCGGGCAAACTTCCCTGGATCTTACCGAGTCCTGTATCGACAAGAAAACCATTTGGTTCGCCATCTGGGCCAAGACCGTAGTATCGGCGCTCCGTCTCCGGCAGGTGACTGATGAAATCCTTTGTGATCCCGGCGCGGCGCAGCAATGCACGATTCGCCCAACCGGTGTGATAGTCCATTCCTGAAAGAAAGACAGGCAAGTCGGTATACGCGCCTGCACTGAAGCGCACGTTCAATACGTCTGTTTTCGACCAGAAGGCCAAAGGCATTCCGCTGATGGAAAGGACGTCGCCTCGCATTCCCTTGCCGGTTTTCCTTGCCTCGGCGACGAAAGTGACCAGACCATCCATCGATTGGACTTTATCGCTGACGTCGGCGGAAATAAGAGAGAGTCCACCCTGAACGGAATGGCTATGGCTGTCTATCAAACCTGGAAGCAACCATTGTCCATGGAGATCGACAAGCTCTGCTTGCTTGCCAACTGCTTTCTCAACATCCACCCGACTGCCCACCGCAACAATTTTGTCGTTGCGGATAGCCACTGCTTCAGCGTAAGGACGATCGGGTTCACCAGTGAAGATTCGCGCATTATAGAAGACGCGTTCTGGCGCATCGTCAGCAACAGCTATTCTGGTCCCAAAAAACAAAGCGACGACCAGAATCGCCAACGAAAGATACTTATGGCTCTTCATTCAGGACCTCTCTCATTCGGTATTTGTCGGACTGCAATTAATTTCAGCCTTCACTCCAGCATTCAAGAGGCCGCTGACGCTTGGTGAAAAATCCAGAAGATTGGTAACATCAAGGAACACAAGTCGATGCGAGTGAATGGGTCGAGGCGGTGTCGCCAAAATCCAGATGACAATCCCATGAGGAAGAAGACGATCACGCGCCAAGACGGTAAACAACACCTCCGCTTTCTGACCGTGGGACAAACCGCGCGCATTCTAGGCATCAGCCCCTCCACTCTGCGGCTCTGGGAAAGCGTCGGACTTGTGACCCCGGCGCGCAGTTCGGGCCGCTTTCGGCTATACACCCCCGAACTCCTCGAGGTGCTAAAGCGGATCAAGTACCTACATGACGTCAAAAGACTCAACCTTCCCGGAATCAAAGAGGCTCTGGCGCAGAGTCTGCCTGCCAAAGCGAATATCGATGGTCGTAAGGTCCCCGATTTCGGACCCAAGCTGCGAAAATTGCGCAAAAGACAGGGTCTGAGTTTGGCAGAAGCGGCAGTACGCGCAGGAGTCTCTGCAGGCTTCCTGAGCTCCGTCGAACTATCGCATGCCAAGCCTTCCGTCTCGACCCTTTCGCGATTGGCCGGCGCCTACGGCACGACTGTCCTGGAACTCTATGACGTTCCGAAACAGCCCGACCGCATTGTCCGACCTGGCAAACGCCAATCCATTCAGACACAATCGGGAGTTCGCATGGAGCTTCTTTCCACGGGAACGAAGATGCTCGAAACGATGCTGATGCGAGTTCCGCCTGCAACCGGCAGCGACGGCGCCTATACGCACCAGGGTGAAGACTGGATCTACATGCTGAAAGGCGAACTGGAAATCTGGCTCGACGAAGCGGAATGTTATGTCCTCCATGAGAACGAGAGCTTTTGGTTCGAAAGCAATCGCGGCCATCGATGGTACAACCCGGGCAAAAAGGAAGTTGTCATAATCTGGGTCAACACTCCGCCGACCTTTTGACCCGGTTTTACGTGGACCAACTCGGAATTGCCTCTTCCGGTTTGAGTGGCTCCGCCCAGCACCGGGCCGTTAGGCGGCTCATGAGCCTTTCTATCTCAATCAGAACGTTAACCGTAGCGAAAATTGCTGGACGCGCGGGTTTGTCAGCGTGCCGCTATACAAGCCAAAACCGCCGTCGTCGGAACCGTTGTCGATCGAATTCGTGTCGAAACGCACAGAATTGGTGATGTTGAAAACATCCCAGACAAATTTCAGATTTATACGTTCAGTGACCTTCCAGGATTTTGCCAAGCTGGCGTCTATCCCGAAGAAGCCCTGGCCCCGGAAAGCATTGCGGCTTCCAGCCTCGCCAGGAAACGCAAAGCGCAGAGGAGTCAAGGTGGCTGGCACTCCTGTAGTTATTGCAACTCCCGCCACTACGGACGCAGGATCAGCAAAAGCGATGGGCGCACCTGTCGAAGGATCGTGGAAGAGGCCTGATTTTACGGGAGCAGTCTGCACCATGAAGTCGTTAAACAGAAAATTGTTTGTGAAACCACGTGTGTCGACCACGCTGAACGGCAATGCGCTCGTCCAACGCCCAAGACCTGACAATTGCCATCCTCCGATGACAGCATCGACCCCGGTGCTGGCCTTGCTACCCAGCAGCTTGCCGCGCCCGAAGGGCAATTGGTAAACCCAAGTGGTGGTAATTGCGTGCCGGATATCGAAATCCGATGGCGCGTAATTCAGTCTGGAGTTCCACGGATTGGCAATAAAACTCCGTGTCGTGCTTCCCGGCCCAAGGCCGCTACCGGTGGTGGAAGTGGTACCTTGCGAATTCGTCCGCTCGGCATCCGAGCCCATATCCATCGATTTCCCAAACGTATAGTTAAAGTCCATTTGCAGGCCGTGACTCATCGGGTGACGCAACGTGAACTGGGCAGCGTTATAGCTGCTGACTCCGATGGAGGACCAAGCCATCAGCGAGGAGAATTGAGGATTCCAGAAAGGCACAGGTGGCAGGCCGGCACACACGGGGCTCACGCCTCCGTGGGCCAGGGTCGTGTCAAGAAGGCCCAGCCGGAAGGGGGCGCCGATTTCCCGGCCTGGCCGATTCGCCCATCTGAATCCCGAAAATGAAATAGGGCACGCAGAGCTCCCCCCGGATCCCGTGTAAATGTTTTGCGTGGCGCTGAAACCTCCAGCAGCCGCCGACGGGAAAAGATCCTCAAAGAACGGAATCGGCGCAATCACCGCATTCCGGTCTTCGCCGTGGGCCAACGCGAATTTCGTCATGAGCGTGGCGGCCGTGTAGTAATCCATGCCCGACTTAGGGTCCACAAGATCTGTCGCCGCCGCCAGATCGAGCTGTTGCAGCAGGTGGTGCCCGTGCCTGCCCACATAGGCCGCCTCGAAAGTAAATCCGCCGGCAAGTTGTCGTTGAACCGACAAATCCATTGCGATGGAGTAAGGCGTCTTGAGGCGGCCATCGATCCCATTGGAATTGAAAGTAAATCCTGCACCATTCGGGTCATTCGGAGGAGTTGCAGGATAGCTGACGCTCGCTGCCGGGGGAAGCAAGACATTGACTGGCACAGTCGTCCTGGTCGTATAACGCGGCGCGTTATCAGGCGTGAGGATGTTCGACGGTGCTGCTTGAGTGCTGGTAAGTCCGAAGGAGCCGAATTGGCTGAAGCCGTCTACGATTCCTTCACCGAAATGGTCGTAATACATCCCGATGCCCGCTCGAATGGAACTCTTGCCAGGACCCCCGAATATTGCCTTCAAGAGACCGTCCTGAAATCCAGGGGAGTAGGCCACAGACAGGCGCGGAGCGAAGTTATCCTCGTTCATGGGCCAGTAAGGCTTGCCACCCCGTCTCTGACCCGAAGGAGCGAAAGAAAACTCAGGCTGGTTACCAAGACCTTGCTTCGCGGCGATAGCCCGATTTTCAAACCATTGGTGCAGGTCAATCGTCGGCGCGACTTCTTGGCCATTCACTTCGTAGGGCGTTTGCAGCAAGCTGTGGCGCACGCCGAAAGTGACAGTCACGTTTGGCCGCAAACGATACGAATCCATTGCATACCATTCAAATTCGTTCGCTTTGAATTGACGGGGGATCAGAGTCCCGACCGGCACGAGCGTGGCCTGTGCGCCATCGCGCGAGACCTGATAGTTGTTGTTGGCGTTGATGGTTGACAAAAGGCCTGCGATCGCCGTTACAGCATTGTCATAGCTGGTACCGAAGGACCCGGACACGTCTGGATAACCGAACGCTGCAGGATCAAGACTCTGCCCGGTCCCAGCAATCGCTGCTTGACTAATATTGCCCGCTCCACTCGCGGCGGAATCGAAGGAGATCGCATTGGATGAAGTGTTGTTGTGAATGAGGCGCCAATTCGCACCAAATTGCAGGGTGTGCTTGCCCTTTATCCAGGTGAAGTCTTCAGCAAAGTTGTGTACGGGCACGTTCAGAAGAGTGCTTCGACTCTCTCCTGTTAGCGGACTAAGTCCAGCAAAATCAGAGAAAGAGGCAGTTCCAGCGCCTGTGACGTTCAACCCCTGCCGAATGTAGCCGTAACGAAAATTATTGATCCGATTATTTCCAATGGTCCAAAGGTACCCCGCTGCGATGCCTTTCGAAGTGTCCGTAATCTCTGAGCTCGGAGGGTCCCCGGGAAACTGTGGGGCACCCGAAATTCGGTCGCCTTGCTGAATGCCACGCACGAATAGATGCATGTGACTCGAAAGTTCGTAGTCAACCTTCGCGAGATATGTATTCAACGTTATTGGGTTTGGGGCGGAGAAGGTGAAGCCTCCTGTGTTGAGCCCGTCACCGCCAAAGGTGTTCGGTAAAGGATAGGCGCTGAAAGTGGTGAGGGAGTTAGGATTCGCGCCGGCCCCCCCTGGACACGTCCCTGCTGCTTGGCAATTCGGATCCATAGCGGCCAAGTCATCCTTTGGGCTGGCATTCGGACACGCATTTTTCGAAATCGAAGCACTGCTGCAAAGAGTGACGACATTCCCGTTCGAAGCAAGATACTTAAGATTGCCATCTCGGAACGATTGCGTCGGAACGGTTTGAGTCACCTGCTTGTTCTCGGCGGTTCGCTGGCCCTCATAATTCAGGAAGAAGAACAGCTTGTCCTTCTTAATAGGGCCGCCGAGAGATGCCCCGAACGTGTTACGGATGAGGGCCGGAGCCTTGTTCGGCAGTCCAGCTTGCAATTGTGCTGTCTTGTTGAAGAAATCATTCGCATGGCCGAAATTGGTCCGGTTGTACTCGTACGCACTCCCATGAAGTTGGTTAGTGCCGCTCTTGGTCACTAACACGACCTGTGCGCCTGAGGATCGCCCATTATCGGCGTTGGCATCGGACGTCGTTACCCGGAACTCTTGGAGGGAATCGAGTGTCGAGCGCAAAACCCCCGTGAAAGCATAACCCTGTCTCTGGTCGTTGTTATCGATTCCATCTAGAGTGACATTCGACTGGTCTGAGCGCGCCCCCGCGACCGCTCCACTGCGGCTATCCGTGTCGCGGTTGGAACTGCTGATGTTGTTAAATTTCTGACCGAGGTAGAGCACACCCGGCTGAAGGCTTAGCAAATCAGGAACATTTCGTCCTTCCATCGGTAGCGATTCGACGGTCGCGTTGCTGACAGAATTTCCGATGGTGGCATCTGTCACATTGATGGTCTGCGCTTCGCTACTCACCTCAACCACGATCTTGGATTCTTGAATCGAGAGGATAAAATTGATGGTCGCAGGCTGGCTGACGAGGAGTTCCGCTTGTTTAGACTGGGCAGCGAAGCCTGTCATGGTTACAGTGATGGTGTACCGGCCGGGAGGAATCTGCGGAAATTCATAGGCTCCATTCGAGTCGGTCTTGATGGCTGAATGTAAACCAGTCGCGGTGTTTACAATCTCGACCTGTGCTCCCGGCGCGGCAGCTTTCGACGGATCGGTGACAGTACCTCGCAGGGAGGTCAGCCCGGTCTGCGCGGGCACGCAGTCAGCGAAGCCCAGAATCAGGGCCAATGCCAAAAATACCTTCCAGTGCCTCATGTGAAGTCTCCTCTAAATTGAATCATTGCGGAAAGGATCGGAGCCACAACTGCGTGTCTTTTGGCGGAAACGGAAGATTCGAGACGCGATCCAGAAGGAACAGCGTAAGAGAGCGCAGTGATGGCGCTCGCGAACTTATCCACCGAACACCAGAACTCAAGCAGCGCGGCTTCCATTGGAATCGGCCTACCCCCGGGCCATCCTCAAGTCTGCACCGTTCGAGACCTGCCCGCTCACGGGCACAACCTTACTATAGTTATGCAAAGCTATGTAAGGAGCGCGCAGCTGTCAAGCGGAAAGTTTGCGGACAACTTGCCAAATCAGTTTGTGGAACCCGGACCTCGTTGCGGCGAAGCTTCTCATGGTTCCGGATCGAGTTGATTGGTGATGATCTTCCTCTTGGTCCCTATTGACCTTCACCCGACTTCTTCACGTAAGTTGCAATCTGCTCGAGAGTAGCAAACCAAACGCCGGGCTTGGATTTCATGTAGGTGATCAGCTTCTCGAGCGGAACAATTCGCGAGCGGTGCCCGGTGATGTGCGGATGCATCGTCAGAGTGAATAGCCCTCGTTCCTGGAGGGCGCCGTCAAATTCAGCTTTGTAAACTTGGAACACCGCATCAGGAGAGGGCAGGGAGCCCCCCGCTTCGGGTTCGTAGTATGGATAGTCATCGGCGATCCAGTTGATGGGCAGTTCAAGCAAACCCGTCGACCTGCCGTTGGATTCTAGATCGTAGGGCTCGTCCATGCCCATGAAACTGGAGTCATACAGAAAGCCAGCCCTCTGGACCTGCTCCAGCGTATGCGGGCTGTACTCCCAACTTGGGGCACGAAATCCAACGGGGCGCTTACCTACTGCTTTCGTCAGGTAATCGATGGACTGGGTTAGTAATTGCTGCTCTTTGACGGCATCATTGACCTGCGGGTAGCTCTCATGCACCCAGCCGTGGACGCCGATTTCATGGCGTCCACTCTTCATGATGTCCTGAATCATTTGGGGGTGCAGCATAGCGCTCATGGCGGGGATATAAAACGACGCCGGAACCTGCTGCTGATCGAGGAGTGTCAGGATACGCGGCAGACCAGTGGTAGCCCCGTATTCGCCCTCTGACAGCGGTACAGGTAGCGGGTTCTCTCTCCACAGCGCTTCGTTGTCGAGATCGAAAGACAAGCACACTGCTACCATTGCACCATTTGGCCACCGTTTCGGTGTGAGCTCTCGTCCTACTCGAACGTTCGCCACCGCATGCTGGATCTGCGCTTCGGTCGCGTCGATCCCGATAGCGGAGACCGCTCCAGGCGCTTGCGATTGCGACGCCTCCTGGCGGCTGGGCGACATTCGCGTGCAGGCGGCGAGTCCGAAAAACGCAAGCAACGCGGCGAAAGCTCCTACGCAAAAGCTATTGTTACAGTGACACATGGTTTGTCCCCCTACTAAGGAGCAGTCCGTTCCTACGGAATCGGTTCGGGTTCGGCCGAGCCGTCCGCGCGGGGATCGGACGCACCGAAGTTAACTCGACGCTTCGAATCGTGGAGAACGGCTTGCCCCCTTCCCATCGTGGCGGAATATTCCTTGCGAACTCTCAACCGATGGCCTTTTTGCCGAAGCTGTTTCAAAACGTCCGGAGCGACACGCGACTCCACAAGGATGTCGCAACCGATGGCGCGCGTGCCCGTATCCGGGATGGTGAACCGGGGAGCGTCCAACGCGGCTTGAATGTTCATCCCATAGTCGACGAAATTGGAGACAAATTGAGCATGAGCCAGTGGCTGATTCGAGCCTCCCATAATGCCAAACCCGATATGAATGTCGCCTCGTTCCATAAATGCGGGAATGATCGTGTGGAAAGGGCGCTTGCGTGGTGCCAGCGCGTCGGGATCGTTGGCGTCCAGGACGAACAATGCTCCGCGATTGTGGAGCGGGAAACCCATTCCCCGGACTACAACTCCAGAACCGAAGTAGTCGTAGTTGCTCTGGATCATTGAAGCGATATTCCCGTCTTTGTCCACCACTGCAAGGTATGTCGTGTCGCTCTTCGTGGGTTTGCCGCTCGCAGGTGTGCAGTTCGCTTTCTCTGGATCGATCAAAGCCGCGCGCTCTTTTGCATATGCTGCCGAGAGCAGGCCGGTGACGGGCACTTTGGCAAAGCGCGGGTCCGCATCGTAACGATAAAGATCAGTGTAGGCGAGTTTCATGGCCTCAATTTTCTTGTGGAGTTCCGCCGTCGAAGACGGGCCATCCTTGCTCGGCTGCGACGTGGCCATGATGTTCAGCATTTCGAGGGCGGCCATCCCTTGGCCGTTGGGCGGCAATTCGTAGATCTTCCAGCCGCGATAGTCGACAAAAATGGGTTCCACCCACTCCGAGGAAAACTCCGCAAGATCGCTGGCCTCCATTGTTCCGCCCAGTTCCGCCGAAGTTTTCAGAATCGCTTGCGCAATCTCGCCGCTATAGAAGGCGTCGCGGCCTTTCTCTGCAATCAAGCGGAGCGTTTTTGCGAGATCGGGATTGGAAAACATCGCACCAACCTGGGGTGCTTTTCCGCTCTGAAGAAAAACGCGCCCCGCCTCTGGCGTCACCGCCAATGTGCGCTCGCCTGCGACCCAATAATCGTGGATGATCTCCGGAACAGCGAAGCCGTGTTCCGCGTAGAAAATCGCGGGAGCGAAAAGTTCTCTCCACCGCGTACGTCCGAATTTCTCGTGCGCCTGGCTCCATCCGTCGACCACGCCCGGCACCGTTACGCTGTCGATGCCGGCCTCCGGCATGGACGTGAGACCTTTTTTCTTGAGAGAGTCGATCGTCAACATACGAGGGGCCCAGCCGCTCGCATTGAGTCCGTACAATTTTCCAGTCTTCGCATCCCAGTGGAGCAGGAACAAATCGCCGCCAACTCCATTCATCATTGGCTCGGTCACACCCAGCACCGCATTGGCAGCAATGGCTGCATCCATTGCCGATCCGCCGCGCTCCAGGATTTGCGCTCCGGCCTGAGAAGCCAGGACGTGACTCGTTGCGACAATTCCGCGGTTCGTAGTGACCATGGATCGTCCGTAGGAACGGTCTTGGGCATCGGCGGAAAGTGAAAACGAGAAAATTAGAATGAGTGCTACACCGAGTCGTCGCACAGAGTCCCTCCGACGGATGCTATGTCGCTCCAATCGTATCAGACCAAATGATGCGCATAAATTGCCGAAAACCTGTTTTTGCTTGACATTCCCAAACGCGGGGAATAGCGTACCGCTTCTCGGGGTGAAATCTTGACGTGCAAGTCTTTGAACAAATTCTTGTGAAGGTTCGTTCCCAGAATTTACGCCACGCGCGGTCTCCGGCTGAATTGATCTCCGGACACGCCGGGCAAGCCGGTTTCACTCCGCTTGCAAAAGATAGAATCACGGCCTGCGGATAGCACGCCTTCCATTTAGGGACGGTTTCTGTGACATCACACGGTTTCCATGCGCCACAGCGTTCCATACGGCCAGAACCTTACTAGAAATATGCAAATTTACAAGATTAAAATGGCCGGGCGGTCAAGGCAGGCTTTCAGGGGTTCCAATTCAGAAAAACTTGCCAGGGGAAACGGAGAGTCAACATGTTCGAAACTTCGCGTCGCAATTTTCTCGTAACGCTTGGGGCTTTCACCCTTATGCCCTTGGAGCGGGTGGAGCCTGACCTAGTTCTCCACAACGGGAATTTTTGGACGGTCGATCCCCAAAACCCCCGGGCTCAAGCCGTAGCGATCAGCGACGGACTGTTCCTGGCCGTGGGCTCGAACGACGAAGTTCTTCATATCGCGAGTCCCCGAAGCCGGAAAGTCGACCTGGGCGGAAAAACAGTTCTGCCTGGATTCATTGACGCTCACTCGCACCCTGCCTCGTCGGGCCGCTCGCACCTGCGCAACGTCGATTGCGATCTCCGTTCCATCAAGGCGATTCAGCAGGCTCTTCGCGAGTGGGCGGCCAAGACCCCTCCAGGACAATGGGTCCTCGGTTTCAAGTACGACGACACGAAAACGTCGGAGGGGCGAAAGCTTGTCTTCAAAGACCTGGACGAAGCCGTGCCGGATCATCCCGTACTGATAACGCATCGGGGAGGGCACGAAAGCTTTGCAAACTCGATGGCGCTCAAGTTGGCGGGCATCGACGACACAATGACTGACCCGCCCGGTGGAAAGTATGACCGAGATTTTTCCGGGCATCTCACCGGCAGAATTATTGAGCGCGCGGGCGCACCCCTTCAAAAGCTCATTCCTTCCACCTATACCCGGGATGACTGCCGGGAAGGTGTGAAGTTCATTTCCAAAGCGATGACCAAGACGGGAATCACGTCCGTGGGCGACGCCTTGGGAAGTCCGCTGGATCTCCAGGCTTATCAGGACGCCCGCGATTCCGGCGATCTGGGATTGCGCGTCTATTGCTTTATCGGCGCGGGGAGCATCGACAAGATGATCGAATCGGGCGTCCGTACGGGATTCGGCAACGAATGGGTGCGCATTGGAGGCATGAAACAGGTCGCCGACGGCGCGGTTTCGGGGCGTACCGCAAGGCTTTCCCAACCCTACGTCGGCTCCAAGGATGACTATGGAACGTTTTCCGCGAGCGAAGAGGAATTGTATGAAAACGGGCGAAAAGCCTACGCTGCGGGTTGGCAACTCGGGACGCACGCCAACGGCGATGTCGCGATCGAAAGAGTTTTGAACGTCTATGAACGGCTGAACCGCGAAATCCCTCGCAAGGATCCACGCTTCCGCATCGAGCATTGCACGCTGATCACGGATTCGATTATTAAACGCATGCAGGCTTTGAGTGTCATCCCCACGCCTTTCTCGACCTATGTTTACTACCACGGAGAAAAAATGCAGTACTACGGAAAAGAGCGTCTGGAGCGCATGTTCGCTCTGCGGACTTTCCTGGACGCGGGATTGCGGCCGACACAAGCTTCCGACTATCCGCCCGGTGAATTTCCTCCGATGATGGCTCTGCAATCCGAAGTCACCCGCACGGACATAGACGGCAACGTGTGGGGTCCTTCGCAGCGAATTTCCGTGGAGGAAGCCATCCGGGTGGGGACCATCAACGGCGCGCACGCCTCCTTCGAAGAGAAGCTCAAGGGTTCGATGGAGCCGGGAAAGCTAGCCGATCTTGTCGTGCTCGGGCGCGATCCTTTCCGTGAGGATCCATCGAAGTTGGTTGACATTCCCATCGAACGCACCATGACGGGCGGGAAATGGGTGTACGAGTCTTGAGTAAGTGTTGTTCGGAAGTTCGAGTGGCACGATTTGGTTCGGTCCTTGGCATTCATTCCAAACGCGCGAGGTGCTACATGAAAATCAGGCTGATTGCGATTCTATTGTTGGCCGGTGGTCTGCTCACTTTGGTGGCGAAAACGTCGCCCGAGAATCCAGAACAACAGATCCGCGAACTTGAAGATAAGGTTAACGGCGCCTACGCTGCCAACGATCTGCCCGCATACTTCTCTTACTACGCGCCGGATTTCTCGCAGTGGTTACCCGAAGGCCGCACCGACCTCCCTACCTACCAGAAGGATTGGACACGATTCATTCAGGGTGGGGGGCGAGTAGAATCTGCCACCTATTCGGATTTGCACATCCAGGTCGGTCCCAGCGGTGATACTGCTGTTGCCAGCTACATCCTTCGCGTGCGCACGCGTAGCGCGAAGGGAGAAGTATCGGAGGAAGACAACCAGGAATCAGACGTCTTCTTCAAGCGAGGCGGCGTTTGGAAGATCGTTTTCCTGCACTATTCTCCAGCTCCCAAAAAGAAACCACAGTAAGGTGAAAGATTGTCCACGCGACGACTGCTGTTTCTTCCGCAGCGCGGCCACAACGATATTCGATGCATAGAGGAACGAATTCATGAGCGATGACCGAGACCGGTATCTGGGAATGGACCGGGCCATCACGCGCCGCGATTTCATAAACGGCGCGGCAGTGATGGTGAGCGGTACTTTGCTTGCGGGCAACATTTTATCCGGCAGCTCTGCCGAGACAGAGCCACACAGCCAAGTGGACTATAACCCGCCGAAATTTACCGGCCTGCGGGGAAGCCATGCGGGTTCGTTCGAGACGGCTCATAGTCTCCGCGACGGCACGTTTTGGAAGACGGCCGCCCCGCAAATCGATGCGAAAGAAGTCTACGACCTTGTCGTCGTGGGCGCTGGTATCAGCGGTCTCTCGGCGGCACATTTCTTTCAGGAGCGTATTGGGAAATCGGCCCGCATACTCATTCTAGATAATCACGACGACTTCGGCGGTCACGCCAAACGCAACGAGTTCCATCTCGGAGGAAAGCTGCAGCTATGCAACGGCGGCACGTTTCTGATCGACAGCCCGACGCCCTATAGTTCGCAGGCCGACGGATTGTTGAAAAAACTCGGGATCGATCCGCCAAAACTTGACGAAGCAACGACCGATCACAAGCTGTACCGCTCATTAGGATTGAAGTCCGCGGTTTTCTTTAACAAAGAAAAATTCGGCTCGGACAAACTCTTGGTCGGCGAACCCGGTGGTCGTCGTGGCAATGAGGCAGAGAAAACTCGCTCCTGGGCTGACTTCCTCGCGAAAGCGCCTCTGTCCGAAGCCGCCCGGCGCGACATCGCGCGGATTGAAGAATCGAAAGTCGACTACATGCCGGGTCTGTTGTCGGCGGAGAAGAAAGCTCGGCTCGCCAAGATTAGTTATCGCGATTTTCTGCTAAACGTCGTGAAAGCCGATCCCGGGGCACTCGCGTTTTATCAGACGCGCACCCACGGTGAGTGGGGAGTCGGAATCGACGCAGAGCCGGCCTTGGACTGCTGGGCCCTTGGGCTACCGGGATTTCAGGGAATGCACCTCGATCCGGGCGCCGCTCCGAATATGAGCTATTCCGCAGCAGGATATGCAAACGGTGGTTCGTACCGATACCACTTCCCGGACGGAAATGCCTCCATCGCCCGTCTACTCGTTCGCGATCTGATACCCGGAGCCGTCCCTGGCCACACGGTTGAGGACGTAGTGACCGCAAGAGTCGAATACAACCGCCTGGACAACTCGAGTTTTCCGATTCGAATTCGCTTGAATAGCACTGTGGTTGCCGCAAGAAATATCGACAGCCCCGCCGCTGCCAGCGAAGTGGAAGTTATTTACGCGCAGGGGAAAGAAGTATTTAAGGTTCGCGCAAAAGGATGTGTGCTGGCCTGCTGGAACATGGTGATCCCGTTTCTTTGCCCCGAACTGCCGGAGAAGCAGAAAGAAGCGCTGCACTACCTGGTCAAGGTGCCTCTGGTGTATTGCAGCGTGGGCATCCGGAACTGGACGGCATTTCAAATGCTCGGCATACAGAATGTGAGTGCACCCGGCGCGTACTGGGAATCCATGAGTTTGAATGCGCCCATTGACATCGGCGACTATCACAGCCCGAAATCACCTAACGACCCAATCCTATTGCACCTTAGCCGGACCCCCTGCAAGCCAGGGCTCCCCGCCCGCGAACAGCACAAAGCTGGCCGCATGGAGCTCTTGGTCACGTCGTTCGAGGAGTTCGAACTCAAGACGCGGGACCAGCTCGCCCGCATTCTAAGTCCGGGCGGTTTTGATCCCGCAGAGGATATTCAAGCCATTACGGTGAACCGGTGGCCCCACGGGTACGGATATGAGTACAACCCGCTTTTTGATCCCGATTGGCCCGAGGCCGAGCGCCCAAATGTTATCGGGAGGAAGAAGTTCGGCAGAATCGCCATCGCCAACACGGATTCCGGCGCGACCGCCTATACGGATGTCGCCATCGACCAGGCTTACCGCGCCGTGCATGAACTTGTAACTACATATTAGATTTCGCAGCAGAAAGTACAATTTCGAACGAGGTTCTGACGTGACGACAAATGTGGCTATACCTGCAATGACCGGCGAGGAGATGGTTGCCCTCTCAAGGAAACACACACTGTTTGAGTGGTCCGCGCAGTCGAAAGTTGATCCTCTGCCTGTAGCGAGAGCCAAGGGGATTTACTTCTGGACCCCCGAGGGTAAGCGCTTCATCGATTTCAATAGCCAATTGATGAGTGTAAACATCGGACATGGTGATCCGCGGGTCATCGAAGCGATCCACCAGCAAGCCTCCACATTGGCGTACGCCAATCCCTTCATGGCCACGGAACCACGCGCCCGGTTGGGTGCCAAACTCGCGGAAATTACGCCCGGCGACATCAACACCTTCTTTTTTACCAATGGAGGTTCGGAAGCGAATGAGAATGCCTTCAAGATCGCGCGTCTTTTCACCGGGCGCCACAAGATTCTGGCGCGGTACCGTTCCTACCATGGTGCCACAGCTGGAAGTATCTCCCTTACTGGAGATCCAAGGCGATGGGCGGCCGAACCCGGCATTCCGGGCGTCATCCGCGTTTTCGATCCGTATCACGGAATCGAACGGGGTTGGGATTCGGTCGGACAAGCACTGGCGAACATCGAAGAGGTGATTCAACTCGAAGGACCACAAACGATCGCGGCTTTTATTTTGGAACCGGTAACCGGAACGAACGGCATTCTCGTTCCCCCGGACGGTTATCTGCAAGGCGTCCGAGAAATCTGCAACAAGCACGGAATTCTGATGATTGCGGACGAGGTCATGTCCGGCTTTGGGCGCACCGGTGAGTGGTTTGCCGTGGATCATTGGAAGGTGGTGCCGGATATGATCAGCATGGCAAAGGGACTTACGAGCAGTTACCTCCCGCTGGGTGCTGTCGGAATGCGCCATCACATCGCGCAGCACTTTCAAGACAAAGTCTTCTACGGTGGGCTCACCTACAACAGTCATCCGATGGGGTGCGCCGCGGCCCTGGCAACGATCCGTGTCTACGAAGAGGACTGCCTCCTTGAGAATGCAAGAAAAATGGGCAATTTGATGAAACAGTTACTTGGGAACCTGGAATCCCGCCATCCATCCGTGGGCGCAGTGCGCTCGATTGGCCTCTTCGGCATCGTCGAGTTGGTGCGCAATCGTCGCTCGCGAGAGCCAATGGCGCCTTTCAACGGCAGCTCCGAGGAAATGGCCGCCTTGGGAAGATTTTTCCGCGAGCAGGGCCTCTACACCTTCGTTCGCTGGAATACGTTCTTCACCAATCCGCCGCTCTGCATCACGGAGAAGGAACTCCGCGAGGCCTTCTCTATCATTGACCGAGGGCTGGACGCTATGGACAAGGCTATTGCGGGATAGGCGGCGCGGTTTAGTCTTGACAGCGGAAGTCTGCTTCTCTAATGTTCCTTCGCGGCAGACATACCTTACATTCTTATAGTAGGGTTTGCGCTCTTTGTGTCTTTTTTGCAGTTCTTCGTGCTGAATCTTCGCACCGAACGAGGTTTCTCATGGCAGATCAAAATCAAGACAAACAATTGGGCATGAACCGACCCATCGGGCGGCGCGACTTTCTCAATGGCGTTGCAATCGCCGCAGGTTCGAGCCTGGCGGGAGGTGTCCTGCCAGGACTCGAATGGCTGGCGGAAGGCTCGGAACAATTCGCTCAGGACAAGCCCGGCTACTACCCGCCGACTCTCACGGGCATGCGCGGAAGCCATGACGGATCATTCGAATCCGCTCACTCTGCCCGCGACGGTAATTTCTGGAGCAACGCGGGCTCTCCGATCGAAACCGGAGAAACCTATGACCTGGTCATCGTGGGCGGTGGCATCAGCGGCTTGGCCGGAGCTTATTTTCACCGCAAACAGAATCCTTCCGCGCGAATACTGATTCTGGACAATCACGACGATTTTGGCGGTCATGCCAAGCGCAACGAGTTTCATGTAAACGGCCGCATGCTGCTCGCGAACGGTGGCACAGTTTCGATCGAATCGCCGTTTCCTTATAGTACCGAAGCAAGCGGCTTGCTTACGGAACTAGGAATAGAGCCCGCCAAGTTCGAAGAGAAGTACGTCGACAGCAAGGTGTACAAAGGCCTCAAATCGGCTTACTTCTTCGACAAGGAAACATTCGGGACGGACCGTCTTGTGATCGGAGGGCCGGCTCCGTTCGGCAAGCAAGGTGCGGTTTCTTGGTCCGACTTCCTCGCGAAAACACCCCTGAGTGAAACCGTTCAGAAAGACATCGTCCGCCTGCAGGAGGCGAAGAGGGACTACCTACCCGGGCTTTCTTCCGACGGGAAAAAAGACAAGCTGTCCCGGATGAGCTACAAGGATTTTCTCTTGAAGCTGGTCAAAGTTGATTCTGGCGTAATTCCGTTCTATCAAACACGCACGCACGGACTGTTTGGAGTCGGGATCGATGGAGTCTCTGCGCTCGATTGCTGGGGCCTTCGTTTTCCCGGTTTCCAGGGAATGGACATCGCGCCGGGTCCTTACCGACGCATGGGGTTCACCGCGATGGGGGAAGCCACACCCGAAAAGGAACCCTATCACTTCCATTTTCCAGACGGAAACGCGTCCATCGCGCGGGCCATCGTACGGGCGCTCGTCCCGGATGCGGCGACCGGCCATTCGGCCGAAGATATCGTCACGTCGAAGTTCGACTACGCGAAGCTTGATAGGAACAACACTTCCGTGCGGATTCGATTGAGCAGCACAGCAATGCGAGTGCGACATATTGGCAATCTCACTTCGGCGAGAGAAGTAGAAGTCAGTTATGCGCGTGAGAAAAAGATTTACAGCGTCCGCGCCAAGGGCACTGTGTTGGCTTGCTGGAACATGATGATCCCGTACCTTTGTCCGGAATTGCCGGACGCACAGAAGGAGGCCCTCCGGTATGGGTCGAAGGTTCCCTTGGTATATAGCGTAGTCGCCGTCAAGAACTGGAAGGCATTTCACACATTGGGAATTCAACGCGTTTCCGCTCCTGGGATGTATCACACTGGCGTCGGTCTGGATCAGCCTGTCAGCATCGGTGATTACAAGTGTTCCCAGACACCGGAGGAGCCCATTCTCCTGCGCATGACGCGCACACCATGTATGCCGGGACTCTCGGAGCGGGATCAGCATCGGGTCGGGCGTGGAGAATTGCTGTCGACATCGTTCGAAACCTTTGAGCGCAATATCCGCGATCAGTTGTCGCGCATTTTGTCAGCGGGAGGTTTTGATCCCGCCAGGGACATCGAGGCGGTCACCGTCAATCGGTGGCCGCACGGTTATGCCTACGAGTACAACCCGCTTTGGGATCCCGATTGGCCTGATGGACAGAGGCCCTGCGTCATTGCGAGGAAACGCTTAGGGCGGATCGCAATCGCCAACTCCGACGCCGCCGCTGCGGCATATACCGACCAGGCGATTGACCAAGCCTACCGAGCTGTTCAGGAGCTGGCGTAATATCTTGCTATCCATACAGTTTTCGCTTGACACGTCACAGCGATTTCTTTAGGGTTCCAGGATTATAGTAAGGTTGGGCCCTTGCTGTGCCCAGGGTTGGACAAGCGATGCGCGAGGAATCGCTCAGGGGTGAGGCGGTTTCCATGAAACACACGTTCCTCCTCGACGAGTGCCTGCCGACTTACTCGGTGGCACAAACGTGACGTCTCGCTCCTGCCTCCCTTTTTCTTTGTTCCATTCACTGATACACGGTCACTTCCGAGAATTCCTCACGCACCGGCGTTCTCGATTTTCAGCCCCGGTTTAATAGAACAGGCGAGGGCTCGGAGGGATTTCTTTTCAAATTCGGAGGGCAGCTCATGAGCGGAAAAATGTGGCGTCGAAGTCTTAGGTATCACAGCATCTTGTACGTCCTGCTGGCTTCAGTCGGTTTTCTGGTCAGCTGCATTTCTGCAAGTGCCCAAACGGCTTCCGGCCGAATCATCGGTACGGTGACCGATGCGCAAGGTGCGGCCGTCGCTGGCGCCAAGGTTACGGTCACCAATACCGGCACGAACGTGCGTTCCGATGCGGTCACCAATGCCGACGGCTTCTACCAGGTCCTGCAGCTTGCGGTCGGTACATACACGGTCACGGCAGAACACGATGGTTTTTCCAAGGCGGTGACGGAAGCTGAATCCCTGGATATCAATCAGGCGCTGAGAATCGATGTGCACATGAGAGTTGGATCACTTACGGATGTGGTGAGAGTCGAGGCGCAGGCGGCACAGGTGGAGACCGTGAGCCCCACAATCGGCGGGACGGTCACCGGCGCACCGATCCAGAATCTGCCTCTCAACGGCCGAAACACGTTGGATCTGGCCCTGACTCAGCCCGGTGTGGTTCCTATCGCGGACGACCTGGGAACTTACGGCACAAGTAATGGCGGGTCGAATGGCTTCGGTGGCATCAGCGTGGCGGGGGGACGCGGGGACTCGGTCACATATCTGCTTGACGGTGGTCTCAACAATCGAACGACCAGCAACCAGGTCGTCTTTAATCCGAATCCCGAAGCCGTGGAAGAGTTCCGCCTCATGGAAAATAACTACACCGCCGAATACGGCCGCAACGGCGGCGGTACGATCAGTGTGGTCCTCAAGTCGGGCACAAATTCGTTGCATGGAAGCTTGTATGACTACCTGCGAAACGACGCGTTGAATGCCAGCGATTTTTTTGACAATGCACAAGGCAACCCCCGCCCGGTCCTGAAACGTAATCAGTTCGGGGGCACCATCGGGGGTCCGATTACCGTGCCCAAGTTGATTGATGGCAAAGACCGGTTTTTCTTTTTCTTTGGTTACCAGGGACAGCGCCAGACAGCAACTGTCAATCAAGGATTCGTCCCGACTTATACTCCAGCGCAGCTAAACGGAGACTTCTCCAACGGTGGAGCACCGGATCCGAGTGTCGTGTGTTTCCTGACGGGGTTCTTCCCGGGTGGAACAGGGTGCGCTACCGACTCAGTAACTAAATTGCCGATCCCGGGTACCGCACACAAGTACTATCAGTCCGACTCCACCAAGGCCGCTCAAGGAATCATCGATCCGACCAAGATCGATTCCGTTGCGCAAGCCTACATTGCAGCCGGCTTGATCCCAACGTCCTCAACCGGACAAGTATTTCCTCAAGGATCGGAAAAAGATGATGTAAATCAATACACCGGGAAGTTTGATTTTTATGCGACGCACAACGACCGCATCTCGTTGACTGTCGGCTATAACAAAGAGCCCATCCTTAATCCCTTTTTTGGGGCAAACGTCCCCGGTTTCAGCTCAGCCGCAACTACGTGGGACTATTTCGCCAATATCGCCTACACGAAAACGATCTCGGCAACGATGGTAAACGAGTTTCACGCGACCGGGCAGCGTTGGTACCAGACGACAATTCCCGCATCTCACCCGCCCGCGGTAGCGGCTTTGGGCATCAACATACAATCGGACGACCCCTTTGGTCCCGCACAGCTGTTTTTCGCTAGCGGCATGATCGTCGGCTTTGATCCGAACGTTCACTGGAAGGCTGATAATACCTACGCTCTTACGGATACGCTAAGCTGGAATCGGGGCCGCCACACCTGGAAGTTTGGCGGCCGCTTTGGGATTATGCAGGAGAACTCGGTCTATTCCTACCAGACCAACGGGGGCTTCGTTTTCTCCGGACCGGACGGTATCGGGTCAGGAAATGACCTGGCCGATTTTTTGTTCGGCGCTTCGGACGAATACTTTCAATTCTCTAAGGCCCCGAGTAATGAGCACCAAAAGCAATACGCATTGTTTGCTCAAGACGAATGGAAAGTAACTCCGCGCCTCACTTTGACACTGGGGCTCCGCTACGAGTACACCACCCCGGAAACAGATACGAAGGGATTCAGTTTCAGCATCATTCCGGGCCTCCAGTCAAAAAGGTTCGTGAATGCGCCACTCGGGCTCGTATTTCCGGGCGATCCGGGAGCGCCGAAAGGCTGGTATTTCCCAGACCGCAAGAATTTTTCCCCGCGCGTCGGGTTTGCTTGGGATCCCTTTGGGAACGGGAAGACCAGCATGCGCGGCGGTTTCGGCATGTTTTACGACACGCTGAACGGCTGGATGTCGGATTGGGCGACCGACGAGCCTCCCTTTGCGGGCGGAGCCGACTTCTTTTTTGACCCGAGCATGGTCCCCACGGACGCGGCGAGCACCATACTGTCAAACCCGTACCTGACCGGCGGCGCGGTCGATCCTTTCCCTTCGGTAATACCACCGCCCACGAATGTTGATTTTTTCGCGGCGGGATTCCTCCCGCGTTTCGGGCCTTCCAATAACTTTGTCAACGTCCACCTCAAGACCCCCTACATTTATCAGTACAACCTCAGCGTCCAGCGCCAACTGGCCAACGGCCTCATGGCCGAAATCGGCTATGTCGGCAGCTCCTCGCACAAGCTGCTGACCTGGATCGACGCAAACCCCGTGATTCCGGGATCCAACAACCGAATTCTGAATGAAGGGCAAGGACTGGCGCATAACACCTTCGGATATGCGACCACCTTTGACGGCCTAAACAACGCAAACTATAACGGCCTGCTGGCAAGCCTTACCAAGAGAGAAACCGATGTGCGTTACCTCGGCCAAGTGTTCTTCACGCTCGGGTATACTTGGTCTCACAATTTGGATAATGGATCTGGATTCAACTCGCGCAACTCGCAAATTGCGTCCTACAACCATCATCAACTCTACGGCAACTCCGACTTCGATATCCGGCAGCGATTGACCTTCAGCGGGGGTTGGGAACTGCCATTCGCCCGGCTCTGGTCGAGCGGGCCCAAGCGGTTGACAGCCGGTTGGAGTCTCTATCCCATTCTTTTCGCTCAGTCCGGCATTCCTCTGGATGTTAGGGCAGGTCTGTCCCATCGATCGAGCACTCCCGGTCCTTCTGGTGCTGGCGATCAAGGAGTAGTAAGAGCTGACCAAGTCACTCGTTCGATCCATACATTTGATCCTCATCAGGTGCAGACTTTCAATGGGACCGCGGCGAACTACTACTTCGACCCTAACGACTTCACCGTGCCGGATTGCTTTTTCAGCTCCGCAATACCAGGCTCCGGGGCGCCGGGAGCATGCCCGGCGCCGACGTACGGCACCTTCGGGAGAAACTCTTTTTATGGGCCGAGGCGAGTCAATATGGACTTGGCACTGGAAAAGACGACCAATCTCGTAGGCGAGCGAACAAGACTCATCTTTCGCGTCGAGGCCTTCAATCTTTTCAATCACACGGAATTCCGGCCGCCGGCATCCAGCTCTTTTAGCTCTGGAACGTTCGGCCAGATCACCGGAACGTACGACCCCAGAATCCTTCAGTTGGCGTTGAGGCTGACGTTCTAGCTTCAACCCTGATACGCGGGCGGATTGCTCACCCCTTTCTGCCCGCGTTTTTCTCCGTTCGCGTCATACCCGTGTTGGCAAAGGGAAAACCTATGAATGAATCCGACCTCGACAAGACATTCCGGACGAAATCCCCCGTCGACCGAAGAGACTTTCTGAACGGCGTAGCCATGACGATTGGCGCTTCGTTGTTCCCATTCGGGGAATTGCTAGGACAAGACTCTGGCCCTGATTCATCGGCGCAGGAATACTTCCTCTCGAAGGGCATTACGCAACAGGACCCGCGGTACTATCCGCCCGCGCTGACCGGCATGAGGGGCAGCCATCCCGGCTCGTTTGAGGCATCTCATGCGCTGCGCGACGGAACTGCCGCGAAGGATGCGACCGATACAAAAGAACGCTACGACCTGATTGTGATCGGTGGAGGCATCAGCGGGCTCGCGGCAGCGTATTTCTATAGAAAATCCGCCGGGCCACAGGCCAAAATTCTCGTTCTCGACAATCATGACGACTTTGGAGGCCATGCCAAACGCAATGAGTTCCGTGCCGGGAACCGTCTGCTGCTTGGATACGGCGGCACGCAATCCATCGAGGCGCCCGGTCACTACAGCAAGGAATCGATTGGCCTCCTGAAGGAGTTGGGCATCGACACTCAGCGATTCTATAAATACTACGATCAGAAACTGTTCCAATCGATGCATCTGAAGTCCGCGACCTTCTTTGATCGAGAAACCTTTGGTCAGGATCTACTGTGGCCATATGTGATTGTTGGTTACGACGAAACGTATTCCGGAGGCAAAACCTTAACTCCGGAAGCCCTGGCGCAGTTACCGATCGCGGAGGCCGCGCGCAAAGATATTTTGCGCCTACAGACGGAGTCGATCGATCACTTTCCAGAACTGGATCCCAACCAGACGCGTGCAAAGCTGATTAAGACGAGCTACAAAGATTTCCTGCTGCAGTTCGCGAGGGTCCATCCAGATGTTGTGAAAGTTTTTCAATCATCCACTCATGACCTTTATTGCGTGGGCATCGATGCCGTCTCGGCACAGGCATGTCGAGGTATGGGGTACCCGGGGTTCAAGGGAGTGAAAACGCCGCCGCCGAGACGTCCAGGAGGTGAGGAAGGCAATGGAGAAGAAGAACCTTACATATTCCACTTTCCCGATGGTAATGCCTCGATTGCGCGATTGCTCGTGCGATCCCTGATTCCGGATTCGGCGCCGGGCCACACTATGGAAGACATCGTCACGGCAAAAATGGACTACACCTGTTTGGACGATCCCCGAAATTCTGCGCGTATCCGCCTGAACAGCACTGCGGTCAGTGCCAAGCATCTTGGAGATCCATCGACATCGAAAGAGGTTGAGGTCACCTACCTAATGGCGGGTAAAGCGCGCAAAGTGCGAGCTTCGAACTGTGTTTTGGCTTGCTACAACTGCATCGTTCCTTATTTGTGTCCGGAGATGCCAGAAAAACAGAAAGAAGGTCTCGCCTACGCCGTAAAGCAGCCGCTGGTTTACACGAATGTTCAAATCCGAAATTGGACTGCGTTTGAAAAGCTCGGCATAAGTTACATCTACTCACCTGGCGCCTATTTCTGCTCGACCACTCTGGATTTCCCGGTTTCGATCGGGGAGTATAAATTTCCAAGTTCGCCGGAAGAGCCTTGTATCCTGCACCTGGTCCGCACTCCCTGCAGCCCCGGCCTTCCCTGCAAGGATCAGTTCAAAGCCGGGCGGTACGAACTTTTGACGACGCCGTTTGAGACATTCGAACGGAAAATTCGTGATCAACTAGGCCGCATGCTTGCCGCTGGGGGATTTGATCCTGCGCGAGATATCCAGGCCATCACGGTTAACCGCTGGCCGCACGGCTACGCTTATGAATACAATCCGCTGTTCGAGCCGCTGGACCGGCCCGCTTCAGAGCGTCCCTGCGTCGTAGGCCGCAAACCATTCGGCAGGATCACCATCGCCAATTCGGACTCCGACGGTCACGCTTACACGAACACCGCCATTGACCAAGCGTATCGAGCAGTACAAGAAGTTGTTTCTAGCAAGAAGAGGATTTCCAAGAGCGCCGGAGACGACCATCCATGAGCAGGAAAAAACGCGAACGTGACCTGGGCATGACTTCGAATATTACCCGCCGTGATTTTCTGAACGGGGTTGGGATCACGGTGGGTGCCTCTTTGCTTGGCTACGATCCGTTCCTGCTCGACGTGCCGGAGGGATTGGCCGGAGAGGGAGATTGGGGTTTTGGGGTTGGCGGCGATGATTGTTGCTGACTGTGAGCCAGGCGACTTGAGATGAGGAAAGCTACTGGGAGGAGAATGAGGAGTACGAAGAGCGAGTAGCGGCGGTGGAGGGAGGAAGGAATTATTTGCTCGGCGCGCTTGGGAGAGGCTCATCGATTTGGAGGATTTGATCGCAGCGGATGTTTTTTAGCGTGTGGAGGATGCCGCTGGGCCAGCGGATTTCGATGGATTGGGCGATGGATTCGGAACCCAGGCCGAAATGGACGCGCTTGTCGCTGGAGGAAAGATAGCTGCCGGCGGTAGAGACAGTGGCGAACTGCGGGCCCTTTGTGGTGACGAGTTTGACTTCCGCGCCGATGGCGTCGCGATTGCTTTTGTGGCCGACGAGCTGCAGCGTGAGCCAATGATTTTGCGTGGGCGTTTCGTTGTGGAGAATGTAGACGGGGCCGTCGTTGGTGGTGACGACAGCGTCGAGGCTGCCGTCATTGTCGATGTCACCGATGGCCATTCCACGACCTAGCCAGGACTGATGAAAGATGGCGCCGGAATCCGCGGAGACATCGACGAAGTCTTTGCCAGTGTTCCGGAGGAGAAGCATCGGTTCGCGGTAGTGTAGATTGGGAAAGTTGAGTTCAACGGTGTCGAGGTCGTGGCCCTGCGCGACTAAGAGATCTTTCCAGCCGTCATTGTCGTAATCCAAGAAACGAACGCCCCAACCGGAGTGCAGCATGGTGGAGCGCGCGATGCCGGTGGTGAAACTGTCGTAGGTAAATGTGCAGTCGCGGTTGTTCTGGTAGAGAGCGTAGCGCTGGTTCGCGAGATCGGTGATCACCAAATCGGGCCAGCCATCGTTGTCGTAGTCGGCAAAGTCGATGCCCATGCCAGCGTAGGTGCGGCCGTCACCATCCACAGCGACCTGCGAGAGCAGACCAACCTCTTCGAATGTGCCATCACCTTTGTTGTGATAGAGAAATTCGACCATGGAGTCGTTGGCCACGAAGACGTCGATGTGGCCGTCGTGATCGTAATCGGCAATGGCAATTCCCAGGCCTTTGCCGGGTTTCGAGAGGCCAATTTTTTGCGAGACCTCGGTGAAGTGGCCGTTGTCGTCATTGTGGTACACAAGGGAAGCGATGGGCTGAAAAATGTCCGGATGACAATAGGAACGGAGACCCTCTTTGTGCTCACCGCACCAGATGTCGTCGAAGTCCCACTGGACATAGCGAAGGACGACGAGATCGAGGCGACCGTCATTGTCCAAGTCCACCCAAGCGGCGCTGGTGGACCAGCCACTGCCCGCGACGCCAGCTTTTTCGGTGACATCCGTGAAGGTGCCGTTGCCATTGTTGTGGTAAAGCTTGTTCCCGCCGTAAGCGGTGACATACAAGTCTTCGAAGCCGTCATTGTCGTAGTCGCCCACAGCGACTCCCATGCCATAGCCCGCGCCTTGCAGGCCGGCCTTCTCGGTCACGTCTTCAAAGGAGCCGTCTTGCTTCTGGTGGAACAAGCGATTCCAGTGTTGGGGGCCAGTTTTCTGTGGGACGCTACCTTTCGGCGTGGGGTCGGTTAAAGGAGCGCCATTCACGAGAAAGATGTCCAAGCGGCCATCATTGTCGTAGTCAAAGAGAGCGACACCGGCACCCATCGTTTCAGGCAGATAATGCTTCGCGGTGTGGGAGGAGACGTACTGGAAACGCAGGCCGAGGGCGGAAGTGACGTCCACGAATTTGCCGGGAAATGGCCTTGCCTGCCCCTCAGGATTTTTCATTTGCGGCGCTGGTCCCGTGGTGATTACAAATGCAAGGAATAGGAGTCCCGTCAGGATACGCATACGGCTTCATACTACAGCATGAAAGTAGGAACGTCGCCGCACCGCCCAATTCCTAACTGAAAATACGGGGAATGAGTACCGCTATCCATCGAATGGAGAATAACTTACGTGGGGATGTTCAAATGACACGGAGGTGGATTGACGGCATCCCGTCATCTCGGGAACAGTGCCATCCGAAGCGCAAAGGTTTATGTGTGCCGATGGCAGGAGCGCGGAGCGACTCGGGAAACCGGCTGTATCTAATTTCGGTAGGACGCTAATTAGACGCAAGGCTACCTGCCTCCTGCGTGGCACACGACTGTACGTCTTCAAAAAAGCAAGCATGCGTGATTCGACCTTCGCGGAATGCCGTTCTCGCGGCAATGGAGATACCATGAGAAATCTCGTGTTGGTTGCCTACTCGCCTTCCTCTTTTCTAGAGGAACCGGCTTCGCCCAAACCAAGGAGCCTTCTGATCCTTACAAACCAATCCTCGACCGGCTCGAGTCCTTGGAAACACTGCCTTTTCCGGAATGGCGGTATCACGCCGATATGCCCCATCCGGAAGACGCCACTCTGAGTGACTCCGATTGGCCCACGGTGAAGATTCGCGAAGGATGGAAGACCGGGTCGCGCGTGAAGCTGGAGCTTTTTCTGACCAGCAAAGATTCGATGACCATCACTGTATGTTCGAATGGGTCGCTGGTGGAAAGAGGCGACGAGGACACTCAGCAGGCTATTCTGCTGACGGAAAATGCGCAACCCGGGCAGAAGTTCGTGATCGCCGTGCGTGCGGATGCGGGCGGACGCCAAACGCCGATTTACGGCAGACGACTCCATCTGGAGGCACCGACCAATCGCCCGAATCCCAACATTCTGGGCGAGGAGATTCTCTCCGCGCAGCCGATGGTTGTAAGCGTCTCTCATCTCACGCACCAGATCGAAATAGCGGGCGGCAGTGGCCATAGCGCGACGATTCTAGTTCTAGTCGCCACGCGCCGCCCGGCTCTCCCCGCAGCCGGACGGCCATCTCCTTACGCCTCTTCGGGGTCAAACACTTTAATTCCACCAGGGGGTAACGATGTACCCCTCCAATTCCACCTCAAGATTGAACGTGACGACTCGGATTCCGGGGTGCCTAACTATAGTTTTGCGCTTTACAGCCATGCCGGCGAGAACTCCTTACCGTCCGAAGTTGACTCACGTCACCGCTTCCTTTATTTGTCTTTCGCTGTTCCTGCTCTCCAGCTGGAGTACTGTCCGGGGCGCTTCGGACCACATTCAGCAATCGATGCAATTGATGAGCAGCGGCGATCTGGCGGAAGCAGAGAAGCAAGCCAGACTGGCCGTTCGCGATCCTTCAACCCGCGCGCTGGGATGGGCGACTTTGGGCACCATCAGAGTTCGCCAGAAGAAATATGAAGAGGCCATAACCTTTTTAAGAACCGCCGTGCGACTCGATCCCCGCCTGGCGGATGCTCGAATCGCGCTGGGTGAAGCCTATGTACTGACGGGAAGGAAACTTCAGGCCCGAGGAGTGTTTGAGCAGGCCCTTCGCGCTGATCCGGAAAATCAAAAAGCTCGTTTTGCCCTTGCGCAGCTCGAGACCGCAGACGGCAAGTTCAGCGTTTCGCTTCGAGTAGCCGGACCGGTCCTGGCTGAGCTACATCATTCCGCCGGTGGTATCCTGCTCTTGGCGAAAGACTATGCCGGCCTCAACCAAATAGAATATCTGCTGGCGTTAGTGCCTGACTGGAAAGCTCTGCCCGGGGTCTCAGCCGGGGTTTCGCAGGACTTTGCATCAATACTTTCAAGCCGTGGTTTGAATCGGCAAGCACTCGAAGTTCTTGACACGGCTGCTAGTAACGGGAAGGTTTCCTATGAGTTGGCGTTAGCCCTCGCCGGTCTGTATTTGTCGACGGGCGACCTGAGTAAGGCCTTCGGCAACTACGAAGCGGCTCTGACTTTAAAACCGGATTGCATTGACTGCCTGAGGTATCTCGCTAAGATCGCCGGTCAGCAAAAGGATCCAGAAAGGGCTTTGGCCTACCTCATCAAAGCGAAGCGAATGCAGCCGGAAAACCCGGATGTTCTGTTCGAGTTCGGGAAAGCCTGCCTTGAACTGGAACTCCTGAACGACGCAGTCCCCGCCCTTGAGAGGGCAGCACAGTTGCGACCTGGCAACGACTCCTACATCTATGTGCTGGGTTCTGCACACGTTTCCAAGAAAGAATATGACGCCGCCCTGAAGTTATTCCAGGCACTATTAAAGAAACACCCGGATGATGCAGTTCTGAACTATGCTATCGGCTCGGTGTTCTTTCTTGAGGTAAAACTGGCTGACGCGGCAGAGTATCTTCAAAAGAGCATCCAGCTGAAGCCGGATCAAAACGCCGCCTACTACTATTTAGGCTTGATAGCGGAAGGCAACGGTAACAATGACGAGGCTGTCGCGATACTGCGAGACCTATTGCGCCGTTATCCTGATTACAGTCCGGCTTACGAAGCGCTGGGTACGATACTGCTAAAACAAAAAGATTATCTTCGAGCGCAGGAAGCCCTCGAGAAGGCAGTTCTTCTGGATCCGAATTCCGTGAAAGCGCATTATCAACTCGGAATCTTGCTAGGACACATTGGTAAGCAGGACGATATGAACAAGGAGTTCGACATTATGAAACAGCTCGGCGCACAAGAGGCGCGAAGAGCTGGCGTGCAGTTGCGTCTTCTGACCCCGCACTGATCTTCCTAGATGCTCTTCTGGCGCGAGGTGCGCGGCTTTCGTACGCAACGTTGTCCTCTTCGCCTTGAAATCTGTTTTGGGAAGCTGCTTGCGGCTTTGGTGAAAACTTGGTGCTTTGAAACCCGGTTTGTTCATTCCACCCCAGTTAAGGAGACTTGAGTAAGCTGGTTGCGGTTTCCAGCAACAAAGGACACCACATTGGAGTACGCCAATTGAGGGTCTCAATGTACTTTCCGCGGTCGTCCGCAGGAGATCCTGATTTTCCGGCCGCCTGCGGATGCGCGCAATAAAGTACCGGTCCGTCCGAGTTGACGTACCGACAGGGGAAGCAGGTGGCATTGATTTCCACCCTCGGTCCTTCGTTTCCGCCCATTCCGTACCCTGTCGAATTACTATTCGATTCTCTTTTACAGGAAGTAGATTCCTCGCTCGGAATAACAATCCACGCCTTTTTCAGCACCCAGCCAGACTAGGCCATAAAGACTCTGCTGTGAATCGACCAAGCTAGTGTGACGTGGCGGACCATTTCTTCCAAGTTGCATCCTTCGTCAGAAGAGGGATGTACACGCCTCCAACGACAGAACGTGCCTGAAAGCCAACTTGCTTCCCGTCGGTCGTCCAGTACCAATCCGTAAGCGGCACGCGGCTCGGAGATTCATTCAAAAATCGCTGCAGTGGGACGATGATCGCATCGAAATCCTCACGGCTGCCCGCGAGTGTTGCCGTCCAAACCTCCCAGTCTAGTTTCGTGTAAGCGCTTCGATTATCCAGTGGCAAGCCGTATTTGCTGATGTGAGCCTTGTAAAAACCGAATTCGGTTCTCGCGACGCTAGGCGGAAAAACATTTAGGTCGAGAATCTGATCCCAAACAAGGTTATATTTCTGACTCCAGCTTCCCGGCTTGTCAAAAGCCAGGCGGAAATGGTCGCCGTCCGCTGCGAGTTGCAGCCACTGCTTTGCCATGTCCCGAGCGCGAGAGTGATATTTGCTGGCCTCGGAAACGTGGCCCGTCTTTTCGGCTAACTTGGCATATCCGTCGAGAGCCAGAATCGCTTTGATTGACAGGTTTGCGTTGTGAGCGAGGTGGCCGGCGAAATCGTCCGTCGAAAGCTGGTTTGCCGGATCCATTCCTTCACGCTCCAGGTACTCGGCCCATTTCTGCAATTCAGGCCAATACTGGATAGCAAAATCAGCCTTACCCTCAGCCTTGGCCAGCGCAGTAAACAGCAACAGCATGTTGCCGCTCTCCTCCACCGGCATCTGGTCCTCGTCGGTTCGCTCTCCCCCGCCGTAAACCTGGCCGTTCGCTTTGGGGTAAGTGCCAAGGTCGTGCGGAGCAAAGGGAAAATGCCAACGGCCCGTTCGTGTGTATTGCATCAGAGGACGCAATTGAGCCTTCACCAGTTCAGGATTGAAAAGGAGGAAAAATGGAGAAGATGGATAGATCACATCAACGGTGGAAATGCACCCGTTGCTGAAATTCTCTTTGGGAAACAACATTGGCTGTCCATCAACATCCACGGCCAGTTTATGCGCCGCAATGGTCTGCCGAAATGCCAGGGTCGCCAGCTCTGCGTATGCAGAACCGCCTGCCTCTCGCAAATCCCCCAGCAGCTGATCATCGAATCGGCGCGCGCGGCGTTCCAGATCGGGGTACTCCCGCTCCGCGGTTTCCAGGAGCTCGCCAATGCTCATTCCCTTCCGGCGCCAGTATGGGCGCAGCCAGCGGTTCAAGTACACAATCGAATAGAGATCGTCATACCCGAGCAGAACGTGCCGGGAAACAGATGCCGTACCCACCTCAGCGAGATCAAATGCGGCCGCGAGTACTGCTGCTCGATCTGTCCGCCGCGGCATGTCAACTTCGTCCGCAGGGAGCGCTTTGCCGGCGGCGAACGCCGGTTCGATTGCCTCTGGCGTTTGCGTAGCCTCGGTAGCGCCAGGTTGATCAGGGATTGCGAGAAGCGCGTATCCCCAATCAATGCGCAAATCGTCCCCAGATCTTGCCAGCACGGGCTGCTCGAAATTCGAAGTCCGCAAGACAGTCATTCCCTGCAGCCGCGAACGCGACCAGACGACCTCTTGCGTCCACATATCCGTGGCCAGTCTACTGGACACTTCGAACAGGAGCTGCACACTGTGTTTGGCCCCGTCAATTCCGGAAGCGGTCATGGTGATATAGCTGACAGGCCGCGAAAGGACATCGAGGTCGGAAGGCAAAACCGGAGAAAGAAAGCTGACCTCCAATCTCACGCCTTGTTGTTCGAAGCAGTAAATCGTATGCGTAGGAGCGATTTCCAGGTTAGTCTGCTTCATTGCTGGAATAGAGCGGGGCCAAGGACCCATCCAGCGAAAGGTTCGACCATCAAGCCTTACTAGACCAGTTAACGGCTGGGGCGCTCCCGTCCAATGCCGTGTCGGTCCGTCGGTCAAGTTGTCATTCATCGACCAAATACTGAAGTATGGATCGTGGGCGATGAGCGGAACGGCCGGCGCACGGCCCGATTCTGCGAATGCGCAAACAGATGCTAATAGAATCACCGTCATTGCAGCTGATGGGAGAAACGTGCCGGGGTACGCGCGGATCCGCAAATTTGAGTGCACGAGGCTGCTCCTCCTGGCGTAAGGTCGTTTACAGAAATGACTGCGGTTTCTAACAGTTGAGTTTTCCCAGCCACGCGAGTAAAGCGCAATCGGTTGTCTTCGCTTGTTAGAGATAGTACGAATGCACTAAGCCTACGTCCAAGTTAGCCTCTCTACGTTCTGCGCCAGGCAAGCATGAGTGACGTCCGGGACCAGATGCGCGTACGGGGACGGGACTGCCTCGCGATAATTTCGGTCACAGGCGGCCACACAAGTGTTTACGGTGAGCCGCCAATGTACTATAGTTTGCTCGTGTAGGCTTGCGGAACGACGAAGGGTCTTCGCACAGCCTCAATATCGTGGCATTTGAATTCCCGATCGGTCGCGTGCCACTGCTTTTCTGGAAAGGCGGGGCGACGTGGTGCCGATTCTGCGGCCTGAGGAGTTTTGAATGCGCTCCGCCACCACGACTCACAGAGAAGAGCGTAGCGGGCCAGTGCGCATCTTCATAGTTGACGATCACGTGGCAATCCGCATTGGTCTGACGAGCATGCTTAGAGCGCAATCTGGCCTCGAGGTGCTGGGGACCGCCGCAAGCGGCAGAGACGCTCTCGCCTCCTTTGAATCCGGCGTTCCGGATGTCGTGCTGGTTGATCTCCGAATGGCGGATATGGACGGGATCACTCTCCTACGAGAACTGCACCAACGGTTTCCGTCAGTCCGCACAATTGTTCTTACGAGTTATGACGCGGACGAGGATATCTATAACGCCGTCTGTGCCGGTGCCAGCGGCTATATCTTGAAGGATGCACCCGAACAGGACCTGCTCGCTGCTATATGTGCAGTCCGTGCTGGCCGAACCTATTACGCGCCGCTGGTTGCATCACGGCTTGCCGAACGACTCCAGCGTGCATCGCTCTCGTCGCGCGAGGTGGAGGTGCTGGAGATGTTGTCCAAAGGCCTGACGAACAAGGAGATCGCTGGCGCACTCAATTTGAGCAGACACACTGTTAGGTGCCATGTCGCTAATATAACGGACAAATTGAGCGTGTCGGATCGAACCGAGGCGGTGGCCGTCGCACTTAAACACGGGATTATTCGCTGACGACCCAAATCACTCGTCGAATTTGTTTTCTCCACTGAATCGCAGCCACTGGCATCCTTCGGTTGATTGAGGTCGGATGACTTTCGACACATGCACGATTATTTTGCGTAAGCATAATCGCTCTCGTGCCGTTCAGGTGGGAGCACTCCTGGTTCTTCTCTCGGCCCTGCTCGGATGTGAACATCAACCGCCCACAATCGCACTTATCCCTGAGGAACCGGGTGGTCTGTGGGAACCCGCACACATTGCTGCCATGAATGCTGCACGTGGAAGTGGATTTAACCTTTATTGGAATGGACCTACGCGCCGGCACGATGTTCAAAGGCAGATTCTTATCCTTGACCATGCAATTCAGAAAGGAGTTCATGGCATACTGATTGCCCCCGCTCAGCCGCTGGCCCTAATGACACCGGTGCAACGAGCGGTTTCAAAGGGGCTGCCTACCGTAATTTTGGGATCCCCACTTCCGCTACCTGCGACTGGCACACTGTCTTATGTTCTTAATGACGAAGATGAGGAAGGAAAGCTCGCTGCCAGGCGTCTAGGGGAACGGTTGCACGGACGAGGCTCAGTTGCCGTATTAGGAGTCCATCCAGGCAGCGCAAGCCTCTTCCTTCGTTTGCGAGCTTTTGAGAATGCACTCGCTGTTGAATTCCCAGGCGTGACGATTACCTCAGCTCGCATGGGCTCTACTGACGAAGCTGAAGCTGAGCAGACTGCACGCGAGCTTCTAAATAGCGAGCCGAATATTGACGCGATTTTCGCATTGAGTGCGGTCGCCACGCTGGGCGCCTTTCGTGCACTCCGAGACGAACAAAATAGCAAGGTGCTGCTTGTCGGCTGTGACCAGCAGTACGATCTCCTCTATTACTTGAGTCTCGGCAAGATTGATTCCATCGTTGCTGAAAATACATATGAAATGGGCGAGCTTGGGATGAAGATAGTCATCGCTAGGATACGCGGCGAAAATCCATCGCAGGTCATAAAGGTCAAACCGGTGCTAATCACACTAGAAAATATGTTCGCACCGGAGTTCGTTCCCATCCTCATCCATGACTGGAGACCTATGCCGTGATGCGTATCAGACGGATCCGTCGATGGATTATCCTCTCGAGCGCTGTTCTCGGCGGCCTCGTTATATTGAGTATCGCTCTGTGGCAAGCACTGCGGACCGGCCTGCCGTACCACGATTCTTTTTCGGTGGGAAGAACGACGGAGTGGGAAAGATATGACGGTACCTGGAGTGTCGCTGGAGGGGCTGCCCGCAACGATTCGGACGACCGCGGTGCGAAGTTCATGACGGGTTCTCCGAACTGGCGGGACTACTCGGTGGAGGCAGATGTTGAACTTTTGGGACACTCCGGAGACGCTGGCCTGGTGGTAAGGGCAACCGACGAGGAACAAGGTATTGACTCGTATCGCGGGTACTACGCCGGCCTTCGCGTGCCAGATGGGACTTTGATCATTGGACGTGCTAACTACGGGTGGGCGGAGTATCAGAATTCGCTGATGCCGGGCGGGATCGAGCCTTTTCGTTGGTACCATCTAAAAGTAGTCGCATATGGCTGTACTGTGGCGGCATCCGCGGTAAACCCCCATACTGGTGCGTCGGCGATTGCAGCTCTGGGGGAAGATCTCGATTCATGTGCCCGCAATGGCCGCATCGGGCTGAGGTCGTTTCTGACCGGAGGTATTTGGAGAAATGTCCACGTCGTTCCCGCAGGTGCGGCGGATCTTGTACAACTGGCGGGCACACACGATGTTTCGCACTCAACATTAGTGCCACTCACTTTACAGCAAGTGCTTGACGGTTGTAGACGCGCGCTCAGATCGCAACTGGGTCGGCCTTCCCCCCGCAGCTGCGCCGGAACGGCTGATCCGGTTCCGCTAGTTCCTGCGCGTACCGACGCCATTAGGAATCTCCTGGTCGTCACTCCGATTCGGACATCCACGGCGTCGGTTCGTGGTTCAGTTATTCTCACTAAGCCTGCCATGTATGTCGAAGATTCCACTGGTGGTGTGTCTATACCCGAGGCAAAAGATGCGTCATTAAAAGTGGGTGATGAAGTTGAGGTCACTGGTATTGTCAAACCGAATGAGTTCAGCGCAACCATGGTGAACGCCACAGTTCGCTTGCTCTGGGCAGGCACACCGAGTCCGCCTTTGGCGATCACGGTTTCTCAGGCGGCGACAGGAGCTTTTGACGCGCGTTTTGTTGAGTTAGAGGCTTTTCTCGACACAGTCGAAGAGACGGTGGATAAAAGCTTGGTTCTCAGTCTGCATGATCGCGAGCAGCGTTTCCGAGCAATACTGAAGGGCTCCTCTGAAAACCAAAGGGCCTCCTCACTCACTCAAGGCAGCCGGCTGCGCGTTCGCGGGGTTTGCGTCGCTTCTCCCGAATATACGAACCACCTTAGTCCATTCGTTGTGCTACTTCGCTCAATGGGAGACGTGCAACGAGTTGCCGGCCCGCCTTGGTGGAGCAAACGAAACCTTATCGCGATTGTGAGTGGCATCGTTTTCTTCAGCCTTCTGGCTTACATGTTCTACATTCGCGCAGAGCAATGGCGACTTCGTGCCATCCTTCAGGAGCGACAACGCCTCGCCCATGAATTGCACGACACGTTAGCACAGAGTTTTGCTGGAATCGGTTTCCAATTGATGGCTATCGCAAAGCGAATGCCGAGAGATCTTCACGCCCTCCACGAGCAGCTTGAGGTCGCATCTCAATTGGTTGCACAAGGACATCAGGAGGCAAGGCGAAGTATTTCTACGTTGCGTCCTGGCGGGCTTGATTCAATCGAACTTGTGCCCGCTCTGTCTCACACCGCCCAAGCCATGGTTGCGGGTGGTCCCGTCACAGTCGACGTCATAGCAAAGGGCTCTTCGCGGCATATACCGTTGAAGGTGGCAGACGTTTTGTATAGGGTCGGTGTGGAAGCCATCGCAAACGCCATTCGCCATGCACAAGCGACGCATATCGGCGTCGTCGCAGAGTACAAGGCCCAAGAGGTAATTCTCGCAGTTGAAGACGATGGAATCGGATTTGTCCGAGAAGAGGTGTCAGAGGGTTTCGGGTTATTGGGCATGACGAAGAGAGTGGAGAGTGTGGGCGGAGCAATCTGCATAAACAGCGTCCCCGGGACCGGAACGAGAGTCCAGATCGCCGTTTCGCTGCCAAGACCATTCATGTCAGGCTGGCCTTCTTATCGAAAATACGACCGAGCCGCCATGAGCTAGTTCGCAGCCATTTGACGGAGTGAAGTATCACGGCGGAATCTTGCATCTTTGGGAACTCGGTGCAAGAACTCGGAAGATCCGAGAGACCGGCAAAAACCACAAAATCTCCGTCCATTCATCTCACCTCCCCACACCGTTCACGAACCAGGTAGCCTGGCGACTTGGATTCTTGCGCGGCCCGCGGCAATGCACGTTGCCAGCGGGCATACGATTCTATTTAAGAATGCCCGACCCAATGCGCCCGTGGCGAGGAGCGACGGTTCTAGTCACGAGACACAGAACAAAATAGAAGGAATCTGAAGCGCTAGTGCAGATGTACTAGCCACAAAGAACACAAATAAGCGATTGCACCCATTCGTAAAACTTCATATATGAGGTTACAAGTTTTCGACTAAGGCCCGGGGATCAAAAAGGTTCGCAGGTTAAGCGCTTAGCTTTTGGGTTGAAAAGCAGCCCAATCCGTCGGCGCTCTTACCACCTCGGCTTGGGCCTTTTGAAGCAAGCGCTTAGCTAGCTTGGGGGAGGATGCAAGATGAGGCATCGCTGCGTATTCTTGTCATTTGTGCTGATACTAGCGTCTTTGCTGGGCTTCGCCGGTTCGCTTTTCGGGCAAGGACAGGACCGCGGTATCATAACTGGGCTTGTCACTGATAACACCGGAGCGGCTATCCCAGAAGCGGTGGTCACGATCACCAATGAGGCCACCCAAGACAGGACTGTGGTAAGCACGTCTTCGGCGGGCAATTACAGTACCCCCCCGCTTATCCTCGGTACTTACAGGGTGCAAGTCGAGAAGACAGGTTTCAAGCCCTTCGTCCGCACGGGCATCCCGCTTGTAAGTGGCGCCACATATCGAATGGATGCCACCCTGGACGTGGGCTCTACTACAGAGAGCGTCGCCGTAGAAGCGTCGGTAGTCGACATCAACGTATCGAATCCAGAGGTTTCAAGCATTCTTGGGGCGAAGTACTACCAAGACTTGCCCGTAGTAATGGGCTCCGACATACGTTTGGCGGAATCGTTATTGAACGTGCAGCCCGGCTATGTACCGATGCGCCCGAATGGCGACCCCATATTTCGCGGGAGCCAGTTTATGTCCCGCATGAATGGCGGCCAGACTATGGCCATGGAGAATTATCTGGATGGAGCATCGTTTGGAAGCGCCATCGACCATAACAACACTCAAGAGCGCTCGGTCCCGTACGACTCCGTTCAGGAGATGAAGATCATTGACAGCAACTTCTCTGCTCAGTATGGGCGAACAAGCGGCGGCTTCGTCGAGTACACAACCAAATCCGGTACTTCGACATTTCACGGCAGTGCTTACGACTACTATAACTATCAGGGCCTAAATGCTAAAGGGGAACTGGTTGCTGCGGTCTCCCCGCAGCACAAGGAGAACTGGGGATTCAGCGCGGGCGGCCCGGTCCTGATCCCCCACCTCTACGACGGCCGGAAGCATCAGACATTCTTTTTCGTAAACCTTGACGACCTCCACTTCATGCAGGGCGCCCTTCCGAGTTTCGGCAATACCAACCCGATTCCTGCTTTCTTGCAGGGGAACTTTTCCCAACTCCTGAACACCGGTACGGTCCTTGGGACAGACGCGTTAGGCCGGCCGATCTACAGTGGAGAAATCTACAACCCGTCGACGACGCGGACTGTGAATGGAATATCGGTACGGGATGGCTACGGCTTTGACCCTATAACGGGGTTTCCCATAGCTGGGGCCGCCAACATTATTCCAGCCAATGATCCTCTGAGGAGCGGTATTGCCGGCAAGTTGGCTGCGCTTATTCCGGCTCCGGACCGCTCTGGTCTGACAAACAACTCGTTTGTCCCGTCGGGAAACAAGTACATCAATCCTAAGACGTTGTTTGTCAGGGTGGACCAGTCTCTTGGAACCAACCTTAAGATGTCAACTTCGGTAAACGCAAATACTCGGCCTTCGTTGAGGCAGTGCGCGAGCTTCTCGAAAGGCTGCAACTTTACCGATCCTTCGAAATATTTCGGAGAGGGTTTTTATCAGGACATCACGACTCGGACCGTCCATCAGCAATTCAACTGGATTATCCGCCCCAACTTGTTCAATCACACCACTCTTTCGTTCGACCGCTGGGTGCTACCTGCTCATCCGGTCTCCGCAGGACAGCACTGGGTGTCCAGTCTGGGGCTAAAAGGGCCTATCACCGATGAAGGAGGTGCTCCGAGGGTCTCATTCAACAGCCCTACTATCCCGTATTCGCATTACGGTGAGTCTGACCACGTCGCCGAGGGGGATATTGCCAACCGCTGGCAACTCCTCGACGATATTACCTGGGTGAAAGGTCGGCATACGATTACAGCTGGCTTCGAATACCGGCACCACCAATTTCCGACCATCGGCGATGGAAACGTAACCGGTGGTTATAACTTTAGCTACGCGGAAACGGCGGGATACAACGCCAATGGCGTCCAACAGATTCGCACCGGAGATCCGGTGGCATCCTTCCTACTCGGTCAGGTGGACAACGCCAATTTCAGCATCAACTATCGGCATCTGCTCAATGAGCAGTACATCTCGCCTTGGGTGAACGACAATTTCAAGGTCACCTCGAACCTGACCCTAACGCTCGGATTGCGCTTTGATTACCAGGGGTGCTTGTCCGATTCTCGCGGTAACGAATCAACGTTTGATCCTAACACTGCGAATCCGGGGGCCGGTGGTCACCTCGGAGCGATGATCTTTGCGGGGAACGGCACGGGCCGGACCGGTAAGAATTGCTTCGAGGATCCCCCAAAGGACGCTTGGGGTCCGCGTTTCGGGTTCGCGTATCGTGTCGACAGCAAAACGTCGATTCGCGGCGGCTACGGCATCTACTATGGAGGTATTGCAGCTAACCAGTTTACAGGGTTTCCGGAGCTCGGCTTCTCCACGAACCCCACTGTCCCTAACTTCACCAGTGGTTTTGCCCCCGCCTTTTATTGGGACAATGGTTTCCCGCAGTCAGTGATCAAACTCCCACCCAGCATCGATCCAACCATAGCCAATGGACAAGGTCCTATCTGGGTAACGAAGGACAGCAAGAATCTGCCACGTTATCAGAACTATTCCCTCACCGTGGAGCGCCAAGTCGGAGCAAGCCTGCTGCTCAGTGGGTCCTATATCGGCAACCACGGGACACGGCTGCCTTCAAATGCTCCCACACTGGGACTGCTCGATAACATGAATAATCCTTCTTTATTAGCCAAGTATGGGCCTGGACTCCTGCTGGCTAACATCAATTCGCCCCAGGCTCAGGCAGCCGGAATCACCCCGCCTTACCCCGGCTTTCAGGGAGACGTGGCCCAGGCTCTGCGTCCCTGGCCTCAGTACACAAGGCTGAACGTTAAGAGTGTTCCGACCGGGTACAGCACGTACAACTCTTTCACAGCCAAGCTGGAAAAGAGATTCACGGGCGGACTCATCGGCCGTGTGGCTTATACCGTCTCCAAACTGATTAATAGCGGTGCCGATGACGTACTCGTGGGAGACAGTCCCGGGATCCAGAATCCACTCCTTGGCTCTCAAGATCGCCGCTCGCTAAGCAGAGACGACCTGCCAAGGTCCCTTATTCTTGCATGGTCATATGAACTTCCCTTCGGGAAGGGCAAGAAATTCGCTGGAAATGCGAACCGAACTTTGGACGCGTTTATTGGGGGATGGACAATGGCAGCCACCCAACGCTACGATGCGGGACGTCCACTGAGCATAACTATGGCTTGCGACTTCTGTAGCGTTCTGTTCAGCAACACGAAACGGCCCAACAAGGTTGGGGATGGTTACAGCCATACCTCCAATGTCTTGGCCCCCGGCGGTTATTTGAACCCCAGCGGCTGGGCTGATCCCGGCGCGTATGCGTTCGGTAATGCTCCATTACATGACGGGTCGGTGCGCAGCTTCCCGTATTACAACGAGGATCTCAATATCGCGAAGCGGTTCCGGGTGACCGAGCGCGTGAGTATGCGGTTTGAGAGCCAGTTCGGCAATCTTTTCAACCGGCATCTGTGGTGCGATCCGGACACGAATTGGAGTAGTCCTACATTCGGCGAAGTGTTCGGACAATGCGATCAGCCACGGAACATTCAGTTCGGTTTGCGATTGGAGTTTTGAGCGCAGGTGTTTCTCGCCTATGGTTTCCAGAGCTTCTTATCGTCGAGCTCGATGCATTCAGACTGTTCTCGCTGGTGCTGGCCTAGCTTCATTGGTTGTATGCTTTCCGCTACGAGCCGCACAAACATCCAACGCCGCCGACCAGTCCTATAAGCAGGCCGTACAGGCCTTGCAACACACGCAATGGGACACGGCAGTTACGCTTTTTGAAGAAACGCTCCGGCTGGATCCGCACCGCGCTGCTGCTCAGAACGGTTTAGGTGTCGCGCTTGGAAAACTGGGTAACCGGGACGCGTCAGTTGCTGCATTCCAGCATGCGATCGAAATCGATGCCCGCTATGCTGAAGCGCATTACAACCTGGGGCTATGCCTAGAACAGTCCGGCGATCTAGAACAGGCCATTTCTGAATTGAAAGTCGCTAATCAATTGAAGCCTGACTACGTGGATGCCCAGTACGCGTTGGGCATTACTTTTCAACAAAAAGGAGACGTAGATCGGGCCGTTGAATTTTTTGAGATTGTGTTGAGGGAGGATCCGCGCTCGGCTGAAGCCCACAACGCCCTTGGACTTGCCTACGTTCAGAAGAATCGCGTGTTAGAGTCTCTCGCGGAGTTCCAGCAGGCGGTCGATTTGGCCCCAGAATACGTCCCAGCGTATGAGAATTTGGCTTCAACGCTTGCCCAGTCCGGAGAATTCACTCAAGCTGCGGGTGTCCTTCGCTCGGCGTTGGCTTTCGACCCTGGTGCAACGGAATTACACTTCAAGTTGGGTCACGCGCTCCGCGCTGCGGGAGATCTAGACGGAGCTCTGCGCGAGCTGATGTCCTTAGCTAAATCTCGCGACAGCGCTCAGGTAGAGAGCGAAATAGCCGCAACTCTGCGCACCAAGGGCGATTTTCGTGGAGCGATTGAAGCATCGGAGAACGCTCTAAGCCTAGCTCCGAGCGAGCGCAGTGCATATCTAACCCTCGGTTTGGCCTTGAGAGACGAAGCCGCCTACACAGGCACTCGACGCGCCCGATCTGAACGTCATCTCCCGAGCCCAAAAGCTAAAGCTCACTACAACGCGGGAAGCGAACTCCTTTCCCGAGGAGATCTGGACGGCTCGGAAAAGGAACTTGAGAGAGCCGTACAGCTGGATCCGACTTATGCAGAAGCTCATAACCTGCTTGGATTTGTGCTTGGAAATTCGGGCGACCTTACAGCAGCGCTCAAGCTCTTGCATAGGTCTGTGCAATTGGCGCCCAGCCTTGCGGAATCTCACTATAACCTTGGGGTGGCGCTCTGGTATAGCGGCCAAAAGGCCGAAGCCATATCGGAGTTGGAAACCGCCATACATCTGGATCCTACATTCGTTGAAGCCTATTCCTTTCTAGGCACGGCCTGCCGGCAGAACGGTGACCTGGAACGCGGACGCAAATATCTCGATCGCGCCATCAGTCTCAATCCGGCTCTGCCTGGCCCACACGTTGACGAGGGCTTAATCCTTCTCAAGACGGGACAGCACAAGGTCGCGTATGAACAGTTTCAATGGGCTGTGAACACGGACGAGACCGGTCAGATTCCGGACCTGGAAGCGGCCGTTGCGGAACTACAACAAGCAATCAAAGAAAGAACTGAGGACCCGCTAGCCTTTGACACTTTGGGGGTTCTGATGGGGAAAGCCGGGAACGCCTCGGACCTCGTCATCGAGCAGTTTCGCAAAGCTATTCAGCTGCGTCCAGAGTTCCCCGAGGCCCACAATCATCTTGGTTTGGCGCTTATTCAGATCGGAGAAGATCAAGAGGCCATTAAAGAGTTTCGAGAGGCGTTGCGGTGGGATTCGTCCTACGCCGAGGCTTACGCGAATCTCGGGGGAATACTCACGTCCACCGATGTGGAGGAAGCAATACCCCAACTGCAGCGCGCAATTAGCTTGCGACCAGATCTGGTGAAAGCCCAGTACAACCTGGCGATGGCATACCTGGAAAAATATGGGGTTGATAGGCATATCGAGCAGTTACAAAAGGTAATCGCACTGAACCCAAAGTTCTTTGAGGCTTACTACACTCTCGGCAAGGCGTTCATCCAGAAAGGACAAGCTCAGGAAGCTATCGCCACATTACGTCGGGCGATAAGCATCGACCCGACCTCGGGCGGTGCCCATTACCAGTTGGGGTTGGCGCTGGCGAGGACGAAGAAGGTCGAGGAAGCCAAACAGGAGTTGGAAAAGGGATTGAGCCTGGTGCGTGCTAATGATAACAATCGCAAAGCCAATTCCCTGATGGCCAAGGCCGAAATGCAGATGGAGCGGGGAGACATTCAGGGGGCGATCGAAGACTTAGCTAGAGTCACTGCCTTGGTATCGGATTATGCGGAGGGGCATGCGCTCCTGGCTCAAGCACTGGCCAAGCAAGGCGATCTTGAAGGCAGTGTCGCTGAGTTCAAACGCGCTTTAGCGCTTCAACCAAAACTCTACTCGGCGCAACTGGGCCTAGGTCGTGCCTTGCGTTCCAGGGGGGACCTCCGCGAAGCCGAATCCGCGTTTCGTGAGGCCATCCGCTCACACCCCGATTCTCTGGAGGCCTATTACGATTTGGGTTTGGCTTTGTCGGAACTGCGCAATGAGAAAGAAGCGGCGGCCGCTTTTCAGAAGGTCCTGCAGCTTGATCCGGGTAACACCAAAGCACAAGAAAATCTAAACGGCATCGCAAAATCGACTTCTCCAGACCAAACAGCGCAGGCTATCCCAGGAGCATCTGACTTACGGCCTGGACCAGCGCTTTCCCCAGGCGGGGTCATCGCAAGCGCCGACAACGACAATTTCGACCAGATCAAAAATTTCGAGGGTTTGGTTCAGCAGGAGAAATGGGATGAGATCCAGCCTCTACTTCGGAGCTACTTGGCGGAGCATCCGTGTTCCTGGCGAGTTCATTACATTAGCGGATATGTCTCATTCAGGATTCTCAAAATCGGTGATTCGATTCGAGAACTGGCCAAGTCCCTCGAATTACATGCAAACAATCCCGAAGCGCACAAGGTTCTCGGTCGCGATCTGATGACGATTGGAAGATTCGACGCCGCCCAGACGGAGTTTGAACAGGGGATCCGGTACAACCCGCAATCTGCGGAAATGCACTTCAACTTGGGCAAGCTATTTTCGATACAGGACAACTGGACTGCTGCGCGCAAGGAATTCGAAGCGGCACTCCGTATCGACCCTTCATACCTGGAAGCTTTGGATGGCGTTGGCCTTGCCCGGGAGGCTTTGGGAGATGACAGCGGGGCCGTTGCGAGTTATGAGAAAGCCGTCGCAATTAACGATGCCAGAAAGGGAAAGTTTGTTTCGGCGCACGTGAACCTTAGCGCCCACTACAATCAGAAGAGTGATCCCAAAAAGGCGCTCCAGTACGCTCGCGCGGCACTGCAGGTCGATCCTAAATCGGACAGCGCGTGGTTTCAGCAGGCAAAAGCAAACGAGGCCCAAGGTCAGCTATACGATGCGGTCAATGCACTGAATCAAGCCATTGCCCTAAATCCGCATACCTCTTCGTATTACTACGTTCTGGCTCGCGTCTGTCGGCGGCTAGGAAAGTTGGACGAGGCTCGCAAGGCATTGGATTCGTTCGCGCGCTTGGAAAAGGAAACAAACGACCTGGAAGAAATGCGGCGAAATCTCGCCAATCGCCCTGGCAATCCCTCAGAACGGAGAAGTCAACCCGACTAGCGCCCCAACGAGGAGCCAGTACCCCTTGGGGCTAGGAAAAATCTGAACTGCTTGGGGACGGCTGAATGCTCGGGTTATGGGTTTAACCATTCGTGATGTCGCGAAGGCTGCAGGGGTTTCCACTGCCACCGTCTCCAACGTCTTGAACAAGACAGGTAAGGTGGGTCGGCGCACGCACGTGCTGGTGCTCTCCACCGTCAAGCGTCTCGGGTACTTCCCGAACGTTCACGCACGGCACCTCGCTTCGCGCGATAGCCGCACACTGGGGATCATTGTCTCGGACATCGAGAATCCGTTCTTCCCTGAAGTGATCAAGAGCTTTGAAACTCGAGCCCAGCAGCTTGGTTATGACGCAATACTCAGCGATACCAATTATGATCCCCGGAAGACCCGGAAGGCTGCCGAGAGAATGATGGAGCACAATGTCCGCGGCGTCGCGGTGATGACCTCCGAAATCAGCTTGCGATTGATCCACGAACTTGCCCGAAGAAGGATTGCTGTGACATTCCTCGACCTCGCGCCTGTCCGGAGTTACATGAGCAACTTGAGAATTGATTATTTCTCTGGAGTCCAGCAAATCGTCAAATACCTTTATCAACAAGGACATCGGCGAATCACCTTCATCGCGGGGAGGCCCGGGCTCAAGTCCAACAATGCGCGGCTGGAAGCATATGAAAAGTGCATGCTGGATTTGGGACTCGAGCCGGGACCGATTCTGCGCGGCGACCTGCGCTTCGAAGGGGGCTTGGCGGCGGGCCTGGCTATTGCAAAGCTATCTCCCAGACCCACCGCAGTGGTGGCAGTCAACGATCTAACTGCCGTTGGCGTCATCAAGGGTCTGTCGAAAGCCGGCTGCCGTGTCCCGCAGGATGTTTCTGTAACGGGATTCGACAACACGCGCCTGGCCGAATATAGCAATCCCTCAATCACCACAGTGGACGTTCACCGAGACATGCTGGGCCAGATGGCCGCCGACGCTCTTCATGCACTCTCCTGCTCCGCCAATCCTCTGGGCAGGGAATATCAAATTCCCGCCGAGCTGATTTTGGGAGATTCCTCGGGACCCGCTCCCTCTGAACAGATGCCTTAGTGTTTGGATCAGTCGCACCTGGGTGCTAGCATGCAAAAGTTGAGGCATGGAAAGAGTTGAAAGCGTCCGAATCCAAAGGCATGGGTGTGGTCCTAGCGGACTTCGATAACGACGGCTGGACAGACATCGCCATCGCCATCAATAATCGCGGCGATTTTCCAGAGCTTTTGCGCAACGATGGCGGGAACGCCAATCAGTGGCTGGAAGTCCTGCTGATCGGTACAAAATCCAACCGCGATGAGAAAGACCCGATTGTAGATGTTCGCTTGTTCAAGAACTCCAACTTCGCGAGCATCAATGTGATGTTCTTCGCATTCGGATTCCTCCTGCTCAGTGGCGTCGTCCTCCTTCCCCTATTTCTGCAGACCTTGATGGGTTATACGGCGTATATAGCGGGTCTGGTGCTTTCCCTGGCCGCCTTTCTCCTCTTGTTCCTAATGCCGCTGGTTGGCCGTCTCACTACCAAATTCCAAGCGCGCCATCTCCTCGCTTTTGGATGGATCACCATGGCGGTTGGAATGTACATCTCCTCGAAGCGCCTGGATCTGCTGATAAGTTTTAGTGCTGCCACATGGATGCGCGTTTGGCAGTTTCTACCGGTCGCATTCTTGATGGTCCCGCTTACGATGGCCGGCTATATTGGTCTGCCATCGGAAAAAGCCAGTGCGGCTGCGGGATTGATGAACTTCATGCGCAATATCGGAATGAGCGTTGGGACATCCGCGGTAACCACACTGGTCGTGCGCCGGAGCCAGTACCACCAGTCCGTGTTAGCGGAGTATACGCGGTCCGGTCGATTCCAGGCGGCAATTGAGGCGATGACAGCACGGCTCAGCCACGCGGGTTTCAGCGAACACGATGCTCATCGGCAAGCGCTTGGCAGATTACATGGCATGCTTCAACGTCAAGCCTCAGCCCTCTCGTAACGTCGAAGTGTACTGGGTTTTGGCTGTGATCGCGGCCGTCATGTTTCTTGGATCGTTTCTCCTCAAGAGAAACGAGCCCGGCAAGGGCGGCCACGTTGCCGTTCACTGAACGAGCTTATGCCTGAAGGTGCTAGCAAGGAGATGCCGATGGGCAAGCGAGCAAAAGAGCCGGATCCGGAAAAGAAAGATCCAGTAGGAGTGGGGACCCACGCCGTTTGGGCCGGCGAGCGTGGCAAATCATGGGAGCGCGCCACGCAAGTGCCAGTCGCATTGAGTGTGTCGTATGGCTACGACGACATCGATGATTGGGTGGATGTTGCTCAAGGCAAGGCGCGCGGACACATCTACGGAAGAAATACGAATCCCACGGTCGCGGCATTTGAAGAGAAGATGAGGATTTTGGAGGGCGCGGAGGCTGCGACCAGTCTTGCTAGCGGAATGGCTGCGATCAGCAACACGCTATTTACGCTGCTTTCGCCCGGCGATCGCCTGGTTTCGATTAAGGATACTTATGGCGGAACGAACAAGATTTTTGTCGAGTTTCTGCCGCGATTCGGAATTGAGGTGGTACTGTGCGATACCAACAATCACGAGGCGATTGAAGCAACGATTGGACGAGGCTGCAACGTGGTTTATCTCGAAAGCCCGACGAATCCGACGGTGAAGATCGTCGATTTGAAGCGGTTGGCACGGGCAGGGCATCGCCAACGCGCAATAGTAATTGTGGACAATACCTTCGCCACGCCGATCAACCAACAGCCGCTGAGGCTCGGCGTCGACCTTGTGGTTCACAGCGCGACGAAATTTCTTGGCGGACACGCCGATGCGTTGGGAGGAGTCGTCTGCGGACCGCGTGATTTGGTCGCGAAGATTTATCACTTTCGCGAGATCACGGGCGCATGCCTCGAACCAATGTCTGCCTATCTTTTGTTGCGGGGCATGAAAACGCTCCATCTTCGGATCGCACGGCAGAATGAGAGCGCGATGACGATCGCGAAGTTCCTGGAATCGCATCCGAAAATCGAGCGCGTCTTTTACCCCGGTCTGCGGTCGCACGAGCATTACAAAATTGCACGGCGGCAGATGAACGGTTTTGGCGGCGTGCTCAGTTTCGCGATTCGCGGCGGCTTCGGTAAGGTGAAGTCTTTTCTACCGCGCTTGCGCTACGCAAATCTGGCCGCGAATCTCGGCGCAGTAGAAACCGTTGCCGGACCGCCTTCTACCACGAGCCACGTAGAATCGACAAAAGAGGAGCGAGTGGCGGCGGGCATTCCGGAGGCTCTGATTCGGTATTCGGTAGGAATCGAAGACACGGAGGATCTGATCGCCGATCTGCGGCAGGCTCTGGACGGGGCACCCCGGAGGAAGCAGCATCGAATAAAGACCTAACGCTTATGGAGGGGCTTGCAATTTGGACGATACGTACTCATTCGCTTTGAAGGAGTCGCCTGACGTCTCGTTTGCCATGCAGGATACGAATAATGTGCATGCCGTCTTCCTCCAGCGCGTAATAAATTCGAATCGCCTCGAATCCAGCGACCGGCCAATAACGAAGATTTTGAATTCGCGGGTTGCTGGAGGAATATCGCGAACCCACATGAGGATTTTGGCTTAGTGATTGAATGGTGCGCCTGACAGCTTCCCGGAAGCGAAGGGCGATCTGGGGTGCTTCTGCAGTAAGGAGATAATAGCGGAATTGACGGACGATGTCGTCGCTGGCGGTCTGTCGATACAAAACCTTCACGAACGGGGGCCGGTCTTATGCTCAGCCAGGAGCGCATCTGTTCGCTTGCTTACGGAACTCCAAAACTCGTCTTCCGTGAGTTGTTTTGAGGCAAGCCCTTCAGCGAGCAGGGTATCGAGTTCTTCCGGTGTTCCCGCGAAACCCGGTACGGTGCGTTGTTCAACGGCCGTTAAAGCAGCCTCGACAACCTCCTCAACGGATTTGTAGGCACCGCGGTCGAGGACAGCTCGAAGCCGGCGCTCTTGTTCCGGCGTGAGATGAATCGTCATGGGTTGCTGCTCCGTGGGTTAGTCATCTTCAGCGTAGGGGAAAAAATGACTTCAGGCAAGTCGAATGGGGCTTCTGGTTGGAGAACTGCGCGCCTTGGCGGGGCGATATATATTAATGATAACGCCGAGCAACAGGACTGCCGTGACAGTGTGGGATTCTAACCAGCGACGGGGCAGCGTTCTAACCAACTGAACTACGTCCCCAACCGTAGAACAACTTAGCGTAAAACCTTGAACAAGATGTGGTCGCGCCAGGGCAGAGGGGCAAAAAGGTTGTAGCGGCTTTGGCATTTTCGAATCAAAGATATGGACTCGGAAGCCAATCATTGAAGTCCAACCGGTATTCGAAACCGTGGGTCTGTGCATCGACGAAGTGCATCTTGCCAATCAGCGCTGTCATGTACGCGGCTTGGTCGAAATGATGCGCAATCGTCGGATGGGTGGGCAGATAAGAGGTGGTGTTGCCTGGGCCTCGAGCTGATGGCTGTAGAGACCGGTCAGCATCGAAGCCCGTGATGCGACGCATATAGGGTTATTGCAATACGCACTGGAGAAACGAACCGAGGCGGCAGCGAGCTGGTCCAGGTTCGGGGTCCTTGCGACCGTATCACCATAGGCTCCCATACAGCTGCGCTTGTGTTGATCGGCCATAAGAAGCACGACATTGGGCCGTCTGTCTTTTCGTTCCTGCCTTGCTGGTGGTTGCGTCTGTGCCTTTGTCTTGCCGCCAACAGATGAGGACAACACGGCAGCGACCAGGCTGGCTAGAAAACTCCTCCTGTCCATCCCTTTCCGAATACTCGGCGTCGACGGACGCTCGTCACCACGGGCTCTTCTTTGTTGCGGCTGATTTCCAGTCATATGCTCTTCTCTAGCTCGGCCTCCCTGACAGCATTGAAGAGTGAAAAGCGTTCGGAGTCTCGAAGGAAGCGTCAATCCGGCATCGTGTACAGTTGCATGTCCCCTTCCGTCCGCGGAAGGTCGCGGAACCGCGCGATACGGAATTCGGCCCAGTAGCCCACCCATCTCGGATCGGACCGGAGCGCCGCTCCAAGACGCTTAATCAGTTCCTTACGGACCTCCGCATGCTCAGGCTTATCAATCAGATTTGTTGCGTCCTCACTGTCCAAGTCGTAAAGTTCATCGACCTCTGAGGTGCAGTTATAGGAGTACAGATAGCGATGCCCATCCGACGCGCGGCGCTGGATGCCACAGTCGAAATTGACTCCAACATGCCATCCGCCAAAGAAGAGCAGTGTGCGCTCCTCGCTTCCCTGGCCGCTGTGGATTGCAGGCAAAAGCGAGACGCCATCGAACTTTGCTTCCGGCTTGATTCTGGCCAAATCGAGAATTGTTTGCGAAAGATCAAGCAGGGAAGCGGGTGATTCGATAACCGCCTCCTTGCGGGGCATCTTGTTGGGCAGCTTGAAGATCATCGGAACACGAACAATATCGGGGTATAGATAGACCCCCTTGTCCACTGTTGCGCGACGGCCATTCATCTCGCCATGATCAGAGATGAAGGCAATCAGCATGTTGTCGTACAGGCCCAATTCCTTCAGCTTTGCAAGAACCATTCCGATCACATGATCGACGAGTTCCATCTGCAGCACATAGGCAATGCGGTAGTTGATCAGTTGCTTTGGGTCATAAAGTCCCCAATAACGGCGATAGATGTCGACGATCTCAGGCTCGTCCGGCGCCCGCTTGAAGTCGCGCTCCTGCGCTGTATGCCAAGAGTTTGGAACTGTCATGATCTGCCTCAATTCTCGCTCCCGTTCTTCAAAGCCCGCTGGGATTGAGAAAGGCTGATGGGGATCAAAGAAGTCGAGCTGGAGATACATCGGGTGATGTGCGAGAGATCCATTGCTGATCAGGCTCTCTACCGTCTCAATGGCTTTCTTGCCCAAGTAGTAGCTGTACTGCGCTTCCATGGGAAACGGGTTGCCGTCACTCTGAAAGATCCAGCCGCCTGCAGAGTTGCCGGGAGTCTCGCGATCCTGCATGCGGAAGACGATCTCCCGCGAGTATTTCTGCGATTTCACGCCGAGCCTTCTTTGATACGCGAGGAACCCGTCGTCGTCGAAGACTGGAGGAGACCATCGATCCCACGGCTGGTCGTTGTCACCGAACGCATCGATAAATTTCTGCGTTCCAATGTGGCACTTGCCAACCTGGCGAGTGATATAGCCGGCCGCTTTCAGGTACTCCGGAAAGATCACGTCATTGGGTCGAAGCTGTGTTTCAAGCCCTTCCGGCGCGCGTTCTCCATTGCCTTGAATGTATGCGTAGCGTCCGGTGAGATAGGACGCTCGGGAAGGGGAGCAGAGCGGCACCGTACAGAATGCGTTGGAGAAAAACGTACCGTCCTGCATCAGCGAGCGAATCGCAGGAAGACGCACATGTTTCGAAAGTGCCCGAGCCGGATGATAGAGATCGGGTCCAACCATGTCTGCGCTGATCAGGAGGATGTGCGGCGGGCGCCCCTCTTCGGTCGTGTAATACGGACCATTTCCTGTTCTCTCTTGCGTGAAGCGGAGTTTCGCACCGCGCTCCTGCCCTTCGGACGCCATTGGACGCAATCCACCTCCGAAAAGGGCTCCCGCCGTAAGTCCACAGAATGTTCGCCGGTCCACGTTTTGGGTCCTGACAGATGTATTTTCAAAACTGCCAAGGAAAGACGGTATCGCAACAGTAGCACCTGTGTAAAGGATTACATCAGGAAATTGTGAGTTTGAAGCATGAACTGATCGAACTCGCGCGCGCTAAACACAGTCGTCCCGGAAAGTAGATTCATCGCTCATCAACTACTTCTCGCTGCGCTACGTGCGGAACTCTGCAGTTCACCCTGCCTGCGATGAAAGGTTGGCGTGAGAGTTCCTGGGATTGTTGTCGTATGCTTTCTTCTCAGTCTTTTGTATTCCGGAGACGGCAAGCTTGCGAACCTGCTTTGACGCGGCCAGAACTTGAGCGTTACAAGAGTTACTGCCCGTCAATTGCAATGGAGGCGAAGACGGGGCTGATCACTGAGGCGGTGTACTATCTTCGAGTGCCACGGTTGCACGGGCTCACGCTTTATCTGCAACCTGGAGAGAGACCTCAAATCGTCTTTCTACTGAAGCAGCCGGAATCACTCGAAATCGTCTAGACTGTTCTTGGAGAACGCCGCTCTTATCGTATGAATATCGAGCATGTCGCCAAACGAGCTAACGTGTCGACAGCCACTGTTTCCCGTGTGTTGAACGGGTTTCCGGGTGTGCGGGCAAAAACCGTTGCCCGTGTGCAGCGGGCAGTCTCAGAGATGAATTACGTGCCCAACCCCAACGCGCGAAGCCTCCGGGTCGGGGCTACAAGGCTCTTTGGCTTGATTGTGTCAGATGTCAACAATCCGTTTTTCCCGGAACTGATCGATGCATTCGAGGCACTGGCATCCGCTGAAGGTATCGACGTCATCTTTACCCATACAAACTATGACCTGAAGCGTCTTCATAATTGCATCCGACGGATGATTGAGCGCAGTGTCGATGCCATTGCAGTCATGACCTCTGAGGTCGAAGAGGAGTCGCTGAAGCAGGCACAACGCGCCGGTGTACCGATTGTCTTGATGAATCAGCGCAGGCTTGCAGGGAAATATCCCAACATCCCCGTCGAATATGCCACCGGCTTTCGCGAAGCCCTCGACCACCTGCTCTCACTAGGCCACAGCGACATTGGCTTCATCGGCGGTCCTCAGTCGCTTAATTCCGCGCGTCGCCGTAAGGATGCCTTCCGGGCAGCTTTGCGCGCGCATGGGTTGCATGTGCGCTCTGAGTGGATTGCTGAAGGCGATATGCGTATCGAAGGAGGACGCACCGCGATGCAGAGGCTGCTTGCATGTAACCCCCGCCCGACAGCGGTCCTCGCATCCAATGACCTGATGGCCGTCGGAGCGTTACAGGCTGCACAGGCGGCACGGATCAGCGTCCCGAAGAATCTCTCTCTTATCGGCTTCGATGATATTCCGATCGCCAGCATCGTTCATCCGTCTCTCAGCACAATCCGGCATCCGAGGCGGGAGGTGGCGGCACGCGCCTTCTACTGTTTGCAAGAAGCGCTCAAAGGGAAAACTGTCACAAGCGGCGATACACTTCATCCCCACCTGGTTATTCGAAATTCAACTGCTCCGCCTCCGACTATCTTAAAGCGCTAAGGAAAGACCTTCGGTTTCCGACCTCCCGCATGCTGAGGATTCGAGAGCCTGCTTTTTTCGCGATGGGTGCCAATGGACTCGAGCGCGATTGCTCTTTCCCTTGTCGTTGGTATCCGCTGGGCCACTGCCTGGGTAGAGAAAGAAAATTCTTCATTTTAGAATTCGACTTCCTTCGGGTCACCAAGGATAAATTGCTTTATTCCGCTACACGGTGAATTTGGGAATTTTTGTCTGCTCGGAGCCCGACGTCTTTAGAAAAATGGCCTTTAGAAAAATGGCCTTGACAAGAACTCTGGCGCAAGACTAGGCTTCTGCACTGAATGTAAACCATTACATTAAAATCTTGATTTTTCGACGGCTTGACCAACACTGCGTACACAAAACCAGAGGTGAAGATTGTAACTCGCGTCTGCAATCCTTTTCGCCGCCGCTAGTTCAATTCGATGCGGTGCATCTCGCCGCCCTGTTTCGTTTGAATGGAGGATTCCAATGATGTGGAAAAGACAGGTAGGGGCCGTGACCGTCGGCATCCTGCTTCTTATTTCAATCAATTCCGTGCTGAGGGCGCAAAGCGTCACCTCCTCGATTCAAGGAGCAGTGACGGATGTCTCCGGAGCCATGGTCCCCGGCGCGGCTGTGATTCTCACCAACGTGCTCACCGGCGTGGTCTTGCGCACAGAGTCCAGCGGGACAGGGAACTATTCCTTCCCGTCGGTGCCGCCCGGCACGTACTCCCTGGAAGTGACAAAGCCCGGCTTTGCAGACTACAAAGTGTCGCAGTTCACGGTGATTGTCGGCCAACACGTCACCGAGAATGCCGCGCTCAACATCGCATCCGCGGCGCAAACCGTCACCGTCGATGCGCACGGGTTGGCCAATCTGCTGGAGCCTGAATCGAATGATCTGGGCAACGTCATCAGGCCGCAGAGCGTAGCGCAACTCCCCCTCAACGGTCGAAACTTTCTGCAGCTTGGACTGCTCTCTGGCGCTACTCAGGCGAATGCCAGCGCGGCCACCAGTTCAACAGGACAAACGGGCCACCCTTCGGTCTCCATCAACATTGCAGGAAACGAGCCTGACTTTACCATGTACCTGGTCAACGGGATTCAGACCTTTGGAAGCCGCGCAGGTAACACCTCGCTGAACATCTCCGTCGCGGCGATCGATCAATTCGAAGTGCACTACGGCTTCTTCATGCCAGACCTTGGAACAAACCCTGGAGTCGTCGATGTTATTACCAAGTCCGGCGCAAACAGCATCCACGGTGAAGCCTACGAGTTCGTGAGAAACAACCAGATGGAAGCGCGGAACTACTTCAGTTCCACCGTTCCCGGACCATACCACCAGAACCAGTTCGGAGTCGCAGTCGGCGGTCCTATCCTCAAGAATAAGCTCTTCTACTTCGGCAACTACGAGGGCTACCGCCAGAATCAATCCACGTTTGTCGGTGCTTACACACCCACGCAGGCAATGTTCAACGGCGATTTCTCTTCGCTCTCAACACCCATCTATAACCCTTTCAGCTTCGATCCGAACACTGGCCAGCGTCAGCCGTTCGTTGGCAACATCATCCCCTCTAACTTGATTAACCCGACCTCCAAAATGCTCCTGGAGTACTACCTTCCAGGCTCCAGTCTCGCGTCCAAGCCCAATAACCTGGGCGGCAACCCCTCCCATACACTCAACACCGACCAGGCGACCGGCAGGCTCGATGCCAGCTTGAATGAGCGCAACCAGCTCTTCGCCCAGGACACATGGTTGAACTCACCGGCAACGAACCCGGGCCTGTTCCCATACCAGGGCACGGCCTTCCCGATGGACACGGAGCTTATCGCGCTGGGCTGGACCCGCACCTTAAGCTCCACCAAGGTGAACGAGTTGCGTCTTGGCTTCACTCACGATTACGTTTTCGACGAGGGCGCTTCAAAGTCTGGGGTTCAGGCGCAATTAGGCATCACCGGTACGGGCGATGGCAATGGCGTTCCGGGAATTGGAATGACCGGGTATACGGGCTTTGGTACCTCAACCGGCTTGCTTGGCGATGTCGACAACGTCTACCAGATCCACGACAGCAAAGCTGGAACTCCACCACCGCCTCTTGAAGGACAAAGCCTTTCGCGCCTCTTTGAAGGAAAGCCGCTCGCCGAGCGCTCCCTTTTCTGGGAACACGGAAGGCAACCATGCCGTGCGCGAGGGCAGGTGGAAGCTCGTGTCCAAATTCCCGGACTCCTGGGAACTCTACGACATGGAGGCGGACCGCACCGAGATGCACGACATCGCCGACGAGAACCCCGAACGCGTCAGGCAAATGTCCGCAGACTATTCAACGTGGGCCAAGAGAGTCGGAGTTCGGCCATGGCCGATGCCGGAAACACCCCGAGGCAGTGAACGCACCGGCGCCATGTCGGCGCCCGATTATTTGCTCAAGGATCGCATGTAATCCATAGCACCCATAACGAGAGGTATATTGCATTGACCAATTCACCCGTGTTGCTTCGCTCGGCTCGCTATCCCTTTTTTCTGCTCGCGCTTGCTTCCATTGTTTCCATTGGTGCACGAGCCCAGATAAACCCGTCGCGTCCGATGCCCGGAACGGTCATCGTGCACGTCGCGTCAACCGGAACCGAGCGCATACCTGACACGATCTTTGGCAGCTTTCTCGAGCCCATCGGCAACTCCATCAACAATGGCGTAGTGGCCGAGGTCCTCGTCAACGGAAGCCTCGAGTCTGGTCTATGGAACCACACCAACCTTGAAAGGATCTTTCGCGACCAACCGGAACTGATCGAAAGCACAAATGAAACGGGCATTCCTTTGCCCTGGCAGTCGCTGAACCGGGCTGCAGGCAATCGCTTTGAACTGCACGTGGGCGATGCCGCCAACAGCTGGCAATCGCTCGAGATCATGGGAACACCCGGCCAGCGCGTCGGAATCATGCAGAAGGTCTGGCTCCCGGTCCACCGTGTTCAGACTTACAAGGTCTCGCTGTACGCCAAGCACATCAGTGGGCCATCCCATCTCACCGTCTGCTTTCAGGAACTGGACACGGGTAAAGTGCTTGCCGAAGCGTCTGTCGACGCGCAGTCCGATCAGTGGACAAAGTACGAGACGACCCTTGCACTCAAGCCCGGGGCGCTTCGGCGCCTGCAGGCGGTCGACTTCGGCGTTGCCGTGGAGGGAGTGGAACGCGTCGATGTGGACCAGATTTCGGTCATGCCCACCGATGCCATGGGCATTCTCGATCCGGACGAAGTCGTCATGGCCCGCGCGATGCACATTACCGAGCTCCGCTTCGGTGGCAACTTCAGTTCCTACTACCACTGGCGAGACGGTATCGGTCCCCGCGACAAGCGCCGTACCATGGAGAACATTTCCTGGGGTATCCCTGAATACAATGAGTTTGGCACCGATGAGTTTCTCCAGCTTTGCGACCTAATCGGCGCAATACCTCAATTCGACCTGAACATGGGCAGCGGAACGCCCGAGGAAGCCACTGACTGGGTGCGATATATCCGCGCGCACCACAAGGGAGCAGTGATTTACGAACTGGGCAACGAGCTGTACGGCTATTGGCAGGTTGGCTATCCCAGTATCGAAGAGATCGCAGCAAAAACACTGGCCTACAGCAAAGCCGTTCGTGCGGTGGCCCCGGACGCCCAGCTGATTGCAACCGGCCTCGGGCCCGTCTCCAACGGTAAATGGAATGCCGAACAGCTCTCGGATCCTCCCGGCACATTCAATGATCTGTCGCTGCATTTCATTCTCGGCACAAATCATCCCATCCTCGAATCGGCAACGCCTGACTTCGTAGCTGCCGCGGCTTACGCACTGCCCTACGCAGTGGCTCCCTACTTCGACAAAGTCCAGCAGCAGATCGATGAGCACCCCGATCTGCGCGGCAAAGTACATCTGGCCGTGACCGAATGGCTCTTCAATAGCAAGGGCTATGGCGAACGCAATTTCACCGACGAGAGCCCCAGTTGGATGAATGAGGGCGGAGCCGTGCTTGCCGCGAGCTTTCTCAACACCGTGCTCCGTCACACCTCCGAAATCGAGATCACGGACATGACTGGTCTCATGGAGTTCGCCGGCATCTGGAAGCGCCGCGAGCAGGTATACGCCGTACCCGCGTACTATGCCTTCCAGATGTATACGGTCGTGAAAGGAGACACAGTTCTGCCCGTTACCAGCGATTCCGGCTCCTATAACGTTGCAGGTGGCGTGCGCCCGCTCGATCACGTAAGCGACATCCCGTACATCGATGTTGTCGCCACGCGCAGCGCAGACAAGGGCACAATTACGCTGCTCTGCGTCAACCGGAGCCTCAATGAGGACACCTCCACGCGCTTTGATCTCGGCTCCCTGCATGTATCCGGCCCGGTACACGCCGAACAGCTCAAGTCCGGCAGCCGCTACGAGCAGAATGACGAGGTGGAGCCGAATCACATCGTCCCGGAGCCGTCCACGCTTCCGTCTCCGGGCGCAGGACCGCTTGTCGTCACCTTGCCCCACGAAAGTGTCACTGTGATGAGAGTACCAGTCCAATAGGGCCGGTTTCGATACCTTCGGTTTCTGTCTCTATTTTTGGTTCGCAGGCGCTCTTCCAAAAGGAATGAGCACTGAGCCACAACTGGCAGTATTCGCGGTGTGTCTTCGCCCGATGTCGTCTATTTGCCCTCGCCTCATTCTTGCTGTACTGGATCGCTTAACCTTACCGTGGGTCGAGAACTTATTGCCTTCTGGTGGTGAATGAAATGCCTAGAATTCCACCTGAGCCGGAAGAGAACAGACAGTCAAGTACAGATGTGAATGCGCCTCTGCCAAGCCAGCTCACAGACCTTGGAAGCAACGGCATCTCTTCCATATCCATTCGTAAACGAATCTTAGCCGCCATCATCATCTCACTCGGCGGAATTCCATTTGGTTACGACCTTGGGGCGCTGTCTGGCGGTACTCAGGGTCTGTTGCATCGATATACTCTGCCCCCCGCTCAACTCGGATTGACAGTATCGACTTCATTGTGGGGAGCGCTATTCACATCATTTTTTGCTGGGTACTTGGCAGATAGGATGGGCAGGCGAGCGCTCCTCGGCGCCTGCGCAATCGTCTTCGCGATTTCAACTGGCCTGTTGGGTCTCCCCTTTGATTTCACCTGGAAGCTCGTGGTCGTACTTAGACTCCTCTCCGGAATGACGATCGGAGGAATGGTCGTCGTTTGTCCGCTCTTTCTTGCAGAAATTGCTCCTCGAGCAATACGCGGTCGCCTAGTAAGTTGGTTTCAGATGCAGATCTGTGTTGGTATCGTATTAGCTTTTGCTGCGAATGCGATCTTGGCTAGAACAGTTGGAGCGGCTAACATTTCGAAGTGGCTGTTTCGAATTGGTGCCTTGCCGCCGATTTGTCTCTTGTCGCTATTACCTTGTGTGCCCGAGGAACCACACTGTCTGGCACGTCGGGGAAAATGGCGCAAAGCCAAAGAGGCGACGGCATGGTTCGACATACCTTTTGATGGATTGCTCGCGGAGAATTGTAATCAATTGGATGCGCGGCCTGCCAAACTTCCAACCGAAAGATTATTTCAAGGAAAATATGTTCGCGGATTGTTCCTGGCGACTAGCGTAGCGCTCTTCAATCAACTTTCAGGAGTCAACGTACTTCGTGTGTACCTTCTAGATGTGCTAGCAAATGAAGGAATCGGCCGCATTGTGAGTCACAATTATGCCGTCATGATTTCATGCTTTAATCTGATCTTCCTGAGTCTTGGAACGGTGCTTGTAGATTGGCTAGGCCGACGGCCCTTGCTCGTGATCGGTTCCGCCGGGATGTCCTTTTGCATGCTCGCGATGAGCTTCGCGGGAACCCCGCTGGTCGAACCCAGGAGTTACATCTTCATCATCATTGTTTACAACGCTTTCTTTGTCTTTTCTCAGGGTGCTGTTGCGTGGACATATCTGTCGGAGCTCTTTCCATTCTCAGTCCGTGGGAAAGGGCAGAGTTATGGAGCGTCGATTCATTGGATTGTGAATGCCGCACTGATCATGACATTTCCTGTACTGGCCGCTAGGGCGCACCAAAGAAGCTTTCTCCTTTTCGCTTTTGCAATGGCTCTTCAAATCGCGGTTGTCCTACTCTTTTACCCGGAGACCAATGGAAAGCGGCTAGGTTCTGTCGTGCAAGAGGAAACCGTATCCGGTTGAGATAAAAGTCGGCATGAATTCTGCTAAATGGGAATCTCTAGTCACACGTCATGCATTAGATGCGACTGTCGCCGGCGCCGTATACAGGTCGCCGTGGAGTTCAAGATGCTGACTGAACCGAATCGGTGGAAGAAATGGCGCGCGCGTGCTGCCCAGTACAGCAAGTCGGAGACAATTCAGCAATGATCAAATATTGCCTGCGACTCCGTTTCATGAAGATCGGCATGCGCTGCTTGTCTTGGCTTTTTCTTCTTCATATTTACTGGATGACGCACGCAATCGCTCAGAACGTCCCCACGCCAGACCTGCCCGCTCAGGCGCAACGGACGGTGGATCGCCTGCAGATTTGGTGGTCCTGGCCGGCCTAGCTGAATTATCCCGCCAGAATCGCCGACACAAATTGTTGCGAGAAGCTCAGCGCATCGCAGATGCGGCAATGAGAGTTCTTGTCGACCGTGGCGGAATTCTCCACGATCCGTGTGAGCCAAAATGCGGGCAGACGGAACCCAATTCAAGGGCATCTTCGTGCGCAACCTTGCGCTTCTGGATCAGAGGGACCATCGATCGCGCAACGCTCGATTCATCATGCAAAACGCACAAGGTCTATTAGCCAACGATCAGGGGCCCGACCATTCGTCTGAAGTTGTGTGACTCGGCATGCGCTTCCGCCCGTGCATCGCCGGGTGGTCCCGACTGCATCAGAAGCGTATGGAAACAATGCCGTTGGGTATTTGCGCGCCCGCAATTTCTGCAATGGTTTGCTAATCAAGTGAAATGTGTAACCCATTACACGCCCCTTCTTACGATAGTCGGCATGCGGTATTTACGTCAAGATGCACTGAGAAACCGAATGCATGGGACGTTATGCAAGGGCAAAAAGTTTGGCTTGACAAACAGATTGAGCAGGAATACCTTGCCCGATATGTAAAGGATTACATTTGTGGGAGCGGGGTACTTCTGAGCCGGTGTTTTGTTGATGGATTGCCTCTCGCTCCTCGGAGGCGCTGCGCGCCGCAGCCTATTGCCCTCTGATCTGAGTTCACGCGAAGGCAATGGGGCGTGACTTGTGGTTGGGTCGAATGTGGTCGTAGGCAGATTGATATGACGATTAAGAACTTCCACATCTTGGCCAAGCCGATTGGCCCGATCTGCAATCTGGACTGCAAATACTGCTTCTATCTGGAAAAGGAAGCACTGTACCCGCAGGTTGAGAAGTGGCCCATGCGCGACGACGTGCTGGAGACTTTTATCCGGCAATATATTGAGGCGCACGATACTCCTCAAATCAACTTTGCTTGGCAAGGCGGTGAGCCGACGCTGCTTGGCGTCGAATTCTTCCGACGTGTTGTTGATCTGGAGAACAAGTACGCGAATGGCAAGCGGATGGCCAATGCTTTTCAGACCAACGGTGTGCTGCTGAATGACACCTGGGCAGAATTTTTTCGAGAGCATCACTTCCTTATCGGCATTTCGGTGGACGGTCCCCGACATCTGCACGACACCTATCGCGTCGACAAGGGCGGGCAGCCAACATTCGACCACGTGATGAGGGGAGTCGAAGTGCTGAAACGACATAAAGTGGACTTCAATACTCTGACCACTGTCCATCGAGGCAACGCAGACCACCCGCTGGAGGTATACCGCTTTCTGAGAGAGTGCGGGAGCGTTTATATGCAGTTCATTCCCATCGTGGAGCGGATTTCACATCAGACAACCGCGGACGGTCTGCAGCTTGTCCAGCCCGATTTCGCAGGATCGGCGAGAGTGGTGCCGTGGTCCGTTGAACCGCGACAGTTTGGCAAGTTCTTGTGTGCAATCTTCGACGAATGGGTACGCAAGGATGTGGGCAAGTACTTTGTCCAGCTGTTCGACATCAGTCTGGAGATGTGGTGCGGCATGGAGGCAAGTCTGTGTGTCTTCCGCCGGAAGTGTGGCGAAGCGCTAGCAATAGAACATTGCGGAGACTTGTATTCCTGCGATCATTTCGTGTACCCGCAGAACAAACTGGGGAACATCATGGAATCGCCATTGGAAGCGCTAGTAGGGTCGGAACAGCAGCGCCGATTTGGCGACGCAAAGGAATCTACGCTGCCGAAATACTGCCGCGAATGCGACGTACGATTCGCATGTAACGGGGAGTGTCCAAAGCATCGCTTCCTGACCACCCCCGATGGGGAGCCGGGCCTCAACTACCTTTGCGTGGGCTACAAGATGTTCTTTCGTCACATCGATCCTTACATGCGATTCATGGCCGGAGAATTAGCGAGGGAAAAGCCTCCGGCGAACGTAATGCGCTGGGCGGCCGCGGAGGACGCACGTCACATGATGAGCAAGACGGGGCGCAACGATCCCTGCCCCTGCGGAAGCGGTCGTAAATACAAACATTGCTGCGGCTCTGCGGCGTGAACACTCATCGGATCTAAATTGGCTCATTGTCAAGAAGTCGGAGCATCAGATGATGTGGCACGGCAGTGCGAATTGAGTAAGCGGACGATCGTTACCGGGAGATACGCAGTTGCGGGTGTTTTGACAATGTTGTCGCGAGATAGCTTTCGAGAAACGCAATTTGAGGAGCGTCTATGACCAAGTTGTTCCTTCTTAGCCGAGCCATGTTGCTCTTCGTGATGCTGAGCGGATTTTCCCTTTGGGCGCAAGTAGAGACCGGCACGATTACCGGATCTATCGCGGACCCGCGCAACCTCCCGATTCCCAACGCGGAGGTCACCATCAAGAGCGCTGCCACGGGTCTGGCGAGCGTTGTGCGCACAAACGAGACCGGGCGTTTTCAATCTCCACCCTTGAAGCCGGGCGATTACCAGGTGAGTGTGACGGTTTCCGGGTTTAAGAGCAGCGTTCTGAATGTGCGAGTGGAGGTCAACGAAAGAGTCTCCGCGGACATCCGGCTGGAAGTCGGTGACGTCGCGCAGAAGATAACGGTGGAAGCGTCGGCCGCTCCGCTGGAAACGGAAACCTCAACTTTAGGAAACGTGCGTACCGAACGCGCGGTGGCGGACCTGCCGCTGAACGCGCGCAACTTCGCGTCCTTGATCTTCTTGTCGCCGGGCGCCGTGCCTTCCTTCGACCGCGATTCGAGCAGCCTATCGGGTACCACGCGGCGGGGCGTGAGCAACGCCGCCATTAACGGCATCCGGCCCACCAACGATTGGAACAGTATTCTGATCGAGGGCATAAACAACACCGAGAATCACAATGCATTCGGCGCGGTGGTGTTTCCGCCGGTGGATGCGATTCAGGAGTTCAAGGTGCAAACCAGCGCGGCGGATGCCCAGTTCGGTCGCGCTGCCGGAGGCTTCACGAATGTCGTACTGAAATCCGGCGGCAACGCGTTTCACGGCTCGCTCTTTGAATTTCACCGGAACTCGGAGTTTGATGCGGCCAACCACTTTGCGATCCCCGGCGCAAGCACGCACTTCATTCTGAACCAGTTCGGAGGCACCTTCGGCGGTCCTTTGACATTGCCTCACCTCTACAACGCGAAGCGCGAAAAGACCTTCTTCTTCCTGGCGACGCAGATCGACCGCCGCCGTCAGGCGCAGGCCTATGTCAGCACGGTGCCGACTGCCATCATGCACAACGGCGATTTCTCCGGCTTGGGTGCGACCATTTACGATCCACTGACTATCTCTGGAAACACTCGTACACCGTTTCCGGGAAACGTGATTCCCGCGGCGCGCTTCAACTCGGCGGGCAAGGGTCTGATCGATCTGTATCCCCTCCCGAATGTCCCCGGCCACCCGGACCAGTACGCCAGTGACTCCAGCCGCATCTACGATTCCTGGCAATCCGACTTCAAGATCGACCACTACATCACGCAGAGCAACATCTGGACCTTCCGTGGGAGTTTGGGGCACACGGACATCATTGAAGGATTACCGTTGCCGAAGCCAGCCGCCGCAAATGTGGGTCCCAGCGCCTTTCCTGTCGGCCAATATTCGATCATCAACCGGCTCACGATTTCCCCACAAAGCTTAAATGAATTCCGCTTCGGGTTCACGCGGATGAACATGCAGTTGATCCAGCCGAATGCGGGAGACGACGTCGCGCAGAGAATCGGTATCCAAGGCGTCAATGTTGGCGACTCGATTACCGCCGGTCTGCCCCGGGTGCAACCGAGCGGATACCAAGTGCTCGGCGACGATCCTTTCACTCCCGCGACTCTGGTGAGCAACAATTTCCAGACAGAGGACGTCTTCTACTGGACACACGGCAACCACGCGCTGCGGATCGGCGTACGGCTGGATCGCCGGCAGTACAACGCGTTTCAGAGTTCGGCGATTCGCGGCATCCTCAACTTCTCCGGCGTGTACACGAACAACCCCGCAACCTTGAGTGGGGGCAACAGCCTCGCCGATATGCTGCTGGGCGCGCCCATCAATGGAAATATCAACATCCTCAACGGCATTCGGGGCTTCCGCCGCTGGGAGTTGGGGACCTTCGTTCAGGACGACTGGAAGGTGACTCCGAGACTGACTCTCAATCTGGGATTGCGGTATGAGTTATACCCCGAATATCCCTGGGTGGAGGTCGGTGACCGGCAGAGTGTGCTGTTACTAGGCTCGCAGCAGATCGTGCAAGTAGGCACCAACGGGATCCCGCGAAGCGGCGCGGCGCTGGACACCAACAACTTTGCTCCTCGCATCGGCTTGGCATATCGCGCCACAAATAAGACCGTGATTCGCGCGGCTTACGCCATCTTCTATGCAGCGCCGCAATTTGAGATCAACCGCAATCTCGCTATCAACCCTCCCTACGCCGGCACATTCCAATTCAACAACAACCAGCTCGATTTCACAAACGCACGAAAAGTCAATCAAGGATTCGACCGTTCGTTCAGCCCCGCCGGCGCGACGATCCGCGGCCTAGAACCAAACCTTGCCATGCCCTATGTGCAGCAGTGGAACGTAAACGTGCAGAGGCAACTCCCCGGCCAAACGCTGCTCACTGTGGCATACGTCGGCACCAAGGGCGTGCATCTGCGCGACGAGGTGGATCTCAACCAGCCGCGGCCCGGTCCCGGCGCGGTAGCATCGCGGCGTCCGTATCCTTTCTTTGGCAGCATCATCGATACCAAGTTCCGCGCGAACTCCGTTTTCCATGGCCTGCAGGCGAGTTTCGAGAAGCGCTATTCCAAGGGCCTGAGTTTCCAGAGTTCGTACTCGTGGGGACACGCGATTGACGATGCGGCCTTGTTTGGCGGCGATCATCAGGACATGCTCAACCTGCGTGCCGACCGTGGCAATTCACCCTACGATATACGCCACAGCTTCCTCTTCAGCTTCAACTATGAGCTCCCATTCGCTCGCGAATCCAAAGGGCTGACGGCCGCTCTGGCTCGCGGCTGGCAACTTAACGGCATCGCCCGGTTGAGTACAGGACCCTACCTGGAGCCAACCGTCGGACCGAACAACCTGAACGGCAGCGGATTCCAGCGGCCCGACCTGGTGGCCGGCTGCAAGATCCAGCTCGACAATCCGACGCCGACCCTCTGGTTCAATAAGGCCTGCTTCACCATCCCGGCGCAGTACAAGTTCGGCAACGCCGGCCGCGACATCATCGAAGGACCCGGCACACACAACCTCGACGTGTCCCTGTTCCGCAACATCTACCTTACGCACGGCGAAGCTCGGAAGACGCTTCAACTGCGCGGTGAGGTGTTCAACGTCACCAACACGCCCCAGTTGAACAATCCGAACGTGACGATTGGTGTACCCGCCACCGGTGTGATTACCTCCGCCGGCTCGCCGGCCTCGTTCCAGCGCATCAACCGGCAGATACAACTCGCAGCGAAGCTGATTTTCTGACGAGCCATGATTCGAACACTCCTTTTCTGCATCGCGGTTTCCGCCACCGCACAGAGTTGGAAACCCGCTCCGGTAAACCTGAGGACCACATGGGGAGAAAGGGTCACGCCGGACAACGCATGGCGTGAGTACCCGCGGCCGCAATTCGTGCGCCAGCGCTGGGCGAACCTCAACGGTCTCTGGGACTACGCCATCACTCCTCGAACCGCGCCTATCCCGTCCAACTTCGACGGCCGGATTCTCGTGCCCTTCGCGGTCGAATCCTCCTTGTCCCGTGTCGGCAAGCCGCTGCTGCCCGAACAACGGCTCTGGGAGCGGCGGACGTTCGAAGTTCCAAGCGAATGGAACGGCCAGCGGGTGCTGCTGCATTTCGGCGCGGTCGACTACGAGTGCGCTGTGTGGATTAATGGCGGCCTGGCGGGCATGCACGCGGGCGGCTTCGACCCCTTCACGTTCGACATCACGGCGTTTCTCCGCTCAGGCTCCAATGACTTGCTTGTGGGTGTCACTGATCCCACAGACACCGGCGAGCAACCCCGCGGAAAGCAATCGCTGCATCCGGAGGGAATCTGGTACACGCCGGTATCCGGTATCTGGCAGAGCGTGTGGCTGGAGCCTGTGCCCACGGGCCTCTATCTGGCCGAATTGCGCTTGACGCCCGATGTGGACGCGGGCGGCTTGCGTGTGGTCGCGCTCGCCAACGAAGCTACTGGCGACGACAGTTTCGCCGTGCGGCTAACAGTTTCGGCCGCGGGAAGCACGGTGGCCACTGCCTTGATGCGCGTGAACCGCGAAGGGATGGTGCCCATCGAGCACGCCCACCTTTGGTCGCCAGATGATCCATTTCTCTACGATGTCAAGGCTGAATTGGTGCGCGTGCGCAACCCGCACCCCGCCAACGCCGACCAACCCACGCCGCGCTTCGGGCAGACCGAGCGTCAATTGTATGCCAAAGCTGAAGTCCAAGGCGCGCCGCTGGATTCGGTGACCAGCTACTTCGGCATGCGCAAGATCTCGATTGGTCCGGGACCGGTGGCAAACCAACCGGTCATCCTGTTGAACGGCCGGCCGGTCTTCCAGCATGGTCCTCTGGATCAGGGATGGTGGCCGGACGGCTTGTACACGCCACCCTCCGATGAAGCCATGAAGTGGGAAATCGGCTGGCTGCGCCAGGCAGGCTTCAACATGCTGCGCAAGCACATCAAAGTCGAGCCAGCCCGCTACTACTACCACTGCGACAAGTTGGGAATGCTGGTGTGGCAGGATATGCCGAGCGGCTTCAATCAACGACTGCGCAACGCCCGTCAGGACGAAGGCGAGCCCCTGCGTCTCTCGACCAGCCGTGAACAGCACGAACTGGAACTGCGCCGCATGGTTGCGCGCCTGTATAACGCGCCGAGCATCGTAGCGTGGGTGGTGCACAACGAAGGCTGGGGGCAGTATGAATCCAAGCCGCTCGCGCAGTGGGTGAAATCCATCGACCCCAGCCGCTTGGTGAATGCCGTCACCGGCTGGCTGGACATGAACACCGGTGACATGTACGACATTCACACCTACCAGCCCGTGCCGCTCGAGCCGAAACAAAAGCCCGACCGCGCGATTGTGATCGGCGAGTATGGCGGCGTCGGCTGGCCTGTCGCGGATCATCTGTGGAATCCGGAGATGCGCAACTGGGGATATCAGACGTATCAGGACCAGACGGCGTACCTGGAGGCGCTGCGCATGAAGATAGAAGCGCTCGTGCCGATGAAGGAGCGTCTGGGCCTGTCCGCGGCGGTCTACACACAAACCTCCGACGTGGAGGGTGAAGTGAACGGTCTGCTCACTTACGATCGCAAAGTCATTAAGATAGATGCAGCAGTGCTCCAGAAAATGAACGCGCCGCTTACGGGGGAAAAGCGATGACGAAGTGGATCCTGCTCGCATGTGCGGCTTGCGCCTCGGCGACGGCGCAGGAAGTCGGAGCGAACTTCAATCACGACCCGGAGATCATCGATATCTCTCTGCTGAAACGCGTTCCGGTGGATTGGATCCGGACCACACCCTACATCTTCGAATACATCCAGGGCGAGAAGCGGCCGGACTCCGGCGAAGGACTAGGCAATGTGATTCGGGCGCATCAGGCCGGGTACAAGATTGCCTTCGGATTCCGTTGGGACTTCCGCAAATTCGGGCTGAGAATTCCGCAGCCGGAGTCCGCCGAAGAGAAAGAGTACTTCGGCGTGGCTAGGCAGATTCTGGAGCGTGTGGGGCCCTCAATTGAAATCTTCAAACTCGGTAACGAACCGACGCTGGAAACCATGGACGCGGACATGCAGCCAGACACTTCCGGCGCGGTGCCGTTAGTACGATTCACGCAGCGCCTGTTGACAGAAGTCGTGGAGCCCTGCTATCGCGCGCACCCTGGCTGGAAGCGGCCGGCCGTCTACGTGGGCTCGCTTCCCGCGCTGTTCGAGCCGCGCATGCAGAAGTTGCCCGCGGTCGCTGGACTGATCGAGTTGGCCCAGAGCAATCCGGCCATCGAAGGACTGTCCATCCACCTGCACATCGAAACCGAGCAGGATATGCGCGAGTCTTTCGAGTTCGTACGCCACCGTATGCCCGCCAAGCCGATCATCGTTCCCGAGTTCTCTCTGCACCGCCTGTATGTCAAACATCTCAAGGACCCGCTTGGCGCGGACCAGGCGGGACGCGAGTTCGCCGCGCGCTTTCACCGCGATCCGGAGATGCGGTTGCATCAGTGGTACAGCTTGGCCAATCAGCACAAGGTCAGCACGGAAGAATGGAGCGCGATGTTCGCCTCGCGCAATTGGTTTCCACCACACTTCATGCTCACCTACTATCGCTACTTCGAGCGCTACGGTGTCTGTTTGGCGACTTATGGATTCGTCAGCCAGTACGCACCGCCGGTGGTTCCGCCCAACGGCTCAGCATGGTTCATCAACCCGATCTTTCCCGCCAAGAGCCTGCCGCCGAACGCGGATGGAAGCCTCACTCCCAATCCGCTCTGGATGGATGATTTCGTCGCAATCGTGAACAAGGGTCGGGCCAAGGGGGAATAATATGGTCAATCGCAGACGCTTCCTGCAAGTTCTCGGCGCTGCCCCGGCGTGGGCGGCTCGCGCGGCCGAGTCGCGGCCGAACATCCTTCTGATTCTTGCTGACGATCTCGGCTATTCCGATCCCGGTTGCTACGGCGGCGAAATCGCCACGCCGAACATCGACCGCCTGGCGTCCCGTGGGGTGCGCTTCACGCAGCTCTACAACTCGGCACGCTGCTGCCCCTCGCGAGCCGCTCTGACGCAAGAATTGCTGACGTGGACGATCCGCACGCAGGACAATCTGCCAACCGGGCCGCAGGGCTCGAAGTTCCAGACCAAATGGCCTGCGCATCATAATTGGTACGCGCCGCATCGCCGGGTCAAAACGCCTGGGTCGTTTATTCCTTAGTAGATTGTTCTGAGACTATGCTTGCCTGTCCCTAGCGAATTGATACTGTGGCAAGTTTCAACGCAACTTGCTGATTCCCCTCGATCATGCCTAACTCCGGCAAGTTTTGGTTAAACAACTCTGCTGGCTGTTAACCGAAGGGTTCCAATTGTTAGCGCGCGGTGAGGATCCGCCATTGCGTTGCTTGTCGGAGATGCGGGATTCGTGACCGACAACTTGTTGGGACCGTCGCCCACTCCGACTCTTTCTAGTTGCACAATTGGTGCCGAACAGGGGCTTTTTGGCCCAACGCTTGCTGTGGCGAGCAGCCGATTTTGGATCGGCTTGCTCTCCCCGGTGACGTAATCTCCGCGGACAACGGACGGAGTACTGGAGTACTCCTAAGTGACACTGAAGTGTCACGTTTCGCCACTTACAGTCGGTAAATCCTTATCGTCGCGGTTAATATGTAATTGTCAGGATGGCCTCTCTTTGTTGTGGAGGTTTTTCCGGGCCACCGGCAGTTAAATTCCATGGTCGACGCCAAAACGCGTAAACTCAAGACCTTGCGAAAGGAATCAGACAAAGTTAGAATCAACTTGCTGTCTTCTTTTTATCTGGTGCGCGATCGGGTTCTCTTGGGCACGTCAGGAAAAGCGTGAGGTGTTTCGGAAGCGGAAGCGTGGCGATCGCCGGTTAGCAGAGCACAGGATGGTTCCGAGCCGGCGATGCAATTCGGATTAGAATTGAGGCAACGCCGCGCCGAAACCCAGAGAGGACGATGGGGTCTAACGCAAGTTGTACGCAAGAGGCCAAGGAGGGGAATAAGTCTTTTATTATCAAGGGCCGAGGTAGCTCAGTGGTAGAGCAGCCGATTCGTAATCGGCAGGCCGCGAGTTCAACTCTCGCCCTCGGCTCCAACTCTAAGAAAACAAGCGAGTTCCTGAAGCCAGTGACCTACTGCTAGCTAATCGGCAGGTCGCGAGTTCAACTCTCGCCCTCGGCTCCAAAAACTGTAAGAAAACAAGCGAGTTCCTGAAGCCAGTGACCTACCGCTGAGCTAACCTGGCGTCAGGTTCCATCAAAGTTCCATCGTTCTTTTCGAGCGCATTCATGGCGTTCTGGATGTCTTTGGTTGCGACGATTGCGTAGCGTATGAAGACCGAACGGGTCTTCCAGCCACCAATCTTCATAGCGACCGTCTCTGGCACCCCGGCGTTAACCAAATTACGGGCACCAGAACGACCCAGGTCAGCAACATGCCAGGGCATTGGCATGCAAAGGGTGATTCCTTTTTCCCCTTTGCGCACTTGCCGTTTCCGTTCGAGCCATCCGTTGTAGGTGTTGAGTGGTCCGGGTTGCAGGTTTCGGTGGGTGCACTGTTCGAGCGCAAGCGAGGCGTTTCCGAAGCTGAATGTGAAAGGCGGTGTCCTTCCGGATGGCGACTCTTCCACTTCCAATACAGTCGAAGTCCCTTGCGATGCCAAGGGATGACAGTCTCGGGCTTGACGATGACTAATGCCGATCGCCAGCCGCTCCAGAATCGTGCGAGCCACACCCATAGGAATCGGTCCGCGCGACTCAAGCGCAGCCGTTGGCCACGGCTGGAGTGCTGGAGTACCAAAAGCTGATGTCGGAGGGCAAGAATCTCAGCTTGCAGCGCTGCACGAGTTTGAAAGACTTGCCGAGCAGAAGAAAACAGCGAGAGAATAATCGTGAGAATGTCGCCGAAAAGCTACAGCGACGGCCGCCTAAATTCAACCAGTTCAGTCAGAACGGAGTTTTTGGTAGGAACAGGATGACCCTTTGGAAGAAGTGGATCGGAATCTGGAAGGATGGGATCTGTTGGCTCTCCAGACACCAATGGATGACAAAAGAGATCCCACTGCCGTGTGGGTGTCTGGAGGGGTTGTGGACGTGTCTGCGATGTGGAAAGTGTGAACGCACTCTCGCGGTTCGCAGTCGGGAATGCACCACTCGTCATTATTGAATGGAGGAAAAAATGAAGAGAAGACCGACCGAGCCTTTCTCAGACCCGATTTCAGAATAACTTCCGGTTTGACCATCCGGGAGTTATCGAGTAGTGGCTTGAACCGAAATGCCGAGCGCACACTTCTACGGGTAGGGCGTTTACATGTGACGCCTGAAGGTACTGTGCGAAGGTTCCCGGGGTTATAATTCCGCCCAACTATGCCCCTCGCTCCAGGCACACACTTGGGCCCCTATGAAATCATTGCGCCGCTGGGCGCAGGCGGGATGGGCGAAGTCTACCGAGCGCGGGACGTTCGGCACGACAGGCTCGTTGCCGTGAAGGTGCTCCGCGCGGACGCATGTCCGGTCAACGGCGCGGAGCGGTTTCTGCGCGAGATTCGCATTGCAGCCCATCTGACTCATCCGCACATCCTGCCGCTTATCGATTCCGGAGAATCTGGCGGCGTGCTGTTCTATGTGATGCCATACATCGAGGGGGAAACCTTACGGGAGCGGATCGCGGGCATGGGCGAGCTACCTATCCCCGAGAGTATTCGCATCCTGCGCCACGTCACCGATGCGCTCGCGTACGCGCATGCGCGTGGTGTCATCCATCGGGACATCAAACCTGAGAACGTTTTGCTGAGCGATCGGCACGCTCTGGTGGCCGATTTTGGAGTCGCCAAAGCGCTCAGCGATCTGTCGAGCTTGGCCATGACCGCAACCACCAATCTCATCACGGCCATGGGAACAACGGTTGGTACTCCGGCTTATATGGCGCCCGAGCAGGTGGGCGGGGACGTGGTGGACCATCGAGCTGACCTGTACGCCATAGGTGTCGCGGCCTACGAGATGCTCGGGGGACGCCTGCCCTTTCAGGTCACCACCGCACAGCAGATGATGGCGGCGCATTTGGCCAAGGCGCCGGATCCCCTCGTGAAATGGAGGCCGGGGATACCGGCGCGACTCGCCAACGCGGTCATGAAATGCCTGGAGAAGAACCCGGCCGACCGATGGCAGAGCGCCGCAGATTTGCTCGGCGAGATCGAAGCGGCGGAGGAGGAACAAACCAAAACTCCTGCAAGTGTGGAGATCGCGAATCAACTGGCCGAGCACCGATTCACGCTCACGGAACGTGTGTGCCGGAAGCTCAATCGAGCGACGCTCGATCCGCGGATTATCGGCGATCATTTGGACTATGTAGACAACCAGGTGCGGTCGGACGTGCTGGTTTTCTTTCTTCACGGATTGGGCCTCGACCACCGAGACTTCGAGCCGATCCTTAAGCGCTTGAGGTATCGCGGGGCCAGCCCGACGCTATACGGCTGCGAGTCGGAGCGTCGCGGGCGCATTTCGCTCTCACTTGCCGACCACGTGGTGATCTTGCGTGAGTGGCTACGGGAAGTCCGGGAAAGGTTCCAACCAGCAACGCTCGTGATGGTTGGTTTCTCGCTGGGTGCAGACATGGGCTTTGAGCTTCTGCTGGGGCCTGCTGATGAGCCGACACCGCGAATTGATGCATTCTTGTCGCTCGGATGCAATTTGAACTTCGATACCTGCTTCGTCTCGCGGGTGCTGGCGAGCATCGCTCCGGAGCATCCGGAAATGTCGATTGGCGACTTGCGCCGGCTGGGCGACTCAGCCATTTCGCTGGATGAATGGCTCAATATCCACGAGTACCTGGTGAAGGTACTGCGGAAATTCGAGGGTGATATCGGCGTATTGCAGCGGAGTGCGGCGGATATCGTGTGGCCGTTGAAGGAAATGCCAGGATTCGACGTGTTCGCACGGTGGTTCCGAGGCGCGCGGGAGTGTCTGCCCGCGCTTCGGCTGGTTTTCCCAAACGACTCCGGGTCGATGGCCGCGCTTGCGAGGCTAAAACTAGAGAACCTTGACACCGGTATTCTCGGCGGGGAATTTCCCGAGGGCACGATTACCGTGTCGGCGAGTGGGGATCACTTTGACTTAATGACGGCAGAGCACGTTTTGCGACAGGTTGACGAGCTTGTCGCCGAAGCGCGGGCACAGCAAAACAGACGGTGAGCCGCAATCGCGGCCAGTTATGAGCCTCGCGAGCGGCGCCAAACTTGGGCCGTACGAGATCGAGTCGTGCGCTGGGCGGGTGCGGAAACCACAGTAGACTCTTAACGTGGCAGTCCGATGCGCCTAAGCAAGTCTTGAAACCGAGGATCTGAGCGCAGCGGATCTAGCCGTGGCTCCCATTTGGTGTAAACGAGAAATGTGGAGTGCTCGGCCACGGCCTTGTCCAACAGGGCAAATGCCTTCTCCTTTTCGCCCAGAGCTGTGTAGATCAGCGCGAGATCAAACGGCGAGACGTAAGACTTCTTGGCCCGATCCGAGAGCGTCAGGAGGACTTTTTCCGCGCCGCGCCGATCGCCACCGAGAGCATATGCATGCCCTAGCGCCGCGACATAGAATGGGTCGCCGTTCGTCGCCTCGACGGCCTTCTTGAATTCCGCGACGGCCTGCTCGGGCATTCGCTTTTGCTCGTAGGTCCATCCGAGAATTGTATGCTCCCATGGATCGTCAGGTTGCGATTTCAGGAACTTCGCCGCCAGGCGGACTGCCTCATCGTAATCCCGGGCGGCGAAGCTATGCCAGCAGAGGCAGGAGTTCAGTCCGTCTCCGACCGGATCCAGCTCCACGGCGCGCCTGCTCTCGGCCTCCGATTCGGCAAGCCGGCCCATGGCCATAAGGTAGTGCGCATGTTCATGGCGGACATCGGCGTCGCTTGGGTTAAGCTCCAGCGCGCGCTTGAATTCCTGCTCCGCTCCCGGAAAATCCCAGTCGTAGTGCAGCTTGGCCAGCGCCAGCGCACCATGGCCCTCCGGCAGGCGCTCGTCTTTCTGTACTGCCAGACTCGCCGCTTCCTTCACCTTGCCCCAGCCCTCGCTGGGGGATACTGCGCCGAAGAAGGCCAGAAACGAGTAAGCTTCGGCCATATGGGCGTAGGCAGGGGCGTAGTTCGGATCGAGCTTGATGGCCTGACGGTAGTAGTCGATGCTTTTCTGCAGATCGAAATTATCGAAGTAGTAGTTTGCCCGAAGGTAGTTCTCGTACGCCTCGATGTTCACTGCTTGCACGTTTGGCGGTGGGGCTGGCCTCGGACCACCCAGTCTGCTTTCGACCTGCTTGGCGATCGCCGACGCTACCTCATCCTGCAAGGCGAGCACGTCGGGGAAGTCGCGTTCAAAAGTATTGGCCCAGAGATGCCGATCGTCAGAGGCGCGAACTAGCTGCGCAGTGACGCGTACACGATCGCCGGAGCGTTGTACCGAGCCTTCGACTACGGCGTCGGCATTGAGTTCACGCGCGATCACTGGCAGAGACTTCTTGGCTGCTTTGTACTGAATCGCGGAGGTGCGGGAGATCACTTGCAGGCTCTCCATTCGGGCCAGATCGGTAGTCAGCGCCTCCGTCATGCCATCAGCGAGGTAGTCTTGGGCGGTATCGCCGGAGAGATTCTGCAAAGGCAACACCGCGATTGTTCGCACAGGCCGGGCGGGACCGCCAAACAAGCGCGCCCGCCATTCGCCCGGGTCGAGCCATACCAGCAAAACCATGGCAGTCGCAGCTAGGACCGCGGAAACCAGGGCAATACGCCACCGCGTCGTGGACGTTACAGTTTTCGCTTCCTCGCCTTCGCACGAAAGCATTTCGGCAGGCGCTTGCTCGACGCTCTCCGCCGCCAGCTTCTGCACCGACGCCACGAAGCGATACCCGCGCTTGGGCACCGTTTCGATGTATTTCTGTCCGTCTTCGCCGTCGCTCAGGGCTTGCCGAAGCGTGAATATGTACTTCGATAGATTGGCCTCTTCGACAAAGCTGTCCGGCCAGAGCTTCTGCATCAATACTCCTTTTTCGATCAGATGACCGCTGCTTTCGACGAGAAGGAGCAGCGCCTCAAAAGCCTTTGGCGCAAGGGGAATGGGCTGTTCATCACGGAGGAGCAGACCTTCGGAAGGGTCTATGCGGAAGGGGCCGAACTCGTATAAGTGCTTCGCCGCCTGGGCCATACGGCCTTCCAGAAAGATTCGAAGTATTCTCGAACTTTCCTCAAAGACTCCCGGAGAGACCGCAGGCTACCGTGCGGGCGTTGCGAGGGGCAGTGTCACGTACGGGAATCCCGATCTTAGGCGCGATTGTAGCGAAATTCTACTGCCGCAGCAACAACGCGAGGAGAACATATGAAAAACCTGAGAATAGCCGCACTTACGATAGCGGTAGCGCTGTTGGCAGTGGGCTTGACCGTACCATTCGAGACGGTTCTCGCCGGATCTAATCACCATCTGAATTTCAAGTCGCTCGACGTGGATTTGCCCGGTGTTACCTTAACCCAAGCTTTGGGCATCAACTCTGAAGGCGATATCGTGGGCCGTTACCAAGTAGGAAGCGCAGGCCACGGTTTTCTTTTGAGCGAAGGCACGATTACAACGATCGACTACCCAGGCGGCATCAGCGGCACTACTCAGGCTCATGGAATTAACTCGGAGGGTGTTGTCGTCGGACTTTATACGGATCACGGCACAATCGTCCCCGGCGACGCCTTGCGAACCCGCGCCTATCTTCGGGATGCATCCGGCAACTTTGCCGCGATTGATTTCCCTGGCGCAGAGAACACGTTCGCCATCAAAGTCACACCGACGGGTCAGGCCGTGGGTTGCTACCACCACCAAGGTAGCGATTTTGCGGCTTCCGGGGGCGGTACAATGCACGGGTACGTGTATCAGAACGGTACATACGAATCCTTCTCCGTGCCTGGCACCATGCACAACGGAATCACACGGCACGGCCGGATTATCGTTGGCGTGTGGTTTCCTACTCCAACTGAATTCCACGCCTATAAGGTGGAGGAGGGAGACTATCAACTTCTCGACATACCGAATTCTATATCGTCCGATGCCCGCGACGTTAATCCCTCCGGCGAGACTATCGGATTTTTTATCGACTCTGCGAAAAACACTCATGGGTTCCTGCTCAGCAAGGGCGAGTTCACTACCATCGACTTTCCAGGGGCAGACGTGGTTTCGACACAGGCACGCGGTATCAATCCTCAGGGCGACATCGTCGGATTCTATGTAACTAAAGACGCCTCAGGGGTATCGCACACACACGGATTCGTCGCAACCAGAAACAACCAGAAAGACGAAGACGACGCCAAGTAGGCTAACCCAAACCGAACTGGAGCTTTGTCCTTTCATTCGAGCTGGCGATAGGTTTCGGAAAATCTCGGGCTTGGTCGATGTTGTGCGTCGGCTCGGTACCACGGCTTCGATAGGGCGGCATTCCTTGTGACGAGGAAGAACGCTGCAAGCAGCGCTATTGTGATTGTGGCGTCGCAGTGCCCCAGAAAATCGCGCAAGATACCCAGTCTCGATCTGCTCGATTTGAAAACCGCCCTTGGAGATGAGAGATGGAATATCCCGCGTCCCATGACAGCCTTCGAAGAGCCAGTGAGGAATCGGTTCTGACCATCGCTGCCAGCGCTGAGTTGAGGGCTCAGGCCCAAGCCCGTGTTCAAAGAAAATGAACTTGCCGCTGGGCCGCAGTACGCGTCCAATACCTCGCATAGCATCCACTACGCCTGGAATCGTGCACAGCGTAAAGGTACTGAGGACGGTATCGACGGAAGCATCTTCTAACGGGATTCGTTCGCCCGGACGATCAAGGAACTCAATATTCAGATTAATTTTCTGGCGATGTTGTTCCGCGAGACGGACCATGCCACGGTTGGGCTCTAGAGCGTAGACTTTGCTTACTTTCGTGGGATCGTAGTGAACGAAATTAGCGCCTGGGCCAACGCCAATCTCGAGGATAAATGTGTTCGTTATAGAAGCGCATTCGCCGAATTCATTTTGCTTCGACTCTGCAGTAGCAATAGAGGAATTGTTGTGTGGTGCCGAACGGTGTCTCGTGCAACTCTTTTGAGCTTTCGACCAATCGGAAGCGCGTGCCAAACTCTTCGTGCAGGGATTCGGCGTCGTAGCGGACAACATCGAGCCCGCTGCATTTGGTTGGGCCTTCTGGTCCGAACGTGCTAACGATGACATGGCCGCCCGCCTTAACCGAACGCGTGACTTGCCGAACGTAGGCGGCCCGTTGTTCTGGCGCGGTGAGGAAATGAAAAACAGCGCGGTCATGCCACACGTCATAGGCCGCCGGGTGCAATTGGACCCGAGTGACATCTGCAGCCACCCAGTGAACTCGACCTGCGACCTGTTGCAACCTCTGCTTGGTGGCGTCGATCGCTACCTGCGAAACATCCAAGACCGTGACGTTTTGAAATCCTCTCGCGAGCAGGTCATCTACAAGTGTGGATTCACCTCCGCCTATATCGATGATAGGCGCGGAGCGATCACTGATGGATCGTTCGATTAGGTCGATTGAGGTTTCCAGGTGCGGACGATACCAGCTCACCTGATCCGGCGCCTTGGTCGTGTAAATCTTCTCCCAATGAGTTCTTGTGTCCATGTCGATTTGCGTTTCACCTGGGAGTATAAGCAAAGATGGGGCCGCTTAGGGTACCAACATACAATACGGCCGGCGAGGTGCCAATGCCGCGAATTGTTTCTGGAAATTGGTATGACCATTCGCGAGCACCGTCTGTGGCACGAAATGCGACGAGTTCGCGGCGATTACCCACGAGCACAGTATCGCCCCACAGATACGGTCTGGCGGAAGTCCACTGCTTAGAAGCTTCGGCGGACCAACGCAACTTTTTTAGGTCGAGATCGAAGCTTGCGAAGACCTCGTCTCCCAGAAAAGCAAGGAGAGAGTTATCGACCGGAACGAGACGTCCGCTCGGTGTGGCCACGGTCTCGATATCGCCGAGCACTTCGCCGGAACCGAGGTTCAGGCGATACAGATGGCGCTTCGCAGTACCGAGGTACAAGTCACCTCCGCGGATGGCTGCTGAGGTTGTCACCTGGGCACCGAGGTTCTGTTTCCAGATCAGTTTTCCAGATTGGCCGTCCAGGGCGTAGGCGAACCCGTCTAGTCCGCCGAAATATACACGCCCTTCAGCTGCCGCTGGGGAGGAGCAGGTCAAGCAATCCTGGCCGGAGTAGCCGCCGTGGAAAGTCCACCTGGCTTTCCCGCTCTTGATGTCGAGGCTCAGCAGTTCGTTTCCAAGAGTGACGGCATAAACGCTATCGCCTAGCCGCACGATATCGGAGGCCACGCCGCGCTCGGTTACTCTGTATTTCCATCGCACAATCCCGGTGTATCGCTCGAACGCGTACACATGCCCAATGTTGCCGTCGGTTCCGACGACCACAAGTTCGTCGGTAATGAGGGGGTCCCCGTGAAATTGGCGCTGGTCTCCGTCCTTGGTAATGTCATATTGCCATTTCACTTTTCCGGTCTCCTTGTCCAGAGCGCGGATCCTGCCGTTGCACGAACCTACGACAACGAGATCACCCACGACCGTGGGCGTAGAGAATACTCAACCGCCGGTGTCAAATTCCCAACGTATTTCAGACAGCTTGTCTGCTTGCTGAATAGGCGGGGGAAGCCACCTTGAAGGAAGCTCGAAAGGTGTTACAAACAGGAGTGCCGCACCCACAAGCAAGAATCGATTAAAGGAAACGTAATGACGCATGTGTTCGCTCCATTGGTTTTCTCTACGGCCAGAAACTATCAATGAATCTGATTTTGCGAGCGCAATGTGTCGGTTTTGAGAAACTTCATCAGTTCCTCTCGACCTAGCGTACGGGCGTGATCGCACGCGCTGTCCTCTTTGAGACACTGAAGGAGTGCTCGACGGCATCCGCAATCACACTGCGCCTTCTCCAAAAGAATCTTGAAGTCTGCCAATTGAGTAGCGTTCAGTTGCGAGATGTCGACGCCTGGAACCTCCGAGTTGAGTTCTTCGGGCGTTGGCAACTCGACCGGTTCCGATTTGCCTGCAGGCCTGAAATTAGTTAGCTGGGCTGTGTCACCAGTTTCAAGTAGTTGCGCCACCTCGTCCTCAAGAACCCGAAGATTTGTTGCCCCCCGGTGCTTGCCGTAAATTCGGCCATCGCGACCGATTACGAAGGTCGTTGGAAAGCCAACTCCGCCAAAAACCGCACTTAGCTTCTTGTCACCTAAGGCGACAGGATAGTTGATGTTCAATTGCTTGCTAGCCGCTTGAACAGACGCTAAGGCATCCTCTACGGCGATGCCGATGACCGCGAGCCCGCGATCGAGATAACGCTTTTGCAATTCAACCAACTCTGAAATCTCTGTTCGGCAGGGTTCGCACCAGGTCACCCAAAAATTGAGGACCACAACCTTGCCTCTGTACCTGGTTAGATCGAGTTGATGCCCCGAAATATCAGGCATGGAAATCGTCGGTGCGGCGGGATGATTTTCACCAGCACACATCGGCATGGACGTCGCGACGAGAAAAGCCGCCACGATCAGACTGACATGGATTTTGGTTGTGCCGGACATATTGTCCTCCTCTCAGGTTTGCTCGGGACATCTGTCCCGAATTCGACGCGATCCTACAGAGTGAGCGCAATGGAAGTCCTCACGGCCTGTAAAGGGATTGCAAAGAGATGTATCGCGGTTCCTTGCGACCCATTCATCCTGCGAAGGGTGCCGGAACGCAAAGAAACTAAAGGGTTTGTGTTGGAGTTGTCGGGCTTTCCTTGAGAGGGGGGCTCAGATACAACTTTTTACATTCTCGTTGCACAGGGGTACGCCCGGCCAAGGAGCCGGATGTATACTTGCCCTGAAATGCGTTATTTACTGTGGGGCGGTCGGCCCTCCAAAAGGAACCTGATCACGCTTGCGGCGGTCGCGATAGTGCTGCCTACGGGCGCTCTCGCCTTCATGCAGTACCAGTCGCTGGTTGACCTGAAGGGCAAAACCAAGATTGCCATTGAAGAAAATCTGCGTCAGACATTGCAGAGCGTCGCCCGCAATGCGCAGGGAGACATGCAGACGCTGGCTAGAGAAACGTTAGCGCCTCTCGGCTCACTGTCACGCTCCCCTGAAGATCTGAAACACACTCTGGGACGTGCTTCCCAATTGCATCCTGAAGTCGATCAGTTCTTTCTATTCTCAACATGTTCCTGCAAAGTTGAGAATCGTTTCGCCTTACTTTATTCTTCCGAGAAGCTTCGTCGAGTTTCGGGGCCTCAGCTTGGAGCGGATGCAGATGTCGGGCGTATCCTGGACGCCTATCGCAGTTCTCTGGCCTTGCGTCCTCCGGCAGAATCGACACGAGAACTTTTGTTCTGGCAGCAAACCTGTTCTGTGCCCAATGAAGCAAGCCATTCCTTCTTTTACGTCTTCTATCCTTTGAAGAACACAGACGTCGCAGGTCTGATTCTGAATCCCCAGTATGTCCGCAAGGAATATTTGAACAGGCTGATACCGGGATTGCTGCGCGGCTCCGGCACGAAGGGGTCGGAGTCCGGTTTGGCCGTCAGTGTATTCGACGAAAAACAAAATCAAATTTATGCGAACGCATCCGGAGTAAAGAACTATCAGGTCAAGATGGCCTTCGCACCGGTCTTTCCGAACTGGGATCTGGCTGCTACCTATCGAGGTTCGTCCATTCAAAGCGTAGCGCAAGCCAGCTTTGAAAAAAGCCTTTTACTCACTGCTGTTGTGCTCTGTTTGCTGCTTGTCGGTATCATCTTGACTTTGCGTGCGGCCTCCCGTGAGATGAGCCTTGCGGCCGCGAAATCCAGTTTTGTATCAAACGTTTCGCACGAATTGAAGACCCCGCTGGCCCTGATTCGGTTATATGCGGAGACCCTCGAACTTGACCGAGTGAAAGACGAGCAGCAAGGGAAGGACTTTTTGCGGACCATCAATGGGGAAACCCGCCGACTCACGCAGCTTATTAACAACATTCTTGATTTCTCGAAGATCGAGGCCGGCCGAAAGGAGTACCGGTTCGTCTCTTCCGATGTTGCGGAAATTGTCGAGACGGTTCTCCGAACTTACGAATACCAGCTCAGGGACGCTGGGTTTGAAGTCTCAACGCGTATCGATCAAGGTCTCCCGATGGTCGCGATTGACGCAGAAGCCATCTCTCAGGCAGTGGTGAATTTGCTCAACAATGCCACTAAATACTCTGAGGACGCCAAGAAGATTGAAGTAGCCGTGGCGGCGAGGGACAGTCACATTGCTATCGAGGTCGCCGATCACGGCATAGGAATCCTGCGTTCAGAACAGCAGAAGATTTTCGAAAAGTTCTACCGGGTCAGCACAACGTTAGTGCACAACACGAAGGGCAGCGGGCTAGGGCTCGCGTTGGTCAAGCATGTCGTAGAAGCCCATGGAGGAAGAGTTTTGGTGGATAGTGAGCTGGGCAGAGGGAGCCGCTTCACTATCTTAATTCCCATCCCCAAAACCGAGAGCGCGCCTAAGAAGGCAGCGGCGGAAATCAGGGGGTACCCAGTTGAAGAAGGTTCTCATCATTGAGGATGAACCAGAAATGGTTCGGGGCCTGCGGCATAACTTCGAGTTCGAGGGCTATCAGGTTTGTGTGGCCCGGGACGGCGAAGCGGCAATCGACGAGACCTTCCACAGTAATCCGGACATTATCTTATTGGACGTCATGCTCCCCAAACTCAGTGGATTGGATGTGTGCCGCCATCTAAGAGCCAAAGGCGTCACGACTCCAATTATCATGCTGACAGCACGCGGCCAAGAGACCGATAAGGTTGTAGGCCTGGAAGTCGGCGCTGATGATTATGTCACCAAACCATTCAGCATCAAGGAGCTCCTGGCTCGCGTCCGGGCGCATCTGCGGCGAGCCACAAATGGCGTACGAACGCTGGAGAGGTACAAGTTCGGGGATGTTGAACTCGATTTTAGAAAGTATCGTGCGGTGAGAGCTGGACGACCGATAGACCTGTCGCCGCGTGAATTCGAAATACTTAAATGTCTTATCTTGCATGAAAATGAAATCGTCACGCGTGACCAACTCTTGGATGAGGTGTGGGGTCTTGAGAACTACCCGATCACTCGCACTGTCGACAACCACATCGCCAAACTGCGTCAAAAAATCGAGGTCTCGCCGTCGGACCCCGAACACATAATTACAGTCCACCGGATCGGATACAAATTTGCCAGCTGAATCTTGACAGGTACAACCCCTGTTTTCCGTGGCCAATTAAGCAGCACCCTTGGCGCTAAGCTTCTGCAGAGGAGTTATCGGGCTGAGGCCTCGCTAGAGTCCGGCGACTCTTGAAGATGCCTGCTAGTTGGAAGATCGAAACAACCAAAAGCAGGAAGTAAAGACTCGCCTGAAAAGGTAAGCTGCGTTTCTCAACATACTGATAGGCGATGGCGTGCGCGCCAGTTAACGCAGCCGATGCATAAGCCCACCGCTGAAGCGACTTCCAACGGCCGACTCCGAGCCAACGAAGTGAAATATCGTTAGACAACGCCAAGAGCAGAGCGAAGACCAGAGTCGCAACAGCGCCCGTGTAATTTCCGAAACCGAAAGCGTCTCGTCGCAAGTGGTGGTGAGTATCAAGGAAATACAACCACATCCTGCCGCGTAAATGGACGTTGAGGCCGACCGCCGTATGTACCAATGCAGTGATTCCCGCCCATATTCCCAAGTCCCGTCGCAGATCAAAGCTAACCGGATTGGGTTTCTGGCACAGCACATTGAGCGGGCCCAACAGCAACGCAGCTGCCGTAAGAAATAGCGCAGCGTAGGATGTCCCAATGCTTAGCTGAGAGATGAAATCGCGCTTAGGAAAGAAATGCATGAAGATGACGGTCAGCGCGACACTCCCGACACCGATGAGAATGTGATGGAACAGACGGCGCCGCAGACGATTGTTGAGCATTTGAAAATTGTGTGGCCAATGCAGCCGGGTTGTAAACTGTGGGAATGAGTGGAACCGCCGTTCTGGAACGTGCCGCTGTCGTGCGCCGTGGGCGAAGGCTCGAACACTTCACCATCGCGTGGAACGCCCTTGAAGGTCTAGTGGCTGTCGTGGCAGGAGCAGTGGCAGGCAGCATTTCCCTTGTCGGCTTTGGAATCGATAGCTTCATCGAAGTCACGTCGGGCTCGGTCTTGCTGTGGAGAATGTCCGTTGACGCAGAGGTTTGTCAACGTGAACGAAACGAGAAACGCGCGCTTAAAGTTGTCGGTGTCTGTTTCCTGGCTTTGGCGGCGTACATTGCCTGCGAATCCGTCAGAGATCTATGGTCTGGGCGAGCTCCAGAACACAGTATGCCCGGAATAATTCTGGCTTGTGTCTCGCTGGTCGTAATGCCTCTACTCTCGCGGGCAAAGCGAAAAGTGGGCCGTGCTCTGGGCAGCTCCGCCATGCATGCGGACGCGAAACAAACGGAGTTTTGCACTTACTTGTCGGCCATTCTGCTGGTGGGGCTGCTGCTGAATACTTTCTTCGGGCTGTGGTGGGCCGATTCCCTGGCGGCCCTAGTGATGGTTCCCATCATCGCGAAAGAGGGAGCGGGAGGATTGCAGGGTAAAACCTGTGAGGAATGCCGCACGGGATGATTACTTCTTCAAAAGGTCGTCGGATATCGTTGGGACGTCCTGTGTTCGGTGGTCGACGATTTGAAAGAGCAGGAAGGCGTGCACCGCGTCCGTTGTCTCCGGACTGGACGTGACAAGCCGAATCCGCGCGCCGCGATCCGTTTCCGAGAATTCGTAGCGAATCTGTTCCTTGAGCCTCGTCATGGTCGCCGTACCGGGGGGGTTGGTGTCGTGAATGAGCATCGGTGCCTTGAAATTCCCGGAGGCAAACATTTGGGCAATGTGTCCCAAGTGAGTCCGAATTTGATCGATGCTCGCCTTATCCTTCGGATCGTTGGCCGTGACGGCGATTTCTCCCCCGTCGCTGAATAATCGGAAATGATGCGTGGTAGCTTCGTGCGAGAAGCCCATGACATGGTCTCCACGCTTGACGACGCCTTCCGAACGCTTGTCCTGTGCCGGTGATGGATTCTGTTGTGCGCTGACCATTCCTGGAAGGATGGCCAGCAATAAGAGAAGCGGCAACGTGCGCATGATTTATTGTCCTTTCTTCCTTCGTAGCTTCGGGAGACCTGAAGCAATTCTGGCACGGGGTCTCGGCGGCACAGCCTCCAGCAACCGTGCTACTTCACCCGGTTTTGTCCGCCGCAAACGCTTGTCCCAGGCCTTTGACAATCGGTTCATTTCGACGCGTAGGGAGACGAGATTCCTGATTTGCTCGTCGATGTTGCGGATCTTCGAACGCATCAGGGCGCGGACGTGGCGGCATGGTGCACCGCCCTTGTCGCGCACGGTCAGAATGGTTTTCAATTCGGCGAGCGAAAAACCAATCGTCAAAGCTCGCTGAATCAGTTCCACTCTCTGCTGAGATGACGGAGGATACTCACGGTAATTTCCTGCTGTGCGCTGGGGCAGAGGCAAGAGTCGAAGACGTTCGTAATGCCGCAACGTGTCGGTGCTTACGCCCGTTTGACGCGCCAATTGTCCCGAACGCATGGGCCGTCCTCCGCGAGAAGAGTCTAAACGCTGGAACGGATTCCAGAGTCAAGTCGAAACTGATACCTATTTCGACGCAGTGACTTCCTTAACGGAAAGCGTGTCGCCCTTCAGAATTCCCTTGACCGTGACTTTCTGGCCAGCGAGCTTGGCGAGTTCCGCTTCGTGTCCTTCCAAGGTATAGACCTTTTTCTCCGCGGCCAGTGCGTACTTCATGCCGTCCTTCACACACATCTGCGTGCACTGGGCAGGAGTTGGTCACGACGCCAGCGGTCCCATCGGTGGACTGATCATTCACTACCAAGATCTCTCCGATTTCCGGCTGGCTCGCCAAGGACACAATGCACGCCGCTATCACCGCCTCCTCAGAACTATGCCGAAGAGCATTGAATGCCCATGAACTGGACGCCCGGTGCGCGGCGGCAACGACGAAGGCTTTTTCCGTTGCGGACGAGGTTCAGAGGTGGATGGATACCCGCAGGTTCTTAGCAAGGAACCCGCGATACGCGGGTCAAACCAGGTAAGGAACCGAGCCGGGGGCTTCGTTGCGATAACATGAGCGGGCCCATGCGCGCCGGCAAGTAGGCCGAAATGATCAATGGTGCATCCTTCGGGAGCCCGTTTCTTAGCATGGTCCCAGACGCTGTGCTCAAAACAATGGTGACGGCGGCTCCTCACTGGGGTACGTCGATCCCGTTCAAGAGAGTGCTCTGTTCTGCACAGTCTGGGCCGTCTCGCATGGCAGAATGTTTCAAAAGGAGAGCCATGTCGAGAAAGCGGAAGAACAGCAAGAAGATAATGCTGCCGGTGTGGACGTAGGGGCGACGGAGATTTATATCGCCGTGCCTGTGGATCGCGATCCGCAACCGGTAAGGCATTTCTCGACGTTTACCGAAGACCTGCACGCCGCTGCGGATTGGTTGAAGGCCTGCAACATAGAGACGGTGGCGATGGAATCGACGGGAGTCTACTGGATTCCGTTTTTTCAGATCCTGGAGGCGCGAGGTTTCACTGTCGTGCTGGTCAACGCGCGCCACGTGAAGAACGTGCCGGGGCGCAAATCGGATGTTTCCGACTGTCAGTGGCTGCAATATCTGCATTCGGTAGGTTTGCTGCGCGGATCGTTCCGGCCGGAACAGGCGGTCTGCACGGTGCGTTCGATCCTTCGTCATCGGGACAGCCTGGTGCAGATGGCTTCGAGCCACGTCCAACACATGCAAAAGGCTCTAGATCAGATGAACCTGCAACTACACCACGTTCAGCGATATCACCGGTGTGACCGGAATAAGAATCATCGAGGCCATCTTGGCGGGGGAACGCAACCCGCATACGCTGGCGGCACTACGCGATGGGCGGGTCAAGGCCTCCGCGGATACCATCGCCAAGTCGCTGGTGGGAGACTATCGGCGCGAGCATCTGTTCACGCTCGGCCAGTCGCTGGCAGCATTTCGTCATTACCAAGAGTTGATCGGGGCATGTGACAAAGAAATTGAGCAATATCTCGAGGCCTTCGGCTCGAAAGTGGATCCGCCGGAAGGTTCCGCCTCCCAATCGCAAGATGGGCAAAAACCGAGTAATGGAGAGCCCCGTTTCGACTTGCAGAGTCACCTCTATCGAATCTTCGGGGTGGACCTGACACTCATTCCCGGGATCAACGTCCTCACGACGCAAACTCTATTGTCGGAGATCGGTCCTGACCTCTCGCGGTTCGCCAGCGCGCCCGCGTTTACCTCCTGGCTCGGACTCTGTCCGGACAACCGAGTTAGCGGTGGGAAAGTGCTGTCGGTCAAAACACGCAAGGTCAAGAATCGAGCGGCCACGGCACTGCGCATGGCCGCTCAGGCGCTTCATCGCAGTCAATCCTATCTGGGACACTTCTACCGCCGGATGCGCGCTAAACTCGGGGCTCCGAAAGCGATCACCGCCACGGCGCACAAACTAGCCCGCATCATCTATCACATGGTGACAACTAGGCATGCCTACGATGAAACCATCTGCGTGCAAAACGAGGTACGAAACCGCGAATGTCTGGAAGCCA
>WNFQ01000022.1_pt2 | contig 107806 bp, 108 predicted proteins | sample 5400171 | NCBI WGS metagenome assembly WNFQ01 (sample SAMN13153356, study PRJNA577476) | soil metagenome | isolation source: 20 cm soil under Madrone tree | place: USA:California | collected 2016-06-14
CCTAGGCGTCCGCAAGAGCGAATTGCTGGGCGCCCAATGGAACGAGTTCGATCTCGACAGCGCGTCGCCAACCTGGCGGTTGCCGGCGAGCCGCACCAAGACGGGCGAGGCGCTGACGATTCCGCTGGTGCCCGCTGTCGCATCCTGGCTCAAATCATTGCGCGAGTTGCACGCGGTAGCGCCTTCGTGTTCCCCAAGCGCCGGCGCGACCCGCGCCAGCGCGTGTTGCACGTCGGTATCGACACGTTGAACGCGGCGCTTGCGTCGGTTGAGCACGGACTGGAACATTTCACCTTGCACGACCTCCGCCCCACCATGCGAACCCACCTCGCGTCCCTCGGCGACCCGATAACAATCCAAGATGCAGACAACAACCACAGCACCCTAATTGCTTCCACGAGGTCATTGCGCCGGTCTCAATACTTACTCGGCGTCGAACTTACGAGGGCGGGTGTTGATTCGATCGGTCGAAGGAAGGATTTGGCCTACATGAACCAGCGGTCTCCGTGACCGTACAGCGTGCTGAGATGGGCTGACCGATGCCGTGCAATTACTGATCAGCGCAGCAATCGCCTCTGCCGACACGAAGCGCCGGCAACCGATGACGACGCTTGGTGATTTCGGCGATTCCAGGCGAAAATAAGGTATTTTCGCTGTAACGTTATTTGCGGGGCACTACACTAGGTTATCCACCATGAGACTGACGGATAAACCGAGTTAGATTCAGATGAAAACCACCCAGGATCAGGCGCTGCGGTCAGTCGCCAAAATATTTGATGCACGAATCGCAAACCGTCTTGCAGACCTGCTGGCGGACGAGTTAATTCCGGCGGACGTGGTAGATGCTCCACCGCTAGGCTTCGAGGTGTGGGTGCGCGAAGACCACTTCGATCGTGCCAAAGCGATATTGGACGCGGCTCCGGTTACGGAGGCGGAGTTAACATATCTGGCAACTGGGGCTTTGGGCAAAGGGCCGGGCACGGGTTAAGGTTGCGGTGAATCTAACTCGCGTTGGAGCGGACACGCGGCGGCGTCTTCGTTGATCGTCGGAGGGAATCGATGATTTGGGATAAAGTGGCTTTACTGATTTGGGCGCGGCCGCGCGCCGCTCAACTTAGACGTTAGACGTTAGGTATCACATGGGCGTCACGGCAGCCTCTCTGATCGAGCTAATCGAAAGTGAGCTTTCCGCCCTGAAGGATCCAAGGGTGATTAGTCACATTCGCGGTCTGTTGGTACCACCTGAGCCCCAAATGCGAGCCTGGGATTACGGAAGGCCGGGCGAAGCCTACCCCTGCTGGCTCGTGCTGGCGGAAACATCATCGAACACCGGCATAGCCTATTGTGAATCCGGTTTCGGACCTGCTATGCCATGGGGACTTCTTTTTCTTCATGGCGATAAACACATGTCCATGGGTATGGACTCGGGCTGGTTTGATCGTCTTCTCGAAGCTTACTTTGAGTCGCCGCCGTCTACACATTTGCCGATCTGGCGTGTGTTCGAGGGTGGCTTTCCTGGCACTCCCATTACCGATGAAGGTACCTGGGACGCGACATGGGCCGTTGTAATGCGGTTGCGGAACGAGAGACCGCAAATACAATACAATTGCGGGCAAAGTGTTTACGTGCGTGATACCTAACAATCGGTGGAGCGATCGCGGGTCGCGTCTTCGATGGTCCAGGGAGGGAAGTCGATGATTTGGATAAATCAGCTCCGCTTTCAACCCAATAGTCAACGATGCGCATGAGGGGCCAAGGCTCGGGGTGGGATCGCGAGCGTTCCGAGCGGCTGCCGATCAAAATCGCAAGGACTGATAGGACCGTTTGAACCGAGAGCAACAAATCGGCCCCTCCGTTCTCGGGCCGTTTGCTGTAGCTTGTATATTACGGTAATATACAACCTTGATCGACTTATCGAAGATCACTGAGTTCGACTGGGACGTGGGGAACGCTCGCAAGAACGAGCGCCACGGGGTTTCTGCAGGCGAGGCAGAGGAGGTGTTCTTCTCCACACCCCTCCTGCTGCTCGATGATGAACCTCACAGCCTGGAGGAGCCTCGGTACCATGCGCTCGGTGTCACGGCAGCCGGTAGGCGTCTGCATCTGTCTTTCACGCTGCGCCGTGAGGGCACCGCAATCCGGGTGATATCGGCTCGGGACATGTCGAGGAAGGAAAGGGTAGTTTATGAGCAAGCGCCAAAAGACCATTCCTAAGTTTTCAAGGGAAGCGGCTGAGAGAAAGTTTTGGGAAGTGAACGATTCCACCGAGTATCTCGACTGGGGAAAGGCACGACCCGCGGCCTTCCCCAACCTCAAGCCGTCGACGAAGACCATCTCTCTGCGGCTACCGCAGCACTTGCTGGACGCGATCAAGGTGGCCGCCAATGCGAGGGACGTTCCGTATCAGTCGCTGATCAAGGTATGGCTGCAGGAGAAGGTGCAGAGCCGCTAGGGTGCCGCCGGCAGGCAGGTTGCACGGACGCCGAAGGCCTCCAGCCCGCGTCGCTAGCCGCGTAGCTACGTGGCACCCGCAAAGCCTCAATCGCCGCAGGATCAAACGGTTACGCATCGTACCCACGAACAGGTGCAGAACATCGAGTAGCTCCCGCGGCTGTTTGGGCTCGCCGAGCCTGGCTCTGCGCGTCGAGATGAGCGTCTACGTCGTGCGTGCCTTCGTCCAATTGCGCGAGGTGCTCGCTTCGAACAAGGAATTGACCGGTCGCTTCGCGCAGCTCGAAACCCGACTCGATAAAAAGCTGTCGGCCATCCGTCAACTTATGCACCCGCCGGTACCCAAGCGCAGGTCGATTGGTTTCACCGCGGATCTTCGCGAGAAGGGCTAGCTACCCAGCGGAAACCGCACCTTTTGTTTTAACAACAGCGGCCGCGAATATCCTGCCTCACTCCAAAACGCAGCGCTATCTCCCTTGCCATCTGTCTATAATCGACCACAGCTGCCAGCAACCAACGTCTGCTATCGGGGAGCCCACATTGACGTGTTACACGACAAGTGGTGTAGTCAATCAAATCGCTTATCGAGGAGCCGCCGTGTTATTTGACACACTCTCGTGGTGTTTGTTTGCTACCGTTCGGTCGCCTGAGTAAGAGTTATGCGGCATCCACGTTGAGCGTAGACTGAAAGGCACGGTGCATGGATCGAACTGAAATCTTCCGACCATTCTGCGCCACCATGCTTCTGACGCTGGTGGTGTGGGTCTATATGTACGGCCGCCGCCTACCCTTCATCTTCTCAAGCGGTCTCGACCCGAAGCAGATGACCCCGCTCGAGTTGGCTCGGCTATCTCCGCCTCAGGTTTCCAATCCGTCTGACAATTTGAAGAACCTGTTTGAGCTGCCCACAGTCTTCTATGTTGTCGTCCTCTACATCTACGTGACCAACCAGGTTGATGCGGCATATCTGTGGGCCGCGTGGGGATTCTTCCTGTTCCGAGCGCTGCATAGTGCGGTGCATTGCACTTTCAACTTCATCCCCCTAAGATTTGCCCTGTACGTAATCTCCGCAGGGGCGTTGTGGTTTACTGTGTTAAGGGCTGCCCTGGCGGCTTTCTTTACTGTTCGGTGAACAACTACGGACCCAAGTGCACCGACTGCAATAAGCGCTATGAGTAGCCAAGTCTTGGGGTCCGCCATCACACGATGATGCCTCAGGATCCGGCAATAGGCTGCGAAGCGCTACTACAGTATCGTAGGCGCAGATACCAATGCAGTACCCGCAAACGACATTAATTTGTGTGACAAGAATGGGCCGAATGGCGATCCTGCAATCATCCAAAACGGCACATGGACCAGCATTGATGCTGGCCGCCGCGCGGCCAGCCGCTTACACCGACCGCGCCCAGGATCCAATCGCGCCTTGTCAGCTTTGCCATAGTGATACGGATCTTGCATGGGAGGAGCACTCCTTCGCAACCGCGGCTATTACGTAGCTTGGCGCCGATCCGCGCTATAAAAGAGTTCGTTAAATCAACAAACTAGGCGCGATCCGCCCGACCAGGCGCAGAACGTCGAGTAAGGTTCAGGGCCGTTCTGCCCGGTTTGGTGACCCTCGATCAACCCCGGCGCCTCGGTTCTGACGATGAACGCGGCGCGAAGCAGACTTCGCCTCTCGCCGCAGAACACGTTTATGGTTACTATCCTCCTCCTGGGCGATTCGAAGGATTAACCCTCATTCGGGAGGATGCGACCATGGGCAATACCCTCGTCAGCGGTCAAGACCAGACTCTGCATGTCGACGTCATTCGAATCCCGGTTTTCCGGCCTTTCACCTGGTTGCGGACCGGATGGCGCGATATGCGCAGGCCAGCCAGTCTCGCTTACGGTGCGTTGATTGTGGCGATAGGCTGGACGATTCTGGTGTTTTGCGGCACGCACCCGTACCTCATCGCGGCGGCGATCTCCGGGTTCTTGCTCGTTGGCCCCCTGATGTCGGCGGGTCTCTGTGAAATGTCGCGGCGCTTCTCCCTGGGCCAGTCGGCAGATTTTGACGACTCCTTGGAAGGATTCAAACGAAACGCCCCGGCGTTGTTTGAATTCGGTGTCATCTTGGCCATCTGCGCTGCGGTGTGGTTCGGTATTTCCGCGCTCATTCTCGGCACCGTGTTTCATATCGGCGCGCCCGATATGAGCGAGACTCTGTACCGCGGGTTTCTGGACTCGACGAATCGCTCGCAGGTGTTGGCCTATATCGCCATTGGTGGAGTGCTGGCGACCTGGGTGTTCGCCGTGTCAGTCGTGTCAATTCCGTTGATCATCGATCAGCATGCCTCTGCCGGGCAGGCGATGCGCGCCAGCGTCAACGTGGTGCTTCACAATATACCCGCCATGATTGTCTGGAGCGCGTTGATCCTTGTGTTGACGATCATCGGCTACGCGACGCTGCTCCTCGGCCTGCTCTACATTGCGCCACTGTTGGGGCACGCCACGTGGCATGCGTACAAGAGCATGATTCGGTAGCGTTTTGACCGGCTATCCTGCGCGATCAGTAGAAAACGCTGCGCTTGATCAGACTGTTTGCAACGCCGCGTCGACCGCCGCGCGGGCGAGCAGGCGCGTGGAGTCCAGCGCCGGCAACGGACAATCGTCCGGTCGCACCAGCAGCGGGATCTCGGTGCAACCCAGAATCACGCAATCGCAGCCGCGCGCCCTCATGCGGTCGATGACTTCGTTGTAACGAAGGCGCGATACCTCGCTGATTATTCCATTGACGAGTTCCTGGAAGATGATGTCGTCGACAATCTTCTGGTCCCCTTCGGCGGGGGAGCTGATCTTCACGGCGTGCTTCTCGAACATCTCCGGATAGACCGGCCCCCGCATGGTGAAACGAGTGCCGAGCAGCGCGGCATGCCGGTAGCCGCCGCGCACCGCGGCTTTCGCCACTTCCTCGGCGATGTGCAGCCAAGGAATGGGCGATCTCGCCGCGACATGCTTGAAAGCGAGGTGCGCGGAATTGTCGGGACAGATCGCGAGCTCAGCGCCGGCTTTCGCAACGATTTCCGTTTCGCGCAGCATGAATCCGGCGACGCCCTCATAGTCGCCGCGATTGAATGCCGGCATCCACTCGCCCAAGGCGATGCAGCTGAGCGTCACTTGCGGATGCATGTACTCGCCCATGAATTTCTGCGAGTACGCAGCAATCTCGCGAAAGCAGAGCGCCGCGCCCTCGGTGCTGCACGCCACGATGCCGATATGTTTGGGTTTAGCCTGCAAGTGCGACGGCATCAGAGATCGGCTCCGCTTTGAGCCCAACTTAAAACAGAGAGTATGTCCATATCGCGGCAGCCGCAAGGCAGGCCGATCCTACCGGGCTCGTGCGAGAGTAACTGTCTTTCGTAATGAATACATTGGAGGGGGGCCCTTGAGAACGGTGGCCCTTGCGGTGGGTGACCCTTGAGGCGCGCGGCCCTTGAGGAGAGTCGGCGTCGATGACGGCCGCCGAGCTCATCGAGCAATCCTGGCCCTCGCAGCCGGACCTCAACGGCACGTCGCGGTCGGTCGGTGTCTATGCGAGCGACGTCAACGTGATCTCGGGCGAGATTCAAATCATTTACGGCGGCCCGCAGACCAACCAGGCAATCAGCAATAGAATGCTGACCCTGAAAGGTGGCGCGTGGAGTAGACCCCCTGATCCGTGGAAGGTACGCTTGGACATGCGACCGCAACACGAACCTGGGGCCGGCGATCCGCGGGGCGGCCAACCGCAGCCAAGCGGCCTTGGGCGCCTCTATGTGATATCTGCGCCATCCGGCGCCGGCAAAACCAGTTTGGTGAAGGCGCTCATGGAGCGCGAACCGCGCATGCGCTTTTCGGTCTCGTACACCACGCGGCCGCCGCGGCCGAACGAGGTCGACGGCCGGGATTATCATTTTGTGACGCGGGACCGGTTCGAGGAGATGGCCGCGCGCGGCGAATTTCTCGAGCATGCGCGCGTATACGACAACTTCTACGGCACGAGCTTGCGGACGGTGCAATCCGAATTGCGGGACGGCCACCTCCTGCTGTTGGAGATCGACTGGCAAGGCGCACGGCAGGTCAGATCCCGCCTCCCTGCCGCGCGCAGCATCTTCATACTGCCGCCGACGCGCCGTGCGCTCGAGGAGCGCCTGCGTGCACGGAGCACCGACTCCGAAGCGGTGATCGAGCGGCGTTTTCGGGACGCGGCGCAGGATATGGCGCATTGGACGGAATTCGATTATGTCGTGTTCAATGACCAATTCGAGCGCGCGGTTGCCGATTTGCTCGCAATCGTGCAGCTGCGGGGCGACGAGTTGGCCGCGACCCGACCCGAAGTTGCGCGCTTTGCGGCTGAGTTGCTGAAATCCTAGCGCGAGGGATTTCCGACGCCGGCCTTAAGTGCCAGCCCAGGCGTCTGCCTGAGCGTTTTGCCCTAGCGCGCTTAGGTGGCCGGGGTACGGGCCACTCTGCTATGCTTACAATCCCTTTATTGGAACCTAAGCCATGGCTCGTATTACCGTCGAAGACTGTCTGCAGAACGAACCCAACCTCTTCAACCTCGTGTTGCTGGCCGCGAAGCGTGCCCGCCGTTTGGCGAATGGCGCCGAGGCCACCGTCGAGTGGGAAAACGACAAGCCGACCGTAGTGGCGCTGCGCGAGATTGCCGCCGGAAACATCACCCTCGAGATGCTGGAAGAGGCCGAAGAGCCCGTGCAACAGCAGGTCAGCGAACTCGACATGCCCTCCGATTTCCGCGCGCCGCAGCTCGGGTTGGGTGACTGACCGGCCCACCTTAGAGTAACGATGGACTATGCGTCTTCCATACTCGGTTTCCTACCTGGTGGAAGACGCTCCACCGGGATCAGTCAGCTTTTAGATAAGCTCGAAGCCTATCTCTCTCCCGCGCAGGTCGAGCGGGTCCGCGAGGCCTACGAATTCGGCGCGGAAAGGCATCATGGCCAGAAACGCGTTTCGGGGGAGCCGTACATCACGCACCCGGTCGCGGTCGCCGACATCCTGGCGGACCTTCGCCTCGACGCCGATACGTTGGTCGCCGCCATCCTGCATGATGTGATCGAGGATACGCCGACTGCGAAGGCTGAAATAGCGTCGATCTTCGGTCAGGTCGTCGCCGAACTGGTCGACGGCGTCAGCAAACTCGACCAGATCCAATTCAAGAACCGCCAGGAAGCGCAGGCCGAGAGCTTTCGCAAGATGCTGCTGGCCATGGTGCGCGACATCCGCGTCATCATGGTCAAGCTCGCGGATCGCATGCACAACATGCGCACCCTGGGCGTCATGCCGCCGGTCAAGCGCCGCCGCAGCGCGCGCGAGACACTGGAGATCTACGCGCCCATCGCCGAGCGCCTGGGCCTGTACGCGGTCAAGCTGGAATTGGAGGATTTGGGCTTCCGGGCCCTGTATCCCTACCGCTACAAAGTGCTCGAGCGCGAGTTGAAACGCGCGCGCGGCAATCAGAAGGAGTTCGTCGCAAAAATCGCCGAGACCTTCAAGGGAGCGCTGAAGAAGGCGCAGATCGCCGGCGGCGTCGAAGGGCGCGAGAAGCATCTGTACAGCATTTACCGAAAGATGCAGATCAAGCACATCTCGCTCAACGAAATGGTCGACGTCTACGGCTTTCGAATCATCGTCGATAATCCCGACACCTGTTATCGCGCCCTTGGATTGGTGCACAGCGTTTACAAGCCCATGCCCGGGCGGTTCAAGGACTACATCGCGATTCCGCGCGTAAACGGCTATCAGTCCCTGCATACCACGCTGTTCGGTCCCAACGGCGTGCCGATCGAAGTCCAGATCCGCTCCGAGCAGATGCACCGCGTCGCCGAGTCCGGCATCGCCGCGCATTGGAAGTACAAGTCGGGCGGCGACTCGTTCGGCGGCGTCGAACACGACCGCGCACGGGAATGGCTGGCGAGCCTGGTTCAGATTCAGGAAGGTGGAAGCTCGGAGGAATTCCTGGAGAGCGTCAAGGTGGACCTGTTTCCGGACAAAGTCTACGTGTTCACGCCGAAGGGAAAGATCCTGCGCCTGCCCACCGGCGCCACCACCGTGGACTTTGCCTACGCCATCCACACCGACGTCGGCAACCGCTGCGTTGCCGCCAAGGTCGACCGCCGCCTGGTGCCGCTGCGCACGCCGCTGCGCAACGGGCAGACCGTGGAGATCATCACGGCAAAGGGCGCCACGCCGAATCCGTCCTGGTCGAGCTTCCTCGTGACGGCCAAAGCGCGCGCGGCCATCAGGCAGTACTTGAAGAACCTGAAGCGCGGCGAAGCGCTCGAATTGGGCCGTCGCTTGCTGGGACTTGCACTCGAGGAATTCTCCCTCAGTCTGAAAAAAGTCGCGCCGGCGGACCTCAACGCCGTGGTCAAGGAGTTGAATCTCAGGGACGCCGACGAACTGTTCGAGAAGATCGGACTGGGCGAGCGGCTCGCTCCGCTGGTGGCGCGGCGCCTGCAGCCGGCGGCCCGCGAGGATGCGGAACAGAACACCACGAGCAGCGGGCCGCTCATGATCGCGGGCACGGAGGGCCTGCTGGTCACGTACGCACGTTGCTGCTTCCCGATACCCAATGATCCGATCATGGCCTACCTCTCCGCCGGCCGCGGCGTGATGATCCACCGGCAAAATTGCGGTAACCTCGCCGAGTATCGCAAACAGCCGGAGAAATGGCTGTCGGTGGCCTGGGAGGAAACGCACGGGCGTTTGTTCACCTCCGAGATCCAGCTGGAGATCAACAATCGCGTGGGTGTGCTCGCCGCGGTCGCGTCGAGCATCGCCGAAGGGGAGACCAACATCGACCAGGTGCAGCTCGAGGAGCGCGATGTCAGCAACTCGTGGCTGCGCATCCAGCTCCAGGTCCGCGACCGGCACCATCTGGCGCAGGTCATCAAGACCATCCGTCGCATGCCGGACGTGCAGCGGGTGTTCCGCACGCTGGCGTGACGATCCATGCCGAGTTTCAACCCATCACCGAAGACCAACTTACCACCCTAGAGCCATGAGCAAGCAAATCATATCGACCACCGCCGCTCCCGCCGCCATCGGCACCTATTCGCAGGCCGTCCGCGTGGGCAATACCATCTGGGTATCGGGGCAAATCCCGTTGGATCCGCGCACCAAGGAATTGGTGCCGGGGGACTTCGAGGCGCAGACTCGGCAGGTGTTCGATAACCTGAAGGCCATCGTCATTGCCTCCGGAGCGACGTTCGACGACGTGGTCAAGGCGAACGTGTATCTGACGGATCTCTCGAACTTCGCGCTCGTCAACAAAGTCATGTCGGAATACTTCCGCGAGCCCTATCCCGCGCGCGCCGCCGTCGGCGTTGCCGCCTTGCCGCGCGGAGCGCAGGTCGAAGTGGAGTGCATCGTCGCCCTGTGACCGATCTGAAACCGGTCACCGCCCTGCGCGGCGTCGGCGACGCGCTCGCGCTGCGCCTGCGGGCGCTGGGCGTGGAGACCACACAGGACCTGCTGTTTCTCCTGCCGTCGCGTTACGAGGATCGCACTCGCGTGGTCCCCCTGGGCGAATTGCTGCCGGGTCAGCGCGCCGCGGTTGAGGGCGAGGTGCTGCTCACCGAAGTCGCGTTCCGCGGCAGGCGGCAAATGCTGTGCAGGATCTCGGATGGATCCGGTTTTCTGACGCTGCGGTTCTTTTATTTCACCGCCCAACAGCAGAACGGTTTGGCGCGCGGGGTTCGCATCCGGTGCTTCGGCGAAGCGCGCCGCGGCCCGCAGGGGCTGGAAATCGTGCATCCGGAATATCGCCGGGTGGATTCATCCGCCGCGAAAGCCGCCGAAGATCATCTCACGCCGATCTATCCCGCCACCGAAGGCGTTACGCAGGGCCGGCTGCGGCAATTGGTCGGCCTGGCATTGGATCAGACCGCCGCGCACGACCTCAAGGATTGGCTGCCCGCCGCAGTGCTCGAGGGCTCGCGGCTGCCGTCGCTGCTCGATGCCTTGCTGTACGTGCATCGGCCGCCGGCGGACGCGCCCGTGGAGCAGCTCCTCGAATGGCGGCACCCGGCGCAGCGGCGGCTGGCGTTCGAGGAGCTGCTGGCGCATCAGCTGTCGCTCAAACTCTTGCGCCAAAAGATTCAAAGCGACCCTGGCTGGCCGCTGGTCACCGACGGTGCCTTGAAGGCGGGCCTGTTGTCTGCGCTGCCATTTCAATTGACGGCGGCGCAAACGCGCGTACTTCGTGAGATAGAGAAGGACTTGGGCCACGCGAAACCCATGCTGCGCCTGGTACAGGGCGACGTCGGCTGCGGCAAGACGCTGGTGGCGGCCCTCGCCGCCACCCAGGCGGTGCAGCTGCGCCGGCAGGTGGCGCTCATGGCGCCCACCGAATTGCTCGCCGACCAACACGCGCTGAATTTCAAGCGTTGGTTCGAACCCTTAGGTGTCCCCATCGCCCTGCTCACCGGCCGGCAGACCGGCAAGGCGCGCGCAGCCTCCCTGACCGGAATCCGCGAGGGGCATGCGCCCATCGTGATCGGCACTCATGCCCTGTTCCAGGAAAACGTGGAATTCGCTTCGCTCGCGCTGGTTATCGTCGACGAACAGCATCGGTTTGGGGTGCATCAACGCCTGCGCCTGCGCGAGAAGGGCGGACGCGACGGACACCAGCCGCATCAGTTGATCATGACGGCGACGCCCATCCCGCGCACGCTGGCGATGACGGCCTATGCCGACCTCGACGTATCCATCATCGACGAACTGCCGCCGGGGCGGACGCCCGTGAAGACCGTGGTGCTGGCCGGCACACGCCGCGACGAGGTGGTCATACGCATCCGCACCGCGTGTTTGGACGGCCGGCAGGCGTACTGGGTGTGTCCGCTCATCGATGAATCGGAGGAAATGCCGTATCAAGCGGCGGAAGAAACCGCCGCGGCACTGGCGGCGGCGCTGCCGGAGCTTGCCGTGGGCTTGGTCCACGGCCGAATGCCGGCGGCGGCAAAAGATTCGACCATGCGTCGTTTCAAGGAGGGCGAGATCCAGCTCTTGGTGGCGACCACCGTCATCGAAGTGGGCGTCGATGTCCCCAACGCCACGCTCATGGTCATCGAGAACGCCGAGCGCATGGGGCTGGCGCAATTGCACCAGCTGCGCGGACGAGTGGGCCGCGGACGGCACGCGAGCTCCTGCCTCCTGCTGTATCGACCGCCGCTGTCCTCACTGGCGCGCGAGCGGCTCGCAGTCATGCGCGATACCAACGACGGCTTCGTGGTCGCGCGCCGCGATCTCGAGCTTCGCGGCCCCGGCGAGCTTCTTGGCACCCGCCAGACCGGACTCGCACAGATGCGCGTCGCCGATCTCTTGCGCGACGCGGATTTGCTGCCGCGAGTCCAGACCGCCGCTGAGACGCTGCTGAACGAGTGGCCTCTGCACGTGACCCCGCTCATCCGGCGCTGGGTGGGACTTGCGGAGCAATACGGGCGGGTCGGGTAGAATGGCGCGATGACACCCAAAGCGGCACGATCCATCCAATCGGTTCGGTTTTTCTTCCCGGCATGGGCCGAAGTCGGACAGGCTCTTAAGGCCCCGCATCGTGGCATTGCCGCGCTCGGGCGTTGAATTGATGGAGCGCATCGCCCAGCGGTGGCGATGGTTCGTCTTTCGCGTACGCTTTCATCCGCTCACCACGAATGAGCTGCCCCGCTTGTTCGGCAGCATCAGCGACTATGTTTCGCTCACGCGTCTCGATCGTCCCATCGGCATCTGGCTGCTGCTGTGGCCCACGCTGTGGGCCTTGTGGATTGCCGGCCACGGCAAGCCGGAAGCACGGCTCTTCGTCATCTTTGTTGTCGGCACCGTGCTCATGCGTTCCGCCGGATGTGCCATCAACGACTATGCCGATCGCAGCTTCGATCCTCACGTGGAGCGCACCAAGGATCGCCCGCTGGCGGCCGGCCGGATCGCGCCGGTGGAGGCGTTGGTGCTCTTCGCCGGGCTGTCGCTCACGGCGCTGGGTCTGGCCCTGCAGTTGAACAAGCTGACGCTGCTGTTCGCCGTTGCCGGCGCGGCACTCGCGGTCACCTACCCGTTCATCAAGCGCTTCCTGTCGGTACCGCAGCTCTACCTGGGGGTGACCTTCGGCTGGGGAATTCCGATGGCGTTTGTCGCCGAGCGCGACGACTTGCCACCGCGCGTCGGCTGGCTGCTGCTGCTCGCCAACGTGCTGTGGGTCACCGTCTACGACACCATCTATGCCATGGTCGACCGCGATGACGACATCAAGATCGGCGTGCGCTCCACCGCCATTCTGTTCGGCGATTCGGATCGCCACATCATCGCGATCCTGCAGGCCATGGCGCTGCTGGCGCTGTACCTGGTCGGCAAGATGGTGCACATGGGGCCCTGGTACTACTGGGGGCTTGGCGCTGGGGCCATCTTCTTCCTGCATCACCTATGGCTGATTCGCGGACGCGAACGCGACGCATGCTTCCGCGCGTTTCTGGGTAACCATTACTTTGGCTTGTCGGTTTTTCTGGGGATCGCGTTGAACTACCAATTCGGACGGTAGCCCAAAGCTCCGGGCCCAATTCGGACGGTAAACCAAGGCTCCGGGTCAATTCGATCATAGAACTCAATTCACGCGCTTATACATCCCGTGGACGCTCCATGGCGGAAACCCTCTCGTCAACCGAACCTCCGCAACTTGGTTGACTAAGCGTGCACACCCCCCCAATACTCCGCAGCATCTCGTCACATCAGCCGCAACCGCGGCTAGGGCTCTCTTGAATATTCGCAACGATTGGTCGCGCGCCGAAGTCGAAGAACTCTTCGCACTCCCCTTTATGGACTTGATGTTCCGGGCGCAAGCCGTTCACCGCGTCCATCAGATCCCCAATACGGTGCAAATCAGCACATTGCTCAGCATCAAGACCGGCGCCTGCCCCGAGGATTGTGCCTACTGCCCGCAGAGCGTCCGGTACGACACCGGGCTCGAAACCGAAGAGTTGATGGAGATCGAGGCGGTGGCCGAGCGGGCCCGGGCCGCCAAGGCCGCCGGCGCCACCCGATTCTGCATGGGCGCCGCATACCGCTCGCCCAAACCGAAGGATCTGCGCAAGGTTACGGCCATGATCCACGAGGTCAAGGCGCTGGGTCTCGAGACCTGCGCGACTCTCGGCATGGTGAGCCCGGCCCAAGCGCAGGACCTGAAGGCCGCGGGCCTCGACTACTACAACCACAACATCGACACCTCGCCCGAGTACTACGGCAAGATCATCACCACGCGCACATTTCAGGACCGGCTCGACACGCTGCAGGCCGTGCGCGACGCCGGCATGAACGTGTGCTGCGGCGGAATCGTCGGCATGGGCGAAGCGGCCGCGGATCGGGTGGGACTGCTGCACACCCTGGCCACCATGGCCCTACATCCCGAGAGCGTGCCCATCAATCTGCTGGTCCGGGTGGCGGGCACGCCTCTGGCGGACAGCGCTGCGCTCGACCCATTCGACTTCGTCCGAACGGTTGCCGCCGCCCGCATTCTCATGCCGCGCGCGCATGTCCGGCTGTCGGCGGGCCGCAGCGAGATGAGCGACGAGTTGCAGGCCCTCTGCTTCATGGCGGGAGCGAACTCTATTTTCTACGGTGAGAAGCTGCTGACCACCGGAAACCCGGACACCGCCCATGATCGTCGCTTGTTCGAGCGGCTCAACATTGTCGCAGAACCGGCGAGCGACGCGCAGGCCGCGGTGGGCGTCATGCCGGTGCCCGTGGCGGAGCCGGCGGAGTGCCATTCCGCCACGGCGTGAGCCGCGCATGACCGGCGAAAGCACCGCTTATTCGGTCGACAAGCGCTGGCTGCGACGGTCGTTCGATCGGGCGAGCTCGACCTATGATGCCGCCGCTGTGCTGCAGACCGAAGTACGCGATCAGCTGTTGCAGCGGCTGGAATTGACGGATTTGTCGCCCAGGCTCGTGGTCGATGCCGGCGCCGGGACCGGGCATGCCGGCCGTGCGCTGAAACGCCGCTACCCGAGCGCACAGGTGCTGGCGGTGGATTCGTCGTTCGGAATGCTCCACGTCGCGGGCCGGCAGCAATCGTGGCTCCGCCCTTTCGCGAGACTATGTGCCGATGCCGAGCGCCTGCCCCTGCCGGATGGCAGCGTCGACCTCATCGTCAGTAATTTCATGCTGCAATGGAGCGACCTGGACCTGGCGTTGGCGGAGTTCCGGCGCGTGCTCGCTCCGCGTGGCTTCCTGACCTTCACGACCTTGGGGCCCGACACCTTGCGGGAGCTGCGCGCCGCCTGGGCTCGGGTCGGGAGCGAACATGCGGACTACCACACCCGGGTCAGCCACTTCCTCGACATGCATGACATCGGGGACGCGCTGGTGCGCGCCGGCTTTGCGGCACCGGTGCTCGACGTCGAGCGGTACACCTTGACGTACACCAATGTGCGGCATCTGGCGGCGGATCTCAAGGCGGTCGGCGCCCGGAACGCAACCATCGGCCGGCTCAAGGGACTCACCGGTCCGCGCAGATTTGCCGCCATGCAGTCCGCCTACGAGGCCTTCCGAATCGACGGCCGGCTTCCCGCCACTTACGAAGTCGTGTTCGGCCAGGCGTGGGGACCGGCTGCCGAAGTGCGCCGCGCCGGCGAGGATTCAACCCACGTTTCCTTGGACGAACTCAAACGCCAGCTGCGCAAGCTGAGAAAATAGCAGAGATGCTGCGATTGTTCGTCACGGGCACCGACACGGGTGTGGGAAAGACCCGCATCGCCACCGCCCTGTGTGCGGCGTACGCCGCCAGGCGGAGGCTGGTGGCTGCCATGAAACCCGTGGCCTCGGGCTGCAGGCAAACCCATGCCGGGCTGCGAAACGAGGACGCCGAGGCGCTTCTCGCCGCGATGACGGTGCCTGCGGTCTATGGCGATGTGAACCCGTATGCATTCGAACCGGCGATCGCTCCCCACATCGCCGCCATGGAAGCCGGATGCTCCATTGATTTCGGCCTGTTGGATGAAAGCTACGAACGACTCTGCCGGCAGAGCGACGTCATCATCGTCGAAGGCGCAGGCGGCTGGCTTGCACCGCTCGACGCGACGCGCACTTTTGCCGACCTGGCAGTCCGCTGGCGGCTCGACGTCATTCTGGTGGTGGGCCTGCGATTGGGCTGCCTGAACCACGCCCTGCTGACGGCCGAGGCCATCGAGGCGCGCGGCCTGAAGCTTGCGGGTTGGGTGGGAAACTCGGTGGATCCGGATTTCGAGCGCCGCGAGGCAAACACCGACACCCTGCGCTCGCGCCTTGCCGCAAATTGCCTCGGATTGTTTCCCTATGCGCCCGAATCCAGCGCGCTCGAGCTGTCGACCGCGTTTTTATCAACGCTTCCCGAATAGGAGCCGCCTCGCGCGCCCTGAGTTATTCTTGGCATGCCATGGAAACGCGTATCGAACTCGCGCCCAATTGTTCGCTGACGGCGGCGGGGGCCAAGCTCTTTTTCCTCACTACCTGCCTGTTTTCATTGGCTTTTAGCATGATATTCGCAGCGATGGGATTTTGGCCGGTATTGCCGTTCTGGGCGCTCGAGATGCTCGCCTTGGGATTCGCCCTGCGGGCCAGCCTGCAGCGCCGCGCGTACACGCAAACGGTAACCATTACCGACTCGCAGGTCAGCCTGGTGACCCGTTCGCGGCGCGGTGAGGCCAAACAAGAGTTTGCGCGGCATTGGGCGAAGGTTAGACTTCGCAGTCCGCGCGCGCGCCTCTATCCGAGCAGGTTGCTGATCGAGAGTCGCGGCCGGGCTTATGAGGTTGGCAGCTTCCTCACCGAAGAGGAGCGCTGCGTCCTCGCCAAGCGTTTACGCAATTTGGTGGGCGGCATGAACGAGTCGCCGCCGCTTGAAATCGATAGAACTGAGGGGTCCCGTTTAGATGAGAGTTACAGGCGACAATGACGACAGCACTTCCCGGCCAACCGGCTTTGCCTGGGCCAGAGCGCTCTGCCCAGCCGCCCTGGGTCTAGCAACCCAAGCCGAAGCCAACACGTCGAACGGCTACAACCTGCCCCTCGGGGTCACCTCCTTAAGCCGGGATATCTACGCTTTGCACATGGAAGTGTTCTGGATCTGCGTCGCCATCGCGGTGGCGGTATTCGGGGTGATGATTTATGCCCTGGTGAAATTCCGCCGTTCTCAGGGCGCTATACCCGACACCACCTTGCTGCACAGCACCACGGTGGAGATCGTTTGGACCGTCATTCCGGCCGTGATCCTGGTGGTGATGGCGATTCCAGCCGCGAATGTCATCCTCATGATGGAGGACACGCGCAACTCCGAACTGTCGATCCGGGTCACCGCCTATCAGTGGAAGTGGCAGTATCAATACATGGACGCGGCCGAGGGGGTTGATTTCTTCTCGACGCTTGCGCGCGACTCGAATTTCGCGCGCCAGTTGCATTCCGGCATCGACCCAAAGACGGTGCCCAATTATCTCTTGGAAGTCGACAGGCCCATGGTCATCCCGAGCGGCACCAAGGTGCGCCTGTTGCTGACCTCCCAGGATGTGATCCACGCATGGTGGGTCCCCGATTTCGGCGCCAAGCGCTCCGCCATACCGGGATTCGTCAATGAATTGTGGTTCATGGTCGATCCTGGCAAAGAAGGAATTTATCGCGGGCAATGCGCCGCGCTTTGCGGCCGCGACCACGGCTTCATGCCCATCGTCGTGGATGTGCGAACTCCCGACGATTTCAAGAAGTGGGTCGAGGAGCAGAAGGCGGCGCTGAAACAGGCGGCGGCGCCGGGCGCGGCGGAGCCGGGAGCCGCACCGCCACGCTCCGCGCAATTATTGTCGAACTAATTACGTAATCAGCATCGCATTTACAGTAGAGAACTATTGCACCATGGCCAAGTCCGAAGCTATCGACACCGCTCACCACGACGACCATCACGAGGACCATAGTCACGACCACGGCGATCAGCCTGCGACGGGCATCAAGCGTTGGCTGTTCGCGACCAATCACAAAGACATCGGCACCATGTACCTGGTGTTCAGCCTGGTCATGTTTTTCATCGGCGGCGCGATGGCAATGGTCATTCGGGCGGAATTGTTTCAGCCCGGGCTGCAGCTCGTCGATCCGGTGTTCTTCAATCAGATGACCACCAATCATGCGCTGGTCATGATTTTCGGCGCCGTGATGCCGGCATTCGTCGGTCTCGCCAATTGGATGATCCCATTGCAAATCGGCGCGCCCGACATGGCATTGCCGCGCATGAACAATTTCAGTTTCTGGATTCTGCCATTCGCGTTCACCTTGATGTTGTCCACGCTGTTCGTACCTGGCGGAATGGCCGCCGGCGGTTGGACCCTGTACCCGCCCTTGTCCTTGCAGACCGGCGATGGCTTTCCCATGCTCATCTTCGCGATTCATATGATGGGTGCCTCGTCGATCATGGGCGCCATCAACGTGATCGTGACCATCATGAACATGCGGGCTCCCGGCATGAATTTGCTGAAAATGCCCTTGTTCTGCTGGTCCTGGCTGATTACCGCCTACTTGCTGATCGCGGTGATGCCGGTGCTGGCCGGCGCCGTGACCATGCTGCTGACCGATCATTTCTTCAAGACCAGTTTCTTCAATGCGGCGGGCGGCGGGGATCCGGTGATGTTCGAACACATCTTCTGGTTCTTCGGACACCCTGAGGTCTACATCATGATTCTGCCGGCCTTCGGCATCATTTCGGAGATCTTGCCGACCTTCGCCCGCAAACCCTTGTTCGGTGCGACATCGATGATCTACGCCATCGCGTCGATCGCATTCCTGTCGTTCATCGTCTGGGGCCACCATATGTTTGCGGACGGCATGCCCGTGGCGGCGCAATTGTTCTACATGATGTCGACCATGCTGATCGCGGTACCCACCGGCGTAAAGGTGTTCAACTGGACGGCGACCCTGTGGCGCGGATCCCTGTCGTTCGAGCCGCCCATGCTGTTCGCGCTCGCGTTTCTGTTCCTTTTCAGCATCGGCGGCTTTTCCGGCTTGATGCTCGCGATCGTCCCCGCGGATTTCCAATACAATCAAACCTACTTTGTAGTTGCGCACTTTCATTATGTGCTGGTGCCGGGCGCCGTATTCGGAATCATGGCCGGGGTGTACTACTGGCTGCCGAAGTGGACGGGCCATATGTACAACATGGCCTTGGCCAAGTGGCATTTCTGGCTCTCGTCGATCTTCGTCAATGTTTTGTTCTTTCCGCAGCATTTCCTGGGATTGGCGGGCATGCCGCGGCGCATACCCGACTACGCGGTGCAGTTCACCGACTGGAACATGGTGTCGTCCATCGGCGGCTTCGGCTTCGGGCTGTCTCAAATCCTGTTCGCAATGGTGATTGTCCAGTGCGCGCGCGGCGGCAAGAAGGCGACTGCCGAGGTTTGGGAAGGGACCCATCCCACCGGTCTGGAGTGGACGCTCCCGTCTCCGGCGCCTTACCACAGCTTCAGCACCGCACCCGAGGTCAAATGAACGTGACCGAGACGCAGGGCGAGCGCCCGTCGGTTCGACGGCGAGTCCGCAACGGGGCATTGGGTTTGATGTCTTTGGCGCTGGCGGTTTATTTCGGCTTCATCGCGCTGTTGATTTATCGCAGTCATCGCTAGGAGCCTGTCTGACCATCGATCCTAAAAAGCGCGCCAACCGCAACCTAGTCAGAGCCCTTCTGGTCATGACCGCCGGCGCCTTTGCCTTCGGCTGGGCGTTGGTGCCGCTGTATGACGTCCTGTGCAGGGCCGCCGGTATAGGCAATGCGGACGCCAAGGCGGGCAAGTCGGTCGTTCAGGAGTCGATCGATCCCAATCGAGAAGTCACGATCGAGTTCCTGGCACAGCCTGCGTCGGTGGGCAGCTTCGATTTCCGGCCGAAAGTCGCGTCGATGCGCATTCATCCGGGAAAGCTCTACGACACCCTGTTTTATGCCAGGAATTTGACTCAAAATGCGTCGGTGGCTCAGGCCGTTCCCAGTATTTCACCGACCCGCACGGCAAAATATTTCCATAAAACCGAGTGCTTTTGCTTCAGTCCGCAGAAATTTGCGGCAGGAGAAGGGCGCGACCTGCCGGTGCGGTTCATCGTGGACCCGGGGTTGCCGAGCAACGTGGACAAGCTCACCTTGGCCTATACGATCTACGACACGACGCAATCGGCAACACGTCCGTAGCCAAACGTTTTAAACTGCTGTTTTCATTCACCGTTTAGAGATTTAGCAACATGGCGCAAGCGCACGCGGATGCAGACAAATACTATGTCCCTCACAGCAGTCCGTGGCCCATCTATGGATCCATAACGCTGTTCACATTGATGTGGGGTGCCGTTGCCACCCTCAACGAGTGGCTTCCGGCGTGGGCTTTGCTCCCCGGCTTCGTGATGCTGGCGCTGCTGTTCATTTTCTGGTTCCACACCGTCATCGGCGAGAATCAACAGGGCATGTACAACATGGCGGTGGACCGATCGTTCCGCATGGGAATGATGTGGTTCATTTTCTCCGAGGTGATGTTCTTCGCCGCATTCTTCGGTGCCTTGTTCTATGCGCGCGATCTTGCCGTTCCCTGGCTCTCGGGCGACGGCGTGAAGGTCTTCACCAGACTGCTCTTGTGGAATAATTTCGACGGGACATGGCCGACCAACGGCCCTGCCGCGCTGGGGCCGCGCGCGAATGGTACTTTTGAAACCATTCCGGCGGTCGGTCTACCTGCCATCAATACCGCGATCCTGCTCACGAGCAGCGTGACCATCACGATCGCGCACCACGCCTTGCTGACCGGACATCGGACGCGGCTGAAGATTTTCCTGGCCGCGACCTTTTTGCTGGGCTTCACTTTCGTCTTCTTGCAGGCCAAGGAATATCACGAAGCCTACACCGAGTTAGGACTGCAGCTCGGCACCGGTATTTACGGCTCGACCTTTTTCATGCTCACCGGGTTTCACGGCCTGCACGTCACCTTGGGCGCCATCATGCTGACGGTCATTTGGTTCCGAGTGATGAGCGGTCATTTCACGCCGCAGCGCAATTTTGGGTTCGAGGCCGTCAGTTGGTACTGGCACTTCGTCGACGTGGTTTGGCTTGGGCTGTTTATTTTCGTCTATTGGCTGTAGCCCGGCACCACGCGCTGCGGATCGATCCAGCCGCTGTAGTAGGCGACGATCAGCAGCACGAACAGCGCAAATGACAGGCCGATGCGCCAGGCCAGCGCCTTGACCATCTTGGCACCGTCCTGCGGTCTGGCACTCGTCAAGTGAAACAGAGCCTTGGCCAAACTGATCAAAACCAGCGCCAGCATGGCCAGAACGAGATATTTGAATTCCACAGCCACCCATGGATATTGAACAGGGGGCAGGCAGTATACCGTGTCAATCAAAGTGGGTTCCCGCATCTTCGCGCCACGGCTGTTCACGACGCTGCTCACCCTTGTCCTGATCGCGATGCTGATATCGCTTGGACGATGGCAATTGCGCCGTGCCGACGAGAAACGCGTGTTGTTCGACTCGTTCGCGGCGGGGACCGATGCCACTCGACTGGTCGATCTCGGAACACCCCGCCTGCCTCGGTATCAGCACATCGAGGCCAGGGGACACTACGATCAGGCGCGGCAAATCTTGATCGACAACATGGTCAATGCCGACCGCGCCGGCTATTTCGTGATAACGCCGTTCGCCCTGACGGACGGCGGTTGGGTATTGGTCAATCGAGGCTGGGTGCCCTTGGGAGCGAGCCGCGCAGTGCTGCCAACCATCCCGGTAACGGGCGATACGAGACGATTACGAGGACGGAGCGATAATCTGCCGAGTCCCGGCATTCAGCTGGGCACCAGGGCAAGGCTCGCGCCACCCTATCCGGTGGTCGCAGCCTTTCCGAATCATGCCGAGCTGGCGCAGCTGCTCGGAGAATCCTCTTGGACAAAGGCCGCGGATCTGGTGCTGCTCGACCCCGCCGAGCCTGACGGCTACGTGCGTAATTGGGCGGCGCCCGGATTTCCGCCGATGCGCCACTTCGGCTATGCGGTGCAATGGTTCGCCCTGGCGCTGACTTTGTTCGTCATATATGTCGTCACCAACCTGCGTCGGGACGCGGACGTGACGACGTGACCCCGCGCAGCGTCCATGATCGCCGTCAAGGGCGGCTATTGGTCGGTTTAGCGCTGATATTTTTTGGGCCCTTGGGCGTATCTTTTTATTTGTACTATGGTCACGGCTCCTGGCGCCCGGGCGGCCGCGTCAACGCGGGCGATTTGATCGTGCCGCCGCGTCCCTTGCCGTCCCTGGCGCTACCCCTCCAGAGTTCCGGGGAGACCGATTCGGAATTCCTCCGGCGCAAGTGGACCCTGCTATACGTGCAGCAGGGTCCGTGCGCCGAGCCCTGCCGCACCAGCCTGTACCAGACGCGGCAGGTGCGGTTGGCGCTGGACCGGGACATGGATCGGGTGCAACGCGTATTCATCGCCGACGGCGACTGCTGCGATTTTCAGTTTCTGCGCGAGCAGCATCCGGACTTGATCGCGATTCGCATGAATCCGGCTGCCGCACCCATGCTCGCGCTTCTGCCGCACCGCGACCCCGGCAGCGCGAGCGCCGGCAGCGACGCAATTGCTCAACCCATTTATTTGATTGATCCCTTGGGCAATCTCATGATGTTCTATGCGCCCGACGCCAAGCCCAAAGGCATGCTCGAAGACATGAAGCGCTTATTGCGCCTTTCCCACATAGGCTAGCGCATGCATCCACAACGGCGTTTGTTCTGGTTCAGGCGGCTGGCATTGGCGGGCGCGATGCTCGCGGCGGCGGTGGTCGTGCTGGGTGCGTGGGTGCGGCTTACCAATGCCGGTCTGGGTTGCCCGGATTGGCCGGGCTGTTATGGGCATATTTATCCGAACGCCGGCCATGGTGATCCGCAGACCGGCTTTCGGTTCGGCAAAGCGCTGCACGAAATGATTCATCGCTATTTCGCCGGCACCCTCGTGCTGGTCATCACGATATTGCTCGTTTGGGCGGTGCGTTACCGCAGAGATCGCGACCAACCGCTGATTCCTCCGGCGCTGCTATTCGTCGTCGTATGCTTGCAGGGTGTTCTCGGCGCCTTGACGGTGACGCTGCTGCTGAAACCTTTGATTGTCACGGCACATCTGTTCGGCGGACTCACCACGTTAGGATTGTTGTGGTGGCTGTCGCTGCACCCCGAACGGCGGCAACCGTCTGCGCGAGAGGCGGGCTTGCGAAAGTATGCCCTCGTGGGTCTCGCCGCGCTGATCGTGCAAATCGGTCTCGGAGGATGGACCAGCAGCAACTACGCCGCGGTGGCGTGCCCGGATTTCCCCACCTGCCAACGCTCTTGGTGGCCGCAGATGGACTTTCGCGACGCCTTTGTGCTGTGGCGCGGACTCGACATCGACTACGAAGGCGGCGTGCTGGCGAATCCCGCCCGTATGGCCATCCACTTTACGCATCGACTCGGCGCCCTGGTTGCGGGCTTGATCCTGGTAAGCGTTGGGGTTTTGGTCGCCACCAGAGCCGCCAGCCGGCGTTTGGCGGCCGCCGGGGGCCTCTTGGTGCTGGCGGTCCTGCTGCAGATTTCGCTCGGGGTGGCGACCGTGCATTTTGGCGTGCCCTTGAGCGTAGCCACCCTGCACAATGCCGGCGCCGCTCTTCTGGTCATGAGCATGGTGTGGCTGTTGCGGGCGCTGTGGCCGGCATCCGGTGGGCCGGCCCCGGCGAACGGCATGTTACCCTTGCACCGTGTCGACCATTCCCGATAACCCGCCCATTGCCGTCGTCCACGTTAGCGGATGGCGGGATTTCCTGGAGCTCACCAAGCCCAAGGTGAGCCTGTTGATCGTCTTCACCGCCGTCGTCGGCATGGTTCTGGCGTCGCCGGGGTTGGTGCCGCTGCCCGCCCTGATTTTCGGCACGCTGGGCATCGCCTTGGCATCCGGGTCCGCTGCCGCCTTCAATCATGTGCTGGACCGGCGCATCGACGAGCACATGTCGCGTACCCGCCTCCGGCCGCTGCCCAAGGGGCATTTGGAGAAACGTCAGGCGGTGTTGTTCGCCGCGCTGCTCGGGCTCGCGTCCATGCTGGTGTTGTGGCTGCGGGTCAACGGACTCACGGCTGCGCTGACATTCTGCTCGTTGATCGGTTACGCGATGGTTTATACGATGTGGCTCAAACACGCCACACCGCAAAACATCGTGATCGGCGGAGCAGCCGGCGCGGCACCGCCCGTGCTCGGCTGGGCCGCCGTCACCAACACGGTCGACCCGCATGCGCTGCTGTTGTTCCTGATCATTTTCACGTGGACTCCGCCGCATTTTTGGGCCCTGGCGATCGCGCGGCGCGAAGATTACGCGAAGGTCGGGATTCCCATGTTGCCCGTGACTCACGGCATCCCGTACACCCGCCTGCAAATTGTGCTTTACACCATCCTGCTGGTTTTGAGCACGCTGCTGCCCTACCTCACCGGTATGAGCGGGTTCATTTACCTCGGCGCTGCGGCCGTTCTCAACGGTCGGTTTCTTTACTACGCGCTGACATTACACCGGGGACTACGGCCTGAGCTGCCGATGCGCACCTTCAGATTTTCCATCACCTATCTGATGCTGCTGTTCGCGGCGCTGATTCTCGATCATTATTTTTTGTTCAAGGCTTGATCGTCCTCATGGCCGGTATTGCGGTCGCCACTACGATCGCGATCGGAATCAGCGCCCAGAGAATCTCGGTCGCTCGGGCCGAAGCGGATGTCGGCGGGCAGTCGCGCAGCGAACTGCGAAACGAGACGATGGAAACGATCATCGCGGCAAATACCGCGACGCCGATCCCGGCGCACAGCCAGACGGTGATCAGCACGCCGTTCACCGGACGAACGCCGCCCAGCGGGTGATGAAGGTATGCGTGCCCTCGATCGCCATCAGGCCGATCAGAATGAGGAGGGCCAGCGGCGGGATCAGGATGGCGAACTTCAGCGCGAGCCGCTCCCATCTCATGTGCATGAAGATGGCGACGATCAAGCCCGCCTTCACCAGCATGAACAGAATGATCAGCGACCACCGCAGCAAGCCACGCAGCTGAAAATAATCGACCAGATAGGAGAAGGTGCTGAAGACGAACAGCAGTGCCCAGATCCACAGGTAAATGCCCAGCGGGTGTTGCTGCCCTTCGGTATGCCCTTGATCGGCACTCTCATGCGCCTTTTGCTCATGGACGGTTTCGGATGCGGCGACGTCGTTCATACTTCCCCTACCACAAATAGAAGAACGCGAAGATAAACACCCAGACGAGATCGACGAAATGCCAGTAAAGCCCGGTCACTTCCACGGTCGCGTAGCTGCCCTTGCGATCATAAAACCCGGTCCAGACCCTGCGCGCAATGACGCACAGATAGACCACGCCGGCCGACACGTGCAAGCCGTGAAAGCCCGTGATCATGAAAAACGCCGAGCCGAACTGCGCAGCGCCCATGGGATTGCCCCAAGGCCGCACGCCTTCATTGACGATGAGATTGGTCCACTCGAAGGCTTGCATTCCGACGAAACTTGCGCCCAAGGCCGCGGTGGCGAGCATCAAGGCCATGGTTTTGGCGCGGTCGCGCCGGTAGCCATAGTTCACCGCCAGTGCCATGGTGCCGCTGCTGGTGATCAGCACCATGGTCATGATGGCAATCAGCAGCAGCGGAATCTCTTGACCGGCGATATGCAGCGCGAACACCTTGCTCGGATCCGGCCAGGTCGCGGTGGTGGAAATCCGGACATTCATGTAGGAGGTGAGAAAACACGTGAAGATGAACGTGTCGCTGAGCAAGAAGATCCACATCATCGCCTTGCCCCAGTGCACTGGGAACGCCTGCTTGTCGCCCGACCAATCCGCGGCGACACCGCTCAGGCCTTCAAGCGGTGCCGGTTGTCCCGCGATCGATGCGTCTTGTGCCATGCGAGAGATCCTTGACTAGGTAGACAACAACAAAACGAACATCACCAGCCAAACGAGCAGCAAATAGTGCCAGTAGACCGTGCACAGCTCGATGCTCAACCGCATCTCGATCAGCTCCACCGCGCGTGTGCGCATGCGGAGCACCGTCTTCAGCCATACGACCAGTCCGCCCAGCAAATGCAACCCGTGCACGCCGGTGAGCACATAGAAAAAGGCGCCCGCGGGCCCGCTGGTCAATCCATACCCCGCATCGCGGAGCTGCTGCCACGCGACCAGCTGGCCGGTGATGAACAATACGGCGAACGTTCCACCCGCGAAGAGATATCCTCGAACGCGCGCGCGATCATTCAGTCTCACCGCGCGCCGGGCCGCCTGCATGGCGGCGCTGCTCAAAACGAGCATCGCGCTGTTGAACCACAGGATTGAGGGTTTGCTGACCGGATGCCAATCCGAGATGCCATGTCCGGCGCCATGCCCATGGCCCATGCGGATGAAGTACGCCGAGATGAATAATCCGAATAGCGAGGTGATCACCGCAAGGAATACCCACAAGGCGATGCGCGCCGGCGGCACCCCCACTTCACCGACATCGCCGCGCGCGTGGCGCAGGTGCACGCTCGATCCGTGGCGCTCCCATGATCGCGTGCTCAGGCGTCTGATCAGCCACAACCAGACGATCACGCCGGTGGTGAGCGCGCCGAATGCAACCCAGATATTCATGAGCGCGGTCCGCCGGCCTAGTGCGTGTGCACGATCGGCGCCAGCTTGTCGGGCGGAACGTTTTGCGGGATGAAATCTTCTTTCGCGCCGGGCACGCTGTAGTCGTAGGCCCAGCGGTACACGACCGGCAGCCTCTCGCCCCAGTTGCCATGCCGGGGCGGCGTATCGGGTGTTTGCCATTCGAGCGTCGTGGCCCGCCAGGGGTTGCCGCCCGCGGGCTTGCCTTTGAAAAACGACCAGACCAGGTTGAACAAGAACAGCAATTGCACGGCCGCGACGAACAGAGCGGTGATGGTGATCCACTTGTTCATGGTATGAGCCGACGGCGGAATGAACTGGATGGATTCGTCCCACGCGTAGTAGCGGCGCGGCAATCCGAGGATGCCCAGGTAGTACATCGGCATGTAGATCATGTACGTTCCGACGAACGTGATCCAGAAATGGATCCTGCCCAGGGTGTCGTCCAGCATTCGTCCCGTCATCTTCGGATACCAATGGTAGAGCGCGCCGAACACGACCAGGATCGGAGACACGCCCATCACCAAATGGAAGTGCGCGACCACGAAATAAGTGGCGGATAGCGGCACGTCCACCGGCACGTTACCGAGAAACAGTCCGGTCAGGCCGCCGTTGATGAAGGTGAAGATGAACCCGATGGCGAACAGCATCGGCACGGTGAGATGGATGTCGCCGCGCCAGAGCGTCAGCACCCAGTTATAGACCTTGATCGCGGTGGGCACGGCAATGATGAGCGTGGTGGTGGCGAAGAAGAAGCCGAAGTACGGATTCATGCCGCTCACGTACATATGGTGCGCCCACACCACGAAGCTGAGACAGCCGATCGCCAGAATCGCCCACACCATCATGCGATAGCCGAATATATGCCGCCTCGCATGCGTGCTGAGCAGATCGGACACAATGCCGAATGCCGGCAGCGCGACGATGTAGACCTCCGGGTGACCGAAAAACCAAAACAGGTGCTGGAACAACAGCGGGCTGCCGCCGTTGTACACCATTGGTTGCCCCATCGAAGAAACCGCCGGCATGAAGAAGCTGGTGCCGAGCAGGGCATCCAGGGTCATCATGATGGCGGATACGAACAAGGCCGGAAAGGCCAGAAGGCCCAATACGGTCGCCATGAAAATGCCCCAGACCGACAGCGGCATGCGCATCAGGGTCATGCCGCGGCAGCGGGCCTGCAGCACGGTCGTCACGTAGTTCAGTCCGCCCATCGTGAATGCCACGATGAAGGTGGCAAGCGATGCGAGCATACAGACGATTCCCCACCGCGCGCCGGGCGAGCCGGAGAGAATGGCTTGCGGCGGATACAGGGTCCAACCGGCGCCGGTCGCCCCCCCGGGCACGAAGAAACCGGCCACCAGAATCAGTACCGCGAGCAGGTACACCCAATAGCTCACCATGTTCAGGTACGGGAACACCATGTCGCGCGCACCGCACATCAAGGGAATGAGGTAGTTGCCGAAGCCGCCGAGAAACAAGGCGGTGAGCAGGTAGATGACCATGATCATCCCGTGCAGGGTGATGAACTGGTAGTAGTTCTGCGGCGCGATCAGCGAAAAGCTGTGCGGAAAACCCAGCTGCAGCCGCATCAGCACCGACAGCGTGAGCGCGACCAGGCCGATGGCGATCGCCGTGATCGTGTATTGAATCGCAATGACCTTATGGTCCTGAGACCAGATGTATTTGGTCAGAAAGCTCTGCGGATCATGAAGCGCATGAGCGTGATCTCGATCGGCAATTGCAGCATAAGCCATAGGATTTCACCTCACAGCGAATCGATATGTTTGAGGACGTCATCGATCGCGTGGTCATCCGTCAGCGTCTTCGCCATGGCCGCCATTTGCGCCCCGTTGAAGTCTTGCGGATGGCCCCCGCGCACGCCCTGCTGGAAGTTCTGCAGCTGTCGCTTCATGTACCAGTCGCTCATGTGCGACAGCCTCGGCGCGTTCGTCGACCAGACCCCCTGGCCGCCGTCTCCGTGACAGTACGCGCAAGTTTCGTAGCGCTCTCTGCCCTTCAAGGGATTCCCAGACACCGTCCCTTGCGGATGCGCGTCGGGCAGGGAGCTGATGTACGCAACCACGTTCTTGATCGCGGTGTCGTCGGCGAGCATCGCGGCAAACGCGACCATTTGCTTTCCGTAGGTATCCTTCTCGGCCCCTCCGCGTATGCCGAGCTTGAAATCCTGCAATTGCCGCGCCAGGTACCAACCCGCCTGACCGGCGAGCTTCGGCGCGTTCAATTGCGGATTTCCTTCCCCTTGCGGGCCATGGCAGGTGCTGCACACGGCATAGGACGCCTGGCCCGCCGCGACATCGCCGGCGGCAACGGCGCGCGTTTGCGCATAAGTCGGTTGCGCGGCGAGCCACGCTTGATAGTCCTTCTCATCGTCGACGATCACGCGCCCGCGCATGGTGAAATGCGCCGTTCCGCATAACTGTTCGCAGAGCGCATCGAATTTTCCGGTGCGGGTGGGGACCAGCCAGAAGTAGGTCACCATGCCGGGCACCATGTCCATCTTGACCCGAAACGCCGGTACCGCGAATTGGTGCAGGACGTCCTTGGCGCGCCCCAGAACCTTCACCGGCTTGCCGACCGGCAAATGCACTTCGGGACCCGACACCACCACATCGTCCTCACCCTTGGGGTCGTTGGGGTCGATCGCGAACGGATTCTCCGGACTCGCGAGCCGGACATTGGTGGTGCCGAACACGCCGTCTTTGCCGGGGAAACGATAGCTGAAATTCCATTGCTGCCCGACCACCTCGACCTCGGACGCACCGCTCGGCACGTTGACGAACTTGGCCCACACCAGCAAGCCCGGCGCGAGCATGGCGGCAATGCCGACCGAGGTCACGATCGTGAGCCACCATTCGAGTTTCTTGTTCTCAGGCTCGTAGTGCGCCTTGATGCCTTTGCGATGCAGGTAGCGCACGATGCAGTACGCCATGAAAAGGTTGACCGCGATGAACACGGCGCCCGTAACCCAGAATGTGAGGTTCACGGTATCGTCCATCGTCGTCCAATTGGAGGCGATCGGCGTGAACCACCAGGGACTCAAGAAATGAAACAGGACGGTGCCGATGACCAAAACGATCACTGCCCATGCAAGTATCATCGACACCCCCCGCGAATACGCCCAACCCGAGTCGATCAAGCCCCTTGTGTCGGAGTCGCAGAAACTCTCGTCACGGTACTGAAGGGATTGACGAAGTGCGAATCGATCGCCACCAATTCGGCGTCCGGATGCTTGTCGCGCATCATCTCCAGCACAACCTGTTCTCGATGCTTGCGGACATAGACCAATATCAGAAACTTGCCGGCCACCAGGTCGTCGTGAAACTTGGCGAGCTTCTTATTCTCGCTGTCGACTCCCACGAGACCGCCTTCCCAGGCGCCAAACAACGTGGCCGCTCCGACCAAGATGGCGTAAACGAAGGTCGGCACCACATGAACGCCGAAGGGCTTTATGTACAGGAGCAATCCGACCCCCGTCAGTCCGATCAGAAATCCGAGCGCGGCGCCGATGAAGCCGTCGCGCACGACATCCAGGGTTTCGAAGTAGTTGCTGGAATGGATCTGATGCCGTTTGAGACCGGCGTGGTCACGGCAAATGACGTGCAGGTAGAAATCGTTGACGCCGACCGCATGCAGATCGGCCGACACCTGATCGGTCGTTGCTATGGTGGGAGTGAGAAAATAAATGCATTTCATGGCTTCCCCCGCGACGTTTTTTACGGCGGCCTATGAACGAATTCTCTTCACCAAACATCTTTCCGGCACCGCCTTAATTTATTGCGCAGTGCCACAGCCGTATTGAGTGTGGCACAAGCACTGTTGCGTTGGAAGATGTGCATCAAGCCGGTGCCCGGGAGAAATCGCAATGCAACAAATGGGCTTTTCCGCTGAATCGGCACCGAACAGCCGCTTTTGTATGCACTGCGGCATGCAATTTCGCCGAACGGCGCTCGAAACGAGGCGTGCTAATATCAAGCGGGCGCTGGCAAAAACTGTTCGGGGAGACGAACAATGGACCTATTTGTAGTTGTCATCATCGCGGCGATGCTCTTTACCGTGGCCACGGTGTTTTTGGGCTTGCTGACGATGTCCGCAGGCGGTTCGACCGACAAGCACCTGAGCACCCCGCTCATGTGGACGCGCGTGGGGTTTCAGGCGCTCACCATATTGCTCCTGTTCGCTGCCATACGATTGCGCTGACGCGTCTCATTGCGCCGGCGCGCAGGCCGCGGCGAATCGTGCGCGCGCCGAATCGGGACGCGGCACCACCGCATTAGCTATTCCGCGATGCGCCGTCCGGCGCTATACTGCGCACCCCTCTTTGTGATTTTATCCCCGGTTTTCAGCGAGTTATTGTGGCCAATATCGAATCCTCAGATAAGCATTTCTTCAATTCATTCAGCTTGGTACTCGGTTTTCTCATCGCGTTCGCGATCATCCTGTTCGTGTTTTCCCGGATGATCGGCAGGGCCACTCAGGGGCAGGAAGTGCTGCTGGAGCCGATGCGCCTCAAAGAGGTTCGCCAAAACATTGCGCCGTTCGGTCATGTCGCCGTGGCGGGTCACGACAATTCCGCGCTGGCCGTGCCCAAGGGCAACCCTGTTGCGGCGGACGTGCCGACCACCGGCGAACAGGCGTATACCAAAGTCTGCTCGGCCTGCCATGCGCAGGGTATCAACGGCGCGCCGAAAATCGGCGATCATGCGGCATGGGGACCACGAATCGCCCAAGGCAAGGAAGCACTTTACTCGCATGCCATTGAGGGGAAGGGCGCCATGCCGCCGCGCGCCGGGACGACCTGGCCCGACGCGACCATGCGGATGGCCGTTGACTACATAGTCTCGCTCAACAAGTAACCGGTGCTCAGGCCGCCGGGTCGCGTCGTCCTGACGCTTCGATCGGGCGCGCGATTTCGCCGCCACGCCAGGCGCCGCGCCGCTTAGGTCAGCCTCTGCCTAGCCTTAGGAGCCGAGCGATGGGGAGACTGCGCAGCCGCTTTCCCGTCGCCGCGAATATCGCATTGCAGATTGCCGGCGCCACCGGCGGCACGGCCACTTCGCCGATACCGCCGGGCGCCGCCTCGCTGTCCACGAGATGAACGTCGAGGTCCGGCATTTCATTCCCGCGCAGCAGCCGATAGGAATTGAAGTTGGCCTGCTGCACCCGGCCCCCCGTCAGCGTCACGTCGCCCCAGAGCGCGGCCGTAAGTCCGAAAACCATTCCGCTTTCCATCTGCGACTCGACGATGCGCGGATTGACCATCTGGCCGCAGTCCACGACGCAGGTGATCTTGTGCACCTTGAGTTCACCGGCCTCCACCGAGATCTCGGCGACCTGCGCAATCTGAGTGCTGTAGCCCTCCATGAACGCGACGCCTTGATGCCGGCCCGGCGCAGGCCGGCCCCACCCCGCGCGCTCCGCAACCGTCTGCAACACATGCGCGTGGCGCGGTTTTGCAGCGAGCAACCCCAGGCGAAACTCGACCGGATCCCGGCCCGCGGCAGCCGCGACTTCGTCCATGAAGCTTTCGATCACGAAACAGTTGGGGGCATGGCTCACGGAGCGCATGTAGGCCACATCGATGCCGATCTCCCGGCGCGTGTAGGTGAGCGCGAAATTCGGCACGGCGTAGGGACAGTTGAGGGCCGCCTCGACCACGGAATCGAATGGGTCCGTGGTCGAAGGAGACGCGCGCGCGGTGATCGAAGGGCTGGTGATGTGCAGCGACCACGCGGTCAGCCGGCCCTCGGCATCAAGCGCACCGCTGACATCTTCCCGGGCCGGCGGTCTTAACATGCAGCGGGTCATGTCGTCTTCACGCGTCCATATGAGCTTGACGGGAGCGCCGACCGCCTTGGAGGCAAGCACTGCGGCGGGAATAAAGTCCACCTCCAGACGCCGCCCGAAGCCGCCGCCGAGCAGAGTGGTGAAAACCCTGACTTTCCCAGGATCCAAACCCGCGGCGGTGGCGGCGGCGAGCTGCGCCGCCTGCTGCACCTGAGTTCCCACGTAGAGATCGCATCCACCGGGTTTGACGTCGGCCGTGCAGTTCATCGGCTCCATCGGAGCGTGCGCCAGCAGCGGCACCTCGTACACCGAGTGCAGCGAGCGTTTGGCGGACTTGAGCACGTTCGCGGCATCGCCGTCCGCCCGCGCACTCAATCCCGGCCCTGAGTTCGCGGCCTTTTCCAGCATGGCGCGGATCGCGGCATTATCGAGGTGCGCGTTGCTGCCGGGATCCCAGGTGATATTCAGGGCATTGCGTGCGGTGAGCGCCTGCCAGAAATGCTCCGCGACGATCACGACGCCGCCGTCGGTCCGGATGACCTTGCGGACCCCCGGGGACGCTTCGGCGGCGGCTGCATCGAGCGCAATCACCTTGCCGCCGAGCACCGGGCTCTGCGCCAGCGCCGCGTACAACAGCCCGGGCAGTTTGACGTCGATCCCGAACTCAGCGCTCCCGTCCACCTTGCCCGCCGAGTCTGTTCGCAACCGCGGCTTGCCGATGATTTGAAAGTTGGCCCTGGATTTGAGTTTGACGTCTTTCGGCACCGGCACTTTCGCGGCCGCGGCCGCAACGTCGCCATAGGTCACGGTCTTTCCGGCGGGCCCCAAGATGGAACCGTTCCGAACCTGGCAGAGGCCGGGGTCGACGCGCCACCGCGCGGCGGCAGCCGCCACCAGCATCGTGCGGGCCTGCGCCCCCGCGAGGCGCAATTTTTCCCACGCATCCGGCACGCTGTTGCTGGTGCCCGTGATCTGTCCTCCATTCGCGGCATTGACGTACGCGTCGCCCACCGGGGCGGCAACGATCTTGACGGAGTCCAGCGAAATCTCGAGTTCCTCGGCCAGCAGCATGGGCAGCGCCGTGTAAACGCCCTGGCCCATTTCGGAGCGGTCCACGACGATCGTGAACGAGTTGTCCGCCCCGATGGTGAGCCATGCGTTCAGCTGGCTCAGCGCGGAGCGCGCGCCCGGCCTTTGTCCGCTGCCGAAGCCTGGGAGCGTCAATGCCAGCAGCGCGGTTCCTCCCGCCCCGGCGGCGGTTCCCAGGAATCGGCGGCGCGTCAGCCCGCCGGAGTGGCGGCTCATTTCCGTACACCCTCGCCGCTGCCGCCCGCGCCCCGCACTGCGCCGGTGCCCTGCGCGCCGCCCGCGCCCTGCAGTTCCGCCGCGCGATGAATGGCCTTGCGGATGCGCGCATACGTCCCGCATCGACAGAGGTTTCCGGACATCGCCGCATCGATCTCGGCGTCGCTGGGATTCGGGTTGCGATGGAGCAGAGCCGCGGCGGACATGATTTGTCCCGACTGGCAGTAGCCACACTGCGGAACGTCGATTTCCAGCCACGCTTTCTGGACCGCGTGGCTGCGATCCGCAGATAAACCTTCGATGGTCGTGATCTCCCGGCCTGCCACCGCACTGAGGGGCAGCACGCAGGAGCGAACGGCCGCGCCGTCCAAGTGCACCGTGCAGGCGCCGCAGAGCGCCATGCCGCAACCGAACTTCGTGCCCGTCATGCCGAGGTGGTCGCGCAGCACCCACAACACGGGAGTGTCCGGCGCTGCGTCCGTGTCCATGAGCCGATCATTGACAGTGAGCTTTGTCATGCGGCGATTCCGGTGGCGACCTGTAACGGCCGCAATGCTAGCATCGCGTCATGCCGGCGACCTCGACCTTTTATCCGCGCGTTTTTGCGCTCGTGGTGGCCCTCGTGCTCGGCTACGCGCTGCTCCTGATCTTCAGGCCGTTCCTCGGCTCGATGACCTGGGCCGCGTTCCTCGCGTTTCTGCTGTTCCCGTTGAATGTCCGCTGGCGCCGTCACCTGCGCGGCAAGGGGATGGCCGCGGGCGTCCTCACGTTCTTGGCGCCCATCACCATCCTGCTGCCGCTCTCCGCCCTGTCGATCGTATTCGTGACTCAGATATCCGCGCTGCTGCAGGAGCTGCAGAAGGCGGCAAAGCAGTGGGACATCAAAACCTTCGCGGACCTGCGGCGGTTCCCGTGGATCGCGCATGCCAACGACTGGCTGCAAGCGCACGCGGGAATTTCCGCCGCGCAAGTGCAGTCGTGGCTGGTTTCAGGCACTCAGCAAGTCCTGCAACGCGCCGCCGGCTTCAGCGGCTCGTTCTTCCTGGGGGCGCTGGATTCGCTGCTCGGTTTCGCGATCATGTTGTTTCTATTGTTCTTTTTCCTGCGCGACGGCGATGAGATGATGGTCCGCGCGCGCGCACTCATCCCCTTGGACGATGACCGCAAGGACCGGCTTTTCGATCAGCTCAGCAACGTGACCCGGGCGATCATGTTCGGCACCAGCGTGACTGCGCTGGCGCAGGGTTTTCTGGTCGGGGTGGGCTTTGCCATTGCCGGCCTGCCCTCGCCGGTGGTGTTCGGCGTACTCGCGGCGCTGCTGTCGTTGCTTCCCATCGGCGGTGCGGCCTTCGTCTGGGCGCCGGCGGCCATCTGGCTGTTCATCGACAAGCACTGGGGGTACGGCATATTCATGCTCGTCTGGGGACTGATTCTCGGAGGGCTGGACAACGTGCTGCGGCCGCTGCTGATTTCGGGCCGCGCGCGGATTTCGGCGTTGGCGGTGTTCGTCGGAGTGTTGGGCGGCATTCCCGCGTTCGGCGCCATCGGCGTCATCGCGGGTCCGGTGGTGCTCTCGCTGGCCCTTGCGTTGGTGGAGTTCGCCGAGGAAACCCGCAGGGGACGGGCGTAACCGACACGCCACGTCCCGGGGTCCAGGAGCCTGCAGTACAATCCGCGGCCTTATGGACGTATCGCATCTCCTCGACGGGCTCAACGACGCCCAGCGGCAGGCCGTTGGATCGCCGCTCGGCGCAGCGCTGGTGCTTGCCGGCGCCGGCAGCGGCAAGACCCGAGTGCTGGTTCACCGGGTTGCCTGGCTGATCCAGGTCGAGGGCGCGTCTCCGAACAGCATCCTCGCCGTCACTTTCACCAACAAGGCGGCGGCGGAGATGCGCGGGCGCATCGAGACCTTGCTGGGGATTCCCGGCGGGGCCTTGTGGATCGGAACATTTCACGGCCTCGCGCACCGCCTGCTGCGCCGTCACTGGCGCGAGGCCGGACTGCCTCAGGCGTTCCAGATACTGGATTCCGAGGATCAGTCGAGAGTGCTGCGCAAGGTGCTCAAAGCATTGGATCTCGACGAGACCCGTTGGGTGCCGCGCGAAATCCTGTGGTTCATCAACGCGCAGAAGGATGAAGGGTTCCGGGCCAAGCACATCAAGGACAACGGCGATCCGACGCGCCGGCAATTGATCAGGATATACCAGGCCTACGAAGAGGCCTGCCAGCGCGCGGGAGTGGTCGATTTCGCGGAGCTGCTGCTGCGCGCCTACGAGTTGTGGCGCGACAACCCGGCGCTTCTCGAGCACTACCGGACGCGCTTCCGTCACGTGCTGGTCGACGAATTTCAGGACACCAATGCCATTCAATACAAGTGGCTGATGCTGCTGGCGGGACCCGACGGCCTGCCGTTCGTCGTGGGCGACGACGACCAGTCAATCTATCGCTGGCGGGGCGCCCGCGTCGAGAACTTGAATCAATTCCGGCGCGACTACCCCCGGGCGACGCTCTACAAGCTCGAACAGAACTATCGGTCGACCGGGACCATTCTCAAGGCCGCCAACGCGCTCATCGCCAACAATGCCGGCCGCCTCGGCAAGAACCTGTGGACCAGCGGCGCAGACGGCGACCGGGTGAAGCTTTACGCCGCTTTCAACGAGCGCGATGAAGCCGACTTCGTGGTGAACCGCATCCGCGAATGGGTGGATCGCGGCGGCGCGCGCCGCGAAGTGGCCGTGCTGTATCGCTCCAACGCCCAATCGCGGGTCTTCGAAGAAGCCTTCTTGAATGCGCGCATGCCATACCGCGTCTACGGGGGACTCCGATTCTTCGAGCGGGCCGAGATCAAGGACGCGCTCGCGTATCTTCGCCTGGTCGCGAGCCGCGCCGACGACACCTCCTTCGAGCGAGTCGTCAACCTGCCCACGCGCGGCATCGGCGCAAAGACGCTGGACACCTTGCGCGACATGGCCCGAGCGGGCGGTACGTCTCTCTGGCGCGCGGCAGTTGCGGCCGTGCAAAGCGGGCTGGCGCAACGCGCAACGCAGGCGTTGCAGAGTTTCCTGCAGCTGATCGAGAAACTTGGGCGGGAAGTTGCCGGGCTGGAACTCGACGAGCAGGTGGACCACGTCATTCAGAACAGCGGACTGATCGAACACTTCAAGAAGGAGCGCGGCGAACGGGGCGAAGGCCGCGTCGAGAACCTGCTCGAACTCGTCAGTGCCGCGAAGGGCTTTTCGCCCGACGGCGAAACCGATATGCAGCCGCTCGAATCCTTCCTTGCGCACGCCGTACTGGAATCGGGAGAGGGACAGGCGGATCCGTATGCCGATTGCGTGCAAATGATGACGCTGCATACGGCCAAGGGATTGGAATTTCCCGTCGTCTTCATGACGGGCATGGAGGACGGCGTGTTCCCGCATCAGCGCTCGATTGCCGATCTCGCCAGTTTGGAAGAGGAGCGGCGCCTGTGCTACGTCGGTGCAACGCGGGCCATGCGGCAGCTCTATATCACGTACGCCGAACAGCGCCGCCTGTATGGCGTGGATCAGTACGGCCAGCCGTCGCGCTTCATCAGCGAACTGCCCGCCGACTTGATCGAGGAAATCCGGCCCCGGCTGCAAGTCTCGAGGCCGGTATTCGTCAGACGTTCGACCTCCCTGGACGAGGCGCCCTCTCATGACATGCGCATGGGGAGCCGGGTCCGGCACGCCAAGTTCGGCGACGGCGTTGTGCTCAATTTCGAGGGCAACGGCCCTCAGGCCCGGATCCAGGTGAATTTCGAGGGCCAGGGTACCAAGTGGTTGATGCTGTCATACGCCAACCTCGAGGTCGTGTAGAGTAATTGCCGTGAAAATCATCATCTTGGGTGCTGGACAGGTCGGCCGGACGGCTGCATTTCACCTCTCCCGTGAAGAGGCGAACGACGTCACGGTCATCGACGTGAACGAGGAGATTCTGCGCGACCTGCAGGATCGCCTCGACATACGCACCGTCAACGGCAATGCCGCCAGTCCGCGCATTCTGGAGGCCGCGGGCATTGCGAGCACCGACATTCTGGTCGCTCTCACCAACAGCGACGAAGTCAACATGCTCGCGTGTCAGATCGCCTGGACGCTCTATCGCACTCCAAAAAAAATCGCGCGCGTGCGGTCGGCCGACTACACCGACCGGGACAGGCTGTTCGGCGAAAGCGGCGTCGCAGTGGATGTCTGGATCAGCCCCGAGCAGCTGGTCACTGAATACGTCGCGCGCCTGATCCGCTATCCGGGAGCGCTTCAAGTGCTGGACTTCGCCGACGGCCGTGTGCGGCTGGTCGGCATCCGCGCGCTGAAGGGCGGACCGTTGGTTGGCCAGGCGCTGCGGACCTTGCGCGAACACATTCCCGCGGCCGATGCCCGGGTTGCGGCAATCTATCGCGCCGGCAAGAGCATCAAACCGGAAGGCGAGACCGTCATCGAGGACGGCGACGAAGTCTTTTTCCTGGCGGCCAGCGACAACATCCGCGTCGTCATGAAGGAGTTGCGCCGCGAGGAGGCTCCGGCGCGCCGTGTGGTCATCGCCGGCGGCGGCAACATCGGATTCCGGCTGGCCAGCGAACTCGAAGACAACAATCAGGTGAAGCTGATCGAGCGCGATGGCAGGCGCGCGCGCCGGGTGTCCGAACAGCTGAACCGGACCATCGTCCTGCACGGCGACGCCGCCGACGAGGAATTGCTGCTCGAGGAGAACATCGACAGCACGGATGTCTTTGCGGCGCTGACCAATTCCGAAGAGTCGAACATTTTGTCCGCCATGCTGGCCAAGCGTCTGGGCGCGCACAAGGTCATGGCACTGATCAACAAGCCGTCCTATGCGGAGCTCATCGAAAGCGGCTCCATCGACGTGGCAATCTCGCCGCAGACCGTCACCATCGGCTCCTTGCTCGCGCACGTGCGGCGCGGCGACGTGGTGCGGGTCCACTCGCTGCGGCGCGGCGCCGCGGAAGCCCTCGAGGTGGTGGTGCACGGCGATGCGGACAGCTCCAAGGTCATCGGCCGCCGCATCGAGGACATCACCTTGCCGGAAGGCACCACCTTGGGAGCCGTGGTGCGGGGTGACGACGTCATCATCGCGCACCACGACACCACTGTGCAGCCGGACGATCACCTCATCCTGTTCCTGACGGACCGGCGCCACATCGACGCCGTAGAGAAGTTGTTCCAAGGCTCCGCGTCGTTTCTGTGAAAGACATTCTCGCGCCGGTCGCCCACGTGTTTGCCATGGTGATGATGGTATTCGCGATGACCATGCTCGCCCCCTTGATCATGGCGATCTGGGGCCTCGACCCCGCGCTATGGTCATTCGTGCTGTCGGCGGTGGCGACCTTCGTGCTGGGGGCGCTGCTATGGCTGGCGACGCGGCGTTTCAAGCGGGAATTGAAGACCCGCGACGGCCTGATGCTGGTCGCGCTCACCTGGATTGCGCTGCCGGCGGTCGCCGGATTTCCCCTCTGGAAATACCTGCCCATCAATTTCACGGACGCGTATTTCGAGGCGGCGTCCGGCCTGACCACGACGGGCGGCACGGTGCTGTCGGGCCTCGAATATCTGCCGCGGTCCATCAATCTCTGGCGGCATCTGCTCTCGTGGCTCGGCGGCATGGGAATCATCGCATCATTTCCCTGCGATTCGCCGGCATGGATTGGTTCGATGCCGTGTGCCACGGATTTTCGGCGCTGGCCCTCGGGGGTTTCTCCACCTACGACGCCAGCATAGGGCACTTCAATTCCCTGCCGATCGAGCTGGTGCTGACGGTATTTCAGATCCTGGCGGGGTTGAATTTCGCGACGCACTATCTGGCCTGGAGCCAGCGCGGCGTGCTGGCTTACTTTCGCGACGCCGAAGCGAAGGCGGTCCTCGGGGTTCTGGCCGCGAGTTGCGCCGGCATCGCGCTGTTCCTGTTTTTGAGGGGCGCTTTCCCGGACTTCCCGACCGCCCTGCGGCACAGTTTTTTCAATGTGGTGTCGATCGCGGTCGACAGCGGCCTGCACACCGAGGACTTCTCGCGGTGGCCGATTTTCGCGCCGATATGGATGATGTTCTTGAGCTGCTTCGTGGCGAGTTCCGGGTCCACCGGCGGCGGGATAAAAATGATCCGCACGCTGGTGCTGGCAAAGCAGGCGCACCGGGAACTCAAGATGCTGGTGCATCCGAACATGGTGCGGCCCCTCAAGGTGGGCGGTACGGTCATCGCAAATCGGGTGGTATTCGCCGTCCTGGCGTTCTTGTCTCTGTACTTCATGAGCATCGTCACGCTGATTTTCGTGCAGCTGGTGAGCGGGTTGGATTTCCTGACGTCGCTGTCTTCGATCCTTGCCTGCATCAACAACGCGGGACCGGGTTTGGGGCTGGTGGGTCCCGGAAGCAACTACGGAATATTGACCGACTTCCAAACGTGGGTGTGCTCTGCGGCCATGCTGCTCGGCCGGCTGGAGGTTTTCACGATTTTGGTGCTGTTTACGCCCACTTTGTGGCGAAAATAGCGCTTTTTTGATGCTGTTTTTACCACTTTTTATTAGCGCTTGGTAAAGTGGGGGCTGTGGCCACATTTCGGCGCGTCACGTCTTGGCCACAGCCGGATGGGGAGCCGGTCTCATTGCCGCCGGCGAGACCCGTCAACTCCAACGCCTGACGTTCCGTCCTCAACATAAACGTCTGGAAACGCCAGCGTCGAGCGGTACGACGGCATGGGGAAGGTTTGCTCTCGGCGCCTTGCGGAAAACCGCAGCGCTACGGCGAATCCGTCGCCTACAGATCCAGTGCCGACAAGAACCCGTCGATCGCATCCAGGCATTCGGGTTCGTCGAGCAAGGGTGCATGTCCACGATTGCGTACCGAGACCTGCAGCAAGGTCGGCATCTCGGCCTTCATCCGCGCGAATGTCCCCGGGCTCAAGATGTCGGAGCGAGCGCCGCGGATGGCCAATGTGGGCAAGTCTCGCAGCGCCCTCCACGCCGGCCATGGATCGACGGGCGCGCCCGGAGCGGCGCGCAGGGCTTGACCGATCAGGGGATCGGCGTCCACCTGGGGACGTCCGTTGCCGTCTTCGCGATAACCGCGCCGCGTCAGAATGGCCCAGCGTTCGGATGACAGATCCGGCCACGCGTCGCCGTATACGGCCTGCGCCTGCAACCGGGCTTCATCCCAGTCGCGCACCGGCGGGGTGCGGCCGGCGTACTGCTTGATGCGTTCGATTCCCGACGCGTCGATTTCCGGTCCGATGTCGTTCAACACGATTCCCGCGGTCAGAGACCGGGCGGCGTGGCCCAACGTCATGGCGAGGATGCCCCCCAACGAGGTGCCGATCACGGCGACTCGCGCGGCGCCGATCGCCGCCAGCAGGGCCAGGAGGTCCTGGAGGTAGATTCCCGGCTGGTAGTTTTGCATGTTGGGGTCGCGCGCCGACAGGCCGCGACCGCGCAGGTCCGGCGCGATGACGCGGTAATTCTTCTGCAGGTGCGGTGCGAGTTCCTCGAAATCCCGGCAGTTGCGCATCAAGCCGTGCACACAAAGCACCGTGGGAGCCGCAGCGGCCGGCGATTCGTATATCCGGGCGTACAACGGCAGGTTGTCGTGGCCGGTCCAGGTAAAATCGCGGAACGGGTTTGCCAGCGCAATCTCCTTCACAAGTCGAGGCCGGATAATTCCTGGCGCAACTCAGGCTTCGAGACCTTACCATTCGCGGCATGATCGCACTCCTGCAACGGGTCCTCGAGGCCGAAGTCCGGATCGAGGGGGCCGTCGTCGCATCCATCCAGCGCGGGCTCTTGGTGTTTGTCGGTGTCCGGCCTGACGATGATCTCACGGCGGTCCAAAAACTCCTCGACAAAGTGTTGAAATATCGTGTTTTCGCCGACGAACATGGCAAGATGAACCTCAATCTCAGCCAGATCGACGGAGATCTTCTCCTCGTGCCGCAATTTACCCTCGCTGCGGACACCCGCCACGGACTGCGGCCGGGATTTTCCACGGCGGCTTCACCGGAATTGGGGAGGCGCTTGTTCGAAGGGCTCATCGCGGCGGCCCGCACCCAGCACCCACGGGTCGCATGCGGCGTGTTCGGCGCCGACATGCAGGTTGCCTTGATCAACGACGGCCCCGTTACTTTTTGGCTGGAAGGGTAGGGGCGCGCAGCGGGGCGCCGAGCCCGGGGAGCGCAGCTGGGGGCGCCTTGCCGGGGGCGCCGAGCTCGGGGCAGCAGCCGGGCCGCCAAAAAGTGCAAATGCGACCGAACACGCAGCCGCCGCGCACTGTCAAACGGCATAATGGCTTTGGCGTATCATTGGCGCCCTAATGTTGGTCAACGTGGAATCGGAGAAGCGATATGTTCGATTCAAAAATGTTGTTGGTGATCCTGGCGATCGCGCTGGTGATTTTTGGCACCAAACGGCTGCGCTCCATCGGTTCCGATCTGGGCGCGGCGGTCAAGGGCTTCAAACAAGCCATGAATGACGGAGAATCGGAGGAGCGAGTGAAACAGCTCAAGCAGGACGCCGATTTCGAGCCGGGTGCCGCGACGTCCGCGCCCGCCGCGGCTGCGCACGAAGCGGACGCCAAGGTACCTCCCAAACCGAACGTGTGATGCCGCATGCTTGATTTCGGCTTCTCGGAAATCCTTCTGACATCGGCTATTGCGCTGGTGGTTCTCGGTCCGGAGCGCCTGCCGAAAGTTGCCCGCCAGGTCGGCAACTGGATCGGGCGCGCGCGCGCCATGGCCCGGCAACTCTCCGAACAGCTGGAACGCGAAGTGAGCGCAGACGAGTTGCTGAAGGAACAGAGCAAGCCTAATCCGCCGGCCGCGAATCGAATAGCGCCGCCGCCCGCGCCTTACGTCTCGCCGCCGGCCGGCGTCGCGGGCGGAGACCCGCATGCGGCACCGCACGCGGAGTACAACCCCCCTACCACGGTCCCCACCACCACGCCATCCAATGACTGAGCCCGGCGAGGACCCTAACGGGCTCGCCGAAGGTACGCTGATCTCGCACTTACTGGAGCTGCGCGACCGGTTGCTGAAGGCCATGCTGGCGGTGGGAATCTGTTTCATCCCCTGCGCGTTGTACATGAATCAGCTGTTCACTTTCGTCGCCGAACCGCTGAAGCGCAAACTGCCGGCCGGAGCGACCCTGATCGCCACCAGCGTGGTTGCGCCCTTCACGGTGCCGTTCAAGCTCGCGCTGGTGCTGGCGATCGGCATTGCCATACCCTTCGTCCTCTATCAGGCCTGGGCATTTGTCGCGCCCGGACTATACCGGCACGAAAAGAAGCTGGCGGTCCCGCTGCTCATCTCGAGCGTGCTGCTGTTCTATCTGGGAGGCGCGTTCGCCTACTACGTGGTATTCCCGGTGATGCTGAGCTTCTTCGTCGCGACCACGCCCGCCGGCGTGCAGATGATGACCGACATGGGCAGTTATCTGGACTTCGTCATGGTCCTGCTGCTGGCATTCGGCGCAGCATTCGAAGTGCCCGTGGCTACGGTGCTGCTGGTCTGGACCGGCTTCGTGAGAATTACGACGTTGCGCAAGAATCGCGGCTTCGTCCTCTTGGGGATATTCATTTTTGCGGCGTTCGTAACGCCGCCCGACGCGATATCGCAGAGCGCGATGGCGGTTCCGATGTACTTGCTGTACGAGATCGGGATCGTCATGGCGGGCCTCTTGCTCAAGGACAAGATCGCGGCGCGCGCCAAAGAGGAAGCAGAACGCAAGGAGCCTGTCTGAGTATTTCACGTGGCCGCGACCGCGGCAGATTTCCCCTCAGGCAAGGCGGAGCCGACGTAGTTGGGTCGATACCCAATGAGGAGGCGACAACGCCGCATGAGGGGAAATCTGCCCGGTCCCGAAGGGTTGGCAGGGCACTTTGCTCGAGCGCAACCATTGTATTTGGCCGTGCGGGCGGATCTGTGCGCTGGGGCGTCTGCGGCGTTGCACGCGGCTCACGTGGAATACTCAGACAGGCTCCAGAGACCGGGGCCTGAACTTGGGAGGCACCTTCTTTGGCCATCCACGCGGCCTGGCAACGCTGTTCCTCACGGAAATGTGGGAACGATTCACCTATTACGGCATGCGGGCCCTGCTCGTGCTGTTCCTGGTCCACGCAGCATCCTCCGGCGGATTCGGCCTCGACGACAAGACTGCGGCGGCCATCTACGGGTTGTACACCGCCTCGGCATATCTCGCGGGTCTTCCCGGAGGCTGGATCGCCGATCGGCTGATCGGCGCGCAACGCGCCGTGCTCGCCGGCGGGGTGGCCATTTCGCTGGGCAACGCGCTGCTGGCACTGTCGACCACTCCGCGAGGGTTTTACCTCGGGCTGGTCGTGATCGTGCTCGGCATCGGGTTGCTCAAGCCCAACGTCAGCGCCATCGTCGCGGACCTCTATCCTGAAGGGGGCGCACGACTCGATTCCGGATTCACAATTTTCTATATCGGCATCAACATCGGCGGCTTTCTCGGGCCGCTGGTCACCGGGGCGGCACAGGTTTTGTACGGTGCGCGCGCAGGATTCGCCGCGGCCGGCTTAGGGATGGCGTTGGGCGTGGTCCAATTCCTGTTCAATCGCCGGAATTTGAATGGCGCCGGAGCCTATGTCCCGCCCGATCCTTTCATTGCCGACTCGGCGGCGATTCGCAGCCGCAATTGGACGCGGCTCTGGATCGCCGTCGGCGCAGCGGCGCTGCTGCTGGGTGCGGTCACCGCCGGCGTCATTCCGGTGAATGCGGTGCGCTTGGCGCAGACCATCACCTACCTGATCGTCGCCATGGCGGTGCTGTACTTCCTCTACTACTTGTTCGTGGCCGACCTGACCCCGGAGGAGCGCAGGCGCGGCGTAGTCCTGGTCGTGCTGTTCGCCGGCTGCGCCCTGTTCTTCTCCGGCTACGAACAGGCCGGCTCATCGCTGAATCTGTTCGCCGAGCGATATACGGATCGGACCATCGCGTGGCTGCAGTTCGTCATTCCGGCAAGTTGGTTTCAATCGCTCAATTCACTCTACATTTTCATCTTTGCGCCGTTCTTCGCATGGGCCTGGATCGCGCTGGCCGCGCGCAACTTGAACCCATCCGCGCCGGCCAAGTTCGCCGTCGGCGTCATGCTCATGGGTTCGGGATTTCTCGTGATGGCGGCGGCCGCCACGGTCGTGGCCGCGGGCGCGAAAGTACTGCCCTACTGGCTCATTCTGACCTACATGCTGCATACGCTCGGCGAACTCTGCTTGAGTCCGGTGGGCTTGAGTTACTACACCAAGCTGGCTCCCAAGCGGTTCGTGGGCCAAATGATGGGCATGTGGTTTTTGGCCCTTTCGCTCGGGAATCTCGTGGCAAGCCTGATCGCCGGCGAATTCGACGACAAGCACGTCGCCGCCATGCCGGGTCAATACATGCACATCGTATATTTTTCAGTGGGTCTCGGAGCGGTATTGCTCATCCTCAGCCGCCCCGTGAAAAAACTCATGGGCAACGTGGAATGACATCGTATGCGCGCCGATCCCCGATATTCAGCGAAGCTCGCCGTGAGCCTCGCGGCCGTTTATCTCGTCTGGGGATCGACTTTCCTGTTCACCAAGCTGGCGGTGACCCATTTGCCGATCGCGCTATACGCGGCGATACGCTTTCTCATCGCCGGCGGCTTGCTGGCGCTGATGGCGCGTATCTTGCGGCGAGAAGAGTGGCCCCGCCGGCTGATCGACTGGCGCCACCTTCTGGTCACGGGTTTCTTCATGGTGTTCGTCAGCAACGGACTGAACGCATGGGCGATGCAGTTCATTGCGACCAATGAGTCGGCGCTGCTCAACGGCACATCGGCGTTCTGGATCGCGGGTCTGGGGGTCTTCGGGCCGCGAGGTCACCCGCTGACCCGTTGGGCGATACTCGGCCTCGTCATTGGGTTCGCCGGTACCGCATTGATGTTGGTTCCCGACGGCGGACTGCAGCGCACGAGCTTGTTGGCCGAATCGGGAGTGCTCGGCGCCTGCCTCGCGTTTTCCCTCGGTACATTGTACTACCGAAGCGTCGACATGCAGGTGGGCCCGCTCATGTTCATGGGGATGCAGTTGCTCTCCGGCGGCCTCATGCTGCTGATCGTCGCCCTGGTGCACGGCGACACGGCTCGATGGACCTTCAACGCGCCGGGGCTGATCGCGCTTGCCTACCTGACATTCATGAGTTCCTGCCTGGGGTTCACCGCATACGGATGGCTGATGCGCCATGCCACGCCGGCGCTGATCGGCTCGTATAGTTACGTGAATCCGGCGATCGCAGCCTTCCTCGGGTGGTGCTTCCTGCACGAACGGTTGTCGCACAGCCAGCGCATCGGGATGGTGGTCATCATCGCCGGGGTTTCCATATTGACCATCCCCGGGGGAAGCTTCACGGATCCCAAGACGCTCGGCGAACCGAAGACGCAGTAGGAAGCCCGTCCGAGTATTCCGCGTGAGCCGCGTTCAGACAGGCTGCTGCTTCAGCGGCGTTTGACGATGACTTCGAACGTGCCCTTGGGGCCGATGAACCAGGAACCGACGATGCTCACCAGGCTCACGATCACGGCGGTCCAGAACGCGGACCAAAACCCGGCGATGTGCATGCCCGGCAGCATCCAGGCGACCAGGGATACCATTCCGGCGTTGATCACCAGCAGGAAGAGACCGAGAGTGGCGATGGTCATCGGCAAGGTGAGCACGATGGCGATCGGCCGGATGACGGAATTGACGATGCCGAGCAGCACGCCGGCCAGGATCAAGGTCGTGGGGCTGTCGATTCCGACTCCCCGCACCCAAACCGACGCCACCCACAGTCCGACTGCGACGATGACCCCGCGAAAGAGAAATCCCAGCATGCTGCCTCCGTTATGCCGCCACGCCCGCCGAATTCAAGACTCTATTTCATTAGAAAAAGTCGCCTGCGGCGCTTTTTGTGCCTTACCATCCCTGGACGGCACCCTGCGGGCCGACCTCTGGTCGTCCAAACGCGCTCCTGCGCGTTTGTCGGACATCAGCTTCGTTTCCGCTGGCAAAAAGCGTCGTTTTTGCCAGCTGCGTAGCAGGGGAAATACAAGTCCGAAAGGCTGCGAGTGCCTTTAATAATCCAGCCCCGGCAGCGGCGGGTCCTTCGGCGGCGGCGGCGGCTTCTTGGGTTGGGGCGGACTCTCGAGCGCGACCTTGATGCGCGACAGGTGTCGCTCCCAGGTCATCCGCATGCGCGCATAGGGCTTGTCCCATTCCCTGGAATCGGACACACCGGATCCCAACACCCGGAGCGATGCCGTGCCTTCGCCCTTGCGAACGTCCAGCAGAAAATCGTCGACGACGGCGCTGTCGCTGCTCGGCATGTCCGCGCTGCTCAGGTAGATCAGCCTGAGCCGGCGATTGACCTCGAATATATCGATATGAGCCTCGCGGCCGCCCGCATGACGCTTCCCGATGCGATAGAGCCCCCCCTTGCGCGCGTCGATTTCGGCATCCTGACCCGACCAGATGCGGATCAAGCCCGGATCGGTCAGCGCGCGCCATACGCGCCCGACGGGTACGTCAATCTCAACCAAGTGGGCATAGCCACGGGTGCCGGAACGGCTCGATCTGCGGGGTGAACTCATGGTGGGCATTCTGGCGAAAAGCAATTGACGCTACAGTGCTAGAATCCACCAAAGACCAAGGAAACACCATGGCTTATGTCGATATCGTGACTGTGCTCGCAATTCTCCAGTTCATCGTGTTCGGCTTCCAGGTGGGCGGAGCGCGCGGGAGGTACGGCGTGAAGGCGCCGGCGACCAGCGGAAACGAAATATTCGAGCGCCTATTCCGAATTCAACAGAATACCTTGGAACAGCTGGTCGGATTCATCCCCGGAGTTTATCTGTTCAGCCGATATTTCAACCCGCTGTGGGCCGCGGCACTGGGTGTCGTCTACCTCGCGGGCCGGCAAGTCTATGCAGCGAGCTACACCAAGGACCCCTCCAAGCGCAGCCTCGGATATGGCCTGAGCTTTCTGCCCGTGGCGGCGTTGCTGCTCGGCGGTTTGATCGGGGCGGTCTGGCACCTGGCGCACGGGTAGCGGCCGGCTACCTTTCGACTTGGCCGAATTTGACGGTCACGCTGGCGCCCCAGGTGCGGGGATCGCCGAGCTGGACGTACAGCTTGTTGTTGAAGTCGGGCGGCTCGTCGCCGAAGAAAAAGCCGCGGACCGCATAGTCCTTGTTCAGCAGGTTCCGGCCCCATAGATACGCGGCCCAGCGCTCCTGCTCCCAACCAAGCTTTGCATTCAGAAGCCCGTAAGCGTGCGAGCGAGTCGAATTCGGGGGCAGATCGAAATAAAAAGAGCCCATTCCGGTCAGGTCTACGCGTGCGAATGCGCCGCGCGGATCTCGGATGCTGGCATTCAATGCGGCCTGCCAGTGCGGCGCGTTTGCCAGTTCGCGCGACTCGGAGACCAGCGTCCTGCCCGACGCGCCTTGTTGCGCGAAATCCTCGAAATAGGTCCTGAGCAATCCCAGTGATCCGCCCAGGGTGACGGCAGGGATGACTCGCCATTCGGCATCGCTTTCGAGTCCGTAGTCGTGACCGCGTGCGGCGTTGCCGGTGTAGTACACGAAAGTCGTAGGGTCGCTCGGATTACTCTGCAGGCTCGTTTTGATCTGGGCGTCGCGCCGGGTGAGATAAAAGACGTCGGCGTTGACCTTGAGGCGGTGTTCCAGCAGGTCGGCCTTGTAGCCGATCTCCGCGTTGAGGTCGGATTCCGGATTGAACAGCAATTGATTCGGCAGCAGACCCTGGCTCAAGTTGAAGCCGCCCGCCTTGTAGCCGCGCGCGACCTCCGTATACAACGCCTGATTGGTGTCGAGCTTGTAGGTGAAGGAGACGTGGCCGCCCCACAGGTTGTTCGAGGGAGTCAACGCTGCCGGCGTGACTGTGCCGCCGATGAAGTCGGTGGTCGTGCCCAGATAGCCGGCGGTCCAACGCTCGCCGCGCAGTCCAACCGACCAGCGCAGGTTGCCCGCCAGATCGCCATCGAGCTCGCCGAAAAGCGCGCCGTTGCGGGCACGGTACGCGCTGTCGATGACCGTATTGGTTTGCGATAGGCCACTTCCATAGGCCACATCATCGTAGGCGCCGAGGCTGGTGTCGTTGAGACTCTCATTGAGCTGGTTGGCGTAAGCGCCGACCAGCCACCCGAATCCCGTCGGCCGTTCGCTACCGACCCGTAACTCGACCGATTTCGTCGTCCGGTCACGGTACTGAAGGTCGGTGTAGTTGTAGAGATCGGTGAATGGCGCCCAGAGGATGGGATTGCCCCAATCGCTGTCGAAGCCATATTTCACCAGTGTCTTCGCGTAGGTCGCGATGAAGGTCAGTCCGATGTCGCCGCCCGGCACATAGTGGACGCGCAGGGACGCGCCGGTGGAATGCTGCGAGTCGACGCTCGGATTATCGGACTCGGTGTTTCGCGAGTTGTCGATGGCGTAGGCGTCGTAGCCGTTGTCGATCTGCACGTGCAGTGCGGTGAGGTCGACGTGAAGCCGCTCGGAGGGCGAATAGGTCCATTTTCCACGCAGCGTGAGTTCATCGCGACGGTTCGTGTCGTAGCGATTCAAATACAGATTGTGGTAATAGCCATCCGTGGTGTAGCGCTGGACCGCCAACCTGAATCCCGAATCCAGGGACTCGACAGGACCGCTGAGGACGGCGCCATAGGATTTCGTGTTGTAGTCGCCGCCATCGAGGTCGACCCGGCCGGAGAGCGCCGTGGTGGGTTCGGCACTGCGCAGGTAAATCAGCCCGGCCAGGGCATTGGCCCCATAGCGGGTGGCCTGAGGTCCGCGAAGTACCTCCACCTGATCGATATCGTAGAGCGTCCCTGCGGTGCCGAGACCGCTGAAATCAATGTCATCGATGAGAAAACCCACGGACGGGTTCGGCGCACCCTGGTATTGCTCCAGTTCACCGATGCCGCGCAGCTGAAAGTAGCGAGGCCGTGACGTATCGCCGGCCCAATTGAGGTTTGGAATCAGCGCCAACACGTCCTGCAGGCTCTGCTGGCCGGCGTCGCGCAGCACCCGTTGAGACAAGACCGTAACGCTCGCGGGTATTTCCATCGCCGGAGCCGTTCGAAACGTCGCGGTGACCACGATTTCCTCGAGCGAATCATCAGCTCCCGCCGCCGACTGCGCAAACAGAGGGCAGAGCATGAGCAGCCCAACGACAAGCCATCGAAGTTGCATACACCTGCTCCCTACGCCGGTACTAACCGGATCAGGTTCAACGGGTTCGCCGGGGCACCGGCGTCTCAGGTCTTCAAAGACCACCCCAAGGTAAGATGCTTAAACTATCTGCGAATTGCCGCCGCTTTGCAAGGCGCGCCGCCCTATCAACGCATCGAGACGCGCACGCGCTCCGTGGCCGTCGATTCCATCCAGGTCTTGATGCGCTTGGCGTCGGCCACGCGGGTGAGCCGTCCCGCCGAATCCAGCAACACGATGATCACATTGCGGCCTTCGATCACGGCCTCCATGACCAGACACTTGCCGGCCTCGGTAATGTAGCCGGTCTTCTGGACGATGATGTTCCAGGTGGGATTCTTGACCAGGTTGTCGGTGTTGTGAAACTCGACCAGATGCTTGCGAACCCGAACGGCATAGCCCGGGTCCGTGGAATACTCTCGAATATGCGGGTTCTGCGCGGCAGCCAGCACCAATTTGGACAGATCCTCGGGACTCGCGACATTGTCGCTGGACAATCCGGTGGGGTCCACGAACTGCGCCGTGGTCATTCCCAGCGCGGCGGCCTTCAAATTCATGGCTTTCACGATGGCCGGCACGCCGCCGGGATAGTTGGCGCCCAGCGCATGGGCGGCTCGATTCTCCGAGGACATCAGCGCCAGGTGCATGAGGTCGCCGCGAGTCAACACCGTGCCCACGCTGAGCCGTGAACCCCGGGTTTTCGGCAGCATCGCCTCCTGCTGGGTGATTGCGATCGGCTCATCCAGGGGCTGTTTTGCGTCGAGGACGACCAGAGCCGTCATGAGCTTGGTGATGGATGCAATGGGCGCGGCGACGTCCGAGCGGCGCGAATAGAGCACTGTCGAGTCGCTTTGATCGACGATGAGCACCGAACTCGACTTGAGTTTCGGGAAGAGCGTGGGTTTCGCAGCCGCCAAGGTTGAAAAGGCCAGGAGGGCGCAGCTCACTGCCGCCATCGCCGGCAGCCGCGCCCGATTGAATGATCGCATCGCTTTCCTAAAGTTAACCCAGTCCGTCTAGATAATCATATGTAAAGCATACATCGGCGTGATGTGCCACTAACTTTGCCATCTTTTTCGGCAATGTCCAATGAGTTAGTTGTCATAAATGGAGTTTGTAGACTTAAGATTGCTAGGCCTTCGCCTGCGCACCCGGCGCACGCCGCAGTTCCTTGTCCCGGTACATGTTGCCGTCGGCGATGCTCAGAAGTTCGCGCATGTCGCGGACGTCTTTCGGATAGTTCGCCACGCCGATGCTGACGCTGCAGCGAATCATCCGGGAACGCAGATCCAGCGTGGTTTTATAGACATTATGTCGTACCCGCTTGACCACGGCCTCGGCAACTTCCGGCGACGCGCCGGGGAGCAAGACTGCGAATTCGTCGCCGCCGAATCGGGCGGCGAAGTCGGTGCCGCGAATGCTCCGTTGCAGGCACTGGGCGACCAGCATCAGGGCGCTGTTGCCGCCGTCGTGGCCGAAGCTATCGTTGATGTCCTTGAGCTTGTCCATGTCGATCATGAGCAGGGCGTACGGCTTTTGATCCCGTTCGCACGCGGCATGTTCGCGCTGCCACAGCTCATTGAACCGGCGCACATTGAAGAGACCCGTGAGTGCGTCCGTCTGCGCGAGGTTCTCGATGTGTTCGCGCGCCTCGGTGATGTCCGCCGACAGGGCGGTCGTGAGATAGGCGACCAGCAGATAGGGCGCCAATTCCCCGATGGCGCGGCTGGCATATTCCATGGACGTCACATCCACGCCGGGCGATGCGGCGGCAAGCGCCAGGTGACACAAGGCGATCACGGCGACCTGGCTCAAGGTGGTGAGGCGACCCAGGGTGAGCGCGCTCAGGATGAGGGGCAGCAGATAGAGATTCAGCAGCGGACTTGAACTCTTGCCGGTGAACCAGAGCACTCCCGTGATGAATATCACCATGGACCAGGATTCGATTTGCAGTTTGGTGCGGACGCGCCCCGGAAGGAAGCGGCGGGCGCGGAACGCCACGATGGCCGCCGCAAACGCGCCCAGCAGGGCCAGCACCGGCCAGGGTTGCGTGGTCAACGCCCTCGACCAGACGAGGACCAGCGTCGCGAGGCTCAGGCACAGAATCTCGATGGAGCGGGTACTGCGCATCAGGAGCCTATGGCGCGCTGGGCTTGAGCGCGGCGGTCACCGAACCGGCTCCGCCCACCGTCGGTATCTTCAGCTCCTGGATGGCGCGCTTGACCTCGGGATCGCGCCGCTCGAGGGGCAGGGCAGGATCCGCGGGAGCGGGAGCCGTGGAGGACGGTTCATCGGGTTCGCGCGCGAGTTCGATGTCGGGGGTGATTCCCCGATGGTTGATCGATACCCCGGAAGGGGTGTAATAGAGAGACGTGGTGAGCTTGATTGCTCTATCGCCCGATAGCGGCATCACGGTCTGCACCGAGCCCTTTCCGAATGTGGTGCGCCCCATGAGTTTCGCCCGGTGATGATCCTTGAGCGCGCCGGCCACGATCTCGGCCGCCGACGCCGAGCCTCCGTTGACCAATACCACAATGGGCGCGCCGTTGAGTTCATCGCCCGGTGTGGCGTTCATCTCGAATTTCGACTCGGCCGTTCGGCCCTTGGCACTCACGATCAGCCCCGCATCGAGAAACGCGTCGGCGACGGACACCGCGGCCTCCAGCACGCCGCCCGGATTGTTGCGTAGATCGAGCACCAGGCCCTTGAGAGGCGCGCCATTGCGTTTGCGCAACTCGTGCAGCGCGCTCACCGTATCGGCCCCGGTCGTTTCGCTGAACTCGGCAATGCGCAGATAGCCGTAACCCGGCTCGGGCAATTCGGACCTCACGCTGTGCAGTTCGACCTTGGACCGCTTGAGCGTGAAAACCTTGGGCTCGGTGCTGCCCTGGCGCAGAATGCCGATCTTGACCTTGGTTCCCTCCTTGCCGCGCATTCGTCCGATGGTGTCCGCCAGGGTGGTTGTATTGACAGGCACGCCGTCGATGGTGGCAATCACGTCGCCGGCGCGAATCCCGGCTGCAGCCGCGGGCGACCCTTCGAACGGCGACACGACGACGACCTGATCGTCTTCCATGGACACTTCGATGCCGACGCCGGAATACTGTCCGGAGCTCGAGATCTTGATCTCGTCGTACTCTTCGCCGTCCAGGTACGCAGAGTAAGCGTCCAGCGAAGACACCATGCCGCGTATCGCGGCCTGAAGCAGTTGATGATCATCGACCGGATTCACGTAGTCGTGTTCCACCCGGTCCAGGACCTCGGCCAGCATGCGCGCATCCTGCCAGGGTAGGTCCTGGCCAGGGCCGGCGGGCTTGTCGGCCAGGACGCCGCCCGCCAACGCGATCGACATACCGATCGACGCACCCACCGCGGTGCACATGAGATTGCGGGTTTTCTTCAGCATTACTCGGCAGCATACGTGCGGCGGGGCGCGCCCGCCAGGAGCCGGTCCAAGAATTACGGCAGTCGACATAACGTCCGTGCGCGGCGCGGATGATGCCCGGCTCAGGGAGTCCTTTTCAGCCAAACCTTGGGATCCTTAGGCGCACGCCCCTCGCGAATTTCGAAATAGAGTTGCGGAGCAGCACCGCCGGTCTCGCCCAGGCCGGCGATCACATCGCCGGGCGCCACCCAGTCGCCGACGGACTTGTAGAGTACTTCGGTGTGCCCGTAGAGAGTCATGTAGTTCCCTTTGTGGCCGATGATGAGCAGCAGGCCAAGTCCTTGCAGCCAATCGGCGTAAACCACGCGCCCGAAGTAGGGTGCACGGACTTTGGCGCCGCGCGCGGTCTCGATGAGCACGCCGTTCCATCGCAGGCCCGAGGCGCTGTTCGCCCGAGAATCCTGATACCTCGCCGTCATCCTGCCCTGCACCGGCCACGGCAGGCGGCCGCGCATCGCCGCGAAGCTGTCCTGAGTGTCGACGGGAAAATCCTGAAGCACCCGGGCGAGATCGGCAACCAAGGCTTCCTCGGCCTGCTCCTCGCGTTTGAGCCGCGCGAGTTCCTCGTTGCCGCTGCTGACCTCTCTCGTGACCGCGGCAAGAGCCGCGGCACGGTTCTCTCTGGCATGCTGTAAGTCCGCCATTTCCTGGCCGGCGCCGCTTCTCAGCGCCTGCAGCCTTTCCGTCGCCTGCTGTATCTGATCGACCAAATCCTGTACGCGCGCGAACCGCTCACGGATCTCGTCGATTTTTTGGGCGCGCGCGCGGACAAAATAACCGTAGAGCGTGGCCATTCTTCCCGCGGCGGCGGGATCGCTCTGGTTCAACAGCAGCTTGATTCGTTCCTGCCGGCCGATCATGTAGGCGGTCCGCACCTGCGCTGCAAGGGCAGCCCGCTCGGTGTCGAGCGCTGCCTGAGCCTGGATCTGTTCGGCACGCAACTCCCCGCGGCGCCGCTCGGCAGCCAGCAGAGCGCTGCGCAAATTCTCCAACCGGCGGCGCATGGCGGCGATGCCTACCTCGGCCTCGCGCAGGCGAGCGCTCTGCGCATCGCGCTCCTTGAGTTCGTCGTGCAGCCGGTTCGTCACGGCCGCAATACGGCCGCGAATCTCGGCAAGTTTGGCCTTCGCCTGAGCCGAATCGGCAGTCGGCTCGGCCGCGCTCACCGGCCGGCCGGCCGGGTCGGCGGCGATCGCAGCAACCGCGGAAATCAACACGGCAAGCAGGCATAAGTATTTGATTGAGCGCTTCATCTTGTGGTCGACACCCGGGCGGAGGGCAAGCATACAAGCCTTGTGCCCGCTGCTATACTTGCGCGCCCGAAAAAACCAAAGTGCTTTTGCCGCATGCAGCGATTGTTCGAGTTCATTGCCCATCATCCTTACCTCGCGAGCGGCGCCGTGCTGGCTGCCGTGGCGGTCGCGGTGAATGAGGTGCAAGCGCGCCTCCAGGCATTCGCGGCGCTATCCGCCATGCAGGCCGTGCGCCTGATGAATCAAGGCGCGCTCGTTCTCGACCTGCGCAACAAGGATTCCTTTGACGCCGGCCACATCGGAGAAGCACGCAATGTTCCGGCGGCTGATCTCGAGTCGCAGGCGGACACCCTGAAGAAGTGGCGCGACAAGAACGTGATCGCCTATGACGACAGCGGCAGCGGCGGGGCGAGCGCCGTGCGCACTCTGACCAAGCTCGGGTTCACTAAAGTATTCAATCTCCAGGGGGGCATGAATGCCTGGATCAAAGACAATCTGCCATTGACGAAAACCTCTCCAGGCGGCAAGTCGGGTGTCAAATGACCCAGCCGGCGATCACCCTCTACGTCACCGGCTGGTGCCCGTATTGCGAGCGCGCGAAGGGGCTGTTGACCGGAAAAAGTCTTGTTTACACAGAGATCAACGTGGACGACGACGCAACGCTCCGCGAGGAAATGGTCGCGCGCAGCGGCCGTCGCACCGTTCCGCAAATTTTTATCGGCGAGACGCACGTTGGCGGATGCGATGATCTGCTCGCTCTCGAAGGCAGCGGAGAGCTGGATCGATTAATTGGGGGGCTTGATGAACGAGGTTAGAACTGAAGGGGTTGAAGCCAATGTCGGCGGCGTGCAAGTCACCCTGCAGAGCGTTTATTTGAAGGACTGCTCGTATGAGTCGCCAAACGGCCCACGATTGCCGAACAATCAAAACTGGGAGCCGAAGTTTCAGCTCAATATGAACACGTCAGCCGAGGAACTCGCGGCAGACGTTCGGGAAGTACTGCTGACCATCACGCTCGAAGCAAAGCAGGGCGAGGCCACGCTCTATCTGGTGGAGGTCAAGCAGGCAGGCGTGTTCACCATCGCCGGTGCGTCAGTGGAGGATCTGAAGCGCCTCATCGGCAGCTTCTGTCCCAGCGTTCTGTTCCCCTATGCGAGGGAGGTCATTTCAGATCTCATCGTCAAAGGGGGTTTCCCGAATTTTCTCCTGCCGTTGGTCAATTTCGACGCTCTGTTCGCTCAAGCGTCGGAAGCGCCGCAGCCCGGACTGGTCAACTAGGATCTGAATGCCGAGCACGCGCCAGCAACCGATGGCCGTTATCGGTGCCGGCTCGTGGGGAACCGCGCTCGCCATCCAGTTGGCCCGGGCGGGACTTCCGGCCCGCCTGTGGGGCCGGGACACCGGGCAGATGCGCGCCTTGCAGCGCGCGCGGTGCAATGAGCGGTACCTGCCCGATGCGGCATTTCCAGCGTCGCTCGAGGTCGGCGCGGATCTCGGCGAGGTCTTGGACGGCGTGCGCGACGTGCTCGTCGTGGTGCCCTCGCCTGCGTTCCGTGCCATCTTGGAGCTGGTGGGGCGCCATCTGAGCCGGGAAGCGCGGGTTGCCTGGGCCACCAAGGGTTTCGAGATCTCGTCGGGGCTGCTGCCGCATCAGGTCGCGCATGAAATTCTGGGTGCGCGGCCGGCCGCCGTCGTCTCCGGTCCCACCTTTGCCAAAGAGGTCGGCGCGGGCTTGCCGACCGCCATGACGGTGGCGTCTCGCGATGCAGCATTCGCGACGGCGCTGGCAACGAGACTATCGGGGCCGAGTTTTCGGGCGTATACGCAATCCGATATCGTAGGCGTCGAAGTCGGCGGCGCCGTCAAGAACGTGATTGCCATCGGTTCCGGCATCGCCGATGGGATGGGCTTCGGAGCCAACACCCGAGTCGCGCTCATTACGCGAGGGCTTGCCGAGATGATGCGTCTCGGCGTGAAATTGGGCGCCGCACGAGAGACCTTCATGGGCCTCGCCGGACTCGGCGATTTGGTCCTGACATGCACCGACGATCAATCGCGCAATCGCCGGCTGGGACTGGCCCTCGGCCGTGGTCAAACCCTGCAGGAGGCGCAAACCGGGATCCAGCAGGTGGTCGAGGGCGTACTCGCGTCGCGCGCGGTGTGTGCCGTTGCGGCGCACCTGTCGGTCGACATGCCGATATGCCGGGAAATTCATCGCGTGATGCACGAGGGTAAGCCCGTGCGCGAAGCGGTGCAGGAGTTGATGGGACGCGAGATGCGGTCCGAAAGCGAATGACCTCGGCACCTGCTCGCCGTACGCACGGCGCTGGTGGAGACGCTGCCGTACGTGTCCAAAAAGGACTTATGCGTGCTCAGAATATGGGGTAGCCTGCTGGTTCGCAGGCGCATTTTGGAGCGTGCCAATGCTAAGGAAATCACCACCACACGGAGTTTCGCGCGCCGTCAGCCCGGTACGTCGCAGCACCCCCTGGCACGCCGTATCGGTGGTGGCGGGACCGTCTTGCTGCGAGGTCGCGCGCTCCCTGTCGACGACCCGGTATTTGTCGCGAGAAGCGCCGCGTCTCCCGCTGCCTGAATGCGCGTCCCCCGCGTCTTGCTCGTGTTCGTACAAGCATCATGTCGATCGCCGGGGTCAGCCGCGCCGTAAGGACGATCTCTCCGGACTGCGGCGAGGCCTGCTTTCGGGCACGGAACGCCGCATGCTCCGCGGCCGGCGCGAGGACGATTAGCGGCCGGCATTTCGCCGGAATCGTGGCGAGCGGGCAACCGGGCCTCGGCGCCGGGTTAATATGCCCGCTGTGCAGAGCCAAGATCTCTTTGCCTCAGCTGCGCCCGATACGCGCCATGAACTTCTGGCGCCGGGTGCGTGGCTGCTCCGCGGATTCGCGCTCCCGGTGGACCGCGCGTTGGTGGCAGGTGTGCGTGAGATCACCGCTGCCGCGCCGTTCCGTCACCTCGAAACACCCGGGGGCTTTCGGATGTCCGTGGGCATGACCAATTGTGGCAGTCTCGGGTGGGTGAGCGATCGTCGCGGATATCGCTACGAAAGCTGCGACCCGTTGAGCGGCCGCGCCTGGCCGTCCATGCCCGAACCGTTCCTCACGCTTGCCGAATCAGCCGCCGCGGCCGGCGGCTTTCCCGGATTTGTGCCGGACGCCTGCCTTATCAATCGCTATGAGCCGGGTGCTCGTCTCACACTGCACCAGGATAAGGACGAGCACGATTTCGGGTCGCCCATCGTTTCGGTATCGCTCGGACTACCGGCGGTCTTTCTGTTCGGCGGGGTGGTACGGTCGGAAAGGCAGCGACGGATACCGCTTCGGCACGGCGATGTGGTGGTGTGGGGCGGCGCTTCGCGCCTGCGTCACCATGGAGTGTTGCCGGTCAAGCAGGGCTGCGACGAACTATTGGGCGCGCAGCGCTTGAACCTGACCTTTCGGCGCGCGCGCTGACCGAAGCAGCCGGCCAACCAGCCAGTGAGTTCCTGAAGCAGTTCTATCCACGTCCGAAGGGTGGAACGTATAAGTGCGGAACTTCGCAGAGAGCAGGGTCTGCGAGAAAAATCTCGAGCAATCGTGAGTGCCGCCCGATATCATTCCGCCCTCGATTTTTGCAGACGACGGCGCAACCATGCCCAAACTAGACGATCAGATTTCCACCCTGCAGGAGCGACTCAGACAACTCAAGCTGCGACAGCAGCGCATCGATGCACGCAAGCGCGCGATCGAGACGCTGCGCGAACGCAAGGCCGAGACCCGCCGCCAATTCGTGGTGGGCAGCGTCATCCTGGCGAAGGTGCAGGAAGGCGTCCTCGACCCGATGCAGCTCCGGGATTGGCTGAACCAAACTCTCACACGGCGGGACGATCGGGCGCTGTTCCACTTGCCGCCCAAGGATGAACCGCTCAAGGACGCGTTGTCGGCCGCACCCGCGCTGCTGGCGTCGGCAGCGGGAGCAGCGGAGGTTGGATCGCCGGCGCTCCGCGCACCGGCCGGGGAATAGATCCGACCCGGGATATAGATCCGACGCTCTAACTCTAAGTCCGCCCGGCGAATTGCAACTGCCGCCAAGCGTCGAAGGCGACGACGGCCACCGCATTGGACAGGTTGATGCTGCGGCACTGGGGTCTCATGGGAATGTACAGCGAGTTCTCGCGCCCCACGCGGTCCAGCACCTCAGGAGGCAGACCCCGCGTCTCGGGTCCGAACAGGAAGACGTCGCCCGGTCGGACCGTCAAGTCGCTGTAGCAGGTCCGGCCGCCGGTCTCCACCGGGAACACACGTGCCTCGCCCAGCATGGCGAGGCACGCCTCCAGATTCTCATGCACCTTGAGGTCCGCGAGATCGTGATAGTCGAGGCCCCCGCGCCGCAGACTCTTGTCGTCCAGACGGAACCCCAACGGCTTCACGAGATGCAGCGTCGCGCCCGTGTTCGCGCAAAGTCGAATCGAATTGCCCGTGTTCGGCGGGATCTCCGGCGTGTACAGCACGATGTGAAACATCGCTTACTTGTCGAGAACGACGCGCTGCGCCGGCAGCGCAAACTCGATGCCGACGCGGCGGAACTCGTTGATGATTTGAAAATTCACCATTTGCTGCAGATCCATCATCGGGTTCAATTTCGGCTGCTGGGCGAAATAGGACAGTTCGAACTGCAGCGACGATTCTCCGAGCGACCTCAAGTGACAGCGCTCGAAGCGGGCACTCGGCTGTCCGCGCACGATGTCCTCGAGCAGCTTCGGTATTCCCGCCAGAACCTCCGTGGGCGTTGCATATGCCACGCGCAGCGTCGTCAAGACGCGCTGTTCGGTCATGCGGCCATAATTTCGCACCCGGCTCTTCAATATATCGGCATTCGACAGGATGATTTGCTCGCCGGTGTCGCTGCGAAGCCGCGTCGTCTTGATGCCGATGTGCTCGACCGAACCGGTGTACGTGTCGATGTTCAGGCTGTCGCCGACCACGAAGGGCTTGTCCAGGGCAATCGAGAGCGAAGCGAACAAATCGCCCAGAACGTTCTGAAGCGCGAGTGCCACCGCGACGCCGCCGACGCCGAGTCCGGCGAGCAGCGCCGTGATGTTCACGCCCAGGTTGTCGAGCGCCACCAGGGTCAACAACGACCAGATAACCAAGCGCGCGACGAAGTTGATGATGTCCAGGGAGCCGGCGAACAGGCGATCTGAGCCGCGCTCCATTTCCTTGATCTCGAGATAGAAGCGCAAGGAGCGCCCCGCCCACAAGCCGACCTGCACGAGAATGAGAATGAGCGCGACGTTCGCAAGGACGTGCTGCAGTCTCGGCGTCAGCATGAGACCTTCCTGTCCGGCATAAAGCGCCAGGGCCAGGAAAAAGAACTGTTTGGTGTTTCCGGCGAGATAGAACGCAAGCCGGACGGGCGTCGAGCGATGGTCTCCGGAGTAGCGCTTTGAGCGCGCAGCAATGAACCGCCGCATCAGGGAGAGCCCGGACCAGACAGCCAGGGCCAAGAGGCCGGCAAGGAGCCAATCGGCAATCGGGTTGCCGTAGAAAATGCGTTCGGATGCCCCCAACGTGAAGTTTCGAAAATCGGCCATGGTCGAACCGATTATAAACTGCTGCGAAGCAATTCCGCCGTCTCCGGGCCCCGGCATTTCGCGCGGCCTTGCCCTTAGGCGACATCCTCCATGCCGAGCTCCTTCATCTTCCGGGTCAACGTATTGCGTCCCCAGCCCAGAAGCTTGGCTGCATCCTGTTTCAGGCCGTCGGCTTTGCGCAGGGCGACGCGAATCAGGATGCGCTCCACTTCCGGAACGGCCTGGTCGAGAAGCCGTTGCGTGCCGGCATCCAATTCCTGTTCCGCCCAGTGCGACAGCTTCGCCGTCCAGTCATGATTCGTGGCCTGTCCCAGCGGTGCGCCGCCGAGATCGGGAGGAATATCCTCGGCGCGGATCTCGCGGCCCGGCGCCGTCACGGTGAGGCGCCGGCAGGCATTCACCAGCTGCCGCACGTTGCCCGGCCAATCGAAGGTCACCAAGGCGGTCTCCGCCGTCGACATCAGCAGTTTGGGCTCCACGCCGAGCTCCACTCCGGCGAGGCGCAAGTAGTGGCGCAGCAATTCGGGAATGTCCTCGCGGCGCTCACGCAGGGGCGGAATTTCGATGCGGATGACGTTGAGCCGGTGCAGCAGGTCTTCGCGAAAATGGCCCGACTTCACCCGGGCCTCGAGATCTTGGTGGGTGGCTGCGATGACGCGCACGTCGACCTTCACAGGAGTCTGTCCGCCGACGCGATAAAATTCCCCTTCGGCCAGGACGCGCAGCAGGCGCGTCTGCAGCGCCGGCGACATGTCGCCGATTTCGTCGAGAAACAGCGTACCGCCGTCGGCCTGCTCGAAGCGCCCGCGGCGCAGGGTGTCGGCGCCGGTGAACGCGCCCTTTTCGTGGCCGAACAACTCGGACTCGAGGAGGTCCGCCGTAAAGGCAGCGGTGTTGAGGGCGACGAAGGACTTGGCGGATCGCGGACTGTGCCGATGCAGCGCATGCGCCACGAGTTCCTTCCCCGTCCCCGATTCGCCCGTGATGAGCACCGTCATGCTGGAGCGCGAGAGTCTGCCGACGGCGCGGAACACCTGCTGCATGGCCGCCGCCTGGCCGAGCAATTCCGGAATGCTTTGGCGCGCGGCATCGACATCGGTGGAGACCGTGGCCTGCTGCGCGGCGCGTCGGACCAGATCCACCGCCTTGTCGATATCGAACGGCTTCGGCAGATATTCGAACGCGCCGCCCTGGTAGGCGGCGACCGCGGCGTCCAAGTCAGAATGCGCGGTCATCACGATCACCGGCAGACCCGGCCGCGACACTTGTATTTCCTTCAGCAGATCGAGTCCGCTGCGGCCGGGCATCCGGATGTCCGTCATCAGCACATCCGGCGCGTCGGCACGCAGCGCCGTCAGCGCGTTGTCCGCGCCATCGAAGGACTTGGCGTGCATCCCTCCGCCCTTCAGCGCCTTTTCGAGCACCCAGCGAATGGACGAATCGTCGTCGACCAACCAAACACTCAGCGGCTTTGCATTCATACGGAGTCCATTGGTAGAAAAATCACGAATATGGTTCTTCCCGGCGCGCTGTCGAACTCGATGAGGCCGCCATGGCGGCTGACGAGATCTTGCGCTATCCCCAAACCGAGGCCTGTTCCCTCGGGGCGGCCGGACACGAGTGGATAGAAAATCGTATCGCGGATTTCCGGGAGCACGCCGGGGCCGTTGTCCTCGAATTGAATCGACGCCACCAGGCGATGACGCTTGGTACCGATGCTGACACTGGTAGCCGCGCGGGTTCGAAGCACCACGCGCGGAGACCGCACGCCGCCGCTCGACAGCGCTTGAATGGCGTTACGGCCGAGGTTCAGCATCGCCTGAATGATGTGGTTGGGATCGATGGCGACCGCCGGCAGGCTGGGATCGTAGTCGCGCTCGACGATCACCCCTTCGGCAGCTTCGCTGCGCAACAGATGATAGACGCGCTCCAACAGCTCGTGGAGGTTCACGAGCTGTTTGGCCGGGGGGCGTCCCGGGCCGAGCATTGAGTCGAGCAAATGCGTCAGCCGATCGGCCTCGCTGATGATGACGCGTGTGTATTCGCGCAAGCTCGGGTCCAACAACTCGCGCTCGAGCAGCTGCGCGGCACCCCGCAGACCGCCGAGCGGGTTTTTGATTTCATGGGCAAGCTGCCTGACCATGAGCCGGCTGCCGCCCAGCTGCGCCAACAGGGCATTTTCTCGCGTCAGGCGCCGATGCTGCGTGATGTCCTCGATTTCCAGCAACAGACGCGGCGCATCATGACCCATGACGACCTGGGTGACGGCGCAGTCGAGTATGCGGTCGACTCCGCCGGGAGCGGGCCAGGCCAGTTCGCGCTGAACGACGCCCTCGCCGCCCAACCGCGCACGTTCGCAGAGATTGAGGAGGCTTTCGGCGCCGCGCGCAAGATCGGCGAACCGCCGGCCGAGCGCTTGCTTGGCGCCCAAGCCCAGCAGGGTCTGGCCCGCGGCATTCAAGTAGATGACGTGCAGGTCTTGATCGAGCAGAAAGACGCTGGTCACCAGCACATCGAGCAGGTCGGTCCCGTCGATGGCCGGCGCATGCACTCCGAGTTCAGCAGCCAAGCGGCACGTCCGCGTCGGCCGCGACGGGAATCAGGGTTTTCGGTGCTGGGGCGACAGCTCGGACGGCTGTCTGACGTAGAAGGTGACGCCCTCCGAATTCTGCGACTCGCCGGTCACGATGTCCGTGATGGTCGCCGAGACCTGGTAAGTGCCGCGCGCCAAGGATTGCAGGGCGAAAGAGCGGGCTGTCGGCGGCTGGTCGGTCAACGGAGCACCGTTCAAGTACCAGCCGATGGTCTGATTCGGCTTCAGATCCGGATCGAGCCTCAGGCGCACCGGAATGATTTCGTCGCCGAAGAACACCTGTTCCTTCGTCGGCGACTCGATCGTGAAAGCGTTGTATACGAGGCGCGACGGCCCCGTGTTGCCGGGCGCGGCGATGGACCGCGCATTCGGTGCCCCTACGGCGATGCCATTGTTCGAACTCGACGAGGTGACGATCTTTTCCGCTCCCGGCACCGCTTGATCCGAGTAGTGAACCACGCCATCGGCATCGGTCCATTTGTAGATCACCGCAGCACCGGCGGCGGCGCAGACCGCGACGAGCCCGAGTGCAATCCAAAGTCGCAGATGGTGCATAACGCGAAAGCATATCCCTATCGGCTCCAGTCCACAAAGCTCCAGGTGACGGCGGCGTGACCGCCGTCACCGTATGGCTGCACCGCTGCAAGGCAGGCTCACAGACTGTAGTACATCTCGATTTCGATCGGATGCGTGGTCATACGCAAGCGAGTGACCTCCTTCATCTTGAGCTCGATGTAAGCGTCGATGAGGTCGTCCGTGAACACGCCCCCGGCCTTGAGAAACGCCCGATCCTTGTCCAGGTAGTCGAGCGCCATGTCGAGCGAGTGGCAGACCGTCGGGATCTTCTTATCCTCTTCGGGCTCCAGATCGTACAGATCCTTGTCCGCCGGATCGCCGGGATGAATCTTGTTCTGGATCCCGTCAATTCCGGCCAACAGCATGGACGCAAAGGCAAAATACGGATTCGCAGTCGCGTCCGGGAAGCGCACTTCGATGCGCCGGCCCTTCGGATTGGCAATCCAAGGAATGCGGATGGAGGCCGAGCGGTTGCGCGCCGAATAGGCCAGCTTCACCGGGGCTTCGAATCCCGGCACCAACCGCTTGTAGCTGTTCGTGCTGGCATTGGTGAATGCATTGATGGCGCGCGCATGCTTGATGATGCCGCCGATGTAGTAAAGGGCGGTATCCGAGAGGCCGCCGTACTTGTCGCCGGCAAAGAGGGCCTTCCCCTCTTTTTGCAGGGACTGATGCACGTGCATGCCGTTGCCGTTGTCGCCGACGATGGGCTTCGGCATGAAAGTCAGCGTCTTGCCGTAGCCATGGGCCACATTCTGCAGGGCGTACTTTAGAATCTGGACCTCGTCGGCCTTCTTCGTCAGCGTATTCGCGGCGACGTTGATTTCGCCCTGACCCGCGGTCGCCACCTCGTGATGGTGCACCTCGAATTTCAGGCCCATCTCCTCGCAGGCCATCGACATGGCGGTGCGGATGTCTTGCTGCGCGTCCACCGGCGGCACGGGGAAGTAGCCGCCCTTCACACCGGGCCGATGCCCCTTGTTGCCGTCCTCGTACGTCTTGCCCGAGTTCCAGGCGCCTTCATAGGAGTCCACTTCGTAGGAACAGCCGTTCATGCCGGAGCTCGACGTGACGCTGTCGAAAATGAAGAACTCATTCTCGGGACCGAACAGGGCGGAGTCCGCGATGCCGGACGATTTCAAATAGGCCTCGGCGCGCTTCGCCAGCGACCGCGGATCCCGGCCATAGCCTTGCATGGTCATGGGCTCTATCACGTCGCAGCGTAGATTGACCGTCGTCTCTTCATAGAACGGGTCAATGACCGCCGTGGCAGGATCCGGCATCAAAATCATGTCCGATTCGTTGATGCCCTTCCAACCAGCAATGGACGAGCCGTCGAACATCTTGCCGTCCTTGAAGAAGCCTTCATCCACGAGCCGTGTCGGCACGGTCACGTGCTGTTCCTTGCCGATCGTGTCGGTAAACCGGAGATCGGCGAATTTCGCCTCTTTTTCCTTGATCAATTTTAGAACATCAGCCGGAGTCATTGGCATCCTCGCGAGTTGGAATAGTTCTCTGATCCGGCTCAAATGCCGGGTAATGTGACAATGCAGCAAATGTGCCAGCAGACCGCATCGAAGGATCAATGGCTTGCGACCAAGAAGCGTGCATTGACGCCCTAGTATGGCGCAAGTTCAAACGCGACGCGCCCCCAAATAGTGCGCGTGTGCAATACAAGTGCATGGTGGAGCTCGCCCCTCGAGGCTTAAGACAGCGCGCGCCCGGCGTCGCTATACTCGCGGGCCGTTGTTGCAGCCCGCGAGACCTGATGGCCAAAGCCCGTCCCCCTTCGCCCGAGACCTTTCAGGACCTGATATTTGCACTGCAAAAGTATTGGTCGGAGCAGGGTTGCATCATTTTGCAACCCTATGACATGGAGATGGGTGCCGGCACGTTCCACACCGCCACATTCCTGCGGGCGGTGGGCCCCGAGCCGTGGAGTGCTGCCTATGTGCAGCCGTCGCGCCGGCCGACCGACGGGCGTTACGGCAACAATCCGTTTCGCCTGCAACACTACTATCAATTTCAAGTCTGCATCAAACCCTCGCCGGACGACTTTCAGGAGCTGTACCTGGGCTCGCTTCGCAGCCTCGGCTTTGATCTGCTGACTCACGATATCCGCTTCGTCGAGGACAATTGGGAATCGCCCACGTTGGGGGCGTGGGGACTGGGCTGGGAGGTGTGGCTCAACGGCATGGAGGTCTCGCAGTTCACCTATTTCCAGCAGGTCGGCGGCCTGGATTGCCGGCCGGTCATGGGCGAGATCACCTACGGGCTCGAGCGCCTGGGGATGTACATCCAGGGCAAGGAGAGCATTTACGACATCATATGGACCGAAGGCCCCTTCGGCGCCATCACGTACGGCGACGTGTTCCATCAAAATGAAGTGGAGCAATCCACCTACAACTTCGAGAAAGCCGACACACAGGTCCTCTTCGGTCAGTTCGATATCCACGAATCCGCCTGCCGCCTGCTGCTGCAGGACAAGCTGGTACTGCCCGCCTACGAGCAAATGGTGAAGGCCTCGCACTCGTTCAATCTTCTCGATGCCCGGCATGCAGTGTCCGTCACCGAGCGCCAGCGCTTCATCCTGCGGGTCCGCACGCTGGCGCGCGGCGTCGCCGAGGCCTATCGCGAGAGCCGCGAGGCGCTCGGCTTTCCGCTGCTCAAGAATGCGATTTCGCCTGAGACCGCCGGATGACGGCCCGCGATCTACTGTTCGAACTGCGCACCGAGGAATTGCCGCCGCGCACGTTGTTGATGCTGTCGACCGCTCTTGCGGAGGGGATACTGAAGGGTCTCGATGCCGCCGGCGTTCCGCACGGCAAGGCGCATGGCTTCGCAACCCCCCGGCGCCTCGCCGTCAAAGTGACCGCCTGCGCCGAATTCGCGCAGGACAGGCGCGTCGAGCGCCGCGGGCCGCCGGTCGCCGCATCGTTCGATGCGCAGGGTGCGCCCACTCAGGCGGCGGCCGCATTTGCCAGGAGCTGCGGTGTGGAGGTCGGCAATCTCGAGCGCTTGACCACGGACAAAGGCACGTGGCTCGCGTTCCGGGGCACGGAGCCCGGCGCCGCCACTGCCGGCCTCTTGAGCGGCATCGTGACGCAGGCCATCGCGGGGTTGCCCATCGCGAAGCGCATGCGGTGGGGCGCGCACAGCGCGGAATTCGTGAGGCCAGTGCGCTCGGTCATCCTGCTGTTCGGCGACGACGTGGTCCCCATCACCGTGCTGGGCCTCCCTTCCGGCCGGACCACCACGGGGCACCGCTTCCATGCACCGCGGCCGTTGACCATTAAGTCGCCCAAAGGCTATGAGGGTCAATTGCGCCGGGGCAGGGTGATCGCCGACTTCACCAAGCGCCGTGCGGCGATTCGAGCCGGAGTCATCGCGGCCGCGACCGAGTCGGGCGGCTCCGCCCTGATCGAGGAGGCACTGCTCGATGAGGTCACTGCTCTGGTGGAATGGCCGGTTCCCATCGCCGGCCGCTTCGAGCAGCGCTTTCTCGCGCTGCCGCGGGAGGTGGTGATCGCCACCGTACAGGACCACCAGCGGTATTTCCCGGTCGAAGGCGCAGATGGAGCGCTGACCGGCGGCTTCATTACCGTGAGCAACCTTCAAAGCCGGGATCCCGCCAAGGTGCGGGAGGGCAATGAGCGGGTGGTTCGACCGCGGTTGAGCGATGCCGCTTTCTTCTGGGACCAGGACCGCAAGGTACCTCTGCAGGCGCATGCGGCGCGCCTGAGTGAGGTTACGTTTCAGACCAAGTTGGGCAGTTATGCGGAGAAGACCGGACGGGTTAGAACTCTGACACAATACATCGCCGAACGTATAAGCGCGCCTCGCGATGCTATTCGAGCGGCGGAACTGGCGAAGGCTGACCTCATGACCGCCATGGTGGGTGAGTTCCCGGAGCTGCAGGGCACCATGGGCAAGTACTACGCCCTCGCGCAGGGCGAATCCCCCGAACTGGCGCAGTCCATCGAAGAACACTACCGACCGCGATATGCGGGAGATGCGCTGCCCGTAACGAAGAGCGGTCAAGCGCTGGCGCTGGCCGACAAACTCGATACTTTGGTTGGAATCTTCGCCATCGAGCAGCGGCCCACCGGCGCCAAGGACCCCTTCGGTCTGCGCCGGGCCGCGCTCGGCGTGCTGCGGATCCTCCTGGAGAGTCGGTTGGATCTCGACCTGCCGGCCCTGCTCAAGGAATCCGAATCGGCACAGCCCATACACCGGCCGGGAGTCATCGAGGAGGTGTACGATTTCATTGCCGAGCGATTGCGCGGCTTGCTGCTCGAACGTGCCGACGGGACCACTGCGGAAATGATCGACGCGGTGCTCGCGCGCCGTCCTGCCTCGCCCTTGGACGTGGAAACGCGGCTGCAGGCCCTGAAAGAATTCTTGATGCTGCCGGATGCCGGTGTGCTGACCGCCGTCAACAAGCGGATCGTCAATATTCTGCGCAAGGCGCCGGAGGGCCTGTCCTCCGGCGTTCAGGTGGCGGTGCTCGCCGAGGAAGCGGAACTCGCCCTGCACGACATGCTCGGCGCGATTGGCGGGACGGTCGAACTGGCGATTGCTGAAGGGCGCTATGCGGACGCCTTGCGCGCACTGACCGGACTGCGCGGCACCGTCGACGAGTTCTTCGAGAAGATCATGGTCATGGATGAGGATCCGGACAGGCGCAACAACCGGCTCGCGCTGCTGCGCAATGTGCAGATGCTGCTCGGCGGTGTGGCTGATTTGTCGCGGCTACCGGGCTGATCGGTCATGCAGCTGTTGCGGTCGCTGCTGTTCAACACCTACATGATCCTCTCAGCGTGCGTGGTCGGCGCATTCATGTCCCTGTGCTTCTGGTCACCCCACTCTTTTCAGTTCGCGGTTGCCCGGAATTGGGCACGCTGCCTGCTCTGGGTGTTGGCGCGCCTGTGCGGCTTGAAGTTCACCGTCGAAGGCCGCGAGCGAATTCCGGAGGGTGCTCATATCGTGATGAGCAACCACGCCTCCGCGTGGGAGACCATCGCCCAGTTCGTGATCTTCCCGCCCCACGTGTGGGTGCTGAAACGTGAACTGCTGTGGGTACCGTTCGTCGGGTGGGGACTCAAGTTGCTGCGGCCCATCGCCATCAACCGTGGCAAGGGGCACCGCGCCGTCAATCAGGTCGTCGAACAGGGCAAAGAGCGGCTCCGGGAGGGGCTATGGATCATCGTATTTCCGGAAGGCACCCGCGTCGTAGCCGGCCAGAAAAAGAAATTCGGCTTCAGCGGAGCCTTGTTGTCGACTGCCACGGGCAGGCTCCTGGTGCCGCTGTCGCACAATGCCGGACAGTTTTGGCCGCGGCGCGGCACGGTCAAGAAGCCGGGCACGATTCGCGTGGTGATCGGCGAACCCATTTCGCCCGTCGGCAAGAACCCGCGTCAGCTCACCGACGAAGTACGGCGGGCCGTCGACGCCGGGTTAGCCAAAATCGCTGCGATCTGAGTTAAGTTGGCCGCACTTATACGTTGGCCTTTTCGCGGAGTGGCTTGCCGCCCTACGGAGCGGCTGGTGCCTCTTGGCCGGGTCGGGGCTGCATCGGGGGCCGCGCCTTATGGGTTTTTTCCGGGGGGACGATCGGCCGGGCCGCGCTCGGCTTCGGTACGGTCACCGCATCGGGAAAAACCGGAGGTGGCGGCCGCGCATTCGACACGGAAGTGACCGGCACCCACGCATCGGGGGAAGGTTCCCACTTGATGCGCAGCGCCGGCATCAACCAGAAACCCAGCAGCAGGGCCGCATGGAACGCCACGGCAATGCCGAACCACAGCAGCAGGCGCTTACGCTCGAAGCGTCGACTCTTGGCGCTGCCGTCCGTGGTGGGAAACAATGGGACTCTCTGCACGTAGCCCGCGGGCGACGGCAGGCGGATCGGGCCGGGCGGCGTCGCGGGACGCATATCCGGAAACTTTATGAGTTGACTCATGGATGCGGATTTTACTTGGCCGCGCGCGGGCTCGCGAGCGCCGCATAGACGCCGAGCCCAATGAACGCCGCGGCAGTGATGTACCGGCCGTACGGGCGCGAACTTCCTCGCCGGCTCATGGCGGGCCGGAGAGCCGAAGCCGTCAGCATGTAGATGGTATCGGTGCACATGGCCATGGCTACGAAAATGCAGCTCAAAACAAGGCTTTGCCATAGCGGTGAAGCGCCGGGATTGATGAACTGAGGCAGGAGCGCTGCGAAGAATAGCGCGGTCTTCGGGTTGAGCAGCGCCACCAGGAAGCCGTCGCGAAACAGGCGGCCCGGCGACTCTCGGATCCGGCGTGCCGCAACCGGAGCGGCAGACCGTGCCCGCAATGCCTTCACGCCCAGATAAACAAGATAGGCCGCACCGGCGAGCTTCACGACGACATAAGCGGCGGCCGAGGCCGAGAGTAGGGCGGCGAGACCCAAGGAGGCCGCGGTGGCATTCCCGAGGTCGCCAAGCGCAATTCCGGCAATCGATGCGAACCCGGCTTTGCGCCCCTGACCCAAGGTGCGTGTCACGATGTAGATGACGCCCGGGCCGGGCGTGACGGCGAGAATCAGGCTCGCGAACAGGAACGCGGCAAAGGTCGGGGAGGTCAGCAGTACTTGGATCATGGGATAGCGTCTCCGGTCATACCTGGGCCGGCGAAGCCGTTCGTTCGGCGAACCCTCGCGCCAGCGTGTGGACGTGCTGGCGGGACGGCGCCAACCCGTCGATGAGAACCTTGAGCGCTCGTCCGGGGACCGCCCTGCCGCACATGAAAATGTCCGCGGCAGCGAGCCCGGACTCGGGCCAAGTATGAATTGAAATGTGCGACTCGGCCAGAAGGACGACCCCCGTCACGCCGTCGCCCGCGCCGAAGATATCCCGCAAGGAACTCCGATAGACGATGCGCGTCGCGCCTTCGCCTAACTATTACACCAGTGGGGGGGGCGCTTCGCCAGGAAAGCTTCGATGCCTTCGGCCGCATCGTCGAACTGCATATTGGAGGTCATCGCCGCGCCCGCCACGCCGTAGGCTCCCGTCAGGCCCGACTCGATCTGGCTGTAAAAAGTGCTCTTCCCGAGGGCGATCGCGGCGCCGCTGCGGGCAAGAATGCGATCGGCGAAGCGCTGCACTTCGTCGTCCAATTTCTCGGTCGTGACGACCCGGTTGATGAGACCCCAAGCGAGCGCCGTGGGGGCATCGATGGTGTCGCCGGTCAACAGCATTTCCATGGAACGCTTGCGGCCGATATTGCGCGCGACGCCGACCGCCGGCGTCGAGCAGAAAAGGCCGATATTCACGCCGGGCAATCCGAATCTGGCCGACTCGTCGGCTACCGCCAGGTCGCACATCGATACGAGCTGGCATCCCGCGGCGGTTGCAATTCCATGCACCCGCGCGATGACCGGCTGAGGAAGCTTCGCAATCTTCACCATCATGCGGCTGCACGAATCGAACAGCTGTCTGTGCCGGACGGCATCGTCACCAAATTCCCGCAATTCGCGAAGATCGTGACCTGCGCAGAACCCGCGGCCTTCACCCCGCAGCACGATCACCCGGACCGAAGGGTCCTCGAGAACCTCATCGAACGTGTTCTCGAGCGCGGCAATCATCGACGATGACAGCGGATTAAAACTCTCGCCGCGATTCAGGGAAAGCGTCAAGAGGCCGCCGCTCTGCGCGCGCTTGAGATGCGGCGGAGCGGCATCGGCGGCGGGATTCGGGTTCAACATGTGGACAACGTATCACAGAACTATTACGGTGGCGCGGCCGGCTGGGCAACTCACCTGTTGACACAGGGACACGCATGATGAAGACCTTTATCTGTGTAGTTCTGCTGCTGTCCATAACGGCGTGCGCCACCTGCAAAAGCTCCGATTCATACGAAGTTTGCAGAACCAAGCAGCGTGACCATTCACAAGCTCGTCCTTGACCACCCCGTGACCTTTGCGCCGGCCGCACCGCAGCGGGTCCCCAGGAATTGAGTCAACGCAGGATCGCTCCCGTAGGCCGCGTTGATTCGGAGATACTCGGCGCTCTGGCCGCTGATCGAGAACATGGAACCGTTGGCCAGCAGAATCCCCTCCAACCGCGCATCGACGCACAAGCGTTCCGAGTCGACCCCGGCGGGAAGCCTGCTCCACAGAAAAATGCCGTCCGTAGCCGATTGCTCGACAGCCATGCCGGCGCGGCCAAGGGCAGCAGCCGCCGCTGCGCGCGCCTTTCCCAGCCGGTCGCGCAACCGCTCGGTGTGTTTGCGATATTTGCCGCTGGCGAGCAATTCCCGGAGAACGAACTCATCGAGCGCTGATCCCGAAAGAACGCTGAGGATCTTCGAGTCAATCAGCCGAGGCACGAGAGCCGGGCGCCGCCTTCGCCGACCACCCCCGCTCGCAGCAGCTGCCAGGCAAGGTAGACGAGGTAAACGGCCGCAACTATGGCAAGTCCGGTATGCAGCGGCGGAAATTTCTGAAACACCGCGCCGACTCCAAGCGCGACAAGGACCATCTGCAGCGCCGCGCCAAGCCCGATCCCGAGCACATGCGGCAGCGTGGCCCGATATCCATAGGCCGCGCCGGAGGACGTTACCATGACGTTGTTCGGACCGGGAGTAATCGACATCACCGCGAAATAGGTTGCCAATGCAGTCACGTCAATCACAGCCGCTCCTTGGAATTGCCCTGTGGCAATGTACCAATGCATGCCGAACCGGGACACCCTGGATCAGGCCGAACGAACTGTCCCGGCTACAGCGCCTGAACAGTCTCCAGGTCAACCCGCAGATTGCACGGCATTCATGACCTTCGCCAGTTCTTCCGCGCTCAGCACCCGCGGAAGCACGATGGGCGTTCCTTTGTCCACGAAGAAAAAGGGTGTCTGTTTGTAGCTGCCGTCGATGCGGGCTTTTGCGACGTTAGCGAGGAACCATAGGATCGTGGCGCCGATTCCCACCGTCTTCGGTTTCGGATTTCCCCTGGCACCCTTTGTGTTGACCCACACGCGAACAGGACCGAAGGAATCTTGGATCGGCCGGCCTGAAGTCTCCAGGCACGTATGGACGAGTCCGATGAATGAAATCTTGAAGTTGTCGAGGGTGTTGCCTATCGGAGTATTGCAACACCCGGCATACCAGCGAAGCAGTCCTTTCCCGGTGAGACGCATGCACGCCAAAGCCTCGGTACCTTGGGTGAAGGTGACTTTACTGGGGAGGACTTGAATCACTTCGGATCCTCCCCGCTCGTCCAGAATCTCGCCCGCCTTCCCCAAGAAATGCGCGAAGGCCTGACAATCGCGGCAGTAACACACCGCCCGGTTCGCGCGCTGCGGATCGTGAACAAGTCCCTTGATCGTGCCGCACCGGCATTGCAATGGATGCTTCACACCGATGTCCCTGTGTACGAAGAATGAGCCACGAGATTTGCGTCTCCTAGAATACGAAGGGCCGCGGGCCGGGGCAAGTCGGCCGCCGGAGAACGCTACGCGACGTCCGTTCCGCGCAAACGATCCGCGCGGCTCGTGAGGCGCCGCGGCCGACAATTCGACGGCAAGAAACGGATGGTTCGATATCAGTTGCGGCCTCAGACTGTGACCGCGATATGAATTGAATCGGACGGAGCGAATGTCATGAAACTCATGTTGAGCGCAATGGAGTCCCCCCTCGGCGAATTGACGTTGGTCACCGACCCCCAGAGCCGGGTACGCGCGCTGGCCTTCGCCGATCAGAGATCCCGTCGTTATCGAAATCTGCTGGAGAACTACGGGCCGTGCTTGCCTGCGCCTGCGCCAATTGCGGCGGCGCTCAATTCGTACTTCGGCGGCAGCCTTGCGGCGTTGGATGCGATCGTCACGGCGACCGAGGGGACCCTGTTCCAGCGGCGCGTGTGGGCGGCACTACGCAGCATTCCTGCCGGCGAGACCACCAGCTACGGCGAATTGGCTCGAACGCTGGGATACCTCGATCCGCGAATGGCCATTGATGTGGGGGCCGCGAACGGCGTCAATCCGATCGCGATTATCGTTCCGTGTCATCGCGTCATCGCCAAAAACGGAGATCTCAAAGGCTACGCGTGGGGTCTGCACCGCAAGCGCTGGCTGCTCGCGCATGAAGGCGCGCGAGTGCGCACAGCTCTCAAGGAGAAGAACGTCCCGCGGACAATGTCATTGCCGGGTCTTTGATACGGCCAGGTCTTTGATACCGAGTGAGTGCGGCCGAATGAAATCTTTGAGGTTCAACCGCAAGAAACGGAGCGCTGGCCGCCGGACGGTTGGGCGAATTGCCGGCTGCCACTGGGCGCAAGATGCACTTTACCGGGACAACGGTCCTTAAGCTCAAGGATGGAAAAATTGTCGAGGAGAAAGGGCTCGATGATGGTGTAGCCGCGCTGACGCAGCTCGGACTCATCGAGACGGTCTGATTTGGACGCTCGGTCTTTGCGAATTGAGTCCCCACCGTCGATCGAGAGCAACAGGCCGGGCCCGCCGGCCTGTTGTCATGCACGGTAGCGTATCGCAGGCACTTATACGTCCAGGTTCGACACCTGCAGCGCGTTCTTTTCGATGAACTCCCGGCGCGGCTCCACGGCATCGCCCATCAGCGTCGTGAAAATGTCGTCGGCCGCGACCGCGTCTTCGATGCGCACCTGCATCAGGCGCCGGGTTTCCGGGTTGATGGTGGTGTCCCACAATTGGTCGGCGTTCATTTCGCCGAGACCCTTGTAGCGCTGAATGCTCTGACCCTTTTTCGCCTGGTCGAACAGCCAGTTCATCGCAAGCTTGAAGCTCGCGACTTCCTGCCGCTGGTCGCCGCGGATGATGTAGGCGCCGGGCCCCATGAGGTCGCTCAAGGTTTGAGCGAGTTCCGCGATCCGCAGATATTCAGCCGAGTCGAAGAATTCACGCGGTATATGTTTTTCCGAACTCAAGCCGTGCTCGAACCGTTGCAGATCGATCCGGTGGCCGCCCGATGCCGTGGTATGCACCGAGACGCGATACCGGCGCGATACGTCGTCGAGCCCGTTCAATCTCGACTCCAAATTCCGGCACCAGTCGCGAAGCACGTCGATGCGATCGAACGCGTCGGTGGTGAGCCTCGGCACATAGATCAATTGCTCCAGGAACCGGTCGTCGTAACGGCGCGCCCAGCGGTGGATGATCGCCTTCACTTCCTCGTACTTTCTGGCCAGCGACTCGAGTCCGAGACCCGACAGCGGCGGTGCATCGGCGCTCACGTGCAGCGCTGCGTCCTCGATGGCGGTGTTGAGCAGCAACGCGTTGAGCTCGAGATCGTCCTTGACGTAGTTTTCCTGCTTGCCTTTCTTGACCTTGTAGAGCGGCGGCTGGGCGATGTAGATGTGGCCGCGTTCTATCAATACCGGCATTTGGCGGTAGAAGAATGTGAGCAGCAACGTACGTATGTGGCTGCCGTCGACATCCGCATCTGTCATTAAAATGATGCGGTGATAGCGCAGCTTGTCGACGTTGAAATCGTCGCGTCCGATGCCGCAGCCCAACGCGGTGATGAGCGTCCCGACTTCCGCCGATGCGAGCATCTTGTCGAAGCGCGCCTTCTCCACGTTGAGAATTTTTCCCTTGAGCGGCAGGATTGCCTGCGTGCGGCGATCGCGTCCCTGCTTGGCGGAGCCGCCGGCGGAATCGCCCTCGACCAGGAACATCTCCGACAGTGCGGGATCCTTCTCCTGGCAGTCCGCCAGTTTCCCCGGCAGGCCGGCGATATCGAGAGCGCCCTTGCGCCGCGTCATCTCGCGCGCCTTGCGCGCCGCCTCGCGCGCATATGCGGCCTCGAGGATTTTATTGACGATGGCGCGGGCTTCCTGCGGATGCTCCATCAGAAATTCTTCCAGGCGTGCCGCCACTGCGGACTCGACGACGCCTTTCACTTCGGAGGAGACCAATTTATCCTTGGTCTGCGACGAGAATTTCGGATCCGGCAGCTTCACCGACAAAATCGCGGTCAGGCCCTCTCTCGAATCATCGCCCGTGGTCGCAATCTTTTCCTTCTTCGCCGCGAGTTCCTTTTCAATGTAGTTATTCAGGGTGCGCGTCAGTGCGGCGCGGTAGCCCGCAAGGTGTGTGCCGCCGTCCTTCTGCGGGATGTTGTTCGTATAGCAATACATGCTTTCTTGATACGAGTCGTTCCATTGCATCGCCACTTCGACCTGCGTATTGCCGTCGCGGGTCTGGAACCACAGCACGGTGGGGTGAATCGGGGTCTTGCTTCGATTGAGATGAGTGACGAAAGCTTTCAATCCACCTTCATGCTGAAAGACTTCCGTCTTCTCGTCGCGTTCATCGACCAATTCGATGCGAACGCCGGAGTTCAGGAACGATAATTCGCGCAAACGTTTCGCCAAGGTGTCGTAGTTGAACGAAATGTTCGTGAAGATCTGCGAACTGGGTTTGAACCGCAGCGTGGTGCCGCGTTCGGTTGTGTCGCCCACCGCGATCAGAGGCGCCTGTGGCTCGCCGAGCCGATACTCCTGGCGATGGAGTTTGCCCTCGCGCCGGATGTTGAGTTCGAGGAAATCGGAAAGAGCGTTGACGACAGAAACTCCGACGCCGTGCAGGCCGCCGGAGACCTTGTACGACGTGTCATCGAACTTTCCGCCGGAATGCAGCACCGTCATGATGACTTCCGCCGCAGACACCCCCTCCTCGCTGTGAATGTCGACGGGAATTCCGCGGCCGTTGTCGGACACGGTCACCGATTCATCCGCATGGATGGTTACGACGACGCGGTCGCAGTACCCCGCGAGCGCTTCGTCGATGGCGTTGTCCACCACCTCGAAGACCATATGGTGCAATCCGCTGCCGTCGTCGGTGTCGCCGATGTACATTCCGGGCCGTTTGCGAACGGCGTCGAGGCCCCTGAGCACTTTGATTTTGCTGGAATCGTATACATCGTTTTGAGCCATAGCGAGTCCCTAAATTGCGACCCGCCATACTAGCAGTTTTCCGCTTCGAAAACGAATTGGGAGTGGGTGAAAAAGCTAACCAAATCATCCGGTTATAGATCAGCTGGGACCCATGAACGGATGCCGGCGGAACCTTCAGTATCCCACTGCGGATTGAGGTGTGGATCGGCTAGACCCACCAACCCATTCGGCCCGTGCCACCGCGCCGAGAGTGGCGATCTACGTCATTGATTTATTTGGAGAACTCCACGTTTTGCGCATTGCGGCACCGACGAACATGGGCATTCTGCCCTGCCCGGTGGTTCACCGCATATATGCGCCCATGCACGCGACAGTCTTGTTTCACGTGGAACCAAGTCGTGCTGGCCGCGACGGGCGCCTGCCGGACCCGGAGACCGCTGCCAACTGGGCGTCGTCCGGCACGCCAAGAGCGCGAACCTGCTGGCCTATGCGTTCGAGAATGCGCACCATGGGCCGGCAAGTAACTGCACTGCCCTGCACGCCGGCAAAGTGCGATTCGGCGGGCGCCGGAGGGGCAGGTTTCTACACCCACCATTCGGAGAGAATAGCCTATGACGTCACAACCCCTGAGAGTCGGCATCGTCGGCCTGCAGCCGGGCCGTAGCTGGGCGGCCAAAGCCCATGTCCCAGCGCTACGTGCTCTGTCCGCGGATTTTGTGATTGCCGGCATCGCAAACACTACCCTCGCCAGCGCAGTGCAGGCGGCGGCCGCGCTGGATCATAGGCCCCGGCCGTTCGCGAGCGTCGCCGATCTGGTCGCCTCGCCGGATATCGATGTGGCCAGCGTCACCGTGAGGGTGCCGCATCATCTTGATGTAGTAAGGATGGCGATCTCAGCGGGCAAGCACGTTTACTGCGAGTGGCCCCTCGGCAACGGCTTGGCTGAGGCACGGGAACTTGCCCGACTTGCCAAAGAAAGGGGCGTGCTGGGCGTAGTCGGTACGCAAGCCTGCCTCGCGCCTGAAATCCTGTACCTGAAGCAGCTGATTGCCGATGGGTTCGTAGGCAAAGTGCTGTCGACGACTTTGATTGCGCGCGGCGGCGGCTGGGGCGGCGTGATACCTGAGAAGAAAAGCCACGCATATCTGCTCGATAACGCCAACGGTGCCACCATGCTCACGATCCCGGTCGGGCACGCTCTGGCAGGCCTCCGGGCCGTGCTGGGCGATGTCGAAAAGGCATCTGCAGTGCTGGCCACGCGGCGCAGCACGGCACTTGCTGTCGACAGCGGCGAAAAGCTGCCCGTCACGGCGCCTGATCAGGTACTGGTTAGCGGTGTGCTCACCGGTGGCGCGCCTGTCTCGCTCCACTACCGAGGGGGCATGCCCCGGGACAGCGCGGGTCTGCTGTGGGAAATCAACGGCACGGAGGGCGACCTTCGCGTCACCGGCCCCTTCGGTCACCTGCAGTTCGTGCCGCTCACACTTAGCGGTGCCCGCGGTGACGAGAAGGCCTTTCAGACGCTGACGGTCCCGGACGACTACCAGGCCGAGCTGCCGGCGGACCCGATGGTTGGGAACGTTGCGCGGACCTATGCTCGTATGGCCGCGGATCTGCGCGAAGGCACCCGCACGGCACCAAGCTTTGACGACGCGGTTGCGCTGCATCGGGTCATCGCGGCGATCGAGACTGCTGCTGCGGACGGCAAGACGCTCGACGTAGACCGCGCATCGGCGTAGACGCGTGCACGCGTGGTAGCGATGCGCTCCTTCACACTCCAAGTGTTACGTCGTGAGTGTGTGCGAACGAGTGTCATGGGGCGGCCGGTTCCACGCGCATGCGTACAGCTAGTAGCTTACTGAACGGGCGTATGGTCTTCTTTGACCGACACGATTTAGTAACAGAGCTTTGCTGTTTGTTCCACGTGGAACATCCGGCCGCTCACCCAAGCTTGTTCCACGTGAAACATCGGGGCGCGGCTACGAAACCTCTTCCACCGTCCCAGCGGAAATCACATAGCGCCGGCCCGGCATGCCGAAGGCGCCGAAATTGGTGTTCAGGCTCGTCACCACCAACTGCGCGGATTGCGTCGTGATCTCACGAATAAGTCCCAGCAGTCGATCGCTGTCCAACTCCGCCGCAGGATCGTCCAGCAGCAAGGTCGGGCGGATCTGGGCGTCATTCGGAAAAAGACTAAGCTGAGCCATCAATAGCGACGAGGCCAGCAACTTCTGCTGCCCGCGCGAGATTCGGTCCTTGACCGGGGCGCCGTCCAACCGGAAGGCAATCTCCGCGCGTTGCGGTCCGACCTGCGTCACCCCCTTCTCTTGGTCATGGATCCAACTCGCGTTCAGGGCTTCGCCAAGCGAAAGATCCCGTGGCCATCCGGAACGGTAGGACATCGAAAGCTGCAATCCGAGCAAGCGCTTCGCAATCTCACCCGCCAGCGGAGCCAACTGATCCAGGTAGAGCGCCCTCGCCTCGTGAATTGAAATGCCCAACCTAACCAGGTCGATGTCCCAGGCGGACACTGCGGCCGCGGGCTGGCGCGCCTTGAGCGCCGCGTTCCGCTGCTTTAGCACCTGCTGGTACTGCTGCCATTTTTCTACAAAGGAATGTTCCACGTGGAACACTCCCCAATCGAGAAATCGACGCCGGCGACTCGGTCCCTCTTCAATCAGCCGATGCACCTCGGGATCGATGATCTGCACCGGGAGCACCGCCGCCAGCTCCGCAAGAGACGCCACGCGATCGCCGCCCATTCTTGCTCGCATGCCGAGCGCCGACCCCTCGATACCCAATCCGGTGCGGCGCTCCGCGCCCGCCTCGCCATAGATCACAAACCGGTCGGCACCCAGACGGATCAAGTTATCCAGCCGGCGGGTACGGAATGAACGTCCCCGGCCGAGCACGTAGATCGACTCCAGCAGGCTGGTCTTGCCCGAGGCGTTCGGGCCGGTTATGAGTGTGAACTTGGAGTCGAACTCGAGCTCGGCGGAATGCAGGCATCGGAAATCCGACACCTGAATCCGCCGCAGAGTCATGGCCTTTACAGCCTCATGGGCATAACGACATAGCGTGCCGACGTGTTTCCCGGGGAGCGGATCAAACAACTGCTATTACTGTCGGTCAGACCCAACTCGACCTCCTGCCCGTCGATCGCGGCCAGCGCATCCAACAAATAGTTCACGTTGAACCCCACCTCAAGGTCGTTCCCCTCGTAACTGACTTCGATCTCTTCCTCGGCTTCTTCCTGCTCCGGATTGTGTGCCTGCACCGTCAGCATGTTCTTTTTGACGGTTATTCGGATCCCCCGATACTTTTCGTTCGACAGAATCGCCGTTCGCTGCAGCGCCTGGCGCAACACGTCGCGATCGGCACGGATCGCACTGGGAGCGGCGGCGGGAATAACCCTGGAATATTCCGGGAAACGGCCGTCAATGAGCTTCGATGTGAAGCGAACCTCGCCGATCTGCGCACGAACATGATTCGTTCCGATGGCCACGTCCGCGGTGCCCTCGGCAGTCAACACACGTTGGAGTTCCAAGACCCCTTTCCGTGGGACAATGACTTGCTGTGACGTTTTGGCCTTCGCCGCCAGTGACGTTTCGCACAGCGCCAATCGATGTCCGTCGGTGGCCACCGCCCGCAGCGACAAACCGTCGATTTCGAGCAGCATGCCGTTGAGGTAGTAGCGCACGTCCTGCTGCGCCATGGAAAAGTGGGTTTTCTCCAGCAGACGCAGCAATTCCTTGCGCGGTATCTGCACCGTCTGCTGCGAGTTGATGTCGTCGATCACCGGAAATTCCGCGGCAGGCAGCGTCACCAAACTGAAGCGGCTGCGTCCGGCCTTGATGACGACCTTCTCGCCCTCCAGGGCCAAGGCCACCGAAACCTTTTCCGGCAGGGCACGCAAAATGTCGAGAAATTTGCGTCCGGGCACCGTGATATCGCCGGCTTGCTGAACCGCCACCTCCGTGGCCGCAACCAACTCCACCTCCAGATCGGTGGCGGTGATGGCCAGCTGGCCGGACCGCACACCGAGCAGCACGTTGGCCAACACCGGCATGGTTTGACGTCGCTCGACGACGCCGATCACCGCCTGCAAAGGCGCCAATAATTTCTCTCGTTCCGCCGTCAATTTCATGGACTCACCCGTCTTGGCATTCTTAAATCTAGATTCTTAAGGAAAGACTATTACTATGATTATGAGGGCGCGTACATTTCTGTATAACGCCTAAATATTCAAATTTATCAAAGCCTTGCAAGCATCGAAAACCCGCCGGACGCCTGTCGGAAGAACGCCCGCAACCTGTTACCCGTCTGTGCATATCCTTATCCACAGTTTCCTCCACAGCTTTTCCTCCCTATCCAGCCAGGGTTCTCAACAGGTTCATATAATCCTCGCCGATGCGGCGCTCCGACTCACGCAACTCCTTGACTCGCTTACATGCATGCAGCACGGTGGTGTGGTCCCGACCGCCGAAAGCGTCGCCGATCTCCGGAAGGCTGTGATTGGTCAATTCCTTGGCCAGCGCCATCGCGACTTGACGCGGCCGCGCAATGGAACGGCTGCGCCGTTTCGACAACAAATCCGCAATTCGAATTTTGTAGTATTCCGCGACGGTCTTTTGGATATTTTCCACCGTCACCAGTTTTTCTTGAAGAGCCAACAAGTCGCGCAACGCTTCCTTGGCGAATTCCAAGGTAATCGGCCGACCCGTAAAATGCGATGTCGCCACCACCCGCCGCAAAGCCCCTTCCAGTTCGCGAACGTTGGATCGAATGCGTTTGGCCACGAAGAACGCGACCTCCTCGGGCAAGTCCACGTTGGTCATGGCAGCTTTGCTCATCAAGATCGCGACGCACGTTTCGAGTTCCGGCGGCTCGATGGCCACCGTCAAACCCCAGCCGAAGCGGGATTTCAACCGCTCCTCGAGGCCATCCACTTCCTTCGGATAGCGATCACAAGTGAGGATGACCTGCTGCTGACTTTCCAGCAGCGCATTGAAGGTGTGGAAGAACTCCTCCTGCGATCGTTCCTTGCCGGCGAAGAATTGGATGTCGTCGATCATCAACGCGTCCAGCGACCGATACGCCGTTTTGAAATCGTTGATGGTGTTGTGCTGCAGCGCCTTGACCATGTCGCCGACGAAGCGTTCGCTGTGGACATAGGCAAGCCGCGCATCGGAATTACGCTCCTTGAGCTTGTTCGCCACCGCGTGCATCAAATGGGTCTTGCCCAGCCCGACCCCGCCGTAGATGAACAACGGGTTGTACGCCTTGCCCGGATTTCCCGCCACCTGGATGGCCGCCGCCTTCGCAAGCTGATTGCTCTTTCCCTCGACGAAGCTGTCAAAGGTAAAGTCCGGGTTGATCCTGCCGCCCAGCACGATGGGCGCCAGGCGCCGGGCGCGCGCGGCCGCCTGGCCCATGTCCGTCATCCCGTTGACACCGGCGGCGCTTGGGCTCACGCCTGCGCGAGTGCCCACGTCGAGGACCAGATCCGGCGCGGTCCCCTCCGCGAACGCCTGTATCAGCTCCCGAATCCGCGTCAGGGAATTTTCACCCAGCCACTCGATGACGTACCGGTTGGGCGCCAGCAGGCGCAGCTGGCCGTCGCGCTCGATCGCCTGCAGGGGCCGCACCCACGTGTTGAATTGCTGCATCGGGAGTTCGCTCTCGAGCACACGCAGACAGCGGTTCCATAGCGACTCCGGCAAGAGCGCTCTCCTAAGATTGACGACAGGGGCAGAACAAACGAAAGGGCAGGGAGTCTAGCTCCAACTTGATGGTGCGTCTATTGACACATCCGCGCTCGCTAAGTACCCTTGCCGCCTTTCGCAAATCTTGCGGTTGCTTGATTTGCCCCTTAAGTTTCCTGAAGTTGCGCTATGAAACGTACTTTTAACCCCAGTAATTTGCACCGCGCCCGAACCCATGGTTTCAGAGCGCGCATGGCCACAAAAAGCGGCCGCCGATTGCTGGCTCGCCGCCGCGCGAAGGGCCGCAAGCGCCTCTGCCCCTAAAGGCCTGTGTAAGGGCTTCTAGCGACTCATTTGACCAAGAGGCTGAAGTTCGAGCCGCGCAAGCGTCTGCATCAGCCGGCCGAATTTCGCAAGGTCCGGCAGCGCGGCAGCAGGTTGACCGATGCGTACTTCAGTGTGTCGGTACTCGCAAATCATGAAAGTCATGCGCGATTGGGTCTGGCGATAGCGACTCGCACGTTCGGCACCGCCGTGGCCCGCAACCGTATCAAACGCCTGGCGCGAGAATCCTTTCGCTTGAACCAACACGATTTGCCGCCGGTCGACGTCACTGTGTCCGCACGCGACGCGGCGCGCATTGCTGCGCCTGCGGATCTGCGAATCAGCCTTGAGAAGCATTGGAAGAACATCACGCAGCGATGGTAGATCTATGCGCCAACTCTTGATGTGGATCATTCGCGCGTACCAGCTCGCGATAAGCCCCATGCTGGGACCCCGCTGTCGTTTCTATCCGAGCTGCTCCTGCTATGCCCACACGGCAATCGAACGGCATGGCGCGCTGCGCGGAACATGGCTTGGGCTCCGCCGTATTCTGCGCTGCCACCCGTTTGCGGAGGGTGGTTATGACCCTGTGCCGGACAAGAGATTGACCAATGCCTAATATTCGCATCATGTTGTGGGCCGCGCTCGCCGCGATCCTGTTCCTGAACTACGAAGCGTGGATGCAGGACTATCCCGCATCTCCGGCAACCGGAGTGCCGGCGGCCGGAACAGCATCGAGCGCGGCCGGCAGCAACACGCCCGCGAGCCGGTTGGGCGACTCGGTGCCGCAGGCTGCGGCTCCCTCGGCCGCGGCGCCCGCGGCCGCTCGACCGGAGACCGCCGCCGCACCCTTGGGTGGTGCGCCGATGCCGGCGCAGGCCGATGCCGAATCGAAAAACGCCGGAACCGATCATTCGCCAGGGGTCCCGGTGCACGTCGTGACCGATGTCCTCGATATCGACGTCAACCTGAAAGGAGGCGAACTCGATCGAGCCGACCTCCTGCTGTATCCGTTGCACAAGGACACCCCGAATGTTCCGGTCCGCCTGTTGAACCGCGAGGCCGACGATTTGTATCTTCTGCAGACCGGCCTCGCCGGTGCGGCGGGAGAGGCCGCGCCCACTCATTTGACGACCTGGACATCGCCTGAAAGCAGCTACGCGCTGCCTGCCGGTGCCGCGGAAATTCGCGTCCCCTTGAGCTGGACCGATGGCCATGGGCTCACCGTGGTCAAGACCTTTACGTTCAAGCGCGGCTCGTATGCCGTCGATCTCGCCTATGACGTGCGGAACGACGGCGGTGCAGCGCGCAGCGTCGCAGCCTACTCACAGTTCCTGCGCCATTGGGTGCACGCGTCCCGTTCCTATTTCGACGTCGAGACGTATTCCTTCAAGGGGCCTGCGATCTACGACGGCACGAAGGCGCGCGACCTGAAAGTCGAGAACGAGGCGGAGGGTAAATTCTCCGGGACCGTCAGCAACGGCTGGATCGCATCTCTGCAGCACCACTTCGTCTCGGCAATCGTTCCCGAGGCGGGTCAGCCCAACATTTTCAAACTGCAAGTGCAGGGTCAGGAATATCTCCTGAGCGCGACCGGTCCGATGCATGCGATGCCGGCCGGCGGCAGCGCCCGGATCGAGGAGAAATTGTTCATAGGTCCCAAGCTGCAGGAGCAATTGGCGGCGGCCGGTCCGCGATTGGATTTGACCGCCGACTACGGCCTGCTCACGGTTCTTGCCCATCCCTTGTTCGTCACGCTCAAATGGGTCCACGGCCTCGTCGGCAATTGGGGCTGGGCCATTATCATCGTCACCGCGCTCATCAAGTTGCTGTTCTATCCGTTGAGCCAGGCGAGCGGGCGTTCCATGGCCAAGATGCGAGCCATCGCGCCGCGCATGAAGCAGATTCAGGAATCGTACAAGGACGATCGGGAGAAGCTCGGTCGCGCGATGATGGAGTTGTACAAGAAGGAGAAGATCAATCCGTTGGCGGGCTGCCTGCCCATGGTGGTCCAGATTCCGTTCTTCATCTCATTCTATTGGGTGCTGCTCGAGAGCGTTGAAATGCGGCAGGCGTCCTTCATGCTGTGGGTCAACGATCTGTCCTCGCGCGATCCGTACTTCGTGCTGCCGTTGTTCATGGGAGCGGCGATGTTTGCGCAGTTCAAATTGAATCCGGCGCCGCCCGATCCGATGCAAGCCAAGATCATGCAGTTCATGCCGCTGGTCATGACCGGTATGATGGCGTGGTTCCCATCCGGGCTGGTGCTGTATTGGTTGACCAACACGGTGCTGTCCATCGTCCAGCAGTGGCGGGTGAACCAAGTGGTCCAGGCCGAGGCAAGCAAACTGCGATCGTAGATAAGTAAGGCGAACCGTGACGCCGTCCGACACCATCGTCGCCATCGCCAGCCCGGCCGGCCGCGGCGCGGTGGGCGTGATTCGCATTTCAGGCGCCGACGCGCCGCGTGTCGCGGTTGCCCTTCTCGGCGCCCTGCCCAAGCCGCGGGTGGCGCAGCTGTGCCGATTCCGCGATGCGGACGGGACTGCGTTGGATGAGGGGCTTGCCCTGTATTTTCCCGCACCCGCTTCGTTCACCGGTGAACATGTCCTGGAGTTGCAAGGCCACGGCGGCGCATTCATCGTCGACAGGGTGCTGCATCGTGTGCTCGGGTTGGGGGTCAGAATGGCCCGCCCCGGCGAATTCAGCGAGCGTGCGTTCTTGAACGGCAAGATGGATCTCGCCCAGGCGGAAGCGGTCGCCGATTTGATCGATGCCGGCACCACGGCTGCCGCGCGCGCCGCGGTGCGCTCGATGCAGGGCGAATTCTCTGCGCGCATTCGCGAACTTCAGTGGCAACTCACCGAGCTGCGGGTGCATGTGGAAGCGGCCATCGATTTTCCGGATGAGGAGATCGACTTTCTCCCGGACCAGGCGTTGCAGGATCGGCTGTCGCGGGTGTTCGCAGGTTTCGATTCGATCACCGCGGCGGCGCGTCAGGGCGCGCTGCTGCGCGAAGGGCTGAACGTCGTCATCGCGGGCGCGCCCAACGCCGGGAAATCCACACTGCTCAATCGGCTGGTGGGGGATGAGGTCGCCATCGTGACGAACTTGCCCGGCACGACCCGGGACGTGCTGCGACAGCAAGTGCACTTCGACGGCCTCCCGGTAAACCTCATCGATACGGCCGGGCTGCGCATGGCCGCCGATGTGGTCGAGGAAGAGGGCATCCGCCGCGCCAGATTCGAGATGCAGCGCGCCGATCGCGTGCTCTATGTGCTGGATGCGACCTTGGGCCAGCCAAATCCCGCGGCGGACCTTACGCACCTGCCGCCGGCGGTCCCGGTGGTGTTCGTCATGAACAAGATCGATCTTCTCGGCTCACCGCCGCGATTGGAGTCGAACGCAGGCTTCACGCGCGTTTATCTGAGCGCGCAAACCGGAGCCGGCATCGAGTTGCTGCAAGATCACTTGAAGGCGAGCGCCGGCTATCGAGACGCAGATTCCGGCGCCCTGTCGGCCCGCCGCCGGCACCTCGATGCGCTGCGTCGCGCCAGGGAATTGGTGGAGAGCGCTGCGGGCACCCTGCGCCAAGCCCGCGCCATCGAGCTATTCGCCGAAGATCTCAGGCTTGCGCAGCGCAATTTGAGCGAAATCACCGGTGATTTTACCAGCGAGGATTTGCTCGGTGAGATTTTCGGCAGTTTCTGTATCGGAAAGTAACTTAATCGTGCCGACGGCAGTTTTTGCACCGAAAGCAGCGTACAGCCGGTGCGGTGCGCGGCTAATCGCGCACGGTCGCATTCTCGCGCTGCGCCGGGCCTAGGCGCCCTGGTTGCCGCGCTTCAGGTCGGCCAATCCATCGCTTTCGACCGAGCGGGCGAGCCACGCCGACACGCCGTAGACCGAGAGGACGACGACGGTGGCTATGCCGGTGCCGATCGGAAAGTGCCACAACATCCAAACCATCGTGGCCGAGGAGAGCGCCAGGATGCTCAAGAAACCAAAGATGTTAGTGCGCTTCTGCGCGGATTTCGTCATGGCAGCCCCCGCATCGAAATGAGACCTACACCACGCTTTATACGCGGAAGATGAAGAATTCGCCATACAGTGAACCATGCAATTTGTCACTAGGCGGTACACGTAAGAGCGTGTCGGTCTAACCCAGCATGGTTTCGCGGCGCCAATGACGAGCGGTCACCAGCATCAACACGAGCCCCAGCGCCAACGACGATCCGGCCGATGCCAGCACGTCGAATACTGCGATGGGCTCATCCTTGAGCACGCTGGTCATCAACAAGTGCTGGCTCAAGGATGGAATGAACATCAACGAACTCTTTGTTTTGAGTGAGTAAATGCTTGCGAACGCAATGGGCAACGTGGGCACCAGCAGCACGGTGGTCAGATAGGTCTGGGCCTCACGATAGCTGCGCGTGAACGATGCAACGAAGGTCATCAACGCGGCCCCCAGCGGCACGAACGGCAAACAGATGGCGAAGAACGCCAAGGCGGTGGACACCCCAAGATTCGCGCTCATGCCGAGCCGCTCGAGGGAGACGAAGCGGAAGACGAAGACGAATGCCGTGAGACTGATGGCGAGCGATGCGCACATGTAGGAGCAGGTGGCCAAAATCTTGCCGCCGACGAGGCTGCCGCGGGCCACCGGCAGGCTGAGCAGGGCCTCCAGCGATCCGCGCTCGCGCTCGCCGGCGGTCGAGTCGATGGCGAGGTACAAGCCGCCCATCAACACGGCGAACAAGACGAAATAGGTCACGAATCCGAGGACTACCACGGCACGCCCGGTCGGCGTTGCGACGTCGATGTCATTGACCGCCACCGGCATGGCCAGGAGGGGACTCACTCCGCGAATCTGCAGGCGCAGTTGCGCGAGGCCGCTGCCGTAGCCCGCCAACAGAAGGCGCGCGCGGTCTGCGCTCTTTCTGGTTTGCGAGTCCGCGCTGTCGGCGAACAGCAGGACGGGCGCAGGGAGCGCGGACCGGAACCTAAGCCCGTATTCCTCCGGCACGATGAGAATCACCTGCGCGGCGCCGCTGCGTACCGCATCGCGCGCGGCGTGCTCGGAGAGGGATTCAAATTTGAGTTCCACGCGCTGTGATTCGAGATAACGGATAAGGCCGGGTGCATGTTCGCGGCCGGAAACCGTGATGCGCAGCGGCTCGTCCGATTCGGCCACGCTCTGGTTGAGCATCCGGGACACCATGGCTCCGAACAATATCGGTCCGAACAGAGGTCCGAACAGCAGCGCGGACAGCAAGGTGCGGCGATCGCGCAGGTTTTCCAAGAACTCCTTGGCGAAAACCGTCAGGAAGGCTGCCATCAGCCGACGCCCTCGGTTCCGCCGAGTACATGCAGAAACGCCTCTTCGAGCGATTGTGTACCGTTCTGTTCGCGGATGGCCTCCGCGGTGCCATTCGCCAGCACGCGGCCATGTCCGATGATGACCACCCGGTCGCAGAGTGCGGCGACCTCCTGCATGACGTGCGAGGAAAACAGAATGCAGCGGCCCCCGGCCTTCAGAGCCCGCAGCATGTCGCGCAGGCTGCGGACTGCCATCACGTCGAGTCCGTTGGTGGGTTCATCGAGGATGAGATTTCCCGGGTCATGCACCAGCGCACGCGCCAGCGCCACCTTGATCCGCTGGCCTTGCGAGAAGCCCTTGACGCGCCGGTCGATGAAACTCTCCATGCCCAGAGCCTGTGCGAGTTCCGCCGCCCGAAGGTTGAGCCGTTCGCGTCTCATGCCGTGCAGCGCCCCAAAATAATCGATGTTCTCGCGCGCGGTCAGATTGTCATACAGACCAGCCGCGTGCGGCAGAACGCCCAGGTGCGCGCGCGCCGCCGACGTCTCCCCTCGGACATCGATTCCATCGACGCGGGCGCATCCTCCGCCCGGCGCCAATACGCCGTACATCATGCGCAGGCACGTCGATTTGCCTGCCCCATTGGGTCCCAGCAATCCCGTGATTTCGCCGTCGCGCGCAATGAAGGACACATCGCTGACGGCATCGACGGTACCGAATCGCTTGGATAGCGCGGCGGCTTCGATCATGGCGCGGGTCCGGTCGAACTCACGAAGAACGGCGCCGGCTGATGGCTGCCGAGACAGGTCGCGTCCAATGTCTGAGGGTTCGCGTCGTCCAGGAAGTCCGCCATCAGCTTCGGCACGCAGCCGGTTGCGAGCTGGCCATGCCCCTCGCCGGGCAGCACCAGATTCCGGTGGCGCGTGAGTCCGCGGGCCGCGCGTGCGGCATCATCCGGCGGCGTCACCGGATCCGCCTCGCCCGACAGCAGCAGCGAGGGTATGTCGCTGTGCAATGGGCCGTGCAGGTCCGGATCCACAGGGCCTCGCGGCCACAGCGCACAGATCTCCGCCAGCGCGTCCAGCTGATCCGCGCCCTGATAGGTCTGCGCGATGCGTTGTCGATCGATGTTCGAGGCGGCAAACAACGGCTCGTCTTCACTGCAGATGACGCTGTTCTGCATGCCTGCCGCGAGTTGATCGCCGATTTGGCGGGCCATCATGACGGTCTGCGCCACCAGCGGCATGAGGTTCCCTGAGGCGCCCTGGTGCAGGAGGGTGGGCAACAGGGAGGCCTCGGTGGCGTTGTACGACAGGAAGCGCAGGGCGGCATTCAACATCCCGCGATTGAACTCGACCGGCAGGGGTTGGCCGCTGCTCGGATCACTGATCGTGAGGGCCTCCTTCTGGGGCCCGAAGCGGCGCCGCAATCCGTCGAGCTCCTGGCGCAAAGCCGGATAGGCCGCCGCGCAGTCGTGTGCGCCCTCGCAGCGGGCCACGATGAGATTGAGGGCGCGTTCACCGTCGGACGGCGTGTCCGGTCCGATGGCCTGCTCCGGATAGGTGACCCCGTCCAGAACCACCGCGTGCGTCCTGCCCGGGTAGCGCCGCAAATACAGTTCCGCCACACGCGTACCGTAGGATGAACCGTACAAGTCGATACGCTCATAGCCCAGCGCCGCACGCACCTTGTCGAGATCGGCGACGGCTATGCTGGTGGTGTAGAAGCGCACGCGAGGCCCGAATTTCCCGAGGCAGTCGAGAGTTGCCTGACGCAGCCGCAGCATCTCGTCCGGGGCGCTTTGCCATTCGTCGGGGTAGGCGCACTTGAGCGGCGCCGAGCGTCCCGTGCCCCGTTGGTCCACAAGCACGATGTCGTGATTGCGGTTCACGCGTGCAAAGGCGCCGGCATAGCTCGCGTACAGGTCCGTGGCAGCTTGACCCGGTCCTCCGGCCAGCAAGAATAGCGGCGCCGCCGCAGCACGCCGATTCAGCGCGGGCACGACCGCGACGGAGAGATCGATGGTTGCGTCCCCGGGGTGCGCGGGGTCTTCCGGCACCGTGAGAGTGCCGCAGCGGGCGGCCACGGCCGCGATGCGCAGCGGGTGCTCGAGGCGGCACTCCAGCAAGGGCGAGATACCCGTGGTGGCCGAGATGCCGGGCAGGGGCGGGCTACCGGCGGCGGCCGGCACGCGGCCGCTCAAACTCAAGGTGCCGCAGAGAAGCGCCGTCCACACCATCCGCATTCAATAAACTCCGATTCTTCGTGTAGTGTAACGATTCGCTACCCATGCAAGCCCACGACTTGGTAGATTTGCGGCCCAGTTCTTCTTTAGTCGCTCAAGGTGCCCATGTCAGTGATTCGCGAAGAGGATGTCATTGCAAGCGTTGCCGACGCGCTGCAATACATTTCCTACTATCACACGCCGGACTTCATCCAGGCGATGGGCCGCGCCTATGAGGCGGAGAAAAGCCCGTCGGCGCGCGATGCGATTGCCCAGATTCTGACCAATTCACGCATGTGCGCGGAAGGGCACCGACCGATCTGCCAGGACACCGGCATCGTCGTGGTCTTCGTCAAAGTCGGGATGGGCGTTACCTGGGATGCCAAGCGCGACCTGGAATCCATGATAAACGAAGGCGTCCGGCGCGCGTACCTGAATCCCGACAACAAGCTGCGCGCGTCCATCGTTGCCGATCCGGCATTCAAGCGCGGCAATACCCGCGACAACACGCCGGCGGTGATCCACACGGAATTCGCGCCGGGCGACACCCTCGAGATCACGGTGGCTGCGAAGGGCGGAGGCTCCGAGAACAAATCGCTGTTCGCCATGCTGAATCCATCGGATAGTGTGGCGGATTGGGTGCTCGACATGGTGCCGGAGATGGGCGCCGGTTGGTGTCCTCCCGGCATGCTCGGGGTGGGGATCGGCGGAAGCGCCGAGAAGGCCATGCTGTTGGCGAAGAAATCGCTGATGGACCCCATCGACATCGGCGAGCTTCTCGCCCGCGGCGCGAAGTCTCAGCTGGAGGAATTGCGCCTGGAAATCTATCAGCGGGTCAATGCACTCGGCATCGGCGCGCAGGGCCTCGGAGGTCTGACCACCGTGCTCGACGTCAAGGTGCTCGACTATCCGACGCACGCGGCCTCGCTGCCCGTTGCGGTGATCCCGAACTGCGCCGCCACGCGCCACATCCATTTTACCTTGGACGGTTCGGGTCCGGCGATGCTCGAGCCGCCCGATCTCAATCTGTGGCCGAAAGTGCAATGGACGGCGGACGCGAGCGCCCGGCGAGTCTCGCTCGATGGGTTGACGCGGGCGGAAATCCAAACGTGGAAGCCGGGGGAGCGGTTGCTGTTGTCCGGCAAGCTGCTGACCGGCCGGGACGCCGCCCATAAGCGCATATGCGCACTGCTGGAAGCCGGCCAATCGTTGCCCGATGGCCTCGATTTTGCGGGGCGCGTAATTTACTACGTCGGCCCGGTGGATCCCGTCGGCACGGAAGTCGTCGGTCCCGCGGGTCCCACCACCGCGAACCGCATGGACCGATTCACCGACACCATGCTGGGCAAATCCGGGCTGCTTGCCATGGTGGGCAAGGCCGAGCGCGGACCGGAAACCGTGGCGTCCATCGCCAAGCACCGCTCGGCGTACTTGATCGCCGTCGGCGGTGCCGCGTTCCTGGTGTCCAACGCCATTCGCGCCAGCCGAGTCGTCGCCTTTCCGGAACTCGGCATGGAAGCCGTCTACGAATTCGAGGTGCGCGACATGCCGGTGACGGTCGCGGTAACTTCCGACGGAGTGTCCGTTCACGAGACCGGCCCTGCGGCATGGCGCAACAAGTTGGCCGGCATTCCGGTGTCCGTGGAATCGGCCTGATGCGTTTCGACGAAACATTCGAGGTCATCGTGATCGGCGGAGGCCATGCCGGCACCGAGGCCGCGCTGGCCGCCGCACGTATGGGCAGGAAGACGCTGCTGCTCACGCACAACATCGAGACTCTGGGACAGATGAGCTGCAATCCGGCCATCGGCGGCATCGGCAAGGGCCACCTCGTCAAGGAGATCGATGCCTTGGGCGGTGCGATGGCGGTCGCCGCCGATCAGGCTGGGATTCAATTTCGCACGCTGAACGGCAGCAAGGGACCTGCGGTGCGGGCCACCCGCGCTCAAGCGGACCGGCAATTGTACAAGCGAAGCATTCGCCGACTGCTCGAGACGCAGCGGAACCTCTCCCTGTTTCAGCAGGAGGCGTCGGATCTTCTCCTGGCCGGTGAACGTGTTGCGGGTGTGGTCACCCAGAGCGGGATCGAGTTTCGCGCCGCGGCCGTCGTACTCACCGTGGGCACCTTCCTGGGCGGCAGAATCCATGTGGGACTGGAAAGTCACGCGGGCGGCCGGGCGGGCGACGCGCCGTCGATGAGATTGGCGGCACGGCTGCGCGAGCTGCCGTTGCGCGTGGGCCGCCTGAAGACGGGCACGCCGCCGCGCATCGACGGCCGCAGCATCGATTACTCCGGCCTGAAGGAACAGCACAGCGACGTACCGCGGCCGGTGTTCTCGTTTTTGGGTACGCGAGCCGCGCATCCGCGCCAGGTGCCCTGCCACATCACGGCCACCAACGAGCGGACCCACGACATCATTCGCGCCGCCAGAGAGCGCTCGCCCATGTTCACGGGCCTGATCGAGGGCGTGGGACCGCGCTATTGCCCGTCCGTGGAAGACAAGGTCGTGCGCTTCGCCGACCGGACGTCGCATCAGATTTTCATCGAGCCCGAGGGTCTCGACACGCACGAGATCTACCCGAACGGGATATCCACCAGCCTGCCGTTCGATGTCCAGCAAGAGTTCGTCAGATCGATCAAGGGATTCGAACGCGCGCACATCACGCGGCCGGGTTATGCCATCGAGTACGATTTTTTCGATCCGCGCGATTTGCGGTACAGCCTGGAGAGCAAATTCATCTCCGGCTTGTTCTTCGCCGGTCAGATCAACGGCACCACCGGTTACGAAGAGGCCGCAGCGCAGGGGTTGCTGGCCGGCGCCAACGCGGCGCTCATAGCCTGCGGCCGCGAACCCTGGTGTCCCAGGCGCAGCGAGGCGTACATCGGCGTGCTGGTGGATGACCTCATCACCCGCGGTGCGCCCGAGCCGTACCGCATGTTCACCAGCCGTGCCGAGTATCGTTTGTCGCTGCGCGAGGACAACGCGGACCTGCGTTTGACGGCCGTCGGCCGCGAGCTTGGGCTCATCGATGATGAGCGATGGGATTTCTTCGTGCACAAACGGGACGCGGTGAAACAGGAGTTCGCACGGCTCTCGGCGGTGGTCGTTCATCCGGGCGGGGTGGATGCCGGCCTTCTCTCCAAGCTGGGTCAACCGCTGCTGCGCGAGGCGCACGCCATCGAACTGCTGCGTCGCCCCGGGGTCGTCTACGATGATTTACATGGCGTCGCGCCGGGGACCCAAGAGCCGCGGGGAACGTGGCGAAGCGATGATCGCCTCGTGGAGCAGGTATCGTTGCAGGTGGAAGTGCAGGCGAAGTACTCGGGGTATTTGAAGCGGCAGACCGACGAGATCGATAAGCAACAGCACAATGAAGAGTTGCGGCTGCCGCTCGACATCGATTACGCGGAAGTCGGCGGACTGTCCAACGAGGCGCGCCAACGCTTGAGCGACGTGCGCCCGGCAACGCTCGGCCAGGCGTCGCGCATCCCGGGGCTCACCCCGGCGGCCGTCTCTTTGCTCCTGGTGCACCTCAAAAAGCGCCACCACGCCGCGTGAGGGGGTAAACAGCTTGGGCATCGCGCTGACACCCATGCGGCGCGTCTACCAAGTGCCGGCGCGCGGCACCTCCACTTGGCGCTTTTGCGCTCTTCTCGCGCTCATCCTGTTGGCGGCAGCCGCGATCTGGCGGGCGGCGTGGTACGCGGAGGGGACGGGCAGCGGCGCCGCGCGGGCGCTCCCAGCGCCGCTCGTCCTCCGGCGCGGCAATGGAGCGGAGCCCGAAAGCCTGGATGTCCATCGGGCGCGATCCGAGGCGGCGCTGACCATCTTGCGCGACCTCTATGAAGGACTTACCGCCATAGGCGCCGAAGGCACGCAAGTGCCGGCGGCCGCCGATCATTACGAGGTGTCGTCCGACGGCAAGACTTACCGCTTCCATCTGCGCAGCGACGCGCGTTGGTCGAACGGCGACCCGGTGGTCGCCGCCGACTTCATGGCCGCGTGGCGGCGTCTGGTGGATCCGCACACCGGCGCCCAGTACGCCGGCATCCTCGGGCCCGTCCGCGGCGCAGCCGAGATCACGTCCGGAAACGCGGCTCCCGACACCTTGGGCGTCCATTCCGACGACCCTGCCTGGTTGGTGGTGGAACTGGCGCGCCCTACTCCCTATTTCCTCAGCCTGCTCACGCATCCTGCGACCTTTCCGATCCATCGCGGCTCCTTGGCGTCGAACGGCAGGGCCTTTGCGAAACCGGGCGTGATGGTGTCGAATGGCGCCTTCGTCTTGACGCGCTGGGATTTCGGTTCGCATCTCGTGGCGGTGCGCAATGCCAGATACTGGAACGATGCTGCCACGCGATTGGATGTGGTCGAGTATTACTCGTTCGCCGACGCGGATACGGAGCTCAAGGCCTTTCGCACCGGTCAGGTGGACGTCACGTCGACGATTCCAGCCGCGCAGGTCCCATGGATCAAGGCGCATCTCGGGCGTGCGCTGCACGTGGCGCCGCAGCTTGCGGTCTATTATCTGGGCCTCAATCTCAGGAAGGCGCCGTTCGACAAGTCGCGCGAATTGCGTCAGGCGCTCAGCCTCGTGATCGACCGCGAGCGGCTGGTGCAATCCGTTACCGGTGCGGGCGAAGGCCCGGCGTATACATTCGTGCCGCCGCAGGTTCACGGCTATTCTCCGCCGGTACCTGAATACGCGGCGTGGCCGATGCCGCAACGCATTCTCCGGGCGAGGCAGCTGTTGCTGGAATCCGGCCATCCGCCGTTCATCGAGTTACGGTACAACAGCGGAGAGTTGCACAGCCGCATCGCAGTGGCCGTGGCACAGATGTGGAAAGAGTCCCTCGGGCTCGACACACGGCTGCGCGCGGAAGAATTCAAGGTGCTGCTGCAAGATATCGACCGCGGCGACGTCAGCGTGTTCCGCGCCAGCTGGCTGGGCGACTTCGACGATGCCTACGGGTTTCTACAAGTCTTGCAGAGCGGATTCGGGATCAATCTGCCGCACTATGCCAACCCCGAATACGATGATCTCCTCGAACGCGCCGCGAACGATGGCGATCTCGAGCGCCGCCGGAAGCTGCTGCAACGCGCCGAAGCGCTCATGCTGGCCGATCAACCGCTCATACCGCTTTACTTCTATGTGTCCAAGCATCTCGTGAACCCCCATGTCCACGGCTGGCAGGACAACGCCATGAATGTGGTGTACAGCAAGAATCTGGCAAAAGAGCCCGCGGCAGCCGGCGACTAGTCTAGGAGCCTGTCTGACTATTCTACGCGGCCGCGACCGCGGCTCCTCCGGGGGGTTATCCGGAGTTCGCCGATGCGGGTGGCAATTTGGCCGTTCACTCTTTAACATCAACGCCCTAGGTTTGGGCCCTTTTTATCCGGAGATGTGGATGCTTTCTCGATTGAACAGCCTGGCGTTGCTTGCGGGCATGACGGCGCTCGGTTCGATTTGCGCTGCGTCGGCGCGTGCCGCCGGTGATTCCGCGGCGGCCACCCCCGCGGCGGCCGTGGCCGTGGCGGGCGACCCCGTCGACGGTGAAAAGAAGTTCTACACCTGTGTGGGTTGCCATGGGATCGACGACTATAGGAACGCCTATCCCGACTATAGCGTTCCAAGATTGCGGCATCAGAATTCGGCCTACATCATTTCCGCTTTGCAGGAATACAAGTCGGGCGAGCGCCCGCACGCGACCATGCACGCGCAGGCCTCCTCGCTGTCTGACCAGGACATGCAGGACATTGCGGCCTATTTGCAGGGCGCCGAACCGGTGAAACCCAGCGCCAAGATCGTGGGATCGGTGCCGCCGCAGGTGGCGCCCTGTTCCGCCTGTCACGGCGAGAACGGTCTGGGTGTCGAGGCGCCGATGACTCCCAAACCTCCGGTACTCGCGGGACAGCATGTCGATTACCTCGAACAGGCGTTGACCACCTACCGCAATGGTCGCCGCAAGAATGTGGTGATGGGTGGCATGGCGCAACTGCTGAAGACCGATGAAGACGTCAAAATCGTCGCCGCATATTTCGCCAGTCAACCATCGCTCCTGGCGACCGCAAAGACCACGAGCAAATAAAACACCACGAGCAAACGACCACGAGCAAACGACCACGAGCAAACGACCACGAGCAAATAACGGCCACCGGCAGATAACCCGGTCAATCGCCGCTTAATCTTCCGCGACGCGGGAGACCCTGGCGGGCGCGAACGAAATCCAAGGAAAAGGGGGATCCGCGTGGAGAGCAGAGTAGCCGCCGCGCCGGCGCGGATGATCACCGCTGAACACGCAGCCGGTCTGGTGAGGTCGGGGGCGTGGCTCGACTATGGCGCCGTGCTGTGTCAGCCGGATGCCTTCGACAAGGCCCTCGCGCTCCGTAAGGACGAACTGACGAACGTCAAAATTCGTTCCTGCATCTCGACCAAGCCGCGTGCCGTCCTGGAAGCCGATCCCGGCGGCGGGCATTTCTTCATGTTCAGCCTGCACTTCTCCGGCTATGACCGCAACAAGCACGATGCCGGGCGGTGCAACTACATGCCGCTCAACCTCGGCGAAGTACCGGACTATTATCGACGGTTCATCGATCCGGTGGATATCGTCGTTCTCAAGGCATGTCCGATCGATGCGGACGGCTATTTCAATTTCGGCGCCGCCAACCTCTGGCATCGCGCGGTCATCGAACGCGCGAAAATGGTGATCGTCGAGGTCTCCCGCGGCCTGCCCTACGTTCTCGGCGACCAGAAAGGCGTCCACGTCGGCGAAGTGGATTACCTCATCGAAGGCGACGGCCTGCCGGCGGCGGAACTGCCCAACGCCCCGATGAACGAGGTTGATCGTGCAGTGGCGCGGTTGATTGCCGCGCAGATCGAGGATGGCTCCTGCTTGCAGATCGGCATCGGCGGGATGCCGAATGCGGTTTGCCGGCTGTTGCTGGAGAGCGGAGTCCGCGGCCTGGGGGTGCACACGGAAATGCTGGTGGACGGCATCGCCGACCTGTACCAGGCGGGACGCATCACCGGTGCGAGAAAGGCTTTGGACCGGGGCAAGATCGTCTATACGTTCGCGCTCGGTTCGAGCGCCCTGTATGCATTGCTCGAACGCAACCCGGACTTCGAGTGTCATCCCGTCGACTACACCAACCAGCCGCACATCATCATGCGCAATGACCGCATGGTCTCGATCAACAATACGACGCAGATCGACCTGCAGGGTCAGGCCGCCTCCGAGTCCGACGGACATCGCCACCTCAGCGGAACCGGCGGGCAATCGCAGTTCGTGCGTGGTGCCTACGCCTCGAGAGGAGGCAAGTCCTTCATCTGCCTGTCATCCACGTACGACAAGCGAGGCGAACGCCGCAGCCGTATCGTCTTCGAACTGACCCCGGGCAACGTCGTCACCACGACGCGCTCCGACATCATGTACGTCGTGACGGAATTCGGGATGGTCAACCTGAAGGGAAAGTCCGTGCCGGAGCGTGCATTGGCCTTGATCTCCATCGCGCACCCCGACTTTCGCGAGGGCCTCGAACGCCAGGCCTATGAACATCGCCTGATTCCGCGCGGCGTTTCGTTTTAGCTTAGCCAGCCATAGCCACGCTAGTGCAGCGACACGATGAACTGCGCGAACGTCCGGTAATAGGCATCCCGGTTCTGCTGCTTGCGAAAGCCGTGACCTTCATCTCTGGCCTGCAAATACCAGACGTCGCCGCCGCGGCTGCGTAGCCTGGCCACGATTTGTTCCGCCTCGCTCAACGGCACGCGCGGATCGTTCTTGCCGTGCACGACGAGCAGCGGCTTGGATATTCGGTCGGCATTGGTCAGAGGGGATATTCGGCGCAGGTATGCGCGCATCTCAGGATCGCGCTCATCGCCGTATTCCGCACGCCGCAGACTCTGGCGATACGGCGCCGTGTTCGAAAGAAAACTGACGAAGTCCCCGATTCCGGCCAGGTCGACGCCGCCGATCAACCGGTCGCCGTAGTTCGCGAGCGCGGCAAGCGCGAGGAACCCGCCGTAGGAACTTCCCGCAACCGCCACGTGCTTGGCGTCGAGATTGCTTTGCGAACTCACCCACACGATGACGGCGCCCAAATCCTTGACCACATCATCCCGCAGCATGCCGTTGTCCAGGGCCAGGTAGGTCTTGCCATAGCCGGAAGAGCCGCGCAGGTTGGGCGCCACCACGGCGAAGCCCAACTCGTTCACCACGTACTGCAGCCACGGATCGAAACCCGGCCGGAATTGCGATTCCGGACCCCCGTGCAGCATGAGCAGCACCGGGTGCACGCCGCGAGCGGCGGGTTCGTATACGTACACGGGTTCTTGGCGGGAGCGGCCGTCATTTCGATCGAAAGTGGGAAACTGAGTCAGGCGGGGAGTCACGAATTTGGCGGTGTCCACGGCACCTGCCTCGCTGTGCGTCCACGCCTCCAGGCGATTGTTCGCGAGATCGAGTACGTAAGCGTCGCGCGGCAATGCGGCGGACGAGAACCCGAACACCAGCCGCTTACCCTCGGCATCGAATTTGACATGGTCGATGATTCCGGGGGCGGGCAGGCGAGGCGGGGTGAGGTCCTGGTGCGTGCGCAGATCGACCACATTGAGTTTGGAGGCCCCGGCTTCATTGCTGACGTACGCGAGGTAGTGGCCGTCGCGCGAGATCGCCAATTCCTCGATGTCCCAGGGAATGTGGTCGGAAAGTATGGCTTTCTCCGCCGTGAAGAGATTGACGTAGCGAAGTTTCTTGAACTCGGAGTCGCGGTCCGAAATCAGGTAGACACCCTGCCCGTCGCGGGAAAATTTCGCCCCGGCGATTCCCACCTTCCCCGGAGCCGGATCGACTTCGCGCTTCTGGCCGGAGGCGATCTCGACGACGTACAGGTAACCTTCACCGATCGACACGTACTTGAGGACGAGCAGCTTGCGGTCGTCGGGCGACCAGTCGAGCGGGTACCAGGCGGCGTCGTCGCCGGAGACGGCCAGGTGCGGGAGAGTTCCGGCCGCCGGCTCGACGATGTCGATGTCGTGGTTCACTCCGTCGCGTGCGGTGCTGAAAAATGCGATCTCACGGCCGGAGTTCGACCACAGGGCGGCGCCGTTCAGCGACTTGCCGTCGGTGAGAAGCTTGGGGTGGGGATCGCCCAGCCGCTGATAATAAAGCTGCGCATTTTCATTGCCGCCCACATCCTTCAGGAAAAAGAAGCCCGCACGGCTCGGGTCGGGTGAAAACTCGGCCTCCGTGATCGGCTCGTGCAGAAACGTCAACTGCCGCCGCTCGCCCGCGGCCTGCTCCACCAGATGCAGTTGTTCGACGTCGCCGAAGCGGGTGGAGATCAACAGCTGCCCCTTCGGCGACCAACCCAGCGGCGTGGCCTGGCGCGCCGACAGATAGCCGTCCAGCGCGTCGCTAAGTTCGGCGGGAGCGTCGGGAATGTTGTCGAAAATCAGACTGCCGCGCTCAACCCGAGACGCGCCCGAAGCGCCGAAGGTCAGGAGTACCAACGGCAGAATCGACGACCACAAATTAATTCGCGTCATTGTTCCTATGTTCCCCAACCGCGAGGATAATCCGACCGATGACGGGCTTCGAACATCTTCTCAAATCCTTTGACGTCGGCGACGAGCTCGATGCGATCGCAAGTTCGGATCCGCCCGCCTATCTGCGGCGATGTTTCGCCGAGGGCATAGCATCCCCCGAATTGTCGTTCGCGCGAGTGCAGCAGATCACGGTCTGCGTCATGGTACTCGACTCCGTCCTCAATGATCGAGACTACGAGTCCATGGAGCCGGAACTGGTCGCCGACTGGCGCGCGCACTATGGAAGGCGCTTTGCGGCCTTGAAAGACTCCGCAGTCGCCGCGCTGCGCCGCGCGCTGGAGAACGTGCGCAACCGTGATGCCGACGCTGCGGCGGAGCTCGAGGAACTCGAACATCGCATGGCGCCTGCTTGAATGCGGGAAGCCTTTGTGAACGCGCCCGCCCGCACGACCGCCGCCTTGGGTCTTCTGATGCTCGCCGCGTGCGCGTCGCCGCCGCCGAAGGACCACCCTCGCGAGACCGGACCGCCGGCGCCGGCAGATGCGTTCGCGGCTACGCCCCTGGGCACCGCCGCGCAAAACGACACCGCCGCGGATGCATCCTTCGATTGGCACCCGCTCGTGGCCGCTCCTTTCGGCACGCTTCTCAAGGACAGTCCGATTCGCCTGCACGAGGTGCTGCTTTTCCATGACGAGTCGCTTGGGTCCGCCGGGACCGAGTCCAAGGATTGTTACGCCGTAGACGGCACCGCGCCGACATTCATCGGCCACGCGCCCGATGAGTACTTGATGTGTTTCGAGCATGACCGGCTGGACCGCATCGACGCCTCGGCCCGGATCGCGGTCGATGACGCTGCGCGGATATTCAGACGTGCCTGCGCCCGGTGGTTGGGGAATGCGCAGCCGCTCACCAAGACGGACGATGCCTGCGAGGGCCGCGACGGCGACATCGCCTTCAGCGCGCGGCTCGTAGTCCAGCCGGGCGAGCCCACGGCGGAGTTGTTCATGACGCTCACCGATGCGGCCGGGCGCGATGCGGAACCCCCGGGCGATCCCAAGGCTCCGTCCCCGGCGGCGCCATGACGCGCGACGAGGAATCGCAGTTCCTGGCCGCCGGCGCCCGCGAAATGGGCCTGATCCTGAACGCGACGCAATGCCAGTCGCTGTTGCGGCTGGTGGACGAATTGGAGGCCAGCAACACCCAGTTCAATCTCACCGCGATTCGCGATCGGCCCGGCATGCTGCGCAAGCACGTGCTCGACAGCTTGAGCCTGCAGCCCTATCTGCGAGGCGTGCGGATGGCCGATGTCGGCACCGGGGCCGGATTCCCGGGCCTGCCGCTCGCCATCGTCAATCCTAAACGGCGTTTCTCGCTGATCGAGGCCACGGGCAAGAAAGCGCGGTTCGTCGCGCAAACGGCGGAGCGCATCGGCTGCGACAACGTGGAAATCGTGAACGCGCGCGCGGAAACCCACAGACCCTTCGAGCTCTTCGATATCGTGATGGCGCGCGCGCTTTCGTCCTTGGCGGATTTCGTCGCCTATGCGGGGCATTTGTGCGCGCCGCAGGGGCGGCTCCTGGCGATGAAGGGCAAACGCCCGGATGAGGAGATTTCGGCGCTGCCCAAATCCTTCCGGGTCCTGGCCATCCACCGGCTGAAACTTCCGGGGCTGGACGACGAGCGGCATCTTGTGGAACTCTCACCGGCCAGACCTCGCGCGGACCTGCCCGCGCGACCCGGTCCCAATCGAGAGCTGCCATGAATCGGGTCATCGCTGTCGCAAATCAAAAAGGCGGGGTCGGCAAGACAACCACCGCCGTCAATCTCGCGGCTTCCCTCACGGCCACCAAACGCCGCGTCCTGTTGATCGACCTGGATCCGCAGGGGAATGCCACCATGGGATGCGGGATCGATAAGAACTCGCAGCCGCGTACTTCCTGCGACGTGCTGCTGGGCGAATGTGCGGCGACCGAGGCCATGGTGCCCGTCGAGTACGGCGGCTTCATGCTGATGCCGGCCAATCAGGATCTGACCGCCGCCGAGGTGCGCCTGCTGACCATGATGGCGGGACGCGAATTCAAGCTGCGCAACGCGCTGAAGCCCATCCGCGACAGCTTCGACACGATATTGGTCGACTGCCCGCCGTCGCTCAACATGCTCACGTTGAACGCGCTGGTGGCCGCCGATTCCGTCATGGTGCCCATGCAGTGCGAGTACTACGCGCTCGAGGGCTTGAGCTCGTTGATCCAGACCATCGATCAGGTTCGCGGCTCCATCAACCCGGAACTCGAGATCGAGGGGCTGCTGCGAACCATGTTCGATCCGCGCAATAACCTGTCGAACGAAGTGTCGGCTCAGCTCATCGAGCATTTCGGGGACAAGGTGTTCCGGACCATGATTCCGCGCAACGTGAGGCTGGCCGAGGCGCCGAGCTTCGGCAAGCCCGCGCTCTTTCACGACAAGGAATCGCGCGGCGCCCTCGCCTATCTGGCGCTGGCGGGCGAAATGATTCGCCGCGACGAAAATCCTACCCCCGACGACATGATTGGCCGCGACGACCTCCCGCCGGCGCCCGTATAATTCTCGCGGCTCTCGTAGACTACTCAGACAGGCTCCAAGGGAAGCTTAACTATGTCCGGCAAAAAGCCCTCTCTGGGGCGCGGCCTTGCGGAGTTGAGTCCATTGCTTGCACAGCGCGCCCGCGCCCCGGTGCCGGAACCCCCTCCCGTGGCCGGCGACCGGTTGGCGAACCTGCCTTTGGATTTGCTGCAACGGGGCAAGTATCAGCCGCGCATGGACATGCGCCCGGAAACCTTGAGTGAGCTCGCCGATTCGATCAAGTCGCGGGGACTGGTGCAGCCCATCCTGGTGCGGCCGCTGCTGCATCGTAATCCGGGCGAATCGCAGCGCTACGAAATCATCGCGGGCGAGCGCCGGTGGCGCGCGGCGCAAATGGCGGGGCTTGCGGATATTCCCGCGGTGATTCGCGACGTGGCCGACGAGGCCGCCGTCTCCATGGCGCTCATCGAGAACATTCAGCGCGAAGACCTGAACCCCCTGGAGGAAGCGCGGGCGCTGTTGCGACTGACCGAGGAGTTCGGCCTGACCCATCAGGCGGCCGCCGAGGCGGTGGGTCGCTCGCGGGCTGCCGTCAGCAATCTACTCAGGCTCATGGAGCTTGCCGACGAGGTCAAGGAATTGCTGGAACAGCGCCGCATCGAAATGGGCCACGCGCGCGCGCTGCTCGGGCTGACCTCGCGCCGCCAACAGATCGAGGTGGCCGGCCTCGTCGCCAAAAAGTCATTGTCGGTGCGCGAGACGGAAGCTTTGGTGCGCCGCATCATCAGCCCGCACTCCGGCCGTCCGCAGGAAGCTCCGGCGGTAGATCCGGATATTCAACGCCTCGAGCGCGATTTGGCCGACAAATTGGGCGCCAAGGTTTCCTTCCAGCACAGTTCCTCAGGCAAGGGCAAGCTGGTCGTCAACTACAACAGCCTGGATGAACTCGAAGGGATCCTCGGCCACATTCAGTGACCTTCGAAGCCGAAAAAATACAGGGTCAAAACGCCTTGATGGAGCGGGGCCGTATCCCTATAATGCGCCGGCTATTCGGACTGGCGACGGCTCATATGTGCAAAACGAGGGTAGCGCGCCGCCGTGCACCGCACCGACGGCTTGCGTTGGTGCCGGTCCGGTCCCTTCGGGATGAGTGACGTTCTGGTTCGCGGCAAGCGGCTTGTCATCCGCGTCGTGCTCCTGCAAACAGGCTGCGCGCTCGCTGTCGCGTCTGTGTTTCTTGTGCTGAAAGGAGAATCCGCAGGGCTTGCGGCACTGACGGGCGGGTTGATCGTGGCTCTGGGCAGCGCGCTGTTCGGCTGGCGCATGTTCAAGCCCGGGATCGCCGGCGGCGCCACCTTGAGCACGGCGATGTATGCCGCCGTGGCGCTGAAGTGGCTTTGGTTCGGGGCGGCGCTGTATGTGGCGTTTGCGTGCTTGAAACTCGAACCGGCGCCGCTATTGATTGGTATGGCGGCGGCGCAATTGGGTCATTGGGTCGGATTGATGCGTCTTAAGTGAATCAGATTAAAAGATCGGGGATCTATGGGTTTTGGAATGACGATCGAAGAAGAAGTGTCAGGTGGCGTGACGGGCTACATCAAGCACCATCTCACTCATCTGACCGTGAATCAGGGGCACGGCGGTTTTTGGGCCCTCCACCTGGACAGCATCTTCTTCACCCTCGTCCTTTCCGCCGTGTTGATACTCATCCTGTCGATCGCCGCGCGCCGCGCGACCGGCGGCGTGCCGGGGAAGTTTCAGGCCGGCGTCGAGGCGTTGGTGGAATTCGTCGACGGGATGGTGAAGGACACGTTCCACGGCACCAACAAGTTCATCGCGCCGCTCGCGATTACGATCTTCTGCCTGGTGTTCCTCGAGAATTTCATGGACATTCTGCCGGTCGATCTGCTGCCCGCAGCCGGCAAGGCATTCGGCGTCGAGCATCTGCGCACGGTGGCGACCGCCGACATCAACACCACTGTCGGCATGGCGTTGGGCGTATTCCTGTTGATTCAGTATGTCGGTATTCAGAACAAAGGGTTTGGAACCTTCTTCGGCGAATGGTTCACCGCGCCATTTCACGGGCACGGCGTGATGGCGGTGGTGTTGGCTCCGGTTAATTTTCTATTCCGCGTGATCGAAGAAGCGGTGCGGCCTCTTTCGCTGTCGATGCGATTGTTCGGCAACATGTATGCCGGCGAGCTCATCTTCCTGCTGATCGCCTGTTTCACGCTCGGCGCCACGCTCAATCACGTGTCCACCTACCTTCTGGGAACCGGGCAGTTCATCGCCGGGGTGGTGTGGACCGGATTTCACTACCTCATCATCACTTTGCAAGCGTTTATTTTCATGGTGCTGACCATCGTGTACGTGGGCATTGCGGCCGAACGCCATTAAATTGATTCATTTTTTAGACGTCAAAGACCGGAGACAATAAATGGAAAATGTAACCCAAATCGCTCAACTGATGAGCGCCACTGTGATTGCAGCGGGCCTGGTGATCGGCCTGGGCGGCCTGGGTGCGGCTGTCGGCTTCGGCATCTTGGGCGGCAAGTTTCTCGAGAGCTCTGCGCGCCAGCCGGAGCTCACGAACATGCTGCAGATCAAGATGTTCATCGTGGCGGGCTTGCTCGACGCCGTGCCGATCATCGGTGTGGCCGTCGGATTCCTGTTGCTGTATGCCAATCCTTTCCTGGGCACCCTGGGGGCCAAGTAAACGCAGCATCGCGGCGCTTGAACCAGGCGTTGCGCGGTAGGAGCAGGAAATGGACTTAGCAATTACGCTGGTGATCCAAGGGGTGGTGTTTTTTCTTGTCGCCTGGGGCGTCATGAAATTCATTTGGCCCAGCATCATCGAGATCATTGAAGCGCGGCAGAAGAAAATCGCCGAAGGCCTGGCGGCGGCCAGCAAAGGCGAAAAGGAACTCGGCGAGGCTGAGACGCGCTCCAAGGAAATCATCCGCGAAGCGCGCGATCGCGCCGCGCAGATCGTCGATTTGGCGGGAAAACGTTCGAATGAGATCGTCGAGGACGCCAAGGGAACGGCCTCGAGCGAGGCGCAACGGCTCGTCGCGCAGGCGCACGAGGAAGTGTCGCGCGAAGCCACGCGCGCGCGCGAGGGCCTGCGGCGGGAAGTGGGCAAGCTCGCGGTCGAGGGCGCTTCGCGCCTGCTCGGCCGTGAAATCGACGCGAAGACTCACGCCGAGCTCCTGGACAAGCTCGCGGCCGAGATTGCGAATGGCTGAGCGGGCCACCATCGCACGGCCTTATGCGAAAGCGGCGTTCGAGTACGCGCGCGACGCGAATGACTTTGCGGGATGGTCGCAGACGTTGGCTCGGTTGGCCGAGATCACCGCCGACCCGCGCGTGGCGGCGCTCACCAAGAGCCCGCAATGGACCGCGGAAGACGTCGCGAACTTCATCATCGACATTGCCGGTGCGACCCTCAATGCCGGCCTGCAGAACTTCGTGCGGGTGCTGGCGGAGAATCGCCGCCTGCCGCTGCTGCCGGAGATCGCGGCGCATTACGAGGAGTTTCGCTCCGCGGTCGAGAATACCGTCGACGTCGATGTGATCTCGGCCGTCAAACTCGACGCCGCTCAGTCGGACAAACTCTCCGCCGCCTTGAGCCGGCGTTTGAAGCGCAACGTGCGCATGAAGAACTCGGTCGATGCGTCGCTGCTGGGCGGCGCGGTACTTCGCGCCGGAGACCTCGTGATCGACGGTTCGTTGAAGGGCCGTCTGGAACGGCTCGCCACGGAATTGACAAGTTAGAACTGAATTAGTCGCGGGCGCAAACAACCCGCAGCAAGAGGATCGATATGTCCATCAAGGCATCGGAAATCAGCGACCTGATCAAGGCGCGCATCGACAAGTTCAAGGGAGCCACCGAGGCTCGCAATGTCGGCACCGTGGTGAGCGTCACCGACGGCATCGTGCGCGTCCACGGGCTCGCCGACGCACGCTACGGCGAAATGCTGGAATTCGTCGGCAATACCTTCGGGTTGGCGCTGAACCTCGAGCAGGACTCGGTGGGTGCCGTGGTGCTCGGCGATTACAAGCACATCTCCGAAGGCTCCATCGTCAAGACCACCGGCCGTATTCTCGAAGTGCCGGTGGGTCCGGAGCTTCTGGGCCGCGTCGTCGACGCGCTGGGCAATCCCATCGACGGCAAGGGCCCGGTGAACGCCAAGTTGAAGTCTCCCCTGGAACGCGTGGCGCCTGGCGTGATTTTCCGCAAAAGCGTCTCCCAACCGGTCCAGACGGGGCTCAAGGCCATCGACGCCATGGTTCCCATCGGCCGCGGCCAGCGCGAACTCATCATCGGCGACCGCCAGACCGGCAAGACGGCGGTGGCCATCGATACCATCATCAATCAGAAGGGAACGGGCGTTAAATGCGTCTACGTCGCCATCGGGCAGAAGCAGAGCTCGATCGCCAACGTGGTGCGCAAACTCGAAGAGCATGGCGCGATGGGGCACACCATCGTCGTTGCGGCATCCGCTTCCATGCCCGCCGCCATGCAGTACCTCGCGCCCTACGGCGGTTGCGCCATGGGCGAGTTCTTCATGGACAACGGCGAAGATGCGCTCATCGTCTATGACGATTTGTCCAAGCAGGCCGTCGCCTACCGCCAGATTTCCCTGCTGCTGCGCCGGCCGCCGGGCCGCGAAGCGTATCCCGGAGACGTGTTCTATCTGCACTCCCGCCTTCTCGAGCGCTCCGCGCGGGTCAACGAGGAATACGTCGAGAAATTCACCAACGGCCGCGTCAAGGGCCGGACCGGCTCGCTCACGGGTCTGCCCATCATCGAAACGCAGGCCGGCGACGTGACGGCCTTCGTGCCGACCAACGTGATTTCAATCACGGACGGCCAGATTTTCCTGGAAACCGATTTGTTCAACGCCGGCATGCGCCCCGCCATCAACGCCGGCATTTCGGTGTCGCGCGTCGGCGGCGCCGCACAGACCAACATCATCAAGAAGCTGGGCGGCAGCGTCCGCCTCGCGCTGGCGCAATTCCGTGAACTCGCCGCCTTCTCCCAATTCGCCTCGGATTTGGACGAGTCGACGCGCAAGCAGCTGGAGCGCGGCCAGCGCGTGTCCGAGCTCATGAAGCAAAAGCAGTACTCGCCCATGTCGGTGGCCGAGATGTCGCTGTCGCTGTATGCGGGAAACAACGGCTACTTCGACAAGGTCGATCGCCGCAAGGTGGTGGAAACGGAAGCGGCCCTGCAGTCCTTCGCGCGTTCGAGCTTCGGCGACTTGCTGAAGAGCATCAATTCCAAGCCTGATTTGTCCAAGGACGTCGAAGCCGCGCTCAAGAAGTGCTGCGACGAGTTCTTCGCGACGCTGTAACGGAAGGTTCAAGGAAGGCAATGGCAGGCGCAAAAGAAATCCGCGGCAAGATCGCGAGTATCAAGAATACTCAGAAGATCACCAAGGCCATGGAAATGGTGGCGGCGAGCAAGATGCGCAAGGCGCAGGACCGCATGCGGGCGGCGCGCCCCTACGCGGAGAAGATCCGCAAGATCGTCGGCCACCTGCGTCAGGTGAATCTGGACTACAAGCATCCCTTCACTCTGGAGCGCCCGGTGCGCGCCGTCGGCATCGTCGTGATCAGCACCGATCGGGGGCTATGCGGCTCGCTCAATTTGAATTTGTTCAAGGCGGCGCTCGGCGCGATCCGCGAGGCCCAGGCCAAGAACTCCAAAGTTTACGTCTGCGTGATCGGCTCCAAGGCCTTGCAGTTCTTCCGCCGCCTGTCAGGCGTCGAGATCGCGGCGTCGGTCACGCACCTTGGCGACAGGCCGCGCGTCGCCGAATTGATCGGCACCACCAAGGTCATGCTGGATTTCTACCGCGACACCAAGGTCGATCAGTTGCTGCTCGTGCACAATGTCTTCGTCAACACCATGACGCAAAGGGGCGTGGTTTCGCAGCTGCTGCCGCTTCAGACCATCGACAAGGAAGAGCTGCAGGAGCGCTGGGACTATCTCTACGAGCCGGATTCCAGCGAGATTCTCGAGGGTATTCTCATGCGTTACATCGAATCCCAGGTCTTCCAGGGCGCGGTCGAGAATGTCGCCTGCGAAATGGCGGCGCGCATGGTGGCCATGAAGAGCGCCTCCGACAACGCCGGCAAGCTCATCGACGAGCTGCAACTCATTTACAACAAGGCCCGCCAGGCCGCGATCACGAAAGAGCTTTCGGAAATCGTCGGCGGCGCGGCAGCGGTTTAGA